>Ga0316189_10002741_pt1 | contig 17185 bp, 19 predicted proteins | sample LowCovwburrow_MG_FD_204930 | JGI IMG/M metagenome (GOLD analysis project Ga0316189, IMG submission 204930) | Coastal sediment microbial communities from Maine, United States - Lowes Cove worm burrow | ecosystem: Environmental > Aquatic > Marine > Coastal > Sediment | place: USA: Maine...
TACTTCTACATTTTTATTTTATCACTAAACCCTAGAAATATTTATGGCAAGAGCGATGTTTGAGTACACCAAAACCGTACTTAATAAAGTTAGTTTTGATGTTACGTTGTTCTGTAGAGAGTTAGAAAAAGCACTTCAACGTTTATTACCTTATGAAATTGAAGAGCTGAAAATTTTTATAAAATCTCTCATTCAGCAGAACCCGGAGTTAGATAAATGTTTAATCTATTTAAAAGCATAAAAAAAGGCGACCATTTGGTCGCCTTTTTTAATTAGCAATAGGACTAATTATTTGAACATTTTGAAATGCTATTGCACCTCTTATTATTCCAGAAATAACACTATGTAAAGCATCAATGATTTGCATTTTTAACTCTGTTTTGTGATAAATAATGCTCACTTCCCTGGCTGGTGTTGGCTCATTAAAATGATGTAAATATTTCTTTTCTGATTCATTAATATCTAAAGAATGTAAATAGGGGATTAAGGTCATTCCTAAACCTTCATTAGATAATTTTACCAACATTTCGATACTGCCACTATCCAATTGAAATTTATCTTCGTCATGTTTTTTAAAAGCTTTGCACAAATTAATTACCCCGTCCCTAAAACAATGACCGTCTTCCAGTAGAAGCATATCTTCAATCTCCAGGTCAGAAACATTAATGGTCTTTTTGTCGACTAGTCTATGATTGGCTGGAACATATCCTACAAATGGTTCGTAGTACAATGCGCGCTCCTTAATGCTTTCGTTATGCAAAGGCGTAGCAACAATGGCTGCATCTAGGTGGCCTTCATTGATTCTTAAAATAATTTCTTCAGTGGTGAGTTCCTCAATTTTAAGTTTAACTTTCGGGTATTTTTTTATGAAGGTCTTTAAGAACATAGGCAATAATGTCGGCATAATCGTTGGAATGATTCCCAATCGAAATTCGCCGCCAATAAATCCTTTTTGCTGATCAACAATATCTTGAATTCTATCTGCTTCATTAACTATGTTCTTGGCTTGAGTGACAAGTTTTTTACCAATTTCGGTAAGCTCAATGGGCTTTTTTGTCCTATCAAAAATTAGGATATCAAGTTGGTCTTCAAGTTTTTGAATTTGCATACTCAAGGTAGGCTGAGTTACAAAACATTTTTCGGCTGCTCTTGTGAAATTTTGATGTTCTGCGACTGCTAAAACGTATTTTAATTGTGTAATTGTCATAAAAATTGATTTAGGCTATAAAGATATAAAAACTATCAATAAAATTTATAGAAAATCACTTTTATTATAGATTAAATATGTTATAAATAGATTAAAACAATTAATTATGGAATTAAATAGTATAGGATTAGATACAAATATAGCTAAAGATTTGGCAAAAGATTTGAATGGTTTATTGGCAAATTTCCAATTGTATTATCAAAACTTGAGAGGAATACATTGGAACATTAAAGGAAAACGATTTTTTGATTTGCACGTGAAATTTGAAGAACTGTATAATGATGCCAATATAAAGGTAGATGAAATAGCCGAACGGATATTGACCCTAGGGGGAGTACCTTTGCATACTTTTGATGATTACATGAAGGAAGCAAAAATTCCGATAGGTAAAGATATTTCTAACGACGAAAAAGCAGTGCATTTAATTGTAAACTCATTGTCTGGCTTATTAAAACTCGAACGTGATTTACTAAATAAAGCGGGCGAGGGCGAGGATGAAGGTACAAACTCGATGATTAGTGATTTTATTACTGAACAAGAGAAAACAGTGTGGATGATGAAAGCATGGCTAAATGAACCTGTTTAATTGATTAGAAATAATAACGTCATCCTATGCTATTACAAACATAGGATAACGTTAATATTTATCTGTTAAAATGTGATTTTAACATCTACATCTTCTTGGACTACCTCAAATTTTGAATCTACAAATTGTGGAGGGCCAAAACTCATTGGGTTATTAGAAGATCCATAAGCTTCTTTTGGCATCCCAGTATCTTCAAAATCCATACGTTTGTTTTCATTCTCATCGTGCAATGCCATGATGGCATAAGCGCCTGGAGCTACGTTTTTAAATGTGACATAAACTGTCCCATTTTCAATTTTGCTTTCGGCATGTTGTACCCCTGGACCTTTCATAAAGGTTTCTGAAGTATGCAACGATATCATGACTTTACCATTAGTGTTGCTAATATTGTCAACAGTAACGGTAATTGTTTGGCCAGCAGTTTCCTGAGCATTTGATACGGTAATGGTTAAAAGAAATACAATTAATTTTACTAGAGTCTTCATAATGTTATGTTTTTTAATTAACACTGTAAAAGTCTAAACATTCTAACATTATAGATAATAATAATTACTGAACTGTTACTTTTAGAAGACGAATTGTTTAAAGTAACCCTCTTGCCTTAATTTCAAGATATTTGTTAATGGTATCTATGGTCAAGTTCTCTGGTGTGGTAAGAATTGAATAAATACCATATTTTTTCAGTTCATTAACTATGAGCCGTTTTTCATAAGCAAATTTTTCAGCAATCACTTTGTCATAAACTTGCTGTACTGTTTGGGCTCTTTCAGAGATTATCGTATTAAGCTCGGTATTTTTAAAAAAGATAACAACCAATAAATGACTTTTTGCAATGCCTTTTAGATAAGGTAATTGCCGGTGTAGTCCATCTAACGTTTCAAAATTGGTATAGAGTAAAATTAAACTTCGCTGTGTAATATTTCGTTTAACATCAGCATATAATCTACCAAAATCACTTTCAAAATAGTCCGTGTTAACATTGTACAGACCTTCCAGTATTAAATTCATTTGAGAGGTTCTCCGTTTGGCAACAACTCTATTCTCCACTTTTTTTGAGAATGAAAAAATCCCGGCTTTATCATGTTTTTTTAATGCAACATTTGAGATTACTAAAGCGGCATTTATAGCATAGTCTAAAAGTGTAAGTCCGTCAAATGGCATTTTCATGATGCGGCCTTTATCAATAACAGAATATACGGGTTGTGATTTCTCATCCTGGAATTGATTGACCATGAGTTGGTTTTTCTTTGCCGTTGCTTTCCAGTTTATGGTGCGTAAATCATCACCTAGTACATAGTCTTTAATTTGCTCAAACTCCATGGTATGACCAAGTTTTCTAACCTTTTTTATACCATATTGATTGAGATTATTGCTTATGGCCAATAAATCATATTTGCGCAATTGCATAAAACTTGGGTAGGTAGGAATCTTTGCTTTATCATCAAAACTAAAGCGTCTTGCCACCAATCCGAAAACAGAAGTTACATAAATATTAAGCTTTCCAAAATGATATTCTCCGCGTTCAGTTGGACATAATTGGTATTGCAATTCCGTTTTACTGGTGGCATCGAGTTTACGTTCAATGTTAAAATTGCGTTCTTGAAATTGTTCGGGAATCTCGTCTATAATTTTTATATACACAGAAAAAGTGTAAAAGTTCTCTAAGGAAATCCCTATTGGATTAAAATCACCATTAGAAAGTTTTTCGGGCAATGTTCTTTGCCCTTTTAAACCTCTTTTGGCTGTGAACAAAATAACAATGTCCAAGAATGAAAACACCAATAATACTAAAAGTAAAAGCTTTACGATGTTAAACCATTTTGGGAATACAAAGCTTAATACAAACAAAACCATTAGAGTAATGCAAGCATAAAAAAAACGATTTTGTATGTAGAATGGTTTAAATAATTTCATTAGCCTTCATTTTGACGAATTTTACCAGTTTCCTCAGGACCTTTCAATCCTTTTGGATTTAAGCCATATTTATTTTTTTTTGGGATTCCATCTTCAACAATCAACCAAAAAAAGTAAAATGGGATGAATTGATAAAACCCATTTACGCCAACATCATGGCAACGCTTAAACCCTTGCGCAACCATAAACCAACTTAAAAATAGGAGTATACCCCAAAAAATTTCTTTTCCATAAGGTATCCCGTTTGTAAGATATGCTATTGGGAAATATATGATAAAGTAAAAAGCTGCACTTATTACATATTCTTGTCTTCGTATTCTGCCTTTAAATGAAAATGGGTTTTCAAACATTTTGGTTATCTAGGAATTTCTACAGCTTCAATAATTTGCTTAATAATTTGTTTTGTCGTTACTCCTTCCATTTCACGTTCCGGGGTCACAATAACACGATGCTGAAGCACTGGGATTGCGGCTTGTTTAATATCTTCTGGAGTTACAAAATCTCTTCCTTCCATAGCTGCAAAGGCTTTACTGGCCTTTAAAATGGCTATTGATGCTCTTGGTGAAGCTCCTAAATACAAAAATGGATTATTGCGTGTATTTACAATGATATCTGCGATATATTTTACCAAATGAGATTCAATAATAATTTGATTTACTAAATCTTGAAACTTCGCAATTTGAGACTTACTTAAATGTGATGTGATTTGTTCTGTTTTTGCACTTCCTTTTAAGGTTTGTTCACGGTTAATAATTTCTATTTCCTCATCAAGGCTGGGATAGTCTATATCTATTTTAAATAAAAATCGATCTAATTGCGCTTCGGGTAATCTGTAAGTGCCTTCTTGTTCTATAGGATTTTGAGTGGCAAGAACTATAAAAGGCAAGTCCATAATATATTTATGCCCGTCAATGGTTATTTGACGTTCTTCCATAACTTCAAACAATGCTGCTTGTGTTTTTGCAGGTGCTCTATTAATCTCATCAATTAAAACCATGTTTGAGAAAATAGGACCTTTTTTAAAATCGAATTCAGATGTTTTAAGGTTAAAAATCGAAGTTCCTAAAATATCGCTAGGCATTAAGTCGGGTGTGAATTGGATACGACTGAAATCTATATCTAAAGATTTAGCCAACAACTTGGCAGATATTGTTTTTGCAACTCCAGGAACTCCTTCAATTAAAGAATGTCCGTTGGCTAAAATGGACGCCACTAACATATCAATCATGCTTTTTTGTCCAACAATAACCTTACTTATTTCATCCTTAATAAGTTTGATGCCTTGTTGTAATTCACTTAAATCGATTCTGTTTTTAAAACTGATATCATGCGATGAAGAATCAGTACTTTCATTGTTCTCTAGCAATTCATCTGCATTTAAGTTTTCGTTTTGTGTGTCGTCTATATTATCCATTTTTTATTTGGTATAAAAATCTTCTATTAATTTATTGAGGTCAATTAAATCGTTTTCAGTGCAATTATGCTTTGCTTTTAAATGTACGATACGATTTGTTAACTTTTTTAATTGTCCCAAATTTTTACCAGACTTAAGTGATAAATTTTTTACAAATTTTTCGTCCAATATTTGTGTATCCAAGAAATATTTGCGTCTTATATCTTCAAGTAAATATGTCATTTTTTTATTGATTATGGTTGTGTGGTCTTTTGTTTCATAGTAAAGATTGCCAATGGTTTTTGTGAAAGCTACTGTAGTATTTTGCAGAGGTTTAATAATTTTAACGATACGTTGTTTGCGTTTGGCATTAAAAATTATAAAAACTAATAATGACAACAGTGCTAAAAACCATGCCCATTTTAAGGCTGGCTGACTAAGTAAATATCTTAATGGAGATGCACCCAACGCATGAGCATTTTTATTTCTAGAATCAAAGAAAATGGTTTCATCCTGTAAATAAGATAGCGCAGCGGAAGAGTATTTTTTATTATCATTTTTCAGCAAGGCATAATTTGTAAATACTACAGGTTGTAAGTGTAAATAGATATTTCCAGTGCCATAATCTACTTTTACAAAATTAATGCGTGACATACTTTCAAATTTTTGATAGCCTAATACCGTTGTTGAAGTTGAATCTAATTCAGAAAAATATATATTGCTCAAACCTTTTTCAATAGTTATTGAATCATTTTTGAAACTACTATTGGCTAGATTAAATTGAGCTTTGCCACGAAAGCTATAGTCGTTTTCTGTTTCAATAAATAAGGAATCCAATATTTTCTGTGGCGGATAACTTGAAGAGATAAAGATGTCGTTTCCACGTGATGCAAAATTCAAAAGTTCTTGAGCAGAAACATCATCAATACCTGTAGCAGCATCTATATATAGATAAGTGCCACTTGAATTATATGTAGAATCATCCCAGTTGTATAAATAATCGAAATATTCATAAGGCGTTACAAAAACATCTTTTATCTCGTTGTCAGGAAACAAAACATCTAATTCATTATATAGCACATAAGTTCCGTATGGAATTTTATCATTTTCATTAAATGTAGGTGTCCAATTTATGGGCTCAGGTTTAGAAAATTCAATGGCAATGGTACCTGCAAAAAGAAGGAGTAAAAGACCTATATAAATTTTTATGGTTTTGTTCATGCTTTTGTTGAATTTAAAAATTGAACAAAAGCATGTTTGGCTTTGTTGAACAGGTCTTGGTTAACATCAAACTCGCCATACCAGATATAATTGTAGAGGTAAGAGGTATATGAAAATTCGTCCTTAATTGCTTTAGAGGTAATTTCGTTTTTATAATCACTGTTGGTTTTTTCAACATCATATTCAATTATTTCGCCTACGGATAATTGTTTAAGTAACCACAAATAATAATACCTAATAGCCAATCTATAATTATTGTCGCTTTCGGCTTTTTCAATAAGGTCTTTGAAGTTTGTAGCGTGGATATTGCTTTCAATATCTGTAATTGCAATTATATTTTTATCGGACGATTTACCAAACACCCAAGACCCCTCTTTATTTATTATGGCCTTAAAAATGAAATAGATCACTAGAAGAAATAGGATTATGCCAGCAATTTTAATGGCAATATTGGTTGCGTTTGCTGCTTGCCCTTCATTTTTTAGATTGAATAAATCTTTAATAAAATCGTTAAACCATTGCTTAAATCGTGTCCACCAACCGGAATTCTCAATGGTTCTTTCATAAATAAAATCATCTCCAGTGTATTTATCCCGTAAATCATCAAAATAGCGAGGGACAATTTTAGAATTATCTATGTGCAAAGAATCCTGTTCTATTTGAAGGGGAAGCTCTTTAATCTCTAAAAAACCAGCAGCTTGTGCATGGAATGATGTACATAAAGAAAAGAGAATGATATGTAGCCAGTGGGAGTTATTCACCAGAACCTATTTGATCAATAATACTTTTAGTGTTTATGTTTTCCCTATCTTCTTTTAAACTGTAATAGACAATTCCTTGATTAAGTTGAACGATATTACTTAAAACAATACTCACAAAAAAGGTTAAAAAGAATACAACAAGCATTAAAATTGTCATTGTACTACTAATCTCTTGAGTATTAGGAGTACCAGTTTCAATGGTTGAAAATAAACTTGCCATACCAAAGAGATAAGGAATAATTGTAATTACATTTTGAATAATATAGCTTATTAAAAAAAACAAGCCCACACTTCCTATAGCTGCCCAAAATTTAGATCTAATAAGAGACCAAGCATATCCAAAACAGTCCCAAATTCCTTTTTTATTATCCAAATACTCCATAAGTGTCATATTATATAACAGCGAAAATAATCCAATGACTAGCGGAAGCATTAATATACCTATAAGTGTAATGGTCAAAATGAAACTAACTATTCCGGCAACCAATAATAAAGGAATCCCGATGAGAATACCACTAATTAAAAAAATGAATAGTTTACCCAAATTTGATTTATAGCTATTGATTATATGCTTTGTATTAAAACTCGTATTATCGTTTTGATTATAGAGCCTTAAGTAAATAGCGGTGTACGAATATGAAATAATCCCGGCAATTAGTCCGACAATAACAAAAACAAACGTCAAAAGGAGGAATAGACCAAGATTGTTATTCATGTAATCATCCATAACATTTGGGTTGTTTTGAATAATTCCACCAAATAAAATGTCTGTATAAAATTTGGTAGAAAAATATCCAATTATCATTAGGATGAGTAAAAAGATACCATTTATTATAAAAAAGTGTTTAAAATAATGTTTCCCGTTTTCCTTTAAAAACGCAAAAGTATCTTGAAAGTACGCGCTAAAATCCCTTGATTTATATAGTAGCATGAAATTGTTTAAGTTTTTGGTTAAGTATATATGGGTAGAATAGATAGTAAAAAGAAATTGCACTGAGCGTTAATAAAATAACAGCAACCGAAAGCCAGTTAGGCATTGTGTTGGAATATCGTGTTATAAAACCTTCTAAAAACCCTGCTGCAAAGGTGAACGGAAACGTGCTTATTAAAATTTTCACACCATCTTTCATTCCCGTTTTGAAGGAAGTCATTCTAGAAAAGGTCTTTGGAAATAATATACTGGCTCCCAATATTAGTCCAGCAGCACCTTCTATTACGATTGCAAATATTTCCATCGCACCATGTATCCATATGCCACGGACACTTTCCCATATAACACCTTCGGCATAAAAGAAGTATTGAAATGCACCTAACATAATACCATTTCTCAGTAATATGTAACCAGTGCCAATACCTCCGAAGACTCCATAAATAAAGGACAGCAAGCCAACATACAAATTGTTGAGCGTTATACCAATAAAGCTCCCCCAATTACTACCACTTTTATATACCGCTACTGGATCTCCAGCCTTAATGTTTTCTAAAGTCATGTTTACGTAATGATCACCCAAAATTAACCGGACAAAAGAATCATCAAATGCAGCAGAAAGAACACCAATACCCACAAATATCCCAAAGATTAAAAAAGCGTATAACACATACCGCCTATACTGATATACAATTAGTGGAACTTCAGTTTTCCAGAAATGAACGAAACGGTTTGTGTCTTCCCGTTTTGTCTTATAAATTTTTTGAAAAGCTTTTGCGGCTAAGTTGTTTAAATAAAGAATTGTTTTACTTTTGGGATAATAAGTTTGAGCGTAAGAAAGGTCATTAACTAAATGCACGTAAAGAGAAGCAAGTTCGTCAGGATTTTTTAGGGTTTTTCCAAAAATTGCTTTTTCAAAATCCAGCCATTTTTCTTTATTCTGTTTAATAAATGCAACTTCTCTCATAGGCATCCAAATTAAAGGAATTAATGATAGAGTTACAAATAAACACAACCCAAAATGTAAACATAAATTTTACTGCTGCCAGTGTCGGGGAGCGTATTTTGGCATATGGTATTGACTGGATTATAAAGATTGCTTATGTGGTAGTGATTTACCAAATTATGTTTAAATTATTTAGTATAGATGAGGTGGTAAGAGATATGGATTATTGGTCACAAGTAGCTATCTACGCCCTGTTTTATTTGCCCGCGATGTTTTATACTTTAATATTTGAAACAATATTGGATGGGCAAACCATTGGAAAACGTATTTTGAAAATTAAAGTCATCAAGATTGACGGTTATCAAGCCTCGTTATCAGATTTTGTAATTAGATGGTTTTTTAGAATTATCGACTTAAATATGATGAGTGGTGTTGTAGCATTAATTGCTATCGTTACAAGTCCTAAGAATCAAAGACTAGGAGATATGACCGCAGGAACTTCGGTTATTGCTTTAAAGAATAATATAAATATTAGCCATACTATCTTAGAGGATTTAAAAGATGATTATAAGCCTACATATCCAAACGTAATAAAATTATCAGATAATGACGCTAGAATTATCAAAGACACTTTTGCAAAAGCGCGAGCTACAAGAGATTACCAAATACTTATAAAACTAAGGACGAAAATTAAAGAAGTAGTAGAAATAAAGGAAGTATATCAAAGCAATGATTTTGAATTCATAGACACTATTTTAAAAGATTATAACTACTTTACACAAAACATGTAATGTTCTATACTATTGATATTCTCGGTACTATTGCGTTTGCCATTTCTGGTGTTTTGGTTGCTATTAACAAGAAAATGGATCCTTTTGGGATACTCATTATTGCATTTGTAACTGCTGTGGGCGGAGGGACACTTCGCGATATTTTAATAGGTTTAACTCCCGTTAGTTGGATGTTGGATATGACTTTTACTTATGTAATCCTTGGATCAACAATTTTCGCAATTATAGCTAGGAATAAAATCAATTATTTAAGGACGTCATTGTTTTTGTTTGATACTATAGGTATTGGTTTATATACAGTTGTAGGTATTGAAAAAGGTATTAATGCAGAGTTGCATCCCATAATTTGCATTGCTTTGGGGACTATTACGGCGAGTTTTGGCGGCGTAATTAGGGATATTTTGTGTAATGAGATTCCGGTTATTTTTAGAAAGGAAATTTATGCTACAGCCTGTATTTTAGGAGGTTTATCTTATTTTTTACTAAGGAAATTGCCAATAGATTCAAACATTGTATTTGCAATAGCTGGAAGTATTGTGATTATCGTAAGATTATTGGCTGTAAAGTTTAAGATTGCTTTACCCAGTATTTATAAAAATTAAAAGGCCATGCATGACGCATGACCTTTTTGTATAGCGTATTGCTAAATTAGCTTATTATTCTGCAGGAACTGGAAATCCTCTATCTCGCATTAAGGCTTCCATTTTAGCATCACGTCCTCTGAATAATCTATAAGCTTCAGCAGGATCCATGGAGTTTCTAGGGGCAAATAAATATTTTACTAATTTTTTGGCCATATCCTTATCATAAAATCCACCTGGTGCTTCTTTAAATGCTTCGGCAGCATCTGCAGTGAGTACATCTGCCCACATATAGCCATAATAGGCTGTGGCATAACCCTCACCAGAAAACACATGCCCAAAATGAGGCGTTCTATGACGCATAGGGAGTTCTTTAGGCATATTTAATTCGGATAGAGTTTCCCGTTCAAATTTATCAACGTCAATATTTTCTGGATCTGCTAAATGAATTTTCATATCCATTATTGCTGAAGCCAAATATTCTGTTGTGATAAAACCTTGATTAAATGTTGATGCCTTTTTAATTTTGGCAACGAGGTCAGCTGGTATTACTTCTCCTGTTTTATAATGAACCAAAAATTGATTGATGACTTCGTCTGTTGATAACCAACGTTCTAATAATTGCGATTGAAACTCAGTATAATCCCTCACACCTCCATTTAAAGTTGGATATTTAACATTGGCAGAGAAGAAATGTAACGCATGCCCAAATTCATGAAAAAATGTTGTTGCATCATCCCAAGACACCAAAACAGCTTCGCCTGGCGCAGGCTTAACAAAATTTGAATTGTTTGAAGCCAACACTGCTTTTACGCCATTAAAAGTAGTATAACTTCTATAAGTAGTTGCCCACGCGCCCGATCGTTTACCTTGTCGAGCATAAGGATCTAAGTACCATAAGCCAATTAGATCTCCACTAGTTTTATCTGTAACTTCCCAAACTTTTACATCTTCATGAAAAACGGGAACTTTACCTTCTTCAACAGGTTTAAAATTATAATTAAATAGGCGTCCAGCAACATAGAACATCGCTTCGGTAAGTTTATCAAGCTGTAAATATTGTTTAACCTCTTCGGAATCTAAATTATATTTTTTTTGGCGCACTTTCTCAGCATAGTAGCGATAATCCCAAGGTTCTATAGTAATATTATCACCGCTAGCATCAGCTATTGCTTGCATATCTGCTACTTCTTCAGCAACACGGGCAATAGCAGCTGGCCAGACAGCTTCCATAAGTGCCATAGCATTCTCTGGTGTTTTTGCCATACGGTCTTGTAAACGCCATTCAGCATAATTTTTATGACCAAGCAATTCAACACGCTCACGACGTAGTTTTAAAATTTTTGCTATGATTTCATTATTATCATAATCATCACCATTATCGCCTCTAGAATAATAGTTAGCCCAAACATGCTTGCGCATATCACGATTCGTAGAATAGGTTAAAAAAGGATCCATTGAGGAACGTGTATTTGTAATGGCATACTTACCTTCCTCTCCATTGTCAGAGGCTATTTTGGCGGCAGATTTAATATAGCTTTCTGACAAACCACCTAGGTCATCTTTAGATAAATAGGTAATGTAGTTTTCTTCGTCATGCAAAACGTTATTTGAAAAATCGGTGTACAATGAAGACAATTCTTTATTGATTTCGGCATAACGTTCTTTCTTTTCATCATCCAATTCAGCACCGTTCATTGCAAAACTCTTATATGTTAAATCTACAACGCGTTGTTGATCACTTTCCAAAGGATTTAACTGAGAGTCATCATAAACAGCTTTTATGCGTTCAAAAAGCTTTTTGTTTTGTGAAATTTTCGAACTATACTCTGATAATTTAGGAGCAAGTTCTCCTTGAATTTCTCTAAATTCTGGGGAAGACATATTACTACTTAATATTCCGTAATATGAAAACACTCTATCCAGTTCCTCGCCAGAACCTTCCATTGCTTCAATGGTGTTATTAAAAGTGGGTGCTTCTTTGTTATTGGCAATAGCATCAATTTCTGATAAACTAATTGCGATACCAGTTTCAATTGCTTCTTTTACGTCTGCAACGTTCATTTTATCAAATGCAGGAACACCGTCATACGGGCCAGTCCATTCTTGAAGTAAAATATTGTTAGTTGATTTCATTGCTGTACTTTCATTGGTTTCTTTTTTACAGCTTGTAAAAACTATTAAAAGGCTCAAACTAAAAAGTTTAATTCCCTTTGAAAAAAAATTTGATGTCATTGAGTTAATTTTAGAGATTTAATATGAAAAAAATAGATTTTATTCGTGAGAAAAATCTAGACGACAAGGTATTAAAAATAAGTAATTTGAAATAGTTAATTAACTTAATTTTAATCAATAATTTCAACACTTCGGATATAGATATTTTCAAGTGGCCAGTCCGCTTCATCTGTCTTCGCGGCAGCAATCTCGTCAATAACATTCATGCCTTTTGTAACCCTCCCAAAAATGGTGTAATCACCATCCAAAAAATGAGCCCCTCCATGTTGTTGTACGATAAAAAATTCAAACGGAGATGCTAATTTATAAGGGTTGTCAACTTCACCACTAGGCATGCTTATTACACCTCTATCGTGTTTGTAGCCCCTTTTAGTATCTGTAGGCAAGAGGTATCTGCCAATTTTCGCACGTTTTCTAGCCGTAGCTTTTGTGTCACTGTTGCCCGCCTGAACCATAAAGTTGTTAATCACCCTATAAAACTGAGTATCGTCAAAATAGTGTTGCTTAGTCAAGAAAATAAAATTAGCACGATGGAATTTTGTTTTATCAAATAGCTCTATTTCAACGTTGCCAAAATCTGTAATTAGTTGCACTTTATTTTCTTTGTTGTGTTTTTCATATTCTAAAAAGAAATCCATAGCGTTTTTACTGTTTAACACCGGAAATTCTCTTTTTTGTTCAATAACTGAATCCGTCTGCTCCAGGGGTTTAACTTTCTTCTCAGTTTGAACAGGAATAAATAAATTTTTCTTTTCAGTTTTTTTATCTTCACAACTTTGTAGCAAAACAAATAGACAAATAAGAAAATAGTATTTCATAATAATAATTTAAACTCCTAATATTGGCTAATAAATGAATTTTGACGAATTTTTAATCGCGATATCAAAAATAGAAAATATACCGCTACCGGCAGAGGCATCGCAATTTAAAATGTCACCTCCATTTAGAAGAGAATTACTCAAAATGCATGAAAAAGAGATTAAGCATGCCAACAAGGCAGGTGTATTAGCGTTGTTTTATCCTGATAAATTGAGACAAACTAAATTGGTTTTAATTTTAAGAAAAACCTATAAAGGTGTACATTCTGCTCAAATTGGTTTTCCCGGAGGTAAATTTGAAATTCAGGATAAGTCTCTTAAAAATGCTGCAATTAGGGAGACCTTTGAAGAAATTGGCGTACCAACTGATGCTATTGAAGTCTTAAGGGAACTTACACAGGTTTATATACCGCCAAGCAATTTTTATGTACAGCCGTTTATTGGTATATCCAAAAGCACACCAACATTTAAAAAACAAGAAGATGAAGTTGAAGACATATTAGAGGTATCCCTTCAACATTTTATAGATGAGCAAAATGTGATTAGTGAAACGGTAGAAACATCGTATAGTGTTAAAGTAGACGTACCAGCATTTCAATTAAACGGGCATATTGTTTGGGGTGCTACGGCAATGATGCTAAGCGAAATTAAAGACATGTTAAAACAGTTACTCTAATTTGAGAGTTTTAGTACATTTGCAGACACTAACTAATTTTAAGACTATTTATGGGGTTGTTTAAAAAAAATCCTTTTGGCCATATTTTATTTATTAAGAAATGGCTGATAAGAATTCTGGGTGTTGTTACACACAGACGTTTTAGAGGCTTTAATCAATTGCACATTGATGGTTCTGAAATTATTAATTCCCTACCTGATAAAAATGTTTTGTTTATTTCTAACCACCAAACTTATTTTGCCGATGTGGTTTCTATGTTTCATGTGTTTAATGCTAGTTTAAGCGGCCGTGTAGATTCGATAAAAAATGTGGGCTACCTATGGAACCCTAAACTCAATATTTATTATGTAGCCGCAAGGGAAACGATGAAAGCAGGGCTATTGCCAAAAATTTTAGCCTACGTTGGTTCTGTGAGCATAGATCGTACCTGGAGGGCAGAAGGCCAAGATGTAAACAGACAAGTGAAAATGAGTGATATTTCTAATATTGGTAAGGCTTTAGATGATGGTTGGGTGATTACATTTCCTCAGGGTACAACAACACCTTTTAAGCCAATTAGAAAAGGTACCGCACACATTATTAAACGTTACAAACCAATAGTTGTACCTATAGTGATTGATGGGTTTAGACGTTCGTTTGATAAAAAAGGGTTACGAATCAAAAAGAAAAATATTTTACAGTCTTTTGAGATTAAAGAACCCTTGCAAATTGATTACGACAATGAGACTACAGAGCAAATTGTTAAAAAAATTGAATACGCCATTGAACAACATCCTTCATTTTTAAAAGTAATTCCACAAGAAGAGCTGGCAGCCCAAGAAGAACTTAATAAGAAAAGAAAGTGGTAAATAGAGATTAGACTTCGAGCTTTTTTAATTCTCTATAATTTTTATTCAAACGCTTTAATAAAATTCCATAAACTAACCAATAGAATAAAAGCAGGATACCCACCATGATTGCTAATAAGAGTAATGTAACCAAAATATAAATGGCATATATTTTAAATACTTCACCATTTGCACTTGCCTGTTGTACTTGGGAAAGCATATTTTCGTCATGTTTTAAGACATAAAATAGGCTTATAAAAGTTCCAATTACCAGTGCTATTAAATTGAATCCCACATAATATTTAACGGTCCGTCGTGTTTTTAAAATATTTTCCATTAGGCGTTTCGTAGAATCGGTAGAGGCAATGTTCCTATAATTTTTGTAGAATAAATAAAAGAAATAAATTAATATGATATAACTAATAATTGTCATTGGTATTAAAATATGGTTCATATTCAAATGTTCAACATCTTCAAACATCTTGGTGTCTTTTAGCACAAACGAAATAAGTGTCCAAAAAACAAACTCCAGCAAACTGATAATAAATATCCATTTTACGATTGAAGATGATTTCTTCAAAATCATCTTATAAATTTCATCATAAGACAATTTAGGATACTTACTTCCGTTTTTATTCCAGTCTTTTTTTAATAATTCTAATTCATCCATAGTGTTACGGATTTAATATGGTTCTGAGCTTTGTTTTCACACGATTCATTTTCACCCTGGCATTCACTTCACTTATTCCCATAGTTTCACTAATTTCTTTATAGTTCTTATCTTCTAAATATAAAAAGACAAGTGCTTTTTCAATGTCATTTAATTGATGTACAGCTTTATATAATAACTTTAATTGTTGTTCTTCTGTGTCATCGTAATCTTCTGCTGATATTTTAAATTGAATTTCATCAAACCCTTGTGTGTTTACCCTTCGCTTTGATTTTCTATACAGGGTTATGGCTGTGTTTAACCCTACACGATACATCCAAGTGCTAAATTTTGCGTCACCACGAAACTTAGGGTAAGCTTTCCAAAGTTGTATGGTTATTTCTTGAAATAAATCGTTGTGGGCATCATAATTGTTTGTATATAAACGGCATACCTTGTGTACAATATTTTGATGCTTTTCCAGCAATTCAACAAAACTATGTTCTAGTTCTTTATTCAATTCGATGAGTTAGTTACACTGTAAGTAGCTTTAATTTTTGAAATGTTACAACAGCATTAAATTAATATTTAAAAATAGTGTATAAGTACCGTAAATTGTACCTTTGTTATAGGTTTTTTACATCAAAATATTTATGAATATTCCTGAATCAAAATTCCCTAGAATTATTATTGTTGGTGGTGGTTTTGCTGGCGTTAGTATGGCCAAAAAATTAGCCAATAAAAGCGTTCAAGTTGTATTAATTGACAAGCACAATTATCATACATTCCAACCGCTTCTATATCAAGTATCAACTGCAGGTTTAGAGCCAGACTCTATTGCATATCCATTACGGAAAATAATAAAAGAGCATTCAAACTCATATTTCAGGCTAGCTGAAGTTAAGCATATTGATGCAGACAATAATGTGGTCGAGACTAGCATAGGAAACTTATCTTATGATTATTTGGTCATTGCGACAGGGACCAAAACCAATTTTTTTGGTAATAAAAGTGTAGAGGATAATAGCATGCCAATGAAAAAAGTGCCACAAGCATTGAATATTAGAAGCTTGATATTACAAAATTTTGAAAAAGCCGCTATAGCGGACACCATTGAAGAACGAAAAGCATTGTTGAATTTTGTAATTGTTGGTGGTGGGCCTACCGGTGTAGAATTGGCTGGTGCTATTGCCGAATTAAAGAACCACATTTTACCAAGGGATTATCGTGATCTTAATACGAGCGATATGCATATTCATTTGCTTGAAGGGAATAGTAGAGTATTACCACCAATGAGTGAACATGCGTCTAAGAAAGCAAAATATTTTTTAGAAAAGCTAGGAGTTAATGTGCATTGCGAGACTTTTGTCAAAGACTATGATGGCATATCCGTAATTACAAACTCTAGTCTGCAGTTACAATCTGAAACCCTAATTTGGGCAGCTGGAGTTACTGGAGCTCCAGTGAAAGGATTGAATATTGACACACTCGTAGAAAGAACCAATCGATATAGAGTAAATGAATATAATCAAGTGAAAGGGTATACCAATATTTTTGCTCTTGGTGACATTGCATTGATGCAAACCCAAAATTATCCCAATGGCCATCCTCAAGTTGCACAGCCTGCAATTCAACAAGGTAATCTTTTGGGA
>Ga0316189_10002742_pt1 | contig 17182 bp, 17 predicted proteins | sample LowCovwburrow_MG_FD_204930 | JGI IMG/M metagenome (GOLD analysis project Ga0316189, IMG submission 204930) | Coastal sediment microbial communities from Maine, United States - Lowes Cove worm burrow | ecosystem: Environmental > Aquatic > Marine > Coastal > Sediment | place: USA: Maine...
CGGGTTGAGTTGATCACCGAGTATCAGGAGCAGGCGCCTGGCCCTGCTACGGCCGGCCAAGCAAACGCTCCAGGAAAGTGACCACGACCTCGTAGTAAGCTTGACGGTTGCGTTTCTTGCGGAACCCGTGGCCCTCATTCTTACCGAGCAGGTACCAGACCTCGCCCCCGTTTGCCCGGATTGTCGCCACCATCTGCTCGGATTCGGAAACCGGCACCCGTGGGTCATTGAGCCCCTGCACGATCAGCAGGGGTTTGCGGATTCTTTCTGCGTTGTTGGTCGGAGAAATCTTCTCCAGGAATTCGCGCATGGCCGGATCACGTTCATCACCGTACTCCCGGCGTCGCTGGTCACGCCGGTAATCCCGGGTGTTCTCCAGGAATGTGACGAAGTTGCTGATGCCGACGGATTCCATCCCTCCCAGCACCTGCTCGCCGTAATGGATCATGGATGCCAGCACCATGTAGCCGCCATAAGAGCCGCCGTAGAGGACGACCCGCTCCTTATCAAGATCGGCCCGGGTCGGGATCCAGTCGAGCAGGGCGCCGATGTCGCTGACCGGGTCCTCACGGCGGTAGCCGTCGTCCATCATGACGTACTCCCGTCCGTACCCAGAGGAGCCCCGGACATTCGGTGCCAGCACGGCGAAGCCCATCTCGGTGACGAGATACTGGAATATCGAACTGAACCCCGGACGATACTGGCTCTCCGGCCCGCCGTGGATATACACGATCACCGGAAACGGGCCGTCGCCGGGCGGCAGATAGAGGAAAGCGGGGATGAGATCGGGCCCTCCCGAGCCGCTGTCAGCGGCAGGGAACGTCACCAGAGACGGCTCCACAAATCGATCCGGATCGAGCCCGCCAATTTCGCTGATGACCCATGGCGTCGGCTCCCCACCCACGGGATCGAGCACATAGACATCGCCCGGCGCGCTGGCTGCGTTGAAGCTCACGGCCAGTCGGTGCGAGCCCGGTTCGAACTTCAGCCCGGTCAAACGTCCGACTGGCAGGCCGTCCAGAGACCGGATCGGACCGTCGGGCAGTTCCTTGAAGAACAACGCGGAGACCCCACCCTCGTTGACCGACCAGACGATCCGGCTGGCGTCATGAGAGATTTCGATGACCTCGACATCCCAGCCCCGTGGATCCGAAACACGTTCCCATTCATCGTCAGCCATGTCGTATCGCCGCAGCTCCCGGAAGTCGGCCGCGCGCTCGGAGACATAGAACACCTGTCTGCCGTCCATGCCGAATACGGCCGAGAACATGCCGCCTGCGGGTTGCGCCGCCTCGATCTCCATGGATCTGCCCGTATCCGCCTCGATGATGTAGATCCGGCCATCGTTGATCGAGCGGTAATCCCGCACAAGCAGGGAAGAGCCGTCGGGAGACCAGTCCATTGGAGCCAGGTAACCTGCCTCCGGCGTTGCTTCCATGATCCGGCGTGACGTACCCGAGGCGGCATCCAGCACATAGACATCCCACGACCTGCCATCGCGGGAATTGTTGGCATAAGCCAGGAATCTGCCGTTACGCGACCAGACCGGGTTGATGTGCCGCGACTCGCCGTCGGTGACCATCCGATATCGACCCGTCCCGGGGTCGAGAAGGAAGATCTGGTAGTCCTCATTGCCGAAGGCGTCACGCAGGAAAGCGATCGGGCCTGCCGGGACCGGCGCCGCCACCGCGGCGTTTACCGGCTCCTCGAAGAAGGTCAGCTGGCGGCGTGCGCCCATGGGCTGTTTGATCACGTGGAGTTGGTCGGTGTCGCCGAAGCGGGTCGACACCAGCAGGCTGCCGTCAGCCAGCCAGTCCGCCACGCGGGCCTTCCTGACGTTGAGATATTGGCCAAGGCTTCCCTGGACTGCCCGGGACGCGGGCGGGATGCCGTCGAAGACGAGCTGACCCTGCTCGCGGCGATCGGAGCTATCCGCTGCTTCGAGCGGTGTCGACAGTACTACCAGGGCCAGTAGAGATGCCGGGAAAAAATTTCTCATTCTTGCTGCACTTATTCTTACTTCGGTTCACTTCGCGACGCAGACGCTGCACAATCGGCCTCCTCGAGGAGGTCGCTGATGACTGTTTCTCCAAGGATCACGGACTTTGCCGACGGAATCTCGGCAATAGACACCGAATACGTGCGGCCCATGATGGATGCCAGCCACCTTATCGTAAACGGTGGCCGCGCTGCATTCGTGGACACCGGCACCAGCCACTCGGTTCCGCTCCTGCTGGCGGCCCTGGAGGCGAAAGGGCTGCAGCCGGACGACGTCGACTATGTCCTGGTGACGCACGTTCATCTCGATCATGCTGGCGGCGCCGGCCAGTTGATGGCCGCTTTGCCAAGGGCATTAGCCGTACTGCATCCACGCGGGGCCCCGCACATGGCGGATCCCTCGCGGCTCATCAAAGGGTCCATCGCGGTCTACGGGGAGGATCTCTTCGCGTCCTTGTATGGCGAGATTCGACCCATACCGGAACAACGGATCCGGATCGTCGAGGACGGAGATCGCCTGCAGCTCGGCGGCCGCACACTGGAATTTCTCCACACTGAGGGCCATGCCCGACATCACTACTGCATAGCAGATGCCGATCGCGGCGTGATTTTCTCCGGCGACACCTTTGGGCTGTCGTATCGCGACCTCGATACGGACAAGGGGGAGTTCATTTTCCCCAGCACGACACCGGTGGACTTTGATCCGGGAGCGGCGGTGTCCTCTATTGACAGGCTGATGGGACGATCTCCCGAAGCAATCTATCTGACCCATTACAGTCGCGTCACCGATCTGCGTCGACTTGCGGACGACCTTAAGCAGGACATCGATGCCTTTGCCGGCCTGGCCCGTGGCGTATCCGGACGGGAGGACCCCGTCCCGGCTCTGGAGGACGGGCTGCGCGAACACATGTACCTGAGGCTGGATCGCCACGGCTGCAACCCGGACCCCAGCTGGCGCGAATCTATCATCGGCGACGATATCCGCCTGAATGCGCAGGGCCTCAAGGTCTGGCTGGTTCGCCAGTCAGGCGGCTGAAACCGGACCCGACACACCAAGCGATCATCGAAGGAATGCCAATGTCACAGCCAAGCACCGGCCACTTCAAGGGCTACAGGATCCACCAGCAAGACGGCCAGATCGTGGGCCGTTTCGATGACCTGTCGCTGGACGATCTGACCGCAGGCGAGGTGGTCATCCGGGCGCGTTACAGCAGCATCAACTACAAGGATGCCCTGGCTGCAACCGGCGCCGGAAAAATCATGCGGCGCTTCCCTCTGGTCGGCGGCATCGACGTAGCCGGCCATGTCGAGAGTTCTGCCGATGACCGATATGCGCCAGGAGACCCTGTGCTTGTCACCGGCTGTGGCCTCGGAGAGGACTTCGACGGGGGCTACTCCGAGTTCGTGCGTGCCCGGGGGGATTGGGTGATTCCCATCCCGACCGGGATGGACGCCCACCAGGCCATGTGTCTTGGAACCGCCGGATTCACCGCAGCGCTGGCGATCAGCAGGCTGGAGCACAACGGCCTGCAACCCGGCCGCGGTTCGGTCGCGGTGACCGGCGCCTCCGGCGGGGTTGGAAGCCTGGCGGTGAACATGCTGGCCGGGCGTGGTTACTCGACGACCGCGGTGACCGGTAAGGAGACGGCGGCGGAATTCCTGACGAAGCTGGGCGCTGACGAGGTGCTGGTCCGATCGGAGATCGACATGGGTTCCCGGCCGCTGGAGAAGGCGCTGTGGGCCGGTGCCATCGACAACCTTGGCGGTGACACGCTCGCTTGGCTGATCCGGACGACGGACTGGTGGGGCAGCGTCGCCAGCATCGGCCTGGCGCAGAGCTTCAAGCTCAATACCACCGTGATGCCTTTTATTCTGAGGGGCGTCAATCTCCTGGGCATCAACTCCGTAGCCACGCCCCGTGACATACGCCTGAGCGTGTGGGAGAGGCTCGCAGGCGATCTCAGGCCCGACAGGCTGGATGTCATCGGTACCCGGGTGGTGGCGTTTGCCGATCTGCCCTCAGCATTCGACGACTACCTCAAGGGAGCGGTCACGGGCCGGACGGTTGTCGATCTGGGGGGTTGACCCGCACCTGACGTGCTGCACGCGTCTGGGCTAAAATGGAGGGCCAACTTGGCCGGGCGAAACCCTGGTCCTGACATCGGGAGTTCATCCATGTCCTTACCGACATCCGCGGGCGAGCGCCTCTGGCAAGCCCTCGAGCTGGAGCGGCCGCTGCAGGTCGTCGGCACAATCAATGCCTATTCTGCGCTGTTGGCTGAGCGGGCCGGCTTCCGCGCGATTTACCTGTCGGGGGCCGGGGTCGCCAATGCGTCGTTCGGTTTCCCGGATCTGGGGCTGACCAGCCTGAACGACGTTTGCGAGGATGTCCGCCGCATCGCCGGCATCACCGACCTGCCGCTGCTGGTCGATGCCGATACGGGCTGGGGACAAGCCTTCATGATCGCGCGGACCGTTCGTGATCTGACCGCGGCCGGTGCAGCCGGCATTCACATCGAGGACCAGGTTCAGTCGAAACGTTGCGGGCACCGCCCCGGAAAAGCCCTGGTGAGTTGCGCCGAAATGTGCGATCGGATCAGGGCCGCCGCCGATGCCAGGACCGACCGCAGGTTCGTGGTGATGGCGCGTACCGATGCTCATGGCGTCGAGGGTCAGCAGGCTGCTGTGGATCGCGCCGGCGCCTATGTGGAGGCGGGCGCCGATATGATATTCGCGGAAGCGCTCAAGACGCTCGGCGAGTATCGTGATTTCACCGCATCCGTCGGTGTTCCTGTACTCGCGAACATCACGGAGTTCGGCCAGACGCCCCTTTTCACGACGGCGGAACTCGCCGAAGCCGGTGTTCGCCTTGCCTTGTACCCGCTGTCGGCCTTCCGCGCCATGAGTCGGGCTGCGGTCGCCGTCTACGAGTCGCTGAGAGCGGATGGCACTCAGAAGAGCATTATCGACACCATGCAGACCCGCGCCGAGCTCTACGAAGTCCTCGGTTATCACGAATATGAAGAAAAGCTGGACGATCTTTTCAGTCGCGACGACAGTGACTGAGACCGGCCTGCCGAACCCTGGAGAACGCAGATGATCGACAAGAAGAAAGCGGGTGGACTTGCCGGCGTGACCGCCGGCCAGACGGCGATAGCAACGGTAGGCAAAGAGGGCGCGGGGCTCACATATCGCGGCTACGACATCTACGATCTGGCGGAGAATGCCAGTTTCGAGGAGGTGGCCTATCTCCTGCATCGCGGCAGCTTGCCGGATCGGGCGGGCCTGGCCGCATATGTAGAGCGACTGAAAAGGCTCCGTGGCCTGCCCGACGCGTTGAAAGACACCTTGGAGAGAATTCCGGCCGACAGCCATCCTATGGACGTGCTCCGCACCGGCTGCTCGATGCTCGGCAATGTCGAGCCGGAGGGTGACTTTTCAAACCAGAGGCAAGTCGCAGACCGGTTGTTGGCCTGCTTCCCATCCATCCTGTTGTACTGGTACCGCTTCCATGTCGATGGTGTGCGCATCGAGACCGAAACGGATGACGACAGCGTCGCCGGTCACTTCCTGCACCTGCTGCACGATCAGCCGCCCAGCGAGTTCCATCGGCGGGTGCTTGATGTATCCCTGATCCTCTACGCGGAACACGAATTCAATGCCTCGACGTTCACCGCCAAGGTGATAGCGGCGACCTTGTCCGACTTTCATTCGGCCGTGACTGGCGCGATCGGCGCCCTGAGAGGGCCGTTGCATGGTGGCGCCAACGAGGCGGCCATGGAGCTGGTGGAGAAATTCCGCACCGTCGCCGAGGCCGAGACCGGCATCCGCGATGCGCTGGCCCGCAAGGACAAGATCATGGGTTTCGGGCATCGCGTCTACACGACCTCTGATCCGCGCAACAAGGTCATCAAGGAGTTCTCCCGGCGGCTGGCCGAGGAGGTCGGAGACAGCCGGCTATACCCGGTTTCCGAGGTCATCGAGAAGGTCATGTGGGAGGAGAAGAAACTGTTTCCGAATGCGGACTTCTACTCGGCTACGGCTTACCACTTCATGGGCATCCCGACACCACTGTTTACCCCGATATTCGTCTGTTCGCGTATCACCGGGTGGTCGGCCCACATCATGGAGCAGCGCGCCAACAATCGCCTGATCCGTCCAGCCGCCGAATACATCGGACCTGAATTGCAGAACTGGATCCCCATCGACGAACGATCCTGAGTCTTCCATCCTGGCCGGCGCCCGTCAGGGTGCCGGCCAGAAACTTTCATGACAGGGGGCCATATGTCTTCCGTTGATATCCGTTCGGCCAAGCGTCCGCCACCCGATGCGGTGCTCGCCAACATCGCCGATTACGTCATCGGCCATGAGATCACCAGTGAGGTTGCCTACGAGACTGCCCGACATTGCCTCATGGACACGCTGGCCTGCGGATTCCAGGCTCTCGACTACGCCGCCTGTACGAAGCTGATGGGCCCGGTTGTGCCCGGCGCCACGATGCCCGGTGGCAGCCGGGTACCCGGCACCAGCTGGGAGCTGGATCCTGTCCAGGGGGCGTTCAACATCGGTGCCATGATCCGCTGGCTCGATTTCAACGACACCTGGCTGGCCGCGGAGTGGGGCCATCCATCCGACAATCTCGGCGGCATCCTGGCCGTCGCCGACTACCTCAGCCGCAAGGCCGTGGCGGAAGGCAGAGACCCGCTGTGCGTCCGGGATGTGCTGACCGCCATGATCAAGGCCCATGAGATCCAGGGCGTCATTGCGCTGGAGAACAGCTTCAATCGAGTAGGGCTGGATCACGTGTTGCTGGTCAGGATCGCGACGACGGCGGTCGTCACCGGGATGCTGGGGGGAAACCGCGAGCAGATCATCAACGCGGTCTCGAACGCATGGATCGACGGCGGTGCCCTGCGGACTTACCGACATGCACCGAATACAGGTTCCCGCAAGAGCTGGGCGGCTGGCGACGCGACCAGTCGCGGCGTTCGTCATGCACTGATCGCAATGACCGGCGAGATGGGATATCCGTCGGCCCTGTCGGCTCCGGGATGGGGTTTCTGCGACGTGCTCTTCGACGGCAAGCCGCTGAGCCTCCCGCAGGAGTACGGCAGCTACGTGATGGAGAACATTCTCTTCAAGATCTCCTTCCCGGCCGAATTCCACGCCCAGACTGCGGTAGAGGCCGCCATGGAACTGCATGCGGAGGTCGCAGACCGGCTGGACGATGTCAAGGAAGTCATCATCGAGACGCAGGAGCCCGGTGTCCGCATCATCGACAAGACCGGCCCCCTGGACAATCCGGCGGATCGCGATCACTGCATCCAGTACATGGTGGCAGTACCACTCGCATTTGGGCGACTGACGGCCGCGGACTATGAGGATGATGTTGCGTCTGATTCATGCATCGACGCCTTGCGGGACAAGATGAAAGTCAAGGAGAACGGGCGTTTCACGCGTGACTACTATGACGCCGGGAAACGCTATATCGGCAATGCTGTGCAGGTCTTCTTCAAGGATGGTACGGCGACCGCCCGGGTCGAGGTGGAATTCCCGATCGGGCACAGGAAACGCAGGAAGGAAGGAATCCCGGTCCTGGTGTCGAAATTCGAGTCGAGCCTGGCAGGAAAGCTGGCCGCCGGGCAGTTCGATCAGCTTCGCGACCTGTGTGCCGACCAGGCCGGCCTGGAAAATACTCCTGTGGACGACTTCGTGGCACTACTGGTCAAGGCCTGATTTCGTTGCCGAGCTCAAAGAGCTGTCAACCTCGGCCCAACTGGTGCGTTGAGATCATTGAGTAACGATGATCCCTATTGTCACCACGGAGGATTGACATGAAGACCAGCAAATTTGCGGCCACGGCCACGGCTGCTGCACTGTTGCTTGCCGGTGTGACGGCCGCGTGGGCGCAGGAGTCTGACCAGTCGCTATCCGCAAGCGGCCCTGCCGCAAGCACAATGGCTGAAAAACGAGGTTTGTCCCCTGAAGAACGACAGGCCAGGCGGGAGCAATGGCAGTCGCTGACGCCGGATGAGAGGGAACGTGCCCGGGAAGAGCGGCGGGCAAGATGGGACGCCATGAGTCCTGAGCAGCAGGAGCAGGCGCGGGGGCGCATGGAAACCCGGCGACAGCACGCCCGTGAACACTGGCAGTCGCTGAGCCCTGACGAGCAGTCGCGCTTGCGCGAACAACATCGGGCGCGATTCGAGTCGCTGAGTCCGGAAGAACAGGCGCAGATTCGCGAGCGTCGCCAGCAGCGGCGTCAGGATGGCGCAGGTGGCGGGCAAAGACAGGGTGACGGGCAGCGGGGTGGAGGCCGATCCGGACGGGGCGGGTAGCGCTACCGGCCGATTCGAACGATTCCGTCCGATGCCGCGGCCGCAACGGCCGCGGCTTTCCTTGCAGCCTTTTCCATCCACCTCACAAACGACCCCGTTATACTTCGCGGCCTTGCCGGAGAGCGTGCATGGCCGACGAGACGAACGCGGGCGAATTGAGGAACGGCGTGGAAAGGCTGGGCATACCGCTCGCCGACCGCCAGCAGAGGTTGCTACTGGCTTACCTACAGCTGCTGGTCAAGTGGAACCGGGCCTATAACCTGACCGCGGTGCGTGATCCCCGCGAGATGATTTCAAGACACCTGCTCGATAGCCTGAGCGTTCTGCCCCGGTTGTGCGGCCAGAGGGTGGCAGATGTCGGAAGCGGGCCCGGTCTGCCCGGGATACCGTTGGCTATCGCGGATCCAGACAGTCAGTTCGTACTGCTGGACAGCAATGGCAAGAAAACCAGGTTCGCGGCCCACGCGGCGCGGCGGCTGGAGCTGGCCAATGTGACCGTGGTGAAAAGCCGCGTCGAGGACTATGCCGACGAGGTGGGCTTTGATACCGTGATCAGCCGGGCGTTTGCGCGCGTATCGGACTTTGTCCGGCTGGCCGGTCATCTGTGTGGTCAGAGCGGCTGCCTGATGGCAATGAAGGGCCGGTTGGACCCGGAGGAACTGGCCGAAGTCCCGCCCGACTGGCGGATCGCGGAAACACGCGAGTTAAGAGTGCCCGGCGTCGTTGCGCATCGACACCTGATTGTTCTTGTCCCCGCAACGGCGACCAGACTGAAGAAATGACAAAGATAATCGCCGTAGCGAACCAGAAGGGCGGTGTCGGCAAGACCACGACAGCGGTGAATCTTGCCGCCTCGCTGGTGGCGAACGACAGGCGCGTCCTGATGGTGGACCTGGATCCCCAGGGCAATGCGACGATGGGGTCTGGCATCGACAAGAATGAGCTGGACGTCTCCACCTATGATGTCCTGCTGGGTGATGCAGAGGCCGGGGCCGCAATCCAGCCGTCAGCAGAAGGCGGGTTCGACATCATCCCGGCAAATGCCGATCTCACCGCGGCCGAGGTCAAGTTGTTGAACGAATTCGGCCGCGAGACACGCTTGCGCGCGGCGCTCGAGCCGCTCAAAGCCGAATACGATTATGTCCTGATCGACTGCCCGCCTTCCATCAACATGCTGACGGTCAACGGTCTGACTGCCGCCACCGGCGTCCTGATACCGATGCAGTGCGAGTACTACGCTCTCGAGGGCCTGTCATCCCTGCTCTCGACCGTCGAGCAGATCCGGGGCGCGGTCAATCCCCGGTTGGGCCTGGCGGGCATTCTGCGGACGATGTTCGACCCGCGGAATAACCTGGCGAATGAGGTTTCCGGACAGCTCATCCTGCACTTCGGCGACAAGGTGTACCGTACGGTGATCCCGCGCAATGTGCGCCTGGCCGAGGCTCCGAGTTTCGGCGTTCCGGCCTTGTTCCATGACAAATATTCCCGGGGAGCGCTGGCCTATCTGGCCCTGGCGGCCGAGATCATCCGCATGGAGGACAGTCACGGCCAGGCCGGGCCATAGGCTCTGCTACACTTCCGGATCCCTTCCGACCGCAGACGCGAGAGAGCACAACACCATGTCCGCCAGGCGCCGCACCCTAGGGCGGGGGCTCGATGCCCTGCTAAGCACACCGGACTCCTCAGGGGCCGCCGACAGTCCGTCGGCGACGGCCGGGGCCGGGCTCCATGACCTGCCCGTCGACCTGCTTGAGCGTGGCCGTTATCAGCCGCGTCGCGATTTGCGAGCAGATTCGCTGGAGGAACTGGCCGATTCCATCCGTGCCCAGGGCATTGTCCAGCCCATCGTGGTGCGGCCGCTGGCAGCCGCCGGAGGCGCGATCCGTTACGAAATCATCGCCGGCGAACGCCGCTGGCGTGCCGCTCAGCTGGCCGGTCTGCAGGAGATCCCCGCCATAGTCCGGGATGTGCCGGATGAGGCCGCCGTGGCTATGGCGCTGATCGAGAATATCCAGCGGGAGAACCTCAATCCGCTCGAGGAGGCCAGGGCGCTTGAGCGGCTGATCGACGAGTTCGGCATGACCCATCAGCAGGCCGCGAAGGCCGTCGGGCGCTCACGGGCAGCCGTCACCAACCTGCTGCGGCTGCTCGATCTGTCCCCTGATGTGAAGCGCATGGTCGAGATCCGCGAGCTGGAGATGGGGCACGCCAGGGCCCTGCTCGGCATCAGCGATGCCCACGCCCAGCTGGCGGCAGCCCGGACGGTGGTATCGAGGGGCCTCTCCGTTCGCGAGACGGAGCGACTGGTCAAGCGCGTTTCCGCGCCGTCGGCCGATAGCGTCGTGACCAAAAAACCAGACCCGAATGTCGCACGGCTGGAGGCCGATCTGGGAGATCGGCTCGGCGCCCGGGTCCAGCTACGCCAGGGCACCAAGGGTAGCGGAAAACTGGTGATCAGCTACAACAGTCTCGACGAACTCGAGGGCATCCTGGCACACATCCGTTGAGTGTCGGTTACGTTGCACTGCCAAAAGCCAAACCCGTATAATAAATGGGCTACGGGTAGCGTCGGCTGAGGACGTGACCCAGCCGAGACGCCACCCAGTGCCCGGAAGGGCGCAAGTGGCGTTTCTAGTTACCAGGGGATACCGGCACCGTGGGTGTTTCACCTCAGACCAGCCCCTTGTCGGCCATGCTCCGGATTGTCCTCGCCCAACTGGGCGCAGGGGTGGCCGCGGCGGCGGCGGGGCAGCTCTGGGCCGGTACGATCGCGGCTTACTCCGCCATTCTCGGCGGCCTGATCTGCGTCGTGCCGAACACGTTTCTGGCACTGCGAATGTTTGCCGGGAGCCTGGCGCGGGACCCTCGAAAAGCGCTGACTGCGACTTATGTCGGCGCTGCGGGGAAGCTCCTGTTGACAGCCGCACTGTTTGCGGCGGTATTTGTGCTGGTCCGGCCGCTGTGGCCGGGTTGGCTGTTCGCCGGATTCCTGGCGGCGCAGGGGGTCATGTGGATCGCCCTGGCGACGTCCCGGTTTCCGGGCCAATCGATGACAAGTTGACGAGTACGGACGATGGCAGCGGGTCAAAAAACGGCTGGCGAATACATACAGCATCACTTGCAGAACCTGCAGGTCTGCAAGGTCGATGGCGAATGGGTATGGAATCATTGTCAGGGCAATTTCTGGACCCTGAATGTCGATTCCATGTTCTTCTCCGTCTTCCTGGGCGCGTTGTTCCTGTTCTTCTTCTGGAGGACCGCAAACCGCATCACGACGGGCGTTCCCGGCCGCTTCCAGGCGACCGTGGAGTCACTCGTCGAGTTCGTGGACACGAGCGTCAAAGAGACTTTCCACGGCGAGAGCAAGCTGATCGCCCCTCTGGGCCTGACGATCTTCGTCTGGGTCTTCCTGATGAATCTCATGGACCTGATACCGGTCGACTGGCTGCCGGCTACGGCTCATATGGCCGGTATCGAATATCTCAAGGTCGTCCCGACGACCGATCTGAACATCACGTTCGCGATGTCGCTCTCGGTGTTCGTGCTGATCATTTACTACAGCATCAAGGCGAAAGGCGTCTCAGGATTCGTCAAGGAGCTGACCCTTCAGCCCTTCAATCATCCCATCGCCATTCCCTTCAATCTGATCCTGGAGGGCGTGGCCCTGCTGGCCAAGCCGCTGTCGCTGTCGCTGCGGCTGTTCGGCAACCTGTTCGCCGGCGAGCTGATATTCATTCTCATCGCGCTGCTGGGTGTCTGGCAGCTGCCGTTGCATTTCGCCTGGGCGGTGTTTCACATACTGATCATCGTTCTGCAGGCATTCATTTTCATGATGCTCACTATCGTGTACCTCGCGCTTGCGAACGAGGAGCACTGAGTTGCGGACCCTTAGCTATCAATACCTAGTCAGGAGATCTCGATGGAAACTGTAATTGGCATGACCGCGATCGCTGTTGCGATCCTGATCGGCCTCGGCGCCCTTGGCGTCGGTGTGGGCATGGGCCTGCTGGGCGGGCGCTTTCTCGAAGGCGCGGCTCGTCAGCCTGAACTGGTGCCGATGCTTCAGGTGAAGATGTTCATAGTCGTCGCGCTGCTCGACGCCGTCGCAATGATCGGCGTGGGTATCGCGCTGTTCTTCACCTTTGCGAACCCCTTTATCGGTCAGTTCCAGGCGGCAGCCGGCGGCTGATTGCCGGCGACCTCTTCACTGAAACTGTCCCGCTAGGAGGCGCAAGGTGGATATCAACATGACCATCATCGGCCAGACGATCGCCATGATCGTGTTCGTCTGGTTCTGCATGAGGTTCGTCTGGCCGCCGCTGGTGCACGCCCTGGATGAGCGTCGCAAGACGATCGCCGACGGTCTGGCCGCCGCGGAAGACGGCCAGAAGAAGCTCGAGGAGGCCCAGGCCCGTTTCGAGGAGACCGTGCGCGAGTCGCGCGAGAAAGCCGCGGAAGTTATCCAGCAAGCCGAGAAGCGCGGGCGCGAGATCATCGACGAGGCCCGGGGAGACGCTGTCTCGGAAGGCGAGCGGCTGATCGCCCAGGCCAAGGCGGAAATCTCGCAGGAAGCGAGTCGTGCCAGGGACGCTCTCCGGGGCGACGTGGCGGCGATCGCGTTGAGCGGCACCAGGCAGTTGCTCGAGCGCGAGATCGATCCGGCGACGCACAAGCAGTTGCTGGACAAGCTCGCGTCCGAGCTCTGACGATCAGGAGTCGGCGATGGCTGAAATCACAACCGTTGCAAGGCCGTACGCCAGGGCCGTCTTCGAACTGGCGCGCGACGAAGACGCGTTCGGCGGCTGGACGGCGGCGCTGACACTCGCCTGTACGGTCATCGAGGACGAGGGTTTCCAGGGCCTGATGCATAGCCCGGAGGCGACGCCAGAGCGCCTGGCGAGTCTCGTCATCGATGTCTGTGGTGAGCATGCCGCCCAGAAGCAGCAGAATTTCATCCGCTTGCTTGCGGAAAACGGGCGTCTCGATTGTCTGCCGGCTATCGCGCGGCAATTCGAGGCTCTGAGAGACCAGCACGAGAACATTGCCGACGTGGATGTGACCTCGGCAGTACCGCTCTCCGATGAACAGAAGCAGCGCTTCGCGACGGCGATGAAGCATCGCCTGGGTAAGGAAGTCCGCCTGAACTGCGAGATCGACGCCTCTCTGATAGGCGGCGCCATCGTGAGATCGGGCGACGTGGTTATCGACGGATCCCTCCGCGGCCGGCTCGACCGGCTAGCCGGCGCCGTGACGCACTAAAGGAAGTTTTTCCATGTCAATCAAGGCATCTGAGATCAGCGATCTCATCAAACAGAAAATCGAGCAGTTCCAGGCGACGACCGAGGCCAGGAACGAAGGGACCGTGGTCTCCGTGATGGACGGTATCGTCCGGGTCCACGGGCTGGCCGACGTCGCCTACGGCGAAATGCTGGAGTTTCCGGGCAATACGTTCGGTCTGGCATTGAACCTGGAGCGGGACTCCGTGGGTGCGGTCGTGCTGGGCGACTACAAGCACATTTCCGAGGGCACCAAGGTGACGACCACCGGGCGCATTCTCGAGGTGCCGGTGGGCGACGCCATGCTGGGCCGGGTGGTCAACTCGCTGGGTACCCCGGTGGATGGCAAGGGCCCGATCGAGTCCACCCAGACATCGCCGATCGAAAAAGTGGCGCCGGGCGTCATCGCCCGCCAGTCGGTCAGCGAGCCGGTGCAGACCGGTCTCAAGGCCATCGACTCCATGGTGCCCGTCGGCCGCGGTCAGCGTGAGCTGATCATCGGCGACCGGCAGACCGGTAAGACCGCTGTGGCGATCGACACGATCATCAATCAGAAGGGCACCGGCATCAAGTGCATCTACGTGGCCGTCGGACAGAAGCAGTCGTCCATCGCCAATGTAGTGAGCAAGCTGGAAGAGCACGGCGCCATGGAGCACACCGTCGTCGTCGCCGCCGGCGCGGCGGAGTCGGCGGCCCTGCAGTACATCGCTCCCTACTCCGGTTGCGCTATGGGCGAGTTCTTCCGGGATCGCGGCGAGGATGCGCTGATTATCTACGACGATCTGACCAAGCAGGCCTGGGCCTACCGACAGGTCTCCCTGTTGCTGCGCCGGCCACCGGGCCGTGAGGCGTATCCCGGCGACGTCTTCTATCTGCACTCGCGCCTGCTCGAGCGATCTGCCCGGATTAACGCTGAGTACGTAGAGAAGATCACCGACGGCAAGGTCAAGGGCAAGACCGGCTCCCTGACGGCGCTGCCGATCATCGAGACCCAGGCGGGCGACGTGTCGGCCTTCGTGCCCACTAACGTGATCTCGATCACCGACGGCCAGATCTACCTGGAATCCGATCTTTTCAACGCCGGTGTCCGTCCGGCCATCAATGCCGGCTTGTCGGTCTCGCGAGTCGGTGGCGCGGCCCAGACCAAGATCATCAAGAAGCTTGGCGGCGGTGTCCGGCTGGCGCTGGCTCAGTACCGCGAACTCGCGGCCTTCGCCCAGTTCGCGTCTGACCTCGACGAGACCACCCGTAAGCAGCTCGATCGCGGCAAACGGGTAACCGAACTGCTCAAGCAACCGCAGTACGCTCCTCAGTCCGTGTCCGAGATGGCGACGACACTCTACGCCGTCAACGAGGGTTTCACCGACAAGGTGGAGGACAACAAGATGCAGGCGTTCGAGAAAGGCCTGCTCGCTCACATGCGGACCAACTACGGCCCGTTGATGGACAAGATCGACCAGACCGGTGACTGGAACGATGAACTTGAGGCCGAGATGAAGAAGGCCGTGGAAGAGTTCGCCACTACCGGCAGCTACTGATCCGGAGACGCATATGTCCGGCGGCAAGGAAATTCGCTCGCAGATCACGAGCATCAAGAATACGCAGAAGATCACCAAGGCCATGGAGATGGTGGCGGCGAGCAAGATGCGTAAGGCCCAGGATCGGATGCAGGCATCGCGACCCTATGCCGATCGTATCCGCACCGTCATCGGTCATCTGCGGCAAGCCAATCCGGATTACCGGGTCGAGTACCTGCAGGAACGCCCGGAGGTGAAGCGGGTCGCGTATGTCGTCGTGTCCACTGACCGTGGGCTCTGCGGTGGCCTCAACGCCAACCTGTTCCGCGCGTTGCTGGCCGAGATAGGAGAGTGGCAGAGCAAGGGGGTCGAGGTGGACCTCTGCGTGCTGGGCCGTAAGGCGCGTCAGTTTTTCCGCCGGATCGACGTCAATATCGTAGCGGCGGTTACCGATCTCGGCGACGTGCCGCATGTACGTGACCTGATCGGCACGATCCAGATCGTGCTTGATGGATTCATGGAGAAGAACCTGGACCGGGTGTTCATCGCCTCCAACACCTTCGTCAACACCATGAGCCAGAGACCCACGTTCCGCACCCTGATGCCGGTCGAGACCCCGGACGCCGACGAACTGCAGTCGCATTGGGACTACATTTACGAGCCCGACGCTACCGACCTGCTGCCTGGCGTCATCGCCCGCTACATCGAGTCGCAGGTGTATCGCTCAGTCGTCGAGAACGTGTCCTGCGAGATGGCGGCCCGGATGGTGGCCATGAAGAGCGCTACCGACAATGCCGGCAAACTGATCGACGGGCTGCAGCTGGCATACAACAAGGCCAGGCAGGCGGCGATCACCCAGGAGTTGTCCGAGATTGTCGGCGGTGCCGCCGCGGTTTGAAGCGATGGCAGGCCCTGAAAGAATTCTGTTTAGAGGAATGGATTGATGAGCAGCGGAAAAACTGTGCAGATTATCGGCGCGGTGGTGGATGTGGAGTTCCCCAGGGACAGCATCCCCAATATCTATGACGCGCTGAAGATCGATGACGCCGAACTTACGCTGGAGGTCCAGCAGCAGCTGGGCGACGGCGTGGTACGGACTATCGCCATGGGCTCTTCCGAGGGTCTGAAACGGGGTATGTCGGTAATCAATACCGGTGGGCCGATCACCGTGCCGGTGGGCACGGCCACCCTGGGGCGGGTCATGGACGTGCTCGGCGAGCCGGTCGACGAAGCCGGTCCGATCGGCGAGGAGGAGCGACTGCCCATCCACCGTCCCGCACCGACCTACGAGGATCAGGCGGCCTCGGTGGAGATACTGGAGACCGGGATCAAGGTTATCGACCTGATTATGCCGATCGCCAAGGGCGGCAAGATCGGCCTGTTCGGCGGCGCCGGCGTGGGCAAGACCGTGTCGCTGATGGAGCTCATCCGCAACATCGCCATCGAGCACAGTGGCTATTCCGTCTTCGCGGGTGTCGGTGAGCGGACCCGTGAGGGTAACGACTTCTACCACGAGATGAAGGATGCCAGCGTCCTGGACAAGGTCGCCCTGGTGTACGGTCAGATGAACGAGCCTCCGGGTAACCGTTTGCGGGTGGCGCTGTCGGGCCTGACCATGGCCGAGCATTTCCGCGACGAAGGCCGTGATGTGCTGATGTTCATCGATAACATCTACCGTTACACCCTGGCCGGTACCGAGGTCTCGGCCCTGCTGGGCCGAATGCCGTCGGCGGTGGGTTATCAGCCTACCTTGGCAGAGGAGATGGGCGTGCTCCAGGAGCGCATTACCTCGACCAGCACAGGCTCCATCACTTCTTTCCAGGCAGTCTACGTGCCTGCAGATGACCTGACCGATCCGTCGCCGGCGACCACATTCGCCCACCTCGACGCGACGCTCGTGCTGTCTCGGCAGATCGCCGAACTGGGTATCTACCCGGCGGTGGATCCGCTGGATTCGACCAGCCGCCTTCTGGATCCGCTGGTCATCGGCGAAGACCATTACGACACCGCCCGGGCGGTCCAGGCGACTCTGCAGCGCTACAAGGAGCTGCAG
>Ga0316189_10002743_pt1 | contig 17180 bp, 9 predicted proteins | sample LowCovwburrow_MG_FD_204930 | JGI IMG/M metagenome (GOLD analysis project Ga0316189, IMG submission 204930) | Coastal sediment microbial communities from Maine, United States - Lowes Cove worm burrow | ecosystem: Environmental > Aquatic > Marine > Coastal > Sediment | place: USA: Maine...
AAATGAATTCGCATAGTCAGTGAATATACCATACAGGAAAATGCCTTGCATGGGGAAAGGAGAGAGGGCGCAGAAAAGGATTTTCAGCTTGAAGCAACACGTCCGGAGAGAAGAAAAATGACGAAAAATGATTAAAGATGACTTTTTTTATTTTTTTATAAATCCAATCGGTTGGGCCTGAAGAAGATCAGTAAAACAAATAGACGCTTGCTTTATGACAGGGGATAGGGTAAAAGTAGCCGTTTTTCATTGTTACTGTACAATCTCCCTAATTATACGAGGAAAAGATGTATGAGTTTTCTTGAAGGCTTACTTTGGCTCACGCTTAATGTCTATCATGAAGCCCGCAGCGAGCCGCAAATCGGACAGCTTGCTGTTGCCCATGTCACCTTGAACCGGGCAAGCCAAAATAAAAAAACCGTAGAGCAGACTGTCACTGCACCTCGCCAGTTCAGCTGGACGTTTTTGCAGAAATCATATATGCCCAAGGAGACAGATGCCTTTGTCGATTGCCTCCAGACGGCAATGAAGGCGATGACCACACCTGATTTTACAGACGGCGCCACTTTTTATCATCGTGAAGATGTGCATCCGAAATGGGCCGGACAAAAAAACTATGTTGCTCAGTACGGAGAACATATCTTTTATCGAAATTAGCCGACATCCTGATTTTTTTTAAAGTTGTTCCGAGCTGACAAGCTGTTCCGTATGTGCGAAACAGCTTTTTTTTATCTCTCCTGCGGATTTTTCTCTTTCTGTATCAATACCCAGCGTTTCCGTATCCACTGATCTTTTTCATCCTCAAAGACGTATCTGCCTCTGCCGGTGGAGATCGTCGGCACCTGCCGAGTTTGCTCAAAGGCGTTATATCCGGCAGTCAGGTTTGACCAAAAGTCGTACCAGGGGGAATAACGAAATTTGACCAAGTTCTCTCGTGTCATGGGAAAGGGAAAAATATGGATACTGAATTGTTCCTGCCCCTGAAGAAATGCCTGATACGCCAGCAGGTAGATTTCCTCTATCTGTTCATTGCCCATTGCAAAGCAGCCCTGCGAGACGCAATTGCCATGGACCATGATGGCGCTGCCTGTGCAGCTTCTTTCTGCATCGTATCTGTTGGGATATCCGATATTGAAAGAGAGGTGGAATCTGCTTTTCGGGTTCATCTGTTCGGCAGAGACCGTGTAAAAGCCTTCCGGGCTCTGCCAATCCCCCTCAGCCAGTTTCGGGCCGACATATCCTGAGTAATTGCACACAGGATATGTCTTGAAGAGTCTGAATTCACCCCTGCTGTACAGCCACAGTTCAAGCTGCTTTGAGAGCTTGAAGATGCGCATAAAAACCGGTTGCCCGAGCCGCATGCCCTTGCGGGCGAGTTCTTTCTTTACCCGTGGTTCCGCTTGGGTCATGAGGCGGTCCGCCTTGGGGGTTGTGGGCAGGGTGTCTTGCAGGCTGAGCGGTGCATCTGTCGCATCTTTTGCAGCTGCGGCCGAAGGAGGGGGAAACGCCGTCCATGCAGCACAAAGAGCACAAAGGGCGAGGACGGTATAACGGGTGAGACGGCGTGTTCTTATGCACATGATGCGTTTCCCCTTCCGGCCGACAGGCCGACGCGCAGGAAAAAATATTTTCGGGTTACGAAACAGCATCTTGTTCTGCCTGCGCTTTGGCATAGGCTGTGGCCGCGCATTCATTTTTACCGATATCCAGCTCTTCCGCTCGGTCACTGTCCACCTGCTCTTTATTGGCATTAATTAATCTGATAACGGCATATTCCTCCGGTTGATCCCGCATGTTATCCCGGATGAACTGAATAAAATCGGCCTCGCTTGCAATAGAATAAATTGCTTTATTCCGTTCAACGGCATCTCCGAGAGAGGTCATAAAGATCAGCTCGTCATTCGCCTCTTCCCAGTTCATATAATGGCCCGGGAGAACGGCAAGATTTCTGTCAAGATTTTTTATCATGCCGATTGAGTTGTAGAGCAGGATAGCCCAGGCTGCCGCCTGTCCGCCGAGATCCGGTCGGCCCACCGAGGAGATGAAAACGGTGTCGCCGGAGATCATGTAGCGGTCATTGATAATATACGAAGTAGAGCCCGGCGTGTGGCCGGGGGTGAACAGCACTTTGACTGCCGGGCTGCTGTCGCTGTCTGAAAAATGATGCATCTCGCCATCGACAAGCGGTGTGTATGGATTATTTGAATCACCGAAATCCCCTTGGTTGCCATAGAATATCGCGCCTGTTTTTTCGGCGATTATTCTGGAGCCGGAGATATAATCCGCTTGAAGATGGGTCTCAAAGGTTTTGATGATGGTACATTCCCTCTCGGCGGCAAAATCAAGATAGAAATCCATATTACGCGAGGGGTCGAACAGCATCATTTCGTTCTTATGGAGAAGTCCGTAGGAGCATGAGGCCTTGCCCGGTCGGATAAACTGATAGAGTTGATAGCCGTTTTCGTCGGTTACCAGTTTCGGTACCAGCATATTACCCCAGCTTTTAAAGCCTCCTGAGAGATAGCCCACATCTGTAAAACCGTGTTTGTCAAGAATTTCCGCAACGTATTTTGCAGACCCTTCTTTTGCGCAGACAATGCGAATGCTACGATCGGACGGAACGCGTGCGACCGCCTCCTTTTCTATCTCCATAAAGTCATAATAGGAGACGTTGTGAAGTTCAAAAGGATAGGGAGACTCTATGTGGAAACGAGAAAAATCCTTTTCGTTGCGAACATCAAGAACAACAATATCTTCTTCTTTATCTGTGAGCCGGCGGAACAGATCGAGTGCTTGGTAGCTGTAAATTGCCATTGAAAACTCCTGAGTAATGTTCTGTTGAGAGTGGGCTGCTGTTGCGTACTAATTTCACCGAAGAATACTATTCCGAATTTTTCTTCTGTTTTCAACCAAAATTTCAAAGAGGCGGAGAGAAGTTGTGTTTGTTTTTTTGTAAGCGATTCGCATTATCATGGTCGGCCAACTCAATTCTTGAACACCTGTCTGTAACATGATATGCTCCTTCAGAAGGATGTGTTTCAAGAGTAATTTTGAATATTCCGTTTTTCGTGTTTTGGTTATCTTATTGTTTACAGGAATAGAGTGAATACTGCAACTTGTTAATATTAAGTTGTGTTTTTTGTACTCTCTGTGTAAAATTGGATAGATGTTCCTCCCTGATTTTTGATAACAAGTGAGTGTGTCTCAGGAGAATGAAGGGTTGTGCAGTCTTTGCTGTTCATAAGGTTGAAATGGAATGTATAATACATTCTTTATGTTATAATCATATCTCGCGGAGAAAAAGATGCTTTATCCTTGGAAAGATGAATACAGTGTAGGGGTTTCACGTTTTGATAACCATCATAAAAAGCTTTTTGATATTGCCAATCAGCTGCATGAGATGATGAAAAGCGGCAAGGGGGCGGAGGTTATTGAACCGGTTCTCAGAGAACTGATCGACTATACAAAATATCATCTTGCTGAAGAAGAAAAGGCACTGGAGAGGATAGGGTACTCCGGTATATCTGCTCATAAGAGAGCCCATGTCATTTTTACCGAACAGCTGAATCAGGGACTGGTTGAAATTGAGAAAGGACGAGCCCTGTTTGTGGTGGTTAAAATCTCCAAAACTGTTATTGACTGGCTGATTGACCATATTTTCGGCATTGATAAGAAATATACTGCGGAGATGAACGCTGCCGGGATAAATTAACAAACCGTCAGCAGCGTCACAGCGTCATATGGGGCCGAATTTTTTCTCATACGTTACGGGGCTGTTTCCCTATATTATTGTCTGTCCCGAATTCTCAGTGAATTTTCGGCTTGAGAACGCCGGATTCGCTTTCCGGTTCGCGGTTCGCGGTTCGAACTTCTGCTCCATCGCTGTAGGCAACAGCTGTCCGGCTCCTTGCTCCGCCTGATTCCCGGGGCTGTGTCTTAAACCGAGGCGGTGGTGTCGCTCTACAGCTTCTCATTTACGACTCTTCACTCCTATGCAAAGCGAAAGCGTTCCCTTTTACAGGCGACTCCGTTTCAGCATGATGCTTACAGTTTTGGTTCTGGTCACCCTGATCAGCGGAACCAGTATTCTGATAAGTTATTATGTGACCGGTCAGAAAATAGAAAGGGACGTTGCAACAGAATTTTTCAACACGGAAAGCGTTGCGAGCACCTGCTTCGAGCTGTTCAGTCGCCAGTTGCTGTTCACTGCCAAGGGCATGGCGGATGCGCTTATCCTCCGACAGATGCAGGATGCAGGCGGAGAACAGTCTTTGACGGCAATGTTTCGCTCTCTGAAAGGAAAAAAAAGCGGTGATGTGCTTTTTCTGAGCGATACTGCCGGTGAAGTTATTTCCTTTTTCGAAAAGAACCTTGATGTTGCCACGTCGTTAGCCCGCTATCAGGCTGTTCGGGAGAAAATGGCGACGGATCAGTCGTTCAGTACCATTATTATGGTTAATTCCGGCATCGGTGCCGGTATGCAGGAACGGAAATTTTTTTATATGATTTCCGCTGTTCCTGTTATGTTGCCGTATTCGTCGCAAAGCTTTTTTGTTTTCAGCTGTTATCTTATGGACGGCTCCTTCCTGTTGCGTTTCCCCATATATTCCCACATGGATATAACGCTTGTCAGCGACAACAGTGTTGTTGCAACGACTCTTCCTCCCGAGGATACTCTCCGGGAGGGTGACAGTTATCCTTTTTATAAATCATCAGCACTGTTACCGGGCGCCATTGATCTCATACATGAAAGCTCTTTTTTTAAAGAAAAAATGTATGTGAAAATTAAATATATTCCGGGGATGGAAAACAGCACGACCAGCTTTCTTGTTCTTTCTCATCCGTCCAGACTGGTTCTGGCCACCAAAAAAGAATTTGGGCAACACTTTGTAATTATTCTTTTTGTCGGCCTCTGCTGCTCCATCATGCTGATTTTTTTCATTACAGGATCGGTGCTCAATCCTATTAAAGAGCTGAATCAGCTTGTGCATAAGATCAGCGAGGGGGATTTGAATAATAGAATTGAGTCCAGCGTGACCAATGAGTTTACACCGCTGATTAATCAATTCAATAATATGCTGAATCTGATTCAGCGGAAAGATGAAGAACTCTGGGATATCGTTGAGGCAAAGACAACAGAACTTAGGCAACGGAATGTTTTTATAGATAATCTTCTTAGATCCTCCCAGGTTATGGGGATTGTGGCGACGGATATGAATCTGGTTGTCACCTATTTCAATCCTGTTGCCGAGAAACTTTTCGGCTTCAAGTCCGAGGATGTTGTCGGGAAAAAAGTAACTGAGTTTCACCCGCATATAAAAAATCGTGAGGAGCAGTTCAATATTTTAATCGATAATGCGCTGCGAAAAGGGTCGCATACCTTTACGGTAGGGACATCGGATTTTTCTTACAATAATGACGGAGTGACCGAGGAGGAAGAAAAGGGGAGCGGGAAGCAACGTGCCATTGAGGTCTATCTTTCACCTATTAAAGCGAAGAGCGAGCAGGGTCGTGAGATTGCCAGCGGGCTCATGCTGATGGCCCAGGATATAACTGCTGCGCGGCGGATGGATGAGCGCCTCCATTCGGCTCTGGCTGAGCTGAAGGTTATTCTGGACAATACCATGCTCGGGCTTATCCTGGTTCAGGATGAACGGATTATTCGGGTGAATACCACCTTTGAAAGCATGTTCGGTTATTCTTTTGATGAGATAACGGAGATGCCCTGGTCTCGTTTTCGGCTTGCTATTTTTGCCGGAAAAGAAGCCGAATGCTGGGACGGCAGCGGGCGGATGTTTTCCATGGTGAAAAAGACAGAACCTGGTATGAAGGAGCAGCAACCGTTCTGGAGCAAGGTTCGTCAGGTCTCTATCGGGAGTGACAGACATAAGGAAACCGGGAGAGAACTGTACCTCTTTGAGGATATGAGCAGTCAGAACGAGATGTTTGAGAAAATACAACGTCTCAGTCAGGCTGTGGAACAAAGTTCAAATTCGGTTGTCATTACCAGTACGGACGGAATTATAGAGTACGTCAACAGGACCTTCGGCAGTACAACCGGGTATAATGCGCATGAGATTATCGGTCAGAGTTTGGAAATATTGGCACCCGGCAAGGCCGAGGCCGATGTGTATAAAAAAATGTGGTCCGCTGTTCGGGCCGGGAGTGAATGGACAGGGGAACTGGTCAATAAAAAGAAGGACGGCGCTCTGTATGAGGAGAATGTTGTCGCCTCTCCGATTCGTAACGAAGAAAATGAGATAACGCATATTATTGTTACAAAAGAGAATATAACGGACTTGAAAAAGGCTCGACAGCAGGCGGACAGTGCCAATAAGGCAAAGAGTGAATTCCTCGCCAATATGAGCCATGAAATTCGCACCCCGATGAACTCCATCATAGGTATGACGGAACTTCTTCTTGAAACGAAATTATTTTCTGAACAAAAAGGATATGTTGAGAATGTCAACAGCTCAGCCAGCGTCCTTTTGTCGCTTATCAATGATATTCTTGATTTTTCAAAAATTGAGGCAGGTAAATTGGAACTTGATTGTCGTCCTTTCAGACCTCGACAGCTCGTTGAAGAGGTTGTCGGGACGTTAAAGATACTGGCGGAGCAAAAAGGGATTGAGCTTCGTCTGAACGTTGTCAATGATGACGACTGTTACCCGCAGGGAGATTCTTTACGGATCAGGCAGGTATTGCTTAATCTCCTGGGTAACGCTATCAAATTCACCCATCAGGGGAATGTAACGCTTGAGGTCAATATCCGCTCCACCCATGCAAAGTATTGCGCGGCAATTTTTACGATCAGTGATACAGGTATCGGTATTTCTCAGGATCAGCAGGAGAATATCTTTGCTAACTTCACCCAGGCCGACAGCTCGATAACCCGGGATTTCGGCGGAACCGGCCTCGGTCTTGCCATCAGTAATCGTCTGCTCCAACTGATGGGGAGTGAAATTTACCTGAAAAGCACCTTGGGCGTCGGGAGTGTTTTCTCTTTCAACCTTTTACTGGAAGAGGCGGAACATCCGGTGACCGGCACCGAACAACAGCAGGAGATTCCGGCTGTCTCCAGGCAATGTCTTGATGTTTTACTGGTTGAAGATAATCCGGCAAACCAACAGCTCGCCGTGATAATCCTCGAAAAACAAGGGCAGCAGGTCACTGTGGCCAATAACGGCCTTGAGGCTCTTTCGTATTTGAGTCGGCAGCATTTCGACCTTATCTTCATGGATATGCAGATGCCGGTTATGGACGGGTTGACATCGACCCGCTATATACGACAGGTTGAGCAGGGGGTGGCAATTGATTTGCCTGAGCTTGACGCCGTCTCGGACCAGCTCCATGATCGCCTCATAGGCGGGCATGTGTATATTGTTGCTGTCACGGCCAATGCTATGTATGAAGATCGGAAACAATGTCTTGAGGCGGGGATGGACGAGTATCTCAGTAAACCGTATAAAAAATATTCTCTTTTGAAGATATTGCATAATTTTGATAAGAAAAGCGGAGATCAGGTGTCTTTGCCTCCGACGAAAGAGGAAGAGCCTGCAACCGCAGCAGTTTCATGGGATGAAGTGATGCAACATCTCATGAAGCATTTTGAACTGGAACGGGAAGATGCCCAAACAGTCCTTTCCACCTATGCCGAGTCGCTTGCGCAAGGGCTTGTTGATCTTCGCAAGCATATGGAAAGCGGAGACGGCACGGAGGGGGGGCGCCAGGCCCATGCCATGAAAGGAGGCCTGCTTAATCTCGGACTGAGTCAGCTTGCTGAAACCGCATTTGTTTTGGAGAAAGAGCTGCCCAAGGGTATAGAGAAGAGTCATTCCGTTCTGCTGGAAAGACTTGCCGAGGCTCTCAAAGGGCTCACAGCCTGAAACCTTGTTATGGGCGGAACAGCTGCGGAGTCTGGCTGATGAAGTACAGTAATATAATATTTCTGTACATAGTCATGGCGATAAGCTTGGTCGTGCTTGTGCTCTTCGGCGGAAGCCTTGTTTTTTATATGCATCAGCAGGAGCTTGTCCGGGAAGATATCAGTACTTATCGGTACTCTTTGGCTCAGGAGGCTGAGCGCATCCGGCAGACCTTCGGTCAGATAACGAGTGTTTCAGGATTATTGGCGAATAATCCTGTGATTATTAATACGATGGATAAGCGTATGCATCGTATTGCACCGTCACCGGTGGCTCGACAGATTGTTGAGAAGAATTTGGGAGCGGTTGCAGATGTTGAAAATATTACAGCTGTTTTTCTGCTTGATCTTGAAGGGAAATGTGTTTACGGGACCGTGCCGGACGCTATAGGAAAGGACTATGGTTTTGCAGGCTATTTTCATAATACAATAACGGATGAGTCAGATCTGTATGCCGCGATGAACGTCGCTGCGCAGCAGAATGAAATTTATTATGCCCGAGCTGTCAAAAACGGTAATCTTCCCCTCGGCGTTATTGTCCTGAAAATCAGTTTGGACTTTTTTCATCTTCGTTCGTTCACTACAGCCTTTACCGCAACACCGCCCGAACCGGAAGAGATGCGCATCGGCTTGTCCACGGACAGCAATATTCTTTTTGATACAACAGAAAAGCTTGTCTCGCTCCAGCCGCTTACTGAAGAACAGCAGGAGATTTTACGGAGGAGTCAACAGTTTCCCCCGGAACGGGTGCAATCATTGGGCTTTACCCCTTATGGCCTGGATACGCTGGCAACGACGGGTTTTTTGAATAAAAAGACGGCGGACGGGAACGAATATTATCTTTTTTGTCAGCCCTTGGCGGGAGATGACCTCGCCTTGATCCATGTTGTGAAAAAGGCATGGTTCGAGGAAAATTATCGACCGGCTTCGTTGGGCTCATCAAGCTTTATCATGCTCCTTTTCCTGCTGCTGGCGGTTATGCTTGCTCTGTTGTATATGGCGAACAGACGCCACCGGCAGGCATTGTCGGCAGCGGCGACACTTGAACGTGAGGCTGAACAGCGAATTCAGGATAAGGAAAAATATGAGGCGATTATCAATCGAAACCCCCAGGGGTTCTGGTTGAGTGATTTTGAGTCGGGAATAATTCTTGAGGTAAATCAGAGCCTTTGTCAGCTCCTTCAACTTTCTCCCGACGAGATTGTCGGTCGTAATGTCAATGAATTTTTGGCAACAAAGGATGTGTATTCCGGAGGAAAAGAGAAGGAAGAGACAACGGTCGGTAAAGACCGGCTTGATGTTTCTCAAGAGGGAAAATTACGCGCAGGAAAGGGAATACTGCTGCATGTCCTTATCACTTCCTCCTGTATTACGCCTCCCGGCACTGAAAAGAAGACCTGTTTTTCCTTTTTTACGGATATTTCCGAGCGAAAAAAAGAGCAGGAACAGCTCTTTCTTTTCTCTCAGGCGGTCGAGCAAAGTACCAGTGCCATTGTTATTACTGATAAGTATGCTGATATTGTCTATACAAATCAATTTTTCAGCGAACTGACCGGCTACGGTCGAGAGGAACTGTACGGGACAAATCCTGATATTCTGACTGCCGGAGAAAAAAATACCGCTGTCAGTGAGGAGATATGGCATACCGTTAAAAACGGGGGGACATGGAAAGGGTTTCTCCGTAACACCAGGAAGAACGGGGCACGGTACTGGGAAGGACAGACGGTTTATCCGCTGTATGATCGCTATACGCAGGAGATCAGCTATTATCTTGCGATAAAAAATGATATTACCGAGCGGCTTGACTTGGAGAAAGAGCTGAAGGCGCAGCTGGCGAAACTCGAACTCATAGTCGAGCATGCCGCTATCGGAATTGTTCGGGTTATTGATCCTGACTTTGTCTGGGCAAGCGGGGTGGCCGCAAAGATGTTCGGTTATAGTGATAAAGATGCCTTTATATCAATTTCGCCTTCTGAACTCTTTGATAATCAGGAGGCGTTTGAGCGGACATATGAGCGGGTCCTGCTCTCCTTTGAGGCGGGTCGTGTTTTTCAGGAAGATCATTTGATGCGCCGCAGGGACGGAAGTCAGTTTTGGTGCTCGTTAACAGCCAAGATTGTTGATCGCGCCGACCCTGATCAGGGAGCGATCTGGATAACCAAAGATATCAGTCGGAAAAAAGAAGAAGAACACCAGTTACAGCTTGCGAGAGACAGGGCTGAGCAGGCGAATCAGGCCAAAAGTGATTTTCTCGCCAATATGAGTCATGAGGTTCGTACCCCCATGAATGCCATTATCGGTATGAGTAAGTTGGCACTGGAGACCTCTCTTGACGAGCAGCAGCAATACTATATAGGAACTGTTAATAAGGCTGCTGAGTCTCTGCTCGGCCTGCTCGATGATATTCTTGATTTTTCCAAAATTGACTCCGGGAAACTCCAACTGGACCCGGCTGTGTTTGCTCTTGAAGAGAACATCCAGGATGCGGTTCGGACAGTGGAATTTCAGGCAGAGGAAAAGGGTTTGCATTTGCACTATAATATTGACCCTAATGTGCCGCGTTTTGTGTGCGGCGATGCAATGCGTCTGCGTCAGATTCTTGTTAACTTATTGAATAACGGTATAAAATTCAGCGAGAAAGGTGCTGTTTCCGTCCAGGTTTTTATGCGGGAAAGCAATACTGATGAAACCTTGCTGGAGTTCCGGGTTAAGGATAACGGTATCGGCATTGCTCCGGAGAAACTTGATGATATTTTTGAGAAATTTGTTCAGGTGGACGGCAGTGCCAGCAGAGATTTTGAAGGTACCGGCCTGGGGCTGACAATATGCTGTCAGCTCTGCAAAATGATGGGCGGAAACATCGGCGTTGACAGTATACTCGGTCAAGGAAGCACGTTCACCTTTACTGCACGTTTTAAAAAAGTTGTCGGAGCGGATCTTACCGCAGTGAACGGTGCGACAGGGCAGGGAGCAGACCTGCAAGGCCTGCGTATTCTGGTCGTTGATGATAATGAGTCCAATCGTTTTCTTGCCAGGGCTATGTTCCAGAAGGACAATCATCAGATTGTCGAGGCGGAAAACGGACTGGAAGCACTTAGAATCCTTCTTGATCATCATTTCGATGTTGTTCTGATGGATGTGCAGATGCCTGTTATGGACGGACTGACAGTCACGAAGATTATACGGGCCTGTGAACAGAAGAGATATCAACCGACAGCTGATCATACCTTGCCGAAAGAGTTTACAGAAGCATTGCAATATAGGCTGACAGGTGGTCATATGCCTGTTGTCGCCTTGACAGCACACGCCATGAAGGAGGACAAACAGCGATGTCTTGAAGCCGGAATGGACGGTTATGCGGTGAAGCCGTTTAAAACAAAAGAAATTTATCACGCTTTTCAACAAACAGGGTATGTTGACGGAGTTGTGAAGAACGTAACGGAAAAAAAACAACAGGACGGTACGGCCATGATGGAACAGAAAAGAGAAAACGAGAATGCCCTTCTTACAAATGTTGCTGAATATCTGAAAAACATATACAGTCTTGAGCCTGATCAGGTAGAGCAGATGATACAGCTGTCCTCCCGGTCGATATCCGAGACCTTTGAGCAGGCCAGACAGGCTGTGCGGGATAATGACTTGGCGGAGCTGTCCGCTGCCGGCCATAAGGCGAAAGGTATTCTTCTCGGCGTCGGGCTTAAAGACGAAGCTGAACTGGCCAGAAAAATTGAAGCTGCCAGTAAAGAGGGAGAGGACGAAGATTATCATGGTCTGATGGCGCAATTGGAGGATGATCTTCGTCCCTTGCTGAAGTTGACCTCCGGGGACAGCAGGAGCTGATCGCAAATGAAAGTAATTTTTTGCGAAGAATGCGGAGGAAAGAATATAGTTGCGGATGAGCAGCTGGAGCATATTGATAATAAACCGCTCGGATGCCAGATTTGCGGAAATGTCATCTCACAGGAAACGATAATTCCCCATCTCCGTTCAACAGAGCCTATTAATACTCTCCATTATCATCTTCTGCTCATTGATGATGATTTTGCTCATCTTCAGCTGATGAAGACGACCTTGGAGAAAGAATATACCGTATCCATCGCTTCAACCGGGGTGCACGGGCTTGAGCTGGCAGCGGAACGAAAGCCGGATCTTATTCTTCTTGATCTGAATATGCCGGGAATGGACGGTTACGAGGTTTGTAAGCGTCTCAAGGAAAATCCGGTCACCAGGAAGATCACGGTTATTTTTGTCAGTGCTCGTGATGATAAGGATGATGAATATCGAGGTTTTACTCTCGGTGCTGTTGATTATATCAATAAACCGATAAATCTCCAGATCCTTAACGCAAGAATTACAGCCCAGCTCCGCCTGAAGCAACTTATAGATAAGCAGAAGAAACAAGCTGACAGTCTTATTCACTCACTGCATCAGGATAATATTCAGATCGAGCAGGAGCTGGAGCGTCTGCAGCAGGACAAAACCAATTTTTTTTCGTTGCTTGATCTTGTCCGGGACAGGGTGATTATAGAGGACACAGAGACGAGAATACTCTGGGCCAATAAGGCCACCCGGGATTTTTGTAGTTTGCGTCTTTCCGAGCTTGTCGGATCCTTGCATCATGAGGTTCTCCTGGATTCCAGCTTCCGTTGTGAAGAATGTGCGGCCCGGAAGCTTGCCGATGATAGGCCGGGGGCGGATTCTTTATCTGCCGCCAAGCAGAAAAATCCGCAGGTACAAACCTTACATATACCCCTTTTTGATGAGAACCAAGAGGTGAAGGGTTTTGCGCATATTATTCAGGAGCAGAGCAGTGGCCAAATGAACGAAGGCGGTCAGATCTGCCAAGCTGCTGAATCTGCTGTGAACAATTTTGTTGATAAGAATCGAAAAGCGATACGGGATAATCTGGCAACAATACTTTTTGGAATTGATGCGGTAGGCAGTTTGCTCAGAGACAATAAAGATCTTGAAACGGTGAGTCGCCCGGTAACCAAGGCGGCTGAAGAATTAGACCGTATGGTATGTACCCTGCTCGATTTTCAGCAAACTGATAAAAAATCGTAAGCGGATTTCTTTTTTAACCCTTTGAAGCAGCATTGAAAATGAAAAATGTCTTAATTGTTGACGACGATCTTGGTTTTCAGAGGTTACTGGGGATCAGTCTTAAAAAATATAAAAAAGATTTTGAAGTTATTCTTTCCAATAATGGTGAGGAGGCAATAGGTATTCTTAATCGGAAGTCTATTGATCTTATTGTCACAGATTTACAGATGCCTAAAATCGATGGGCTCACGCTGCTGGCATATATTAATGACGCCTTTCCGAAAATGCCCTGTGTGATCATGACGGCACATTCTACCCCGGAGATTGAGAAACAGTTTGCCCAGACCGGGCAGCGCTTGCTGAAAAAGCCTTTTACCATCAATAAATTGGTAGAAGCGGTGCAGGAGTCGCTAGCCCCCCAGCCTCCCGGTGGAATGCTGAAAGGGATTTCTGTCGCCAACTTTTTACAAATGATCGCCTTGGAGCAAAAAACCTGCCTGCTGGAAATTACCTCGACGAATAATGAGAAGGGCTTCTTTTACATAGAAAACGGGGAAGTTTTTGATGCGGCGTTCAAAGGATTAAATGGAGAAGAAGCAGCTTATTCCTTGATTGCTCTTGAGGGAGCAAGTATAAGTTTTACAGACATCCCGAGTTCTCAGAAGGTGAAGAAGCGTATCAACTCAAGCCTCATGGGCCTTATTATGGAGGCCATGACCCGTAAAGACGAAACTGTCGGCAATGCCTGAATCGGAAAAAAAACAGTATCTCTGTGATGACAGAACAGTTCCATATATTCTGATTGTTGATGATAGTCGAAGCGATATCTGTTTGCTGGAGTCCATTCTCCGTTCTCATGGGTTTGTCTCCCAATCCCTTACCGATCCGACCGAGGTCCTTGAGCACTGTCAAAGGGTCCGGCCTGAAATAGTTCTGCTTGATATCAGCATGCCCGGAATGAACGGTTTTCAGGTTTGCACACAATTAAAAAACGATCCCGCCCTTTCTGATATTCCCGTCCTTTTTTTGACCGCTATGAGCGATGTGGCGGACAAAATTCGCGGTTTTAAAGCCGGAGGTTCTGATTTCCTGGTGAAACCGTATGAACCCTCAGAGCTTATAGCCAGAGTTTCCACCCAAATCAGTCTGCGCAGAGCGCAATATGAACTTGCCTGTCGGAACCAAGAGCTTAAAGAAGAGATTCGTGATAAAGAAAAGGCACATGCCGCTCTGTTGGACAGTGAGTCACGCAATGAGGCTGTTCTCAATAATGCAGCCGTCTGTATAGGACTTCTCTCTTTGGACGGCACCTATGAAATGGTGAACGGCCTTTATGCCGATGTCTTCGGTTATTCGCGTGCGGAATTTCAAGATATGCAGCTTCAGGACATTGTCCATCCTGATTATGTTGCTGCAACCGAGGAGGTCATGGAGTTTCTCCGTTATGGCCAGTTGGAGCAGCATTATGCGGATAAGAAATTTATTCGTAAAGACGGATCGGTCTTTCCCGGAGGACACTGGCTCAGCCCGCGACGGACAGGATACGGCACCTGTAACGGTTTTGTTTGTATAATAAGTGACCTGACTGAGCAGAAGAAAGCCGAAGACGAGTTGCGGCTCGCGCATACGGTCTTTGAGACCAGCTCGGAAGGCATGTTGGTTACGGATGCTGAAAATCGTATTATTATGGTCAATCCTGCTTTTACCGCGATCACCGGTTATCAGCGTGAGCAGGCGATCGGAAGAGACCCTTCTTTCCTCAAGTCGGATCGACAGGATGAAGGGTTTTACCGACAGATGTGGAAGATCCTGCTGCGGAATAACTCTTGGCAGGGAGAGATCTGGAATCGGCGTTGTAACGGTGAAGAATATCCGCAATGGCTCTCTATCGCGGTGATACGCCATCGGAACAGGAGTATTGCTCATTATGTCGCATTATTCTCTGATATCAGTGATCGGAAGAAAGCTGAGGATATCCTGCGCCATCAGGCAATGCATGATCCGCTGACCCGACTTCCCAATCGTGTTATGTTTGATGAGCGTTTGCGCGGTTCATTATCGCGGGCAAAACGGTTGAACACCCAGGTAGCTTTGCTCTATCTTGATTTGGATAATTTTAAAACAATCAATGACAGTCTGGGACATCTTGCCGGTGACCGGGTTTTGCAGATGGTTGCGGATCGTTTGCGGGACTGTCTGCGTCTGGAGGATGTGGTTGCCCGCATCGGCGGAGATGAGTTTTCAGCCATTCTTGATGATGTTGATTCAATAGATGATGCGGTTGCGACTGCGAAACGTATTATAGCCTCTCTGGGCGATGTTGATTGCTCCGTCGGAGGCGAACGCATTCAGACCAGTATCGGTATCGCCTTCTATCCGGATCACGGTACTGATGCGGAAGACCTCTTGCACCGTGCGGACAATGCCATGTATACCGCAAAACGGATGGGTAAAGGGCGTTGTTTTCTCGCCGGAACAACCTCCGACGACGAAGAATCTACAGAAAAATGATTTTATCGAGTTCATGTTTGTTTGCAGGAAAGGAACAGGCGGCTCAGGGGAAATCAGGGAAAATGTTCTTCATTATCATCGTTCATTCGATGATTTGTTGAAGCGGAAACCTTGAGCAAGCCTCTGGCCGACGCGATGTTTACTAAATGAGGAGGAGAAGAGCATGGCTACATCGGAGGAAAAGCATAACTGCTTTCTACTGAATTTTTTCAAAGGATCTGCTGATCCGTCTTCAGCACCGGGATCGGATGCAGCAAGCGAGCCACCGGTATCAGCGGGCTCGGAGCAAGCTGGCTCAGACCAAGGGCAGACAGAAAACATCACAGATACTGCTCCTGATGCTGTTAGCGATACAGCCGGTGGAGCCGGTGGAGCCGGTGGAGCCGGTGATCTGCAACCGGATGAAGACCGGATCAACGCGGGACTGGAGGAGTTGCAAGCGGATCCGGTCGCGTTTATGGGCAAGCTGCCTGTCAAGTATGATGAGCAGGGGGAGCGGATCAGTTCGGAGGCGTCGGCATCGCTTTTTGACGATGAGGCGGTCAATGAGAAGGTCTTTGTTGATGCCCGTGACGGGAAGCGACAGGAGTTGACCGAGCTGGATGTCATTGCTGCCGGGCGGGTCGCATTTGCGGAAAATGATCAGGCGGACGGCTTTGTCGATACCTTTCCGTACTCGGGATTACGGGGGATGGAAGATAACGGGCTGATGAGTGCTCGGCTGGAAGAGCAGCCCTGGTCTGATGATTATTGGGCTATTTATCTGGGGATGTTAGGGCATCGCTACGCGGATTCCCGTTTTCCGGGGGCTTGGGATTGGAAGGCCAACTTTGATTATATTCAGAATAATCCTGCCTTGCAGATTGTGGCAAGCGGCGACAGTGATGCCGTGAATCGGCTCTCTCCCTCGGAGAAATATGATATTCTGGTCGGCGATAAAAATATGACGCTGACCGGGAAGATGTGGAATGAGGGAGAAAAATACTACACCCGTAACGGTAAGGTGGAGCCGTGGATGGGACTTTGTCACGGCTGGGCCCCGGCTGCCTATATGCTCCCCCGACCGACCGCCTCCGCAACAGTCCTGGCAGCGGACGGCAAAACATTTATTACCTTTTATCCCTCCGATATTAAGGCACTGGCTACCTTGCTCTGGGCAAAGGTTAGAACGCCATCGCGATTTATCGGTGGCCGCTGTAATGAAAAAAATCCGGCAGTCGATCCGCAGACCGGGCGGATTTTGTCCGGAAAATGCTTTGATACCAATCCCGGTACCTGGCATCTTGCTGTGGTTAATCAGATAGGGGCTTCACAGCGCAGTATGGTGCTTGACGCCACCTATGATTATGAGGTCTGGAACCAGCCTGTTGTCGGGTATAAGTACAGACACTTCAATCCGCAAAAGATGCGTTATGCCCGTTCTCTGGCCGAGGCCTCTGTGCTGAAAACAAGCTTTGATAACGATAGGTTCAGGAAATATCGGGACGGGGAAACCGATACCGTCGTGGGGATTGCCATGGATATCTCCTATATCGTGGAGACGCGTCCCGACCACCGCTTAACAGACAGTTCCAGGGACGATAGGGTACAGACTGTTCGTTATTATTACGATTTGGAACTTGATGCTCTCGGTAATATTATCGGCGGCGAATGGTATCAGAATGCGCACCCGGATTTCCTCTGGACCCCTGAAAAAGGGAGC
>Ga0316189_10002745_pt1 | contig 17165 bp, 17 predicted proteins | sample LowCovwburrow_MG_FD_204930 | JGI IMG/M metagenome (GOLD analysis project Ga0316189, IMG submission 204930) | Coastal sediment microbial communities from Maine, United States - Lowes Cove worm burrow | ecosystem: Environmental > Aquatic > Marine > Coastal > Sediment | place: USA: Maine...
ATAGGACGTACTTCCTTAACCTCAACTTTGTCTCCAACCTTTGCTTCGTTCTTCTCATCATGAGCAATGTATTTAGTAGTCTTACTATATTGCTTCTTATAGATTGGATGTGTTTTTCGTGTGGTCGAGCTCAGCACAATGGTTTTATCCGCCTTGTCTGAAACGACCGTACCAATAATTGTCCGTGCCATGTTAAGCCCTTTCCTTTGATAGATGTTCGCCGAGTATAGTAAGTACTCGTGCCAACTCTCGTCTTTTAATTCTTATTGATCGTGAATTCTGGACTTCGCCCATGTGAATTCGTCGCTTCATCTCCGCTATATCTGCACGCAACTCCAAAGAGGCTTTCATTAGCTCTTCAGGTTTCATGTTACGAATTTCTTCCATCTTCTTCATGGCTATTAAGCCTCCTCTCTGACTATAAATCTAGTCTTAACTGGTAACTTATGTGCTGCTAGACGCATTGCTTCTCTAGCTTGGTCTTCTGCGACTCCACCTATTTCGAACATTACAGTTCCGGCCTTAACCTTAGCTGCAAAGTACTCTGGGTTACCTTTACCGCCGCCCATTTTGACGTCCTGTGGTTTCCTGGTAACTGGTGTGTGTGGAAAAATCTTGATCCATACCTGGCCACCGCGCTTTGTGTAACGAGTCATCGCCTGACGTGCTGCCTCAATCTGACGACTAGTGATACGCTCATTGCTTAGGCTCTGTAGTCCGTATTCGCCGTGTGCGATGCGGTTATTGCTAGTTGCAACACCTTTGTTTCGGCCCTTACGAACCTTGCGGAATTTTAGTTTATTTGGGGATAACATGATTAAACAACCTCCCCTTTATAAATCCACACTTTGACACCGATAACTCCAGCTGGAGTCCTAGCGCCTACACCCGCATAGTCGATATCAGCACGTATAGTATGTAGCGGAACACTTCCTTCTACAAACTTCTCACGCCGGGACATATCTGCACCATTAAGTCGGCCAGAAACTTCTATACGAATACCTTTAGCACCCGCACGCATTGTTGCTGCGCTAGTCATTTTGACCGCTCGTCTAAATGCGATTCTTCGCTCTAGCTGGTTAGCAATGTTTTCTGCCACTAGCTTAGCGTACATTTCAGCTTTCTTGATTTCTTCGATATTAACACGAACTTCACCGCCGTAGATCTTTTGAATCTGAGCCTTTAGTTCGTTAACACCAACGCCGCCGCGTCCGATAACTACACCGGCTTTTGCTGTCTGGATAGTTACAGTTACTAGGTTTGGTGAGCGTTCAATGTCTACTTGGTTGACAGCAGCACGAGCACCTAGCTTGTTTATAATTAGTCTGCGAACAGCTAGATCATCAGTCAAATACTTAGCGTACTCTTGCTTCGACGCGAACCACTTGCTGCGCCAATTCTTGTTGACCTGGAGCCGCATGCTAATTGGGTTTACTTTTTGTCCCATTACTTGCTCTCCTTCTTAGTAGCTGACTCAGCAGTTTTTGCTGTCTCAGCTTTTTTCTTAACTTGGCGCTTTTCGCCATCGACTAATACTCTAATGTGAGTGGTCTTCCTCTGGAATGGCAACGCTCGGCCATGTGCTGCTGGACGGAATCGCTTAATTCTTGGGCCAGCTGTTACTGCTATTTCTACAATGTGCAGTGTGTCTGGCTTTAGGCCATGATTGTTTTCGGCGTTAGCTCGGGCGCTAGCGATTACCTTGTATACGGCCTTTGATGCACGCCTTGGTGTGTGGTCTAGGATCGTTAGTGCGTCAACTACTGAGCGGTTACGCACAAGAGCAGCTACTTCTGATACCTTTCGTGGGCTAATGCTCACGCCTTTGGCTAGTGCTTTTACTGGAGTGTTCATAATTACCTAGCCATCTTTCCACCGTGGCGACGGAACTTACGGGTTGGAGAAAACTCACCTAGCTTGTGGCCAACCATGTTTTCTGTGATATATACCGGGACATGAACCTTGCCGTTATGCACAGCGATTGTCTTGCCTACGAATTCTGGTGGGATCGTGCATGCACGTGCCCACGTTTTAATGACGCTTCTATCATCTGAGCCAAGAGCTGCAACTTTTTTTGCTAGCTTAGGGTCGATAAATGGTCCTTTTTTTAGTGATCTACTCATTATTATCTCCTCTTAGCCTCGTGGCGTGTTCTTACAATGAACTTACTTGACTTCTTATTACGATTACGTGTCTTGTACCCAAGTGTCTTCTGTCCCCAAGGTGTTCTTGGAGCTGAACCGTGGTTTACACCACCACCGATTCCGTGACGACCACCGTCACCACCACCGTGTGGGTGATCAGCCGCGTTCATAACAACACCGCGCACAGATGGACGAACGCCCATTTTACGCTTACGGCCAGCTTTACCGTACTTGACGTTCTGGTGATGAACATTTCCGACGTTTCCGACCATAGCCATAGCGTTGGACAGGATCATTCGCACTTCACCACTTGGCAGGCGAACCTGACAATACTTCTCGTCCTTAGCAACTAGCTGTGCGCTGTTACCAGCACTTCGTACTAGCTGAGCACCTTTGCCTGGAGTCATTTCTATGCAGTAGATAGTGCTACCGTTAGGAATGTTCTTTAGGGGCAATCGGTTACCCTTGCTGATTGGGGCTTCTGCACCAGATTCTACATTTGCACCTACGGCTAGACCTTCAGCAGCAACAATGTAGTGGTATGTACCATCAGCTTCTTTGATGCGTGCGATGTTTGCACTACGACCTGGATCGTACTCGATGTGTTCTACAACTGCTTTAGTTCCTGGGGCAAGGTTGAAGTTGACCAATCGGATAAATCGCTTAACTCCACCGCCTTTGTGACGAGTTGTTATACGGCCTCTGTTGTTACGGCCAGCGGTTATCTTCTTGTGCTTCAACAACGACTTGATTGGCTTCTTGGTTGTGATTTCTGAGAAATCACGAGTTGTCATGCCTCTTTGTCCTGGGGTTGTAGGATTGAGTTTACGTACGCCGCTCATTACTTCTTCTCCTTAGCTTCAGCTTCTTCTACGGCTGCAAATATAGGTATGCTCTGACCTTCGGCTAGAGTGACATAAGCTTTCTTGATGTCAGATCGTGTGCCTTGTTCGAACTTCCGGTTTTTATATAGACGCTTTGCTTTGCCCTTCTGGACTACGACATTGACGCTCTTTACTTGCACGTCGTATGTCTTAGACACAGCTTCAGCGATTTGGTGCTTGTTTAGGCTTTTGTCTACTACAAAGACAAAAACCCCTTTTTCGCTTTGAGCGTAAGTCTTTTCGCTCATTCGGGGTTTTAGTACGTGGGACATTATTTAGTCTCCTTTGCTGCACTGGCGCCAAGCCACTGGTTAATAATCTCTAGAGACTTAGATGTAATTACAATGTGGTCGGCGTTCATGACGTCGAACACGTTAACATACATAGCCTGCACTATTTTAACGTTGGATAGGTTACTTGTAGCGCGGTCTAGCTTTTCGTCGCGGTTCTCGACTACTACTAGCGCGTTTCGCTTAACACCAATCTTCTCTAGGAATTTAGCAGCCTCTGAGGTTTTGCCCGTCTTAGATTCGATGTTGTCTACAACTATTACGCTGTCAGTGTTCATTGACAGAGCCTGGCGGATTGCCTGGCGCTTAGCCTTGACGTTCATTTTGCGACTGTAGTTTTCTTTGCCCAATGGACCAAAGGTTATACCACCACCGCGCCAGATAGGCACACGGATGGAACCAAAACGTGCTCGTCCAGTACCCTTTTGCTTCCAAGGCTTTCTACCACCACCACGTACTTCGCCACGCTTTAGCGTCTTGGCTAGGTTTTCGCGACTGTTAGCCTGGTATGTTACATAAGCTTGCTTAACAAGACTGTGGCTCTTAACTTCTAGCCCAAATACTGAGTCATCTAGTTTTGCCGCAGTTGTAGCCTTGGCTCCAGCTTTAGTGTATGTAGGTATGGCCATTACTTGACTCCTTTCACGAGAACTATGCTATTGCGAGGGCCAGGAACTGCACCTGTTACCGCTAGGATTCCACGCTCGGCATCAACAATAGCTACTTTTAGGTTTTTAACAGTTACTCGCTCATAGCCCATTTGTCCTGGCATTTTCTTGCCCTTGAAGATCTTCTGTGGGTACATAGAACCAATTGATCCAACCTTACGAACGTTTCCGTTACCACCATGTGATACACGCTGACGTGAGAAGTTGTGACGCTTGATGGTTCCAGCAAAGCCTTTACCCTTGCTTGTTCCTGTTACGTCAACCATGTCACCAATTGAAAAGACCTCTGCTGTTAGTTCTGTTCCTACAGCGAGGTCTTCTGGTAGTTCTATCCCTTCGGTGCGGAATTCACGCACGACCTTAGGAGAAGCCTTGGCTTTCTTATAGTGGTTTTCTTGTGGCTTAGCTACACGCTTATTAGTCTCAAATCCTACCTGTACGGACTCGTAGCCGTCAGTTTCTGAGGTTTTGATCTGTGTTACTACACAGGGACTAGCGGACAGCAATGTGACAGCGCTAACAGTACCATCTTCTTCAATGGTAGATGTCATGCCGATCTTTCTCGTAATGAGTGCTTTCATAGTGTTATATAGAGTTTTTTAGGACTCTACACCTTTCATCTTGTTATTTAATAAACATGCACGCCTGGCCCACAGACTATGTCTGAGACATAAAAATTCTTGGTGTCCGGTAGTTTCCTGTTAGGGACTTACCAGATCACCAAGTTTCTTTAGCGATTCGCTACACTTTAGCATACTTTACTAACAGGTGTCAATATGTTGACAATTTCACAATGACTATTGCCATGTTATCGCTTCGGCCGTCAGGTGGTTACTATAAGGCCGAGTGGGAGCCAGAATGACACGAAGGTCGCTATCAGCAGCACAGCAAACTCTACCTTGCGGTCTATGGCAAAGTGATCGTGCGTAGCGAACACAAGGCCAATCAGTAGTCCTACAGGGATCGGAATGCTCAAATCGGGCAAGTGTTCTATGCGGATCCATTGTGACCCAACTATCAGGAACATAACCAACTTTAGGAAATATACGGAATCAGGCTCTACGGCAGTGGTTGCTCTAGCTGGGGTTCTTTTAGCTGCCTTTGTGGCTTGTTTATGTTTCTTTTTAGTCATTAGCAATATTCTACCATCCCTGTCGGTATAAATACATTAAGTTATCAAAAAGCCCCTACCTGCGCAGGGGCTTTAAAAAACATAGATAGTTCTACGTCTACATCTTGATTTCGGCGTCGCAACCTGCTGGCAATGATAGGTTCATTAGGCTATCAATTGTCTTAGGTGTTGGCTCGAATACGTCGATTAGGCGTTTGTGTACGCGCATTTCAAACTGTTCTCGACCCTTCTTGTACACGTGAGGGCTCTTCACGACTGTGAATACGCTCTTACGCGTAGGAAGTGGTATGGGCCCTGCGATGTTTGCGCCTGTGCGTAATGCTGTATCAACAATCTGCTTTGCTGACTGGTCAATGATCTTGTGGTCATATGACTTTAGACGGATGCGGATTCGCTGTTTTCCGTTAGGTGCTTTAGTAGTCTTAACGTCTGCTGGGGCTACTTTGTTAGCTGAAGACTTGCGTCTAACAGGCTTTTTTACTGGTTTCTTGGCTTCTGCCATGATTCTGACTCCTTCGTCATCAAAATACTAATATTTGATGATTAGTGCGATGTAACATCTCTGCGGTGATATTTAGATCATCCGTAGCGACTTTTATTCATACGCGATTAATAGTACTTATAATCATAGTATATATTGTCGTCTTTGTAAAGAAATCCGATTGCTCTAGCCTGGCAGGGCGACGTTCATCTCTTTTGCCAGGACCAACAGTTCTCTATGCATTTTCAATATTTTCTTTTCTGGAGATAAGCTCTCGTGCAGTGGTGGGATGTCTGCATCATGGAGCATCGTGTAGATTTCCTTGACGTCGTTCTCTAATGCCTCCAGTTTATCTAGGACAGGTTCTAGCTTCCTATCCAGCATGGATTCCATTTCATCTCGAAGCACAGTTCTACCCTTTGATTCGAACGTAGACTCTACCTCTTCACGAATCATGACTCTACCCTTTGATTCGAACGTAGACTCTACCTCTTCACGAATCATGACTCTACCCTTTGATTCGAACGTAGACTCTACCTCTTCACGGATAATTTGACGGATTTGATCGAGATCTTGCTTGTTCATTAAGATAATTATAGCATACGAAAAGGCTCGAGATTTCTCCCGAGCCTTCTCTCAGATATCAAGTATTAGATATCAGATATTCACAATGCTACTTTGTGATTTTAGTAACAACACCAGCACCTACAGTTCGTCCACCCTCACGGATAGCGAATCGTAGACCTTGGTCCATAGCAATTGGTGCAAGCAACTTAACCTTGAAGGTTATTGTGTCGCCTGGCATTACCATTTCTTTGTCAGCTGGTAACTCAACTTCACCGGTTACGTCAGTTGTACGGAAGTAGAACTGAGGCTTGTAACCCTTGAAGAATGGAGTATGACGTCCACCTTCTTCTTTAGTTAGAACGTATACTTCAGCGTCAAACTCTGTGTGCGGAGTAATTGTTCCTGGCTTAGCAAGAACCTGTCCACGTTCGATGTCTGTGCGCTCAATACCACGTAGTAGGATACCAGCGTTGTCGCCTGACTGTCCTTGGTCTAGGTTCTTCTTGAAGGCTTCGATACCAGTAACTGTTGATTTCTTAGTGTCGCGGATACCAATAATCTCGACTTCGTCGTTAATCTTGATGATACCGGTTTCGATACGTCCAGTTGCAACTGTTCCACGACCCTTGATCGAGAATACGTCCTCAATAGGCATTAGGAATTCTTTGTCTAGCTCTCGCTTTGGCTCAGGAATGTAGTCGTCCATAGCCTTAACTAGTTCCATTACTGCATCTTCATACTTAGCGTCGCCTTCGATAGCCTTAAGAGCTGAGCCCTTAATGATCGGTGCGTTGTCGCCGTCAAATTCGTACTTAGATAGTAGTTCGCGTACATCCATTTCAACAAGCTCGACAAGCTCTTCGTCAGCCATGTCCATCTTGTTAAGGAATACAACGATCTTAGGAACGCCAACCTGCTTAGCAAGTAGTACGTGCTCACGTGTCTGTGGCATTGGGCCATCAGCAGCTGATACAACAAGAATTGCACCATCAACCTGTGCAGCACCGGTAATCATGTTCTTAACGTAGTCAGCATGACCTGGCATGTCAACGTGTGCGTAGTGACGCTTCTCTGATTCATATTCTTGGTGAGAAGTAGCGATGGTTATACCACGTGCCTTCTCTTCTGGTGCTTTGTCGATTTCGTCATAGTTTACTGACTTGTTGACATCGCTAGGTAGCTTCTTGGCTAGTACAGATGTAATAGCTGCTGTTAGTGTTGTCTTACCATGATCAACGTGACCCATAGTTCCAACGTTTACATGTGGCTTAGTTCGATCAAAATCTGCCATATTTGTTATTTCTCCTATTTATTATAAGGGTTTAATGAATTAATTTATGTTAGTCGCGATCCATATTGCCTAAGGCTATTTTTTGTACAACCAAAACAAAGCCCTCACGCGAGTTACAGATGCAATTATAACAGTTCTAGCACCATTATCAATACTTTTGCTGACAATATCGGCCGCTACTACTCTACAGTCTCGTGCTTCCAATATTCTGTCTATTTAGAGTTCTTGGCTATTATTGCTTCTGCTACGTGATTTGGCACGTCAGCGTAGTGGTCTAGTTCCATTGATGAGCTGGCACGACCCTGCGTGTTTGAGCGTAGGGTTGTTGTATATCCGAACATTTCGCCCAATGGCACAAATGCTGTGATTTCCTTAATTCCTGCCGCTAGGTCTTCCATAGTTTCTACTCGTCCACGCTTAGAGTTAAGGTCACCGATGACGTCGCCCATGAATTCTTCTGGCGTTACTACTACCACCTTCATGACTGGCTCCAATATTACAGGGCTAGCTGCTCTAACACCTGCCTTAAATGCCATTGATCCTGCGACTTTAAATGACGCTTCAGAGGAGTCAACATCGTGATAACTTCCATCATATAGTTCTGCCTTGATGTCCACTACCTGGTATCCGGCTAATACACCGTTAGCCATTGCTTCTTCGATACCTTGTCGTACTGGCTTAATGTATTCCTGAGGGACTGATCCACCCTTGATAGAGTTAATGAATTCAAAGCCTTTACCAACTTCGTTCTGGGATAGGCGCAACCATACATCACCATACTGTCCACGTCCACCAGACTGCTTGATGAACTTACCTTGCATCTCCACGCCGTCTTTACGGATAGTTTCGCGGTAAGCAACTTGTGGTGCTCCAATGTTAGCTTCTACCTTAAACTCGCGCTTCATTCGGTCGACCAAGATTTCCAAGTGTAGCTCACCCATACCACTAATCACTGTTTGTCCTGTTTCGTCATCAACACGGACACGGAATGTTGGGTCTTCTTCTGCTAGTCGTTGCAATGCAATAGACATCTTCTCTTGGTCTGACTTGGTCTTTGGCTCAATAGCGATACTCACTGGCGGCTCCGGGAAATCAATACTTTCTAGTACGACTGTGTCTGTCGTGTCGCACAGAGTGTGCCCAGTAGTAGTGCCTTTAAGCCCTACAATTGCGGCGATGTCGCCTGCCTCTACTTCAGCAACGTCTTCTCGTTTGTCAGCCTGCATACGCACAAGACGTCCGATGCGCTCCTTCTGTCCAGTCGAGCTGTTCAATACATATGATCCAGCCTTAAGTACTCCAGAATATACACGGAAGTAGGCTAGCTTACCTACGAATGGGTCAGATGTGATCTTGAACGCTAGTCCTGCTAGCGGCTCAGTTACTTCTGGCTTACGTTCTACCTTGTCGCCTGTTTTAGGGTGTTCACCCCAGTTAGATCCGCGGTCGATTGGGCTTGGCATCAATTCGTTAACTAGGTCTAGTACCTTCTCAACTATAACGCCACGTCCGTCTCCACCAGTTACTGGGTAGAATTTGCCGTTTAGAGTTGCTACACGAATAGCGTGTCGGATTTCGTCCTCGGTCATGCCTTCTTCGCCTACTTCTAGGTATTTTTCTAGCATTTCTTCGTCTTCTGCTACAGCATTTTCTATCAATAGACTACGGTATCGGTTAACCTTTTCGCTCATGTCCTCTGGGATCTCGCCCTCTACTAGCTCTTTATCAGTGAAGTCTTTGTAGGTGTACGCCTTCATGCTTACTAGGTCAACAATACCATTGATTGACTGCTCGAATCCTATCGGCAAGTGAATCGGGAATGCAGCCCTGGTAAGTCTAGCGTGGATTGTATCTAGTGATTTGTAGAAGTCTCCACCAGTTTGGTTGATCTTGTTGATGAAACATAGACGAGGCACGTTATATTTGTCAGCTTGTCGCCATACTGTCTCAGACTGTGACTCTACACCCATTTTACCGTCGAACACTACAACTGCGCCGTCAAGCACACGTAGTGAGCGCTCTACTTCAACAGTAAAGTCGATGTGGCCTGGAGTGTCGATAATGTTGATCTGGTAATCTTTCCAGTAACAGGTAACTGCAGCAGATACGATAGTGATGCCGCGTTCGCGCTCTTGATCCATCCAGTCGGTAGTAGTCTCTCCGTCATGAACAGCGCCAATCTTGTGGCTTAGTCCAGTTCGGTACAATATACCTTCTGTCGTAGTTGTCTTACCGGCGTCGATATGGGCAATAATCCCAATATTTCTAACCTTGGTCATTATTGTTTTCTTAACTGTTGCCATTTATTCCTCTTAGTTTCTTATTACCTGTTATCATTATCTGCACTTCGTGCTATTTAATTCTGAATTCCGTCAAATATCTATCTGTTGCGTCCCTAACCAAATCACACAGGCTACCATTGCAAGGTTCTGTCAAATGTTACGGGGAAACGTTCCATATCTAACCTTACCTAAGCCTATCGGGCGAAGTGAGCAAATGCTCGGTTAGATTCTGCCATCTTATGTGTATCTTCTTTCTTCTTGAAAGCTGTACCAGTCTGGTTGTAGGCGTCTGCTAACTCTGTAGCTATACGCTCGCTCATTGGCATGCCTTTCTTGGCGCGACATGCAGCGACAAACCACATTATAGTGAGGTGCTTCTGGCGCTGGCCTTTGACCTCGAATGGGATCTGGTAGTTAGCCCCACCGACACGACGAGAACGAGTCTCCATGAACGGCGTTACATTCTTGATAGCTTTTTCGAATACTTCAATTGCGTCGTCGCTCTTTACTTTCTTGGCTGCACTTTCGATTGCATCGTACACGATGCGCTCTGCTAGTTGCTTCTTACCGTGGCGCATTACTCGGTTAATCAACCGCTGCACCATTTCGGAGTCGTATTTGCGGTCTGGTAGCTTAGGTCGTACCAGAGCTTTTGTTGTTTTTCGTGGCATGTCTATTTACCTGCTTTCTTAGTACCGTATTTGCTTCGTCCACGTTTGCGGCCTTCTACGCCCTGAAGATCTAGGGATCCACGTACAACGTGGTAGCGTACACCTGGAAGGTCCTTGACACGTCCACCACGGATCAGCACAACTGCGTGCTCCTGCAGGTTGTGCCCTTCACCGCCGATGTATGCCCATACTTCGTAGCCGTTGTTTAGGCGAACACGAGCTACTTTACGTAGTGCCGAGTTCGGCTTCTTGGGTGTCTTAGTAGTGACCTTAACACAAACACCTCTTTTCAGCGGTGCTGACTTCTCGTAATTTGTTGTTTTTAAGCTATTGACCACACGGTGCAAGGCTGGAGATTTTGACTTCTCTTTCTTGCTCTTACGTGGTTTTCTAACCAATTGGTTAATAGTTGGCATTAATTCTCCTTTAATCTACTGCGTCAAACGGTGTAAACGATGACTGTTCATCGTCTACACATACTTACTATAAATGCCTGCAAGTTTTTTACGAAAGGCTCAGATTATTAATTTGTAAACTTATTATATCCTAATGTGCTCTAGGATTCAACCGTTACGGCTGATTCCTTTGCGGCTTCAGCCTCTGCCTTAGCTTCTTCAATGTTGCCGATGGCGCCTGTACCTACTGGTATTAGGCGTCCCAGGATGACATTTTCCTTCAATCCGAACAGCTTGTCGACTTTACCGCTAGTCGCCGCTGCTATCAAGACTCTTGTTGTGTCTTGGAAGCTAGCTGCACTCAAGAACGAATCAGTTGCAAGGCTGGCCTTGGTGATCCCAAGTAGTAGCTGGTTGTAGCGTACTAGTTGTTTGCCCTTTGAGCTTAGTGCTTCGTTAGTCTCTAGAACTGTCTGCTTGCTGACTATATCGCCAGTCACCAGTTCGCTGTCACCAGATTCTTCGATCTGTACACGGCTGAACATCTGTCGAACGATTACTTCCAGGTGCTTGTCGGCTATATTCTGGCCTTGAGCTGCGAAGATAGATAGAATTTCGTTCATGATGTAGCGCTGCGTAACTTCTGTGCCTGAATACTTCATCAATTCCTGCAAGTTCAATGACCCGTTAGTTAGTCGATCACCTGCGGCAACTTCGTCGCCGTCTTTTACTACAAGCTGCTTGAACCCTGGGATCTCGTATCGTAGCGCACCCTGCTTACCAGGAGTGATTATTAGCTTACCGTCGTCGGCAATATCTACGGTTCCGTTCATTGGCGACTTGAGCGCATCTGATCCGTCCTTATTGGACGCTAGTATCTCACCAGCCTGTACAGTGCTGCCTGATGCAACTCTGACGACCTGTTTGTCTATGTTAAGCTCGGACACTTTTTGGTCTTCTGGTGCAATCTGGACAATGTACTTATCGCCCTCTTCCCATGCGCTTACAATTCCTGCTTCTTCAGATATGAACGCTTGTCCCTTAGGTTGTCGGGCTTCAAAAAGTTCCTCGACACGAGGTAGACCAGTCGTAATGTCTTCTCCCGCAACACCACCGGAGTGGAAAGTCTTTAGGGTTAGCTGTGTTCCTGGCTCACCGATACTCTGCGCAGCTATGACACCAATTGGGTGATATAGACTGACTGTTTCACCAGTAGCCGGGTCAACACCGTAGCTCTTCTGAGGGATACCACGTACCGACGGCACGGACAGGGCGCTCATTATCCGCACACCGTCTACATTCTCATCGGCGGTAATAGCATCAGCAATTTCCTGAGTTATTAGCTCGCCCTTCTTGACGTATTTTGCTACGTCTTGTGCTACATACCTTCCAGCCAATCGATGACTGTACGGAACGCCGATATAGTCTGCGCCTTCACGGTAAATTGCAAATCCTGGATCTTCGATGTCCTCGTCGGTAGTGAATATATCCTGGGACACATCAACCAAACGACGTGTTAGGTAACCTGAGTCAGCAGTCTTTAGTGCTGTGTCAATCATACCCTTACGTGCACCACGTGTAGCGGTAAAGTACTCGAGCGGGGTAAATCCGTACTTGTAATTACTGGTAATAGGTAGCTCAATTGATTTACCAGTGGCGTCTGTTACTACACCCAGCAGTCCGACTGCGGTCATAACTTGTCCGATATTACCTCTAGCACCAGAGTTAACGGCGATTGACATAGAACTATCTTCATTAACGAACTGCTCCGCTAGCGTGTCTTGAACAGTAGTGGTTGTTTTGGTCCAGTTCTCTACCGTCAGACGATATCGCTCATCGTTAGTAATGAAGCCTTGATCGTACTGGTCGCTGATTGCCTTAGTGTTCTTCTCTCCTTGCCCAATCAGTTCCTTTAGGTTTTTGATGTCATTGAAGTCATCCATACCCATGCTCAGACCAGACTTTGTAGCGTGGTCAAATCCGATAGTTTTAAGTTCGTCAGCAATAAGAGCTGTACGCTCCTGCCCGTACATTGCGTGCGTTTCGGACAATACATTCTGCAGTCGTTTCTTGGTCATCACTTCGTTCTGGAACGGGAAATCTTCTGGGAAAATTTCGTTGAACAGTACTCGACCTAGAGTAGTTTCGCGCTTTTCGCCTCTGAAAGGTAATGTTATCTGTGACTGTACTGTTATCTTGCCGCTGTCTCGCGACATAATTGCTTCAGAGATAGAACTAAAGTGCATTACCTTAGTCTCCTTAGCAGATGGACGGTCGTAGGTTAGGTAGTATGCACCAAGCACTATATCCTGCTCGATGTGCAATATTGGAGAACCGTCGGCTGGCTTCAACAGGTTACGGTTGCTGGCCATGATATCGCGAGCTTCTGCCTGAGCGGCGTCAGATAGCGGGAGGTGAACAGCCATCTGGTCACCATCAAAGTCAGCGTTAAACCCCTTACATACAAGTGGGTGAAGCTGAATAGCCTTACCTTCGATTAGCTTAGGCTGGAAAGCCTGGATTGATAGACGGTGCAGTGACGGTGCACGGTTGAGCAGTACGTACTTACCTTGGATCACATGATCTAGTGCATCCCATACAGCTGTTTCACCTAATTCAATCATTCTTGTTGCGCTACGAATGTTATGTGCTAGATCACGTTCTATTAGTCGCCCAATCACGAACGGCTTGAACAGCTCTAGTGCCATCATCTTCGGTAGCCCACATTGGTCAATGCTTAGTTCTGGTCCAGATACAATTACTGAACGACCTGAGTAGTCCACACGCTTTCCAAGCAAGTTCTGACGGAATCGTCCTTGCTTGCCCTTTAGCATGTCAGACAACGATTTCAATCGGCGACGTTGGCCTGTTGACGCAACTGCTCGTCCTGAACGGGTAGAGTTATTGTCTATCAGGGCATCAACTGCTTCTTGAAGCATACGTTGTTCGTTTCGGCGAATTACTTCTGGAGCATTAAGATCCATTAACTTTCGTAGTCGGTTATTCCTGTTAATAACACGTCGGTATAGGTCGTTTAAGTCGCTTGTGGCAAATCGTCCACCAGTAAGCTGAACCATCGGGCGAAGATCCGGTGGAATAACTGGGAGTACAGATACACACATGCTCACAGGCTGTATTCCTGCGCGCTGCATGCTTTCTAGTAGTCGTAGTCGCTTCATTAGCTTCTTGCGTCGTTGACCCTTGGCCTCTTCAGCTTCAACACGTAACTTCTCGATTAGATCTGAGAGGTCTACCTGGGATAGCAGTTCTTGTAGGGCTGTTCCACCCATTCCAACCTTGATCAGATTGGCTACCTCAGTAGGCAAGCTACGGTAGTCTACTTCAGACATAAGTGCCTTAACTTCTAGCGAATCTAATTGTCTTTTAATTTCTGCGAATTGCTCTTCAACTTCTTCTAGTTCTTTGGTCTGTAGCTTAGCTAGCTCCTTGATATTGGCGCCTTCTACTTTGGATTCGCCTTCATATCGGATCTTAACAGCTTCCTTGGCGGCTGAGAATTCAGCTTCCTTGTCGGCCAACATTCGATCTCGCTCTTCAGTTTCTACGGTCAATACAGCGTAGCTAGCAAAATATGCTATTCGCTCAAGGTTCTTGACCGACATGCCTAATAGTAATCCAATGGCACTTGGTGTTCCTCGCAGGAACCAAATGTGTGCAACTGGTGCTGCTAGTTGAATGTGACCCATTCGCTCACGTCGAACGATGCTCTTAGTTACGACCTCGCCCTTCTTGTCCACCGCAGCTTCTCGGCTACGTACACCCTTGAACTTAGAGTCATGTGGGTTTATATCCTTTACGGGTCCGAATATCTTCTCACAAAACAGCCCGTCTCGTTCTGGCTTCTGAGTTCGGTAATTGATTGTTTCGGGCTTAACTACTTCACCATGACTCCAATCCAGAATATCGCCGGCATTCGCTACTGATAGTCTGACTGCATCAAAATCTGTGATATCAATACCGCTTAAGTAATTTTTCATTATTTTGACTCCTCTTCTGTTTCATTTGATTCGCCTTCGATGATTAACTCATCGGCAAGAGGCTTGTCTGGTTCACCTTCAGCGATTGCTTCAACTGCTTCTTCGATATCTTCAAAGTCATTTGCTGGTGCAGCGTCTTCCGTGACATCTACGTCAGATATCTTGTCTTCTGGCACTTCAACGGTTGGCAAATGTTCTGCCTCGTCTTTAATATTACTAGACAGCAAATCTTCTGCATCTAGAACGGCTTCATTGGATACCAAATCAACCTTTAGGCCTAATCCTTGAAGCTCCTTGACAAGAACGTTAAAGCTCTCTGGAACCTTTGGACCAACGATTTCTGTACCCTTAATGATCGATTCGTAGGCCTTACTACGTCCGTATACATCATCAGACTTCAGAGTTAGCATTTCCTGTAGAGTATTTGCTGCACCATATGCTTCTAGTGCCCAAACTTCCATTTCTCCGAACCTCTGTCCACCGTTCTGTGCCTTACCACCTAACGGCTGCTGTGTAACCATTGTGTACGGTCCAGTTGAGCGGGCGTGGATCTTATCCACGATCATGTGGTTCAACTTAATCATGTACATAGAACCAACTGTTGTTCTCTCTGAGAACGCTTCACCAGTCTGTCCGTCAAATAGTTGTTGCTTGCCATCGTCGGGCAGTCCAGCCTCCGTTAGTAGCTCACGTATCTTTTCGTTTGATACCCCGTCGAATGACGGGCTTGCCACATTTATTCCTAGCGCCCGAGCTGCCATACCCAAGTGAGCCTCAAATAGCTGCCCGATGTTCATACGACTTGGGACACCTAGCGGGTTTAGGACTATATCTATCGGTGTTCCGTCTTCAGTGAACGGCATGTCTTCCTGTGGAAGTACTCGAGCAATAACACCCTTGTTACCGTGACGACCCCCTAGCTTGTCTCCAACTGCAATCTTACGCATCTGAGCCACAAACACCTGAATCTGCATTATGACACCAGCCTTCAAATCGTGACCGTTTGCACGTGAGAATACTTTAACTCCCACAACCTTACCATGCTTACCGTTACTCATTCTCTGTGATGTATCACGAACTTCCTTCGCCTTTTCGCCGAAGATGGCTCGCAATAGTCGCTCTTCAGAGCTAAGCTCCTGTTCACCCTTAGGCGTGATTTTACCAACTAGAATGTCGCCAGGATGCACATCAGCACCGATGCGGACTATTCCGTCTTCGTCTAAGTGACGCAACGCATCCTCAGATACGTTAGGGATATCACGTGTAACTATCTCAGGGCCTAACTTCGTTTCGCGGACTTCAGTCATGTAATCAATGATGTGGATAGATGTCAGCGTGTCGTCTTCTACTAACTTACGGGAGATGACAATAGCATCCTCGAAGTTATAACCGTGCCACGGCATGAACGCTACAAGTAGGTTTTTACCAAGAGCCAATTCTCCATTGTCTATAGACATACCTTCGATTAGGACGTCGCCTTGCTTCAGATTGTCGCCTGTGCTCGCCACAACTTTCTGGTTGATAGATGAGCCTTCGTTACTACGGATAAAGTGTAGAGGATGATATGTAGCCTTACGCTTCTTGTACTCCACTACTACTCTAGCTGCGTTTGCTTCTATAACCTTGCCGTCTTCTTCCGCAACAATAACCTGCCCAGAGTTCCGAGCAGCGATACCTTCCATACCAGTTCCAACATGTGGAGCCTCTGGTCGGATAAGTGGCACAGCCTGTCGTTGCTGGTTACTGCCCATCAATGATCGGTATACATAGTTCTTCTCGATGAACGGAATCAGTCCAGCACTTGAACCGATAATCTGCCTGGCAGCAGCATCGATGTATCTAACTTCGCTTACGTCAACTTCTGACGCCAGCAAGTGTCTACGAGCACTCACACGCTCACTTACGAAGTGTCCGTGCTCGTCTAGGTCTTCACCTGCGCTAGCTATAACTGTTGCTTCCTCATCAGCAGCATCTAAATATTCTATGTCATCAGTAACAACTGGCTTAACTGGCCATGTCTTCTGATCCTTAAGCGCTGCTAGCTTCTTAGCATCGGCAGCTGTAATTTTGCTGTCTTTTTTAACTATTACTTTTCCATCTTTGTCTTCTAGATTTGCGCCAGCTATGTAGCCTTCTGCGTCTTTAGCTGTGACAACGTTAGTCACCTTACGGTATGGAGTCTCTAGGAATCCGTATCCGTTAACTCTAGCGTACATAGCCATGTTTAACACAAGTCCGATGTTCGCGCCTTCCGGTGTCTCAACTGGACAGATACGTCCGTAGTGAGTCGCATGCGCATCACGCACTTCAAATCCAGCACGTTCGCGAGATAGACCACCAGGACCCATTGAACTTAAGCGTC
>Ga0316189_10002746_pt1 | contig 17155 bp, 15 predicted proteins | sample LowCovwburrow_MG_FD_204930 | JGI IMG/M metagenome (GOLD analysis project Ga0316189, IMG submission 204930) | Coastal sediment microbial communities from Maine, United States - Lowes Cove worm burrow | ecosystem: Environmental > Aquatic > Marine > Coastal > Sediment | place: USA: Maine...
TTGGGATGGAAGACACCTTCCCATGGGCATTTATAGATAAGGTAAACGAGTTAGGTAAGGGCAAGGTCGTTGCGGAGGCCGTACAAATCGATAAGGTACAACAAGGTATCGATTATGGGTACAGCGTTATTTTCGATCGTATTTCCCAAGAAGTTCCTTTCTATCGTGCGTACTTGAAAAATGCTGCACTTATGGGAACTGCGGTTATCAACAACCCATTTTGGTGGAGTGCCGACGAGAAATTTTTCAATAACTGTTTATCTATGGAGCTCGGTGTTCCCGTGCCGAAAACTGTGTTGTTGCCTTCAAAGGCACGGCCTGATAATACGACCGAAAAATCGTTTCGCAACTTGGTGGCACCATTAGATTGGGAGTATATTTTCAATTATATCGGATTTCCCGCTTATATGAAGCCTCATGATGGTGGCGGATGGAAAAACGTTTACCGTGTTGAAAATGCCGATGACCTTTTCGCAAAACATGAAGAAACCGGTCAATTGGTTATGATGTTACAGGAAGAAATCGTTTTTGAAGAATACTTTCGGTGCTATTGCCTCGGGCAGAAATACGTGCACATTATGCCGTATGATCCAAGGCGGCCTTTCCACGAACGTTACGTTCAAGATTATAAGCCAAACGCAGAGCAAAAAAAGATATTGAAAATCGTACACGACTATACCCTGAAATTGAACAAGGCTTTGGGGTATGACTTCAATACCGTCGAATTTGCAGTACGTGATGGTGTGCCTTATGCCATTGATTTTTGTAACCCGGCCCCTGATGCCGATATACATTCTGTGGGTCAAGCTAATTTTGATTGGATTGTTGAACATTCTGCGAAATACGCCATCGAAAAGGCGACTGCCCATAAGGCAAAACAGAACAATACCTCTTGGGGTACTTTCGTCAAAAATTCAGTTGCGCCGGCCTTGCCAAAAAGAGGAAGGGTGAATCTGAAAACAGCCGCCGAGGCAAAGAAAACCTCAGTGCAGAATAGAAGTTCGCCTACAAAGAAAGCTACTGCCCCAAAGACCAAAACAGCAGCAGTAAAAAAAGCAAGTAGTGTAACAAAGGCTCCTGCCAAACCAAAAACGGCTGAAGTAAAAAAGTCGGTCTCTAAGGCTAAAGCCACTGCAAAAGCGAAAAGCACGCCTAGAACGACCAAATAAAGGAAACAGTCACAAAAGATCAATACCATCGATATGCATAAATTCACGCTGGGTATAGAAGAAGAATTTCAAATTTTGGATAGTGATGCTCTAACCCTCCATTCGCAGATGTCGAAGATTATCGATGGGGGCAAAGTTATGTTGAAGGAGCGCATTAAGGAAGAAATGCACCAGTCCATGGTAGAAATGGGCACCAATATTTGTGAAAACATCAATCAGGCCCGGGACGAAGTTTCGTTTCTTCGACAACAGGTAATCGAACTGGCCGCCAAAGAAGATTTGAAAGTCGCTGCTTCAGGTACCCACCCCTTTTCACACTGGAGCGAACAGTTGATTACACCGAATCCGAGATACGATCAACTGATTGCCGAAATGAAAGATGTTGCGCGGTCGAATCTTATCTTTGGTATGCATGTACATGTAGGCATTCCGAATCGTGAGGAGGGTCTTCAGATTATGAATGTCGCGCGCTATTTTTTACCACATTTATATGCCCTTTCAACGAATTCCCCTTTTTGGGAGAGTCGTGAAACGGGCTTTAAATCTTTTCGGTCTAAGATATTCGATAAATTTCCGAGAACTGGTATACCGCCTTATTTTTCAAGTGTGGCCGAGTATGATAAGTTTGTTGAGGTATTGGTCAAGACCAAATGTATTGATAATGGCAAGAAAATTTGGTGGGACATCCGCTTGCATCCTTTCTACCCAACGGTAGAATTTAGGGTATGCGATATGGTTATGACGGTAGATGAAGTGGTCTGTATTGCCGCTTTGATGCAATGCATCATCGCCAAGCTAAGCAAATTGCACCGCATGAACCAAAGTTTTAGGTCATATCGCCGAATATTGATCAATGAGAATAAATGGCGAGCCGCTCGATGGGGTATCGAGGCCAAGCTTATTGATTTCGGAAAGGAAGAAGAAGTCCCTTTTGACCAATTGATCAACGAACTTTTAGAATTCATAGACGATGTCGTTGATGACCTTGGTTGCCGTTCAGAAGTGAACTACGTATTTCAGATGCTTGAACAGGGATCAGGCGCAGATAGACAGCTGAAAGTTTTTGAAGAGACCAATGACCTTAAAGAAGTTGTAAAATACGTGGTAGGCCAGACAGCGAAGGGGCTTTAGGTCAAACGTGCTCATTATCATAAGAATGGCATGTGATTTGCCATATTTTTACGTTACAGTGAAAACGAAGCAATCTTTTGAAATTAGTAGTTGCTCAATAAATTGCTTCTTCACCTAAAGTTAGTTGCAATATCGATTAATAAAGGAAAATGCTCAATACCTATAGGATAGCGATTTTAGATATGAATGCAGAGCATGCAAACGAGGGTATGCGCTGTATCAAGATGCTTGCCGGAGAATTTCTCGCTCAAGATGGTATCGAAGGCCGTTACGAAGTTTTTGAAGTGCGTGTTGCAGGCGAAGTACCGAAATTGGAAGATTATGATATCTATATTTCTTCAGGTGGCCCAGGTTCTCCTTTGATTTCTGGGGAAGCTTGGGAGGCAAAGTATTTCGGATTACTGGATTCCCTTTTGCGGCACAACCTATCTCACCCGAATAAAAAACATTTATTTTTGATCTGTCATTCCTTTCAGTTGGCCTGTTTGCATTGGGACTTGGCGAAAGTCACCAAAAGGCGTTCGACCTCTTTCGGAATATTGCCTATTTTCAAGACCAAGAGCGGGGAGCACGAAACCCTTTTTGTAGGTCTAAACGATCCCTTTTACGCAGTAGATTCAAGAGACTATCAGGTTATTGGCCCCAAAGAATGGAAGTTGGACACATTAGACGGGAAAGTGCTCTGTCGGGAAAAAATACGCCCTAATGTGCCGTTGGAGCGCGCAGTTATGGCAATTCGGTTTTCAAATGAGATTTTTGGAGTTCAATTCCATCCTGAGGCTGATGCCGAAGGAATGTTGAGGCATTTTCAAAAAGAAGAAAAGCGGGAGCAGATTATAAAGAAATATGGCAAGCACAAGTATTTTAATATGTTGGACCAGTTGGTGGACGAAAGTAAGATCATGAAGACCAATCATACTATTATACCCCGGTTTTTGATGCTGGCCGCTGACGCCATCGAACGCAACAAATTACAATCTGTATGATACCTAATATTAGGGAGGCATTTAATGCAAATTTTAAGCAGGAGTACTACGAAAACCTTCTGCAGTATATAAAGGAAACCTATTTTGAGCCTAGTGCTTTTCGAATTTCAGAAACCCCTGTTTTTATTGATAAAGAGCTAAAGGAAAAGGTTTTTTTGGCTTGTGAAGCTATTATCGGACAATTGTGGCAGGTTGATTTTTCTGAAATCAGACAAAAATTTATCCCGGAAGAATTACAATCGCCTGTACCTATGGGTAACCCTGACTTTCTGGCTATCGATTTTGGACTATGTGATGATGGAGAGGGTGGTATAACACCTCAACTTATCGAATTGCAGGCCTTTCCGACCTTATTTTTTTACCAACCCTTTTTGGGCAGGGCTTTTTTGGAACACTATCCGAATATCCCTAAGGAAAAACTTTATTTTTATTTTAGTAATCTTGACGATGAAAGCTATAGAAAAGAAGTCGGTGAAGTGATACTTGGTGGTGAAAACCCCGAAAATGTTATTTTGTTAGAACTCTTTCCTGAGAAACAAAAGACCCGCATCGATTTCTGGTCTACCAAACAAGCATTAGGCATTGAGGTAGTATGCATGACCAAAGTAATCAGAGAGGGCCGAAAACTCTTCTATGAAAAAGATGCCAAAAAAATACCTATTCATCGTATATATAATCGTGTGATTTTCGACGAATTGCAACGCATCGAAAATCTCGAAATAAGCTTTAACCTAAACGATGATCTAGACGTCGAATGGGTGACCCATCCCGATTGGTTCTTTATGATTTCAAAATGCATCATGCCACTCTTGAAACACAAAAATGTACCGCAGTCATACTATTTGGACGATTTTCCTGAAAATTTAGATTTCAGCAAGTTTGTTCTGAAACCATTGTTTTCTTTTGCTGGCCAAGGTATTAACTTATATCCCGATAAAGAGACTATCTATAAAATAGAGGATAAGCATAATTACATTCTACAGCAAAAGGTAAAGTATACTCCTTTGGTCAAAACGAATACCGATAAAAATTCAAAGGTAGAATTGCGTATCCTCTATATCTGGAGCAAAGAGGAAAATCGCCTTAAGCCCGTTATTAATCTTACGCGTATGAGTAAAGGCGAAATGATTAACGTATCACATCAGGTCAACGAAACTTGGATCGGGTCGTCTATTAGCTTTTTTGAGAAATAGCATTATTTTAAGTGCGTTCGATATTTTTTATGTTTCAGGGGAATTTCGAATGCACCTAATATGATATCAGGTTCTATCCCTCACTTGGGAGGGGCAAGGGAAGATCTCAGCAACTTCGCCACATACTTTCCAATCACATCAAATTCTAAATTCACCACTGTACCCACTTTATACGAATTGAATCGCGTATGTTCGTAGGTGTATGGAATTATGGCAACGCTAAACGAATTTGTACCTGAATCCACCACGGTAAGGCTGGTGCCATCAATGGTAATCGATCCTTTTTCTATGGTGGGGTTGCCTTTTGAAGCATCGTATTCAAAGGAGAAAATCCAACTTCCGTCTTTTTCTTGAACTCCTTTACAGATTCCGGTCTGGTCGACGTGACCCTGAACGATATGTCCGTCTAATCGAGACCCTAGAATCATGGCACGTTCCAAATTTACTTTTTCGCCAACTTTAAGGTGGCCAAGGTTTGTTTTTTGCAAGGTTTCGTCAATGGCAGTGACGGTATAGGTGTCTTCACCCAAAGAAACTACGGTAAGGCAAACGCCATTATGTGCTACACTTTGATCGATTTTGAGTTCTGGGGTAAACGAAGATTTTAGCGTAACATGTAAGTTTCCACCATCGTTTTCCAATAGCCGTATTTCGCCCAAAGTTTCAATAATACCCGTAAACATGTTCCGTTAAAATTAAGTAGTTTTGCAGTTCTGACCGAACCAAAAAATAATTGATACAAAGGTAAAGAATATCATGCAGGAAGAAGGAAAAATAAAACTGGGTATTTCTATTGGAGATTTGAACGGAATAGGGTGCGAAGTCGTACTTAAGACCTTTGAAGATAGCCGTATGTTAGATTTTTGTACGCCTATTATTTTTGCATCGAACAAAACGATTTCCTTTCAGAAAAACGAGCTAGGCATCGACATAAATTATCACGGGGTACAAGATGCTTCTAAAGCCCTAGATGGAAAAATCAATGTGGTCAATGTTTGGAAGGAAGTGCCCATTATCAAATTCGGTGAAGCTACGGAAGAGGCAGGTGCATATGCAATAAAGTCATTACGGGCAGCAGTAGACGCATTAAAGAATGATGAGATTGATGTCTTGGTTACTGCACCGATCAATAAGAATAATATTCAATCGGAAGATTTTAAGTTTCCGGGACATACCGATTTCTTGGAGCAAGAATTAGAGGGTGAAAGTTTGATGTTTATGGTAACTGACGGACTCAAAATCGGACTACTGACCGATCATGTTGCAGTAAAAGATGCGCCGTCTGCCATCAATCCCATTTTGATTCGAAACAAAGTTCGTACAATAGAAAAATCGTTATTAATGGATTTCGGTATCCGTTCCCCAAAAGTGGCCATGTTGGGTATTAATCCGCATAGTGGCGATAATGGCATCATCGGTAAGGAAGACGATGAGGTATTGAAACCGGTAATCAAAGAAATGTCCGATGCCGGACATTTGGTTTTCGGGCCATATGCTGCTGATAGTTTTTTCGGTTCCGATGGGTATAAAAATTTCGATGCAATTTTAGCCGCATACCACGATCAAGGCCTTATTCCCTTTAAAACCTTATCCTTCGGAAAGGGAGTGAATTTTACAGCTGGGCTTTCGAAAATACGCACCTCTCCCGACCATGGAACGGCATATGAAATTGCCGGAAAGGGTAAAGCTGACTACGGTTCTTTCAAAGAGGCGGTCTTTATGGCATTACAAATTTTTAAAAATCGCCAAGAATATCAAGAATTGACTGAAAATTCCCTACAAAAGCAGCGTGTTAGACGTTAACTGAATAAAAGGCCGATTTTGCGCTGAATCGGCTTGTTGAATAACAATAAAAAAGGATTGGAATTTTACTAAATAATAGTATCTTTGCACCCGCCTTTATTAAGCGTGTGTATTAAAAAAGTAGTGTTGAAATGATGAAGCAAAAGGGGTTTAGCATTCCTTTCTCGGGATTGAAGCAAGGAAAACACGATTTTCAATATACAATAAATAATGAGTTCTTTGAATCTTTTGGTTACGATGAGTTTAATGCTGCGAACATTGTATTGAACGTTACATTGAAAAAGATGAGTACCATGCTTGAATTGGAAATGAAAGCTCAAGGCATGGTAAACGTAGATTGTGATTTGACCAGCGAACCCTATGAACAACCAATTTCGTCGGAATTGGAATTGGTAGTTAAGTTTGGCGAAGAATATAATGATGAAGACGATGAGATATTGGTTCTTCCCCATGGGGAACATCAAGTTAATATTGCTCAGTATGTTTACGAAATATTGGTGTTGGCCATACCGGGAAAACGAATTCATCCAGGCGTATTAGACGGCACCTTGCAATCGGAAGCCTTGAAAAAGCTGGAAGAGTTACGACCCAAGGAAAAAAAGGAAACGATTAAAGAAAACGATCCCCGTTGGGATGAATTGAAGAAACTGTTAACGGATAAATAAGTTATAAAATGGCACATCCTAAAAGAAAAATATCAAGAACCAGAAGGGACAAAAGAAGAACGCATTATAAGGCGGTTGCACCAACTTTGGCAACTGACCCTACTACAGGTGAGATGCACTTGTTTCACAGAGCCCACTGGCACGAAGGTAAATTGTACTACAAAGGCCAGGTCTTGATCGATAAGACCGAAGAGGTCGAGGCATAGTACGTTCTATTTATAAAGAATTAATAACTCTCGTATCTAAATCGGGAGTTTTTTATTGGGTATACTTTTGGTTGATTCTACATTGTAGACGGCAATAGGATAGCTGGTAACACATCTCTAATCATACGTCAGGATCATGTTTTGGATGTAATGTAGGGCTTTTGGTCAGTAACGAATATTAAGTTCAACTATAATCTTAAAAACGACTAGTTTTTAGACAAAAACTCGTTAAAAATGATTAATTTTCACAAATTTTGAGGCATTTTTGAAGGTTTTTGATATCAAATCAACTTTAGAATGGGTAAAATAACGGCAGCTATTACGGCTGTAGGGGCCTACGTACCAAAATTTGTGCTCACCAACAAAATGTTGGAAGACATAGTAGAGACCAACGACGAATGGATTGTTTCAAGAACCGGTATAAAAGAAAGGCGCATTTTAAAGCCCGAAGAAGGTGAAGGCACTTCGTTTTTGGCTATAAAAGCTGCCGAGAATCTCATCGGAAAAAAAGATATCAATCCTGAGGAAATCGATTTGGTGATTGTTGCTACGGCCACTCCGGACAGCATGGTTGCATCGACAGCAGCTTTTGTCGCATCTGAAATAGGTGCAGTTAACGCATTTGCCTACGATCTCTTGGCGGCATGCTCTAGTTTTTTGTTTGGAATGTCGACGGCAGCTAGTTATATACAGTCGGGCAGATATAAAAAAGTTTTATTGATTGGTGCCGATAAGATGTCGTCGATTATAGATTATACAGATCGTACGACTTGTATAATTTTTGGAGATGGCGCCGGTGCGGCGTTGTTCGAACCTAACAATGAAGGTTTGGGCCTGCAAGATGAGTATCTGAGGGCAGATGGTGGTGGAAGACAGTATCTAGGCATGGATGCAGGGGGTTCTTTATTGCCTGCTTCTGAAGAGACCGTTAGAGATCGCAAACATTTTATTTATCAAGAGGGAAGAACAGTTTTTAAGTTCGCCGTTTCGAATATGGCAGATGTAGCAGAAAGAATTATGAAGCGTAATAATCTAGACCATACTGATGTTGCTTGGTTGGTTCCCCATCAGGCTAACAAGAGAATCATAGACGCCACAGCGAAAAGAATGGGTCTAGACAGTGCTAAAGTAATGATGAACATTCAACGTTATGGTAATACCACCTCGGCAACATTACCCCTTTTATTGGCTGATTTTGAAAATCAACTAAAAAAGGGTGACAATCTGGTCTTCGCTGCTTTCGGTGGAGGCTTTACTTGGGGCTCAATTTACTTAAAATGGGCTTATAACTAAAAACCGCTTATCTAAACAAAATCAATTTCAATGGATATTAAAGAAATTCAAAGCCTGATCAAATTCGTTGCAAAATCAGGTGCAAGCGAAGTAAAGTTGGAGATGGATGATTTAAAAATCACCATCAAAACGGGTTCTCCTGAGTCTAGTCATGAAACAACTTACGTTCAACAGATCCCTATGGCTCAAGCTCCAGCGGCACCTAGCTTACCGCCCCAAGCCCAAAGCACAGAAGCAGACTCATCTGCATCGACCGCGGATGGTAGAAGAGATGACGACTCAAAGTACATTACTATCAAGTCGCCCATTATCGGTACATTCTACCGTAAGCCTTCTCCCGATAAAGAAGCTTTTGTCGAGGTCGGAAGTACAATAGCCAAGGGAGATGTGTTATGTGTTATAGAGGCCATGAAACTTTTCAATGATATCGAATCTGAGGTTTCCGGCAAGATCGTCAAGGTATTGGTAGAAGATTCTTCTCCAGTTGAATTCGACCAACCATTGTTTTTGGTAGATCCATCCTAAGGATAAATTCCAAATTCTCCCTGAAATTTCAGGATCGAGTCCCAAAAATATGATTTTTGGAATTTGTCATTCGCCCCGTATTTTCGGGGTTGGAATTTAAAATTTTAAAAGTATGTTCAAAAAAATATTGATTGCAAATAGGGGAGAAATAGCACTACGTGTTATACGTACCTGTAAAGAAATGGGTATAAAAACCGTGGCGGTCTATTCTAAGGCCGACGAAGAAAGTTTGCACGTTCGCTTTGCAGATGAGGCCGTATGCATCGGTCCGCCCCCAAGTAGCGAATCGTATCTCAAGATTCCGAATATTATCGCTGCTGCGGAGATTACCAATGCAGATGCAATTCATCCTGGGTACGGATTTCTTTCCGAAAATGCTAAATTTTCCAGAATTTGCGCCGAGCACGAAATAAAGTTTATCGGAGCTTCTGGTGAGCAAATTGACCTTATGGGCGATAAGGCCACGGCAAAAACAACCATGAAAAAAGCAGGCGTACCGACAGTTCCGGGATCCGAAGGTTTGTTAAAAGATCTTGCCGACGCAAAAAAAGTGGCCAAGAAAATGGGTTACCCTGTGATGATTAAAGCTACTGCTGGGGGTGGTGGAAAAGGGATGCGTGCCGTTATGAAAGAAGAGAAAATGGAGGAGCTCTTCGAAAGCGCCGTTCAAGAGGCGACTGCTGCTTTTGGTAATGGGAGCATGTATATGGAAAAACTGATTGAAGAACCGCGGCATATCGAAATACAGGTTGTAGGCGACCAATATGGTAAGGCCTGTCACTTATCGGAGCGTGATTGCTCTATTCAGCGAAGACACCAAAAATTGACCGAAGAAACCCCATCGCCTTTTATGACCGATAAATTGAGGGATGCCATGGGAAAAGCTGCGGTAAAAGCTGCAGAATTTATAAAATATGAAGGGGCAGGCACTATAGAATTTTTGGTTGACAAGCACCGCAATTTCTATTTTATGGAAATGAATACCCGTATTCAGGTCGAGCATCCAATAACAGAACAGGTAATCGATTACGATTTGATTCGGGAACAGATATTGGTAGCTGGCGGAGTACCTATTTCAGGTAAAAACTATATTCCTAAACTACATTCCATTGAATGTCGTATCAATGCGGAGGATCCCTATCATAATTTTAGGCCTTCTCCCGGAAGGATAACGACTTTGCATATTCCAGGAGGACACGGGGTTCGTATGGATACACATGTATATAGTGGGTATAGTATTCCACCGAACTACGATTCAATGATTGCCAAACTTATTACTACAGCACAGACCCGTGAAGAAGCCATCAATAAAATGAAGCGGGCACTAGATGAATTTGTAATAGAGGGCGTCAAGACAACGATACCCTTTCATAGGCAATTGATGGATCATCCCGATTATTTGGCAGGTAATTATACAACAGCCTTCATGGATGATTTTAAGATGGATCCTAAGCTAGAAGAATAGAGTAACAACCCCGATTAGTATCGGGGTTTTTTGTGCAACAAAATGAACTTGAGCTATTGGGAATATAAGACGTGGCTCTCTAACGTCGATTTTACGATTGTGGGTAGCGGCATTACAGGTCTAAGTTGTGCTTTGCATCTTAATAATAGGTTTCCCAATGCGAAAATACTAGTTTTAGAAAAAGGTGTTTTACCACAGGGAGCAAGTACTAAAAATGCAGGGTTTGCCTGTTTTGGGAGTATCTCGGAAATTTTAAGTGATTTAAAACAGCATTCAGAACAAGAGGTTTTAGAACTCGTACAAAAACGTTGGGACGGTATTCAAATACTTCGGAAGAATCTTGGTGATACCGCAATCGATTTTCAAAATCATGGCGGGCATGAATTATTTCTTAAAAAGGATACCGATTTATTTTATCGATGTTCAGAAAGGCTAGATGAAGTAAACCAACTGCTAGATCCAGTCTTTGGAAAAGAAGCTTTCCGGAAGCACCCCAATTCCTTCAAATTTAAGAATATAAAAGAAAACTATATTACAAATATCTTCGAGGGCCAATTGAACACCGGTAAAATGATGCGGAAGTTATTACAACTGGTCAATGAAAGTGGAGCGATTATTTTCAACTCCGTTGTTGTGGAAGAATTTACCGAAAATAATACGTCCATTTTGGTCAAAACGAATGCGTTTGAATTTGACACCAAAAAGTTGTTCATCACTACCAATGGTTTCGCATCCAAACTTTTGAAAGAAGATATAAAGCCTGCAAGGGCACAGGTGCTGATCACCAAACCTTTAGAAAAACTGCATATAAAAGGTACTTTCCATTTCGACGAAGGGTACTACTACTTTCGTAACATCGACGACCGTATTCTTTTCGGAGGAGGTAGAAACCTCGATTTGAAAGGCGAGCAAACAGATTGCTTTAAGCAAACAGATCGCATACAAAAAAAGCTTGAAAAGCTACTTAAAGAAATTATTTTGCCTGAAACCCCATTTGAAATTGACAAAAGGTGGAGCGGCATCATGGGCCTCGGCGAACAAAAAACCCCCATCGTAAAGCAAATATCAAATAATGTTTTCTGTGGAATACGTTTGGGCGGTATGGGCATTGCCATTGGCAGTCTCATCGGAAAAGAACTGGGCGACTTAGCTTAGTCCTTTGAGCCTTTCTGAAAACTTTTTAAGGCTGAGCTAGATTATTCGCCACTTAAATATCTTTTAGTTTCGAAAGGTTAATAGACGACATTGTAAATCTGCCCTATTATAACTACTTTAATCCTATAGTAATCAATTTAGATTCCATGTCAAAAAAGAAATACCTACGGAGCAGCGAATGGTTTAACAGTGATAATAAAAAAATGAATTTTACGCACCGTTCGTGGTTGCGAAATCAAGGTTATCCCGATGATTATTTTGAAGGCAAGCCCGTTATCGGTATATGCAATACTTGGTCAGAGCTGACACCCTGCAACGGTCACCTTCGGGATGTTGCACAAATTGTAAAAAGAGGTATTTTGGAGGCGGGAGGCTTTCCTATGGAATTCCCGGTGATGAGTTTGGGCGAGACAATTATGCGGCCAACAACTATGCTGTTCAGAAATTTGGCCAGTATGGACACCGAAGAATCAATTCGGGCAAACCCTTTGGACGGAATCGTTTTGTTGACAGGTTGCGATAAAACAACCCCCTCTACGGTTATGGGTGCCTGCAGCGTTGATTTGCCGACCATTGTCGTGCCCGGAGGCCCTATGCTTAGTGGTCGTTTTAGGGGCGAAAAAATAGGCTCCGGTTCCATGAACTGGATGGTGAAGGAAAAGCAAAAAAAAGAAGGTTTTACCGATGCCGATTTTGTTGAGGCCGAGGTATGTCTGTCAAGAAGTATTGGGCACTGTAATACCATGGGGACCGCTTCTACTATGGCGACTATGGTAGAAGCATTGGGATTGACCTTACCGGGCTTCTCTTCGATACCTGCAGCCGATTCGCGAAAAAAGATGTTCGCCCAGCTTTCTGGAAGGCGTATTGTTGAAATGGTAAATGAAGATTTAAAACTCTCAAAAATATTGACGAGAAAAGCATTTGAAAATGCCATTGTAACCAATTCGGCTGTTGGTGGATCCACCAATCTAATTGTTCACTTGACTGCCATTGCAGGAAGGATTGGGGTCGATTTGAAATTAGAAGATTTTGATACCCTCGGCAGTAAGGTCCCTCTGCTGGTTAACCTGAAACCCTCGGGCAAGCATTTAATGGAAGATTTTTTCTATGCTGGTGGACTTCCCGTTGTGCTTAAAAACCTAAAACCCTTACTGCATAATGAGGTGATAACCGTTAATGGAAAAAACTTTGGCGACAATTATACTAGCGCAGTTTGTTATGACGATGATGTTATCAGTTCTCTTGAGAAACCGCTACAAAAGGAAGCGGGGATAGCTGTTTTAAAAGGTAATCTTTGTGAAAATGGAGCGGTAATCAAACCTTCTGCAGCATCCAAAAATTTGATGAAACATAGCGGTAAGGCTGTTGTCTTCGAAACTATGGAAGATTACCATAATCGAATCGACGATCCCAATCTTGATATCGACAAGAATAGTGTTATCGTATTAAAAGGGGTAGGTCCCAAGGGTTATCCTGGGATGCCCGAAGTGGGGAATGTCGACCTTCCGGAAAAATTAATATTACAGGGAGTGACCGATATGGTACGAATTTCAGATGGACGCATGAGCGGCACCGCGGGCGGCACGGTCATTTTGCACGTTTCCCCAGAATCTACGATCGGGGGGAATCTGGCTTTAGTTGAAAATGGAGATATCATCGAACTTGACGTAGCCCATAGAAGATTGCATCTCTCGGTTTCCGATGAAGAACTTGCAAAACGAAAAGAGGCTTGGAAAGCTCCAAAACCACTCGCTGATCGTGGTTGGGTAAAACTATATATCGACCATGTTGAGCAGGCTGATAAAGGAGCCGATCTCGATTTTTTGGTAGGAGGATCAGGCTCAAAAGTTGAACGTGATTCGCATTAACTAAAAATGTTAACCTAAGCGCAGTTGAAAACCTTCTGTGTCCTAAATCCCTTCAACTGTGTTTAGGGTTAAATGCTCGTCAATCTTAAACAATGCCAAAAAAACAACAACTCTATGATTTCTGTCAAACCTTTATAGAGGCTCGCATTTCCCGTATCCGAAACACTATCAAAGACATTCAAGAGTCGTTGAACTCGGAAACGAAAAGTAGCGCAGGTGATAAACATGAAACTGGCCGGGCTATGCTGCAGTTGGAACGGGAAAAAATGGGACAGCAATTGGCAGAGGCCGAAAAAATAAAAATGGTGTTAGCAAAAGTTGGCCTAGAGAATAAGTCGAGAACGGTGGGCTTAGGGAGTTGGGTGAAGACATCAAAAGCGGACTACTTTTTATCTATTTCCGCAGGAGAGTATAAAGATAATAGCACTTCGATATTTTGTATTTCTACTGGAACGCCCATTGGCCGATTACTACTAGGTAAATCAGAAAGGGATACTATTATCTTTAATCAAGAGGAAATAAAAATCATAAAGGTTCAATAGTATGTCCTTTAAGAAACCATTAAAATTCGCGCTTACCGAACTCACTTTCAATAAATTTCGATTTATTCGTATTACTATTTAGGGTATACGAAAGGTTGAGTATAAACATATCTACTTCATAGACATAGTTTGTGGTGGTAAAAAATTCACCCGGACGTTCGGTCGTAATGCGTTGTTCATTGGTTTTTAAGAGTCCCAAGTCTATGTTTTGCCATTGCAGTGTCGCGACAAGGCGGTCGTCTAAAAAAGTCTTACGAAAGGTAAGGTTCGGAGAATAAAACCTAGAATCTTCGCCTTGCGCCGTATTTCTGGCTGAGAGATAGTTTAACGTGAATTGCAGCGAACTACTCTTGGAAAATGTATAGGTAGAATTGGCGTTTACCGAATAAATAAAGGCGTCGCTATCGACACTTTTACCATCGAATTCGCCATCTATTTGATAGGTGTAGAAATTCGCACCTAAAAAATTAGACCAGTTTTGTGTTGGTTTTAGTTGTGTTCCGATTTCTAGTCCGAGCGATTTTCCCTCTCCCACATTGGAATAGATTCGGTTCAGAATGGTATCGTTATAGATGGTGTTTACGCGATTTACTAGGTTTTTCGTTTTTCTGAAGTAACCTGTGGCAAAAACAGAATTACCACCTTTAAAATTTTTGGTAACACCCACTTCAAAGAGATCTATAAACTCAGGTAACAGGGTTGGGTCACCCTGTTCCAATGTTTCGGAATGTTCCCGTTCGGGAAATGGGTTCATCTTGAAGGTAGTCGTACGCTCTACCCTTTTACTGTAGGCGGCCTTAAATTTGGTGTTATTTTCTGTAGTGTACTGCACACTTGCCGAAGGATATAATTTAATAAAATTATACGTCAACGTAGTGTCGATGGTATTGTTCTTGTCGCGAAGGTCAAAATCTCTGTCCATGATTTCAAGACGTGTGCCTACTGCATATTCCCATTTCTCTTTTTCCCCGTTGAGTTGTAAGTATCCTGAATGAATCGTTCTTTTTAAATCTACCTCGCTAGAGAATTCAGGTACCAGTTCAAATTCATCGTTAATATCGGTTCGTCTTTCATAAACAAAATCGCCTTTATGGTCTAGGTTACGATATTGGTACCCTGTTTCCAGTTGGCCGAAGCTAAAAGGCTTCCAGGCATAATCGAGTTGAAAACGAAGACCGTTCAAGGGGTTGTCGTTCGTATTGAACTCGTCTTGAATCAAGGTCGAGGTGTCAGGGTAGGCCAAATTTCGATTGGTCGTAGGACCACCCAAAAGGGTATATTCATAAAGTAAAGAAGCCGATAATTGTGAATTATTGGGAAAGCTATGGCTGTAATCGAAACTCCCCAAAATAAAATCACCCCGGCGTATCCTCAGATTTTCATTGAAATATTGAAAGGTATAGATTCGCTGTCCGCCCTCTGCCGGACTGATGGCATGGTTATCGAAATACAAAATGTCGGCCGTTCTATCTTTACTCCGTTTTCCGCCATAAAAACCCAAAGAAAAGATGTTTGTGCTATCGGGGGTATAATCTAGAGTAAACCTTCCGTTATAGTTGACTTCATCGAAACTACGTTCGCCATCGGATGGAAATCGTGTTAGCGTATCTTCGATAATCGTAAAGCCGTCTCCCTCGCGTCTTCCTGCGAGATCATTGCGCTGATAGCTCGCGCCAAGTGAAATATTCCACTTGTCTTTTATAATGTTGTAGGTCGCATCTATACCATACCGTTGAGCATAATCGGCATTGTCGTAATTCTCGACCGAAGGTAGCCCGCCACGAAGATTGATTTGTGCGAACGCACCACCTACCGCTCCTTTTTTGGTAATGATGTTCAAAATACCTGCTTTACCTTCAGGGTCGTATTTGGCCGACGGTGCGGTAATGAGCTCAACACGTTCTACGGCATTAGCCGGTAACTGATTCATTAGCGTGCTGGCATTGCCCTGTAATGGTTTTCCGTTAAGCAATACTACGAAACCTGTACTGCCCCGAACACTTATTTCGCCAAGTCCGTCAACAGTAACCGAAGGAAGGTTTTTGATAACATCGGTTGCTGAACCGCCTTGACTATTCTGAAATTTTGTTGCATCGAAGATTTGTCGATCAATTTTATTGATTACGGTTGACCGCTCGCCTTTTACTATTACTTCGTTCAGCTGATTTTGACCAATAGTCAATCGAATCTCACCAACATTGAAAGCACCGTTTCGATTGGAGATTTTTATATCGCGAATCGTTTTGATTTGGTATCCGATAAAAGAAGCCTCTAAATAATAAATTCCGGGTTTGAGCAGGTCAATGGTAAAATTTCCTTTTGAATCGGTTATTACTCCAGCAATCAATGTATCGTCGTCTTGATTAAAAAGGGCGGCAGTCGCATATTCGAGAGGCTCATCATTAATGCCCTCGACTATATGCCCCTGTAACTGGGCCGTACAAAGTTTGGAGAACAACAAGAAAAAAACAACAATAAGAAGAGCGGTTTTCAGGGCAAGCGTTTAAATTCTAGATAAAGATATGCATATCAAACTTCTGATTGAAGCATTCTAGAAAATTATAACAAACCAGTAAAGACTTTTAAATTTGTATTGTTTCTGGCTTTATCAAACAGCTATAATACTAAGATTTTTTCGAATTATTTATCCTGACTTTGTGAGAAGAATACAATACACATTAGCTCATGCCCTTCATAGAAAGAAAAGTGGCCGACCAAATAATTACCGATGAGATGAAAATACCGATGGTGTTTGCCCAGAATGCTTTGTGTCTTTCGATTTTAAAAAGATAGGTGGCTATACTTCCGGCATAAACGCCGGTGCCTGGTAATGGTATCATTACAAATAGAATAAGGCCCCAAAATCCAAATTTTTGAATTTTCTCCCCTGACCCGATTTTTGCTTTACGAGCAACATAAAGAGCCGATTTTTTATAGAAAACCCAATGTAAAAAGTATCGGTTGATTCTGTCAAGAAAAAATAACATTAACGGAAATACAAGTACATTAGCTAGAAAGCAAGCCACGAACACCAAGTAGACATTAAGTCCGTTTAGCATTCCATAGGGAATTCCCGCTTTGGCTTCCCCGAAAGGAGAAAGACTCCAAAGAATGGCGATTACGAAATCTATGAGCACAGTTTTTTTTTAAC
>Ga0316189_10002747_pt1 | contig 17153 bp, 28 predicted proteins | sample LowCovwburrow_MG_FD_204930 | JGI IMG/M metagenome (GOLD analysis project Ga0316189, IMG submission 204930) | Coastal sediment microbial communities from Maine, United States - Lowes Cove worm burrow | ecosystem: Environmental > Aquatic > Marine > Coastal > Sediment | place: USA: Maine...
CGTTCGAAATTGGCGAATATGAGCAGCAGTTCGATTTTTCCGACGATTCCATTTTGACCGATTTGCACAATTCTGGCAAGCTTGACGATTATCTCGATCATTACAATGGCGAGGTTTATCCGTGTCGTTCTCGGCGTAGGGAGAAAAACGAAGATACCGGTTATTACGAGGGCGTCGGGCGCGAAACCTACAACCCCTACAATCGGAAGTCCGAAACGCTCGAAGTGATTGTAGCGGTTGGAGGGCAAGTTCAGATTGTGATACCTGAAGAGCGTATGCGGGAGCTAGTGACTGAAGCGATCCTGCAGCTCGCTCGCAAGAAATAGGATGTGACGTTTCCCCTGGTCGTCTAGGTTGCCCTGCCTAGGCGGCCTTTCTCTATTGTACCTTCTGTACTACCTACCCTGCCTGTACCACATACACCACATGTGCAGCCTGTGTGGGCAATACCCATTATGCTACATGCACCATAGGCATGGCCTATGCCTACTGTGCTACATGTGCTGCCTGTCCTGGTAGTACCACATGCAACAGATGTGTGGTGTGTGCTGAGAGGAGGGGTGGCCATACCTGCACTGCCTGTGTGGGTGGTGATGGTTGTGCGGGCCGGCCTGAGGCAATCGTCATTACCACTACACTGTGCATAGGCCCGCCAGCCCATCTACACGGCCCAGCACTTAGCATCGCTACACATAGGGCTACCCATGCTACCCTACTACATAGTACAGGTGGAGCACGTGGTACAACCGGCCCGTGTACCGCCCACCCCTACAACCATCAGAACCATCATGGCCCGCAGAACCCTCATACCCCACACATCCCTCACACCTAGCACCACCCACATCAATGGTACAAGCAGGCCAAGCATCATCATCATCATAATCATCACACATGTTGAGAAGAATGATTGTAGTGTATGTCATGGTTGTGCGGGCCGGGCAGGTTGGACCGGGTGGGTCAAATATTCAGGTGGTGCCGGTGGGTTGGGTTGTTCTGGTTGTGGGGGCCGTACGGATTTCGATACGGATGCCGATTCTGAGGGTCGCTCCTGAAAATCCGGTCAGGCCGGTGATATCACTCAGGAGAGTAAATGCGGTCACGCGGAATGTTCGGGCCGGCCAGCGCGGCACGGCCTCACAACCCTCACGACCCGCACGACCCGCGTATCCCGGAACCATGTAGAATGTTACGGTTCTGCGGGCCGGATAACCGGAACTTTCTACATGGGGCCGCACAATCGGTTGTCCGGATTGCACCGGTCGCCCGAGGGGGTGTGGAACGTTTCGGTTGTGCGGGCCGGATAACAGGAACATTCTACATGGGGGTGGGGCAAATTCTTCCAGGAATTTACTTGACAGGCGACCGCGCAACGATACGCGCAATCAGTGCGCGAAGGGAAATTGGGTCAGATCTGAGCCGTTTTCCCGCTCGGGAAAATCAGTCCCAGGGGAAATCAGGAATGATCGGCAACTCGGGGACCCCGCAAGAACCGGGGGTCCCCGAGTTCGGTACGACCCTCTGGGGTCCCCGGTCAGAAAAATTTGCCGCTGGGCGGGCCAGAGGGTCCCCTGGGTAGAATCGTCGTAAACCCCTATGAATACAGGGTTTACGTAAACGGCACGTAATTGTCAGAAATCACGTTTGACGGATCGTGGGATTCGACGTAAACCCTTACAGAATAAGGGTTTAGGGCGACGTGCCATTTTCGGCCAGCGAGGGTCAAAACGGCACGACTTTGAGGGTTGTGGCGGCTGGCTGGCGGCGACTGCCAATTTGGCATGTGGGAACCCGCAGCCCGACTGCCATTTTGGCAGACATGTCCGTGCGGATTGCGTGCCATTTTGACCTGACGGCACGTGATTTCGTACCCCTCTAATGGGTGGCGAGGCCCTGTTTTCTCGGGAAATAATGGTTCGGGTTCCCGCAACGTGCCAAATCACGTGCCATTTTCTTTCATAGTCTAACTGAAAAAGATCTTTCTTATAGAGAGTGTGTTCTCATGGCAATGGCTGACGTGCGGCACGCGCACGGCCCACGCGCTCCGGCTACGCCTCCGCTCGATGAGCAAGCCTGAATTATTCCTGGAAAGTTTCCGGAATTACCCGATCTGAAATCTCGTTTGGCCCTATAGTATAAAGTAGAGGAAACGACCTGCCGCTTCCACTCAAACAGGCTGCCCGCTTTTTCAAGCTGTCAGAGACGAGTCTCTTTGCGAGCAGGATCGTCGCTTTCCGGGATGTCGCATCTAGCCTACGAGTGGAACTTTTGAAAACAACCGACTACGAGATACTTTCAGCGATTCGCGAGGACCCAACGATTGGGAACCCACAGATCGCGAAGAGGTTCGCAGTAAAGACCAAGCGAGTATCAAAGCTACGCCGATCCATTTGTGCCCCTAAAGCCGGCCCGCCGATTCAATCGGGGTCCTACTTTATCGCCGACGAACACAACCGTGTGAAGATTGGCAAGTCAATTGATGTCGCTCACCGTTTGACCAAACTACAGATCGGCAACGCCGACACCTTGACGCTCTTGGGCGTAACCGACAAAGACGAATGTGAACTCCACGTGAAGTTCGCCAAATACCATATCCGGGGCGAATGGTTCGCTCTCTCCACCGAAATCCAAGAGTTCATTGACCAGCTATGAAATGTATCAAGTGCAACCACGACGCCATCGAAGGAACGGACAAGTGCCCGTCACATTCGAATGAGCGTGCGCGAGTTCGCCGGTACAAGCTGAAGAACCAAGACTTGATGGAACGCATGGCCGACCTGACCTCGGTCGATTACATGGCGAGCCTCAAGGAAGAAGTAGCTCTCGCACAAACGATGTTGGAGCAACGAATCAACATGGCAGGAAGCGACACGCTCGCGATCCTTGCCACACACGACGCAACGAACAAGTCCTTGGAGACTATTCTGAAGCTCGTGGCCGCCATGCAGAAACATGACATGGCAACCGGAGAGGTGCTCGCGAAGCCAGCCCTTGAAAGACTCATGGGAAACATTGTCGAAGACATCGCGAAGGAACTCTCGCCCTTTGAAGATCACCCGCAGTACGCCGACGTGATCGACAGAATCTTCGACCGCATCGGAACACGAATCGAATCAGCAACGAACGAGGCAGACTAATGGACATCAAACAGATCAAAGAAGTGGCTGCAGAAGTCAAGCCAGCCGCCGAATCAAAATCAGTTTGGTTCAACGCACTGAACGTCATCGCCGCCGGCGTTGTCTACACTCAAGCACCTGAACTCTTTACGCCCGAGGTAGCCGTGACATGGCTGACCGGGAAAGGTTTGATGAACATCGTTCTTCGGAAGATGTCAAAGGCCGGAATCAAGTTCAGTTAGGAACACGGCTGCCTACCCACATGGGTCGGTAGCTGAAAGAGATTAGCGCGGAGTTGAAGCCTCCGAGATGTTGGCGCGATACCAACTCGACCCACTAGGAGAGACAGATGAAGAACGAAGACGACCTACGACCTGTCAATCCGACACACACCAAACCATTGGACAAAGCCATCGACGAACTCAAGAAGACTTTGCCCGAAACGAAGAAGTCCAAGTGGGGACTGTTCCACGTGATGCTCATGTCCGGCGGCCCCGACCCTGAAGCGGAGTTCCCCGATCCCGACGTAGTAGCTGAGGAGCATGTCTCCGAGCTTTACATCGACGTGACGAACGTGACGAGCTTCTTCAAGTGCATCGACGGCAACACGCTGATCGAGACACCGTTCGAAGGATTCAAAGTAACTGATACCATTGAGTACGTTTTGAGCCAGATGCCTGAATGACTGACGAAGTATTTGCCGACGAAGACTTGATCTCCGAAGGCGACACCAAAGAGATCGCGATGAAAGCTTACCGAGCAACCTATCGGCGACAGGACACGACCACCACGGAAAAGTATTTCCAAGGTGAGCGTTTCATTGACGCGGCGAAGAAAGCTTCGGACATGGTTGAAGGCGACCCGTTCACCACGCTGACCGCACTCGCAGAACTGGGACCATTGCAATGAGCTTCTTCCTATCCATTGAACCAACGAGCACCCCGCGCGGCAACCCCGAAGGCCACCAGCACATGGCCGCCTTTGACACGCACGGCGACGGCAACACTGACATCGTCGAGAACCACATGCACATTGTGGTCAACGGCAAAGTGATGCCAGCGGGCCACGACGACCACACGCACGAAGACTTCGACTATCCAATGAAAGGTCAGAACGGCCTGTGATTACGATCTGGCACAACCGCCAAACCAATGCTCCAAGCTTCGAAGTAGGAACCATCAAGTACGACTTCCCAATCGAAGAACCAAACACCCCGCCGAGCCCGGCAGCGGACGCACTGTTCCAAGCAGTGATGACCAACCCGGACGTTGTGGCAGCCGGTGGCGGCTTCAAAGGCCCAGTGACCCACGAGATCAGCGACTTGATTGTCGCCGCGCTCCGCGAGGAAGTAAACCGCTTCGCACCCAAGACACGTAAGAGACTGTCTTCAGAAGTTTCTGTGAAAGTTTCTTAGATTCGATTTGACAAAGCACCATTCATGGTGTATGATTGAAGTAAGTTCAAAGGACGGCCCGACACTAGCCCCGAAAAGGCAACGTTCGGTCGCTCAGTTGCCGCTGGGAAACGAGAGCCGGCAAGCTCAAGAAGAACCTTTGAAGTAGAGAAGAGCACCGGTGGCGGAACACCGGCTAAGGTCCCTGTTACCAGAGGGAAACGCGGAAACTCGACTGTGGATGACATTGATTTCCACCCTAAAAGGGGATCTACCATACAAAGAGACAATCAAGTGTCGTTCGCGACGACATTCGCAAAGCCATGCAGAACATGGTGAAGAGGTGCAAACCCTCAGCTTGATTCAGTGCTCGGGCCGGCCAGCCCTTGTGCGACAGACGATGCACGGTGTAGTTTAACGGTAGAACGGTGCCCATCAAAGGCGCAGACGCAGGTTCGACCCCTGTCATTAGCATCAGAGTTACAAACTACGGCAGTTAGATAAGAGGGTCAACCCGGCCAAGGTACTACGCCTTGAATGTTGACTCCGCCAAGGAAAAGCTCCCGGACCTATTCCGGGGAGATGAACTGAGCCAGTTAACTCTCAAAAACTGGCTCACCATGTCGCATGTGGCAGAAAGTTTAGCTCCCTGGTTTTCACCCAGGACTTAACTCGGAGCGTTACCGAGATGCGATACTTAGCAGTGGGGATGGTTCTCCGCCGGGCCTCATAAGCCTGATCGATGTAGGTTCGATTCCTCGCTCTGCTACTACGCTCCTGACGGGGAGCAAGACGCGGGCCAGTCGCGCACCACGGAAGTTTGAATGGAAACAAGAGACTCTGGCAAGACAAACGCGATGTAGCATGAAAAATGCACCGCCCTGGAGGCGGAGAGTGGTGGTTTCAATCCATCCATTGCGACCATACAACGGGAGTGATCCTTCGCGGGCGGACAGAACGTGCTAGACTGGCACGACCTATTATGCCGATCCTTTATGAGTGAGTAGACAGAAAGCCGAGGCTTGGGTAGTTCCTTGTACAGCAGAAAGTCGGAAGCTCTTGTCGAAGGCCCGCGAGAAGATCACTCCCACAATCCACTCCGCTCATCCCGAACCGAGGCTAGAACTCGCTCGCAGGTGGGCAGTGAAACAATGAACGTCGAATCGTGAAGCCCTTTGACGTGCTACCATCGAAGCCTAATTACCTTCGGTGAGATTATGGTGTAACAGCCGGGCCGCTTTGATCAGCGGGTAAATGTAGCAGATCGTTGTACAACAAAACAATAGGGACTCACATAGTCATCCCCGACCAGTGGACCTGATGAGGCTGCAGTAGCCATAGACCTGCCCGAGCCTAAACCTCTCGCGTGACCAAAAGGAACACTAAAGGCTTGACACTACCCACGCGGAAACATGGTGCTTTGATTAGAACCCCGAAGGACGTCGAGCCGCTATCGAAGGACACTAGACATTGGCGAGACTAGCTGGCTGTAAACCAGTGGCCCAACGGCTGTGGCGGTTCGACTCCGTCTTCTTCGACTTATGATACTTCCGAAATGTCACTGCTGCGATGAACTGCCCGGCAAGCGCCGGAGACAGAACACTTGCTACCACGAAGAAGAACTCAATTGGGTCTTCCTGTGTCACAGGTGCCACGAGATCAACGAAGAGTATTGGGCCGAACGTTGGCAAGAGTATTGGCAGAGCGTACTATGAAAACAGTATTGAATCGCGGCGACGTTCTAACCAACACTGACGGACGCTACTTCGCGATGCGAACCGTGTCAACCGAAGGCACCAACCTTGAGGAGGGCGACTTCCGCAAGCTGCTGCCCGGCGAAGAGCCGCCGTACCCCGAGTTTGAATACGACGACGACCCTGGATGCTGTTGCATCCCGTGGATGGTCTGGTTTGTCCTCGGCCTTGTGATTGGAATGTCATGCAGATAGAACTCAAGAACCCCGTACTGACCTGCAAGAAGTGTGGAACGATCCTGTCGTATCCCATGGAACACGCAGTGAAGTGCGGCTCGTAACCCGAGCACCCAACTGGTACGTCATAACCTGACGACATGAAGCACACGGAATCCCCGACACCACTTTAACATCCTAACCGGAGAAGACCATGGCGGAAACACCGCAAAGCTGCGAGTCACACCAATCAGACTACAAAGCAAAAGCTTGGGAGATTTACTCTCTCGAAAAACTTGGAAGCATCGTTGACTTTTTCGTCATGCGAGCCGCACACCGAACCAACTTGGTCAAACGTGAGAAAGATCTCACCGACGCCCAGAACTATCTGAACATGATGCAAAGCAAACTCACCGAAGAGAAGGAAGCCTTCTTGGTGTTGAAACGAAAAGACAACGCAGAGCAGCGTCGGCTCAAAGCGATCAACACTCACTTGGATCAGGTCTTCCAACCTGACGCCGAGAAGCCAAAGTTCATTGAACCACCAACAGAAGGCTCCGGCCCAGGCTGGTAAGAGACATGGGAACTAGCTCACAACAAGACCAAGCATTCATTCGGGACGTGATCAGCGACCGCATCCTTGAAGAAGCAATCGAGTGGATCAAGACCAACATGGAGCCCGACGAAGTCTTCGACGAAAAGGATCTGGAGTTCTGGGCCTACGAGAACGGCTTCGAGCCAATAGATAACTGATCTGCCACGAGCAGAAACAGTACCGCGAGCGATTATTACCGTAGCCGTTTGCAGCCCGAGGACCGATGGGTATTGAATCAGGGGTCGGAAAATAAGAACATTCAATCGTGCGGGCTGGCGTCATAGGTCCACCATCGCGTAGAAGTGCAATTGGAAGCACGGGGGTTCTGGAAACCTCAAGCTGTGAGTTCGAATCTCGCGTACGCGACTTGAAGATGGCCCGAGCCGTTCCTATAGGGCGGTGCTCAGTTGTCTTCACAAACCGTGGGTCTGCTCGCAGAGGTAACTGCAGACATCTTGCCCGACAGCCGTGGAGTCCTCCCGGTCGGGGAATAACTGAGGACCTTAGCCTCTGCAACATGTACGCATAGCTCAAACCTAGAGCATCGTGAAAAGCGAAGATCGGGGTAGCCAATCCCTGGGTGTACTCCATATAGTATTAGCTCAGTCTGGTAGAGCATCGCGTTTGGGACGCGAGGGCCGAACGTTCGAATCGTTCATACTATACTCGCGGGTGACTAACCCTTGAGCGGAAACACAAATGACCGTTCGACCACCCGCTTTTATTCACGTCCTCTATTGGAGTTAGAACCCAATGAATCTGAACGACGAAATTCGCAACGCAATGTTCCGTGTCCTCAAGCAAATCGGCAAGCCGTTAGACCCAAACAAGATGGGCCAATCGAAGGCAGAAGACCGCGACATGAAGTTGAGCCAAGCTGTTCTCAACCTCGCCAACTCGGCGCGAGACAGCGAAGAAGTCAACCTGTAAACATTATGGGAGGGTCGCGAGAGCGGTCTTCCCGCCATATCCGATTGGACTACCGGTGATGTCGTCACCCTCTCAAGGTGAAGAAGCGAGTTCGACTCTCGCATTGGATACTAATGGGGCACTCATATAACGGGATTATGTCTGCTTTGCACGCAGATCATGAGTGTTCGATTCACTCGTGCTCCACTCAAAACGAACTTTAGATAGGGATCAACCACCATGGCCGTCAAAAAGCCCATCGTCATTACCAACGGTCAGCTGGAACAACTCCAGACCGGCGACAGTATTGACCTCGGAAACATCGTCACTCGCAACAACAACGAAGCTGGTGCGATGGTCGTGGGCAACATCGTCTACATCAACGGTGCAAACGCTCAACTGGCTCAAGCAGACGCACAATCGACGATCCGCGTAGCGGGCTTCGTCGTCACAGGTGGTGCTGCGGCATCCCCTGTGGACATCAAGACAGAAGGTATCGTCACACTCACCATTGGTGAGTGGGACGCGGTAGCAGGCACCACAGGCGGCCTGACACCCGGTGCTACTCTCTTCCTATCGGCGGCAGTCGCCGGCGAAGGAACCGAGACAGCCCCAACGACCGCTGGCGAGTTTGTCGTGCGAGTCGGACATGCCTTGTCGGCCACGGAACTTGAGATCGACATCCAGCAGCCGATTAAGCTCTAAATGCCGGGACTTCAACCACTCGCAGCTGTCCTCGGACAGATCGAGGCGGTTGGCGACAGGCGGACAGAGATCCCTTTCCTCAACATTGGGAACCTGAATGTCATCGTGGCCAACAGTCCAGTGATCACGGTGACGAACAGCTTCGTTTTCCTGTTCAGCGCGGGTGGCACCCAACAGATCAATCAGATTAACGGAGGGCAGCAGGGTGACTTGCTGGTCGTCGTATCAGGTGGAAACATCTCGATGCGGGATACTTTTGCGGGCGCAGCTAATCTCCGACTAGCGGGCCACTTCAACAACATGGGTTTCGGCGACACAATCGTTCTGCTTAACGGTGGATCAACGTGGGTCGAGCTTACGAGGTCAAACAATTGAGAATCAAAGAATCTTTGCAGCTAGATTCGATTATCCGCGACCGAGCGGCTTCACTTCCCCTTGAAGGAAACCACGACCGGTTCATCAAGAAGTCCAAGGTCCTCGCGGCTCTCATCGAGTGCCAAGAGAAACTCGACGTGATCATGGCCAACGCCGACTTCGGCGAAGAGTCACGAGTCACAAACGTGGGCGACATCAACGTCACCCTCAACGACGGCAAAGGTCGCGGCGGAGCAGGATCAAACGCTCCCTTCCGACCGTACGACGGCGGTGACATTGCTCGCTCAGTCGCAAAGCAGCTCAAGAAAGAGCTGAAGAAAGTTTAGAATTTAGGTCTTGTCGATAGGCATCGCCCCTTCCGTGGTATGGAAGTGGTCTGGTTTCGAGTACCAGCTTGACCTCTGTGATTATAGTGTAATGGCAGCACGTCTCCTTGTGATGGAGCCAGTCTGGGTTCGAGCCCCAGTAGTCACCCCATGCGTCTGTAGTGTTTAACGGTAGCACTGCAGTCTTCCAAACTGAGAGTCGGAGTTCGAATCCCCGCAGACGCACTTACTAAAAATCTGACCTCGAAAGCATAGGCTGGAGTCGTGACTAACAATAACCCCGCGAGAGGGAAACAGGGAGAGCCTTTCATGGGAGAAGAATTTGTAGCACTGAAAGCGGAGGTCAGCCACATCCGCGAGAAGGTGGACCACATTGATGGTCGCCTGGAAACACTAGATCTAGGCAGCCGCATGGCCGTCCTCGAAGACCGCCAAAAGACGATCTTCAATTTGATCCATGGAACCATCGGATTCTTCGGAACAGTCCTATCCGGCATCGTGATCTGGCTCGTAACGAAGGGCTAAATTGTACAGGCACAACACACTCGACATCGGGTTCATTGCTCACCCCAAGACGGCGAGCACCTCGCTCTCTCGGGTCCTGCAGAAAAACGGCTGGTCCTCAAAGACTGGCCACCACGAGATCGATGAGCCCATCCCGGCCCAGGTGATCTCAGTCATCCGGGAACCACATGACTGGCACGTCAGCTGGTTCTTCCACGTCGCGCCGAAGTCCTCGTTCGCGGAGTGGTTGCCTGTCTTCTTGAGAGAAGCTGGCTGGCCGTACGGCAGATTCGACGGGCTGGTCCACACGACACACCTGATTTTTTACAAGCGACTGCAGGTTGGATTCGACGCAGTGATGGCGGACCTTGGCTTACAGCCGTTGGAGCTGCCATTTGACAACGTCAAGGGACGTGCTGGGAGGCCCTCAGACGAGTTCTTTACCCCAGAGCTGTCCGAACTGCTTGACCCTGCTTTGATCGCGTCATACGCGGCCCTGGAGGCTCAGCTAGGCGACCAGCCTTACTTGGAGCTACCATGCCCCGCCAAAGCAAACTGAACCTTCGCCCTCAGCCGCGACCACCCCGTCGCGCCGGGACCGCGAAGAGAGAGTCGGTTCCGCATGTGAACCAACTTGACGAGGAAATCATCGACGGCGACACGTACGTTGTCGTCTACCGCCACGCCACTGAGCCTGATGTGAGACGAGACGTCATCGCCGAGGCCGGGTGTGTGGGACGAGCTGCGGGACACAAGAACCTGAGAACCCAGGGATACAGAATCGCCACAATTCGGCGGAAAGCGGTTCAACCACAGGTTATTTCCGGAAACTTGTAAGATTCGGCTTGACTTTGACCATTTCGTATGGTAGAGTTAAGTGAGGTTCAAAATGATCACACTAGTAAAGCTTTTGGCCATTTGCTTGATTAGCTTCGGATGGCAAGGCCCCGGCGGAGGATCGATTCGATCCAGCCCGACAATGGCCCAGCAGGCTCACCGAGCTTTGTTCGACAAATCAACCGGCGTGACAAAACAACCATCTTCATACTCATACCGCCATTACCGTGGCCGGAACGAACTGAAGATCAAGCAGGGATCAACTACGGTGATCCGCAGGTGGCACGGGCCGCCGGAGCATGGATGGCTCAACAACCCGTACGTAAAGTAGTTGACTGAGTCTGCAGAATGGTCTGTTGACTCACAACGCGAGTCGAGAAGTCAACCGGCGTTCGGAGCCGTTCGCGTACCGAAACACGGTCTATTAGTGAAATGGTATCACGGCGGGTTGTCCACCCGCAAGCAAGGGTTCGATTCCCTTATAGGTCGCTTAGGTGTGGAAGTGGGTCGCTCCCAATTCCTCCGGGTGGGCGTCGAGACACGGTCTTGTTCGTCGCAGGGTTCAACTCCTTGCCTCCTATTTATGGTGAGGTGTGCTAATGGCAAAGCAGTCAGTTTCAAAAGCTGGCGATTGTCGGTTCGAATCCGACCTTCACTACTTGAGGAGGCTAGGAAAGCCGACAGAAGCGATGCGTTCTGTCCGACGTCCTCACACCACTGTGCGGTGGTCTCAATGGTAAGGCGAGCGGCTGTTAACCGCCACGATGAAGGTTCGAATCCTTCCTGCACAGCTCGATCTGATTGTGGTGCAATTGGCTGACGCGAGGGCATAATCTTACGCCCCTTGAGTTGTTGTAATGACGCTCTGTGCGGGTTCGAATCCCGCCATTCAGATCAACATAGTAGGGGGCGACGGTTCCCACGCGGGTTTCATAAGCCTGCTGTCACTGGTTCAACTCCAGTCCTTACTACTCGGGTCCTATGCCTTGTGCAAGTATGGGATACAACGGCTCTGCATTCCTCTGAGCCACCCGGAACATGGTACGGTGTGCTAATGGCAAAGCAGTCAGTTTTAGAAACTGGCGAGTGTCAGTTCGAATCTGACTCGTACTACTTATGTCCGACAACGACCAACGAAACCAAGAACGCCGGAAGCCCTGGATGCCGCTTGTCAAGTGGATCACCACGCGGAGGGACCGGGCGATGACGAAGCAAGCCCTCCACCACGAGGACTACGACAAGCTCTCCAACAGCGAGCGGCTTCACGAAGAGGACCCGTGGTACTATGACTGACCTCGACGAAAAGAACAAACTGAACATCTCGGATGGAAAGTATTCCTTCCGGCAACTTTACGAACAGATCGCTCGACTCAAAGAAGCGATCAAGAAACTGACTTCAAAATGACATTTGCAATCAACACCTCTTGGCAACCAATCCAGCAAGCTACGGCTTGAACTGTTGGTCCATGGTGTATTGGTTTGCACGCGAGGTTTTGACCCTCGAAGATCGAGTTCGATTCTCGGTGGACCTGCTAGGTCCATAGTGAAACGGCATCACGCTTCCTTCTGACGGAAGTATTCCCAGTTCGAATCTGGGTGGACCCGCTTTATTCCGCTGGTCCAATGGTAGGGCGGCTGGTTCCAACCCAGTAGATCGGTGTTCGATTCATCGGCGGTTTGCCACAAACAACACAGATAGTAAAGCAGCTGCATTGGAGCGGCGACGAGTCTTGAAAACTCGGGCACCCTTTAGTGTGGTGTGGGGGTCGGGTCCTCTGCTATCTGCTCAATTACATACGGATTGTAGGCGAATGATGGTTCGTCGCAGCTCTTTGCTAAAGAGTCCCGGTTTCAAACCCGGCACTGGTTCGATTCCAGTACCCTCCGCTCAACGTGTTGATTTGGGGGATACCTAAATCGGAGAGAAAGAACCAAGTCAACCTAAGACGATGACCACGTGGCGTGGCTGAGGATTGCAACTCCTCATGGAGCAAGTTCGATTCTAGCCGTCGTTTCTCACGCTCGTGTTTTTCTAACAAGGAGAGTTACCTTGGCGAAGGTAAGAAGTGTCACAGGCCGGACTGACGGCCAAGTAGACTACATCAAGACGATCAACTCACACAAGATCACCATCTGTCATGGACCGGCGGGTAGTGGAAAGACGCACATTGCGGCGGCCCTTGCCGCTTGGATGCTCTCGAAAGAAAGCAACCCAATCGAACGAATCATTCTCTGTCGGCCAGTCGTTGACTGCGGACAGAGCATCGGCTTCCTGCCTGGAACGGCAGACGAGAAAGTTGGACCTTACCTTCAACCTTTGTTTGATGAGTTGGCCTACTACTTCCGCGCCGAAGACATCAACGGAATGATGGCAAGCAAAACAATTCAGATCGTACCGCTCTCAATGATGAGAGGCCGGACGTTCAACAACTCGTTCGTGATCCTCGACGAGGCTCAGAACGCGACCAAAGATGAGCTGAGAATGCTTCTCACTCGCTTTGGACAGCAGTCAAAGATGGTCTTGGCCGGCGACAGCTCACAGAGCGACATGCCTGGGCGAGATTTTGATTGGGTGACCTCAGCGGTCTCCCGGATTCCAGCGGTTGGCGTAAGCCGCCTTGGCTTCGAAGACATTGTACGTGAGAAGCTGGTGGGCGAGATTATCATCGCGCTCGACGAAGCTGACTACGCTCCCAAAGCTACCAACGATTTCGCCGAGTACGGCACCAACACCGAAGAAGAAACCGATGACTACTAGCAGCTCAACACTATTGAAACGGCGTAAACGCAGACGTTCTGTCTGACGATTGCTCCGTAGTGTAAAGGCCGCATACTGGACTTTTAATCCACGAGGAGAGGGTTCGATTCCCTCCGGAGTGACTAAAGGTCTTGTGGTGTCAACGGTAACATATCTGGCTCTTAACCATGAAGATCAGGGTCCGAATCCCTGCGAGACCACTATTATGAAGACTTGTCCACATTGTGGCGAGAAGGAAGTGTCCGAAGTGAACGGCGTCGAACCGTTCAGCACAAGACACTTGCAATGCGGAAGTTGCGACTCAACTTTCACAGAGCAATCTTATCACGCTGCTATCAAGTCTTCCTGATTATTACCTGCAAGTGTATCGGATGCACAACTGTCTTCTAAACAGTTAGGCGGAGTTCAAGTCTCCGGCGGGTGACCATGGGCTTTGAGTGTGAGAGATGCACGGGTGGCTTCGAACCATCAAGACGGGGCGCGACTCCTCGATGGCCTACTTAACTTAACAGACTACCGCGACTTACAGCGGGCACTTACCTTGAAAGAGGGAAAACTATGATTGCTGAACAAGCAAACTGCATGACTTCGGAAGAAATTTACAACAGCTTCGCCGAGACCTTTGGCGACCGACCGTTTATCGACCGGATTCAGGACCAAGGAGACCTCATCAATCAGGACGCACCGTCCACGATTGTCGATGGCGTCCTGATCCGAAACAAGAATCAATACCTGATCGAAGAAGTCAAGATTGAAATGCTGATCAAGGACGGCGAAGCCGCTCGATCCCAAGAGGACTTGGAAAAGTATTTCTTCACTCCCGCTGCCGAATGGTTGCGAGAGCAGCTTGGCGACCGACAGGTTGTTGCGATCTGCGATGTTCCCGCGTCCGCGTCCGAAGGCATCGCGACCTACAATGTCAAGGGACTCCAGATGCTGTCGAAGTACGACGGCTTGGGCCATGGAACAAAGCTCACCTTCCGAGTCTTCGCGGCGACAGCGACCTAATGTGTACCTATGAAGCGGATTTCAAATGTCCCGAACTAACAGAGGTGGCAAAGGCTGCGGTTACGAATACTGGGGACGCAGAACCCGTGGATACTGTCAACCCGGAAAAGCTTCCAAACAAGCCGTCGCCAAAATAGAACGCCGCGAGGCAAAGGAAGAATGTGAACGAGATCCTGAAAGCCCTGCGCAATGTACTTCGTGCGGCAACCCAACGGCCCACGACGACTGTTGCCACTGCGAATCATAACATCGCAATCGGCAGACCAGCCCTAATGGCTGTCCCCGCGCCGAACCGAACGCCTCCACCGTACAACCCAATGATGCGAGAAGAGCTGGCCATCGACCTCTTGCTCAACCCGCCCAAACGTATTTCCGACAAACTACTGGCTCCCCCGAAGAAAGAAACAAACATGGAAATTGCTGCTATCTTGGCTTTGATCAACGGTCTCCTTCCCCTCATCAAGAAGTGCCGTGACGGTGGTTCCGACGACGACCAGATCCTAGCATCCGCACGCGGCTACCAAGGCGTCATGGCAATCCGAAAGTCGAATCGAGCTAACGGACTCCGTGGCCGACGCTTCCGTGTCGCCAACCGAGAAGCTGTTGACACGATGGCTGCGATGACTGACGAAGAGCTTCTTGAGCAAGTCATCAACGCTCCCGAGTTCGAAAAGGACGAGGACGGCAACGACGGACTTGATTACGATCTGTTCGCATGAACATCAAAACCGCACACACCCTGGCCTCGATCTCCAAGCTTGTTTATTCCGATGAGTCGGAGGTAGAGAGTGGAGCCTACGAAATGGGCTTCCCAGAGTTTGCGTGGTTCGACGCGGACGGAACACAGGCCGCAGTCCTCTCTAACGATGAAGACTGCGTGCTCGCCTTTCGAGGCACAACCGACATTACAGACTGGATGACGAATCTGGACGTGTTCAAGACACGAGGCCGATTCGGTGAAGTCCACAATGGGTTTCAAGAAGCCTTGAACCTCGTCTGGGATGACATTGAACCTGTGCTCGCGCAGTATGGAGACAAGGACCTTTACATCACCGGGCACAGCCTCGGCGGAGCATTGGCAACGCTGGCTCTCACGGAAACTGGTCAAGGGGAGTTGTACACCTTTGGCTCACCCCGAGTCGGCGACGAAGAATTTAAGAACATCTTCAACCACCTGTATAAGACGTACCGGTTCCAAAACAACAACGACGTTGTCCCTCGCGTACCCCGGTCAGGATACAAGCATATTGGTTCCCTTCGGTACTTTACCGTTGGCGGCAAGATGCTCGCCGAACCCGGTATTTGGCGGATCGAAATGGACCGCTTTTGGGGACGGATGATGCGAATCGTTGCGGATGGCATCAAAGATCACGACATCGGCGAATATGCGGATCTCGTTGAAGAACAAATGCTCGATTAGCTCAGATAGGCGCAGAGCGGCTGCTTTACACGCAGCGGGACGTGGGTGCGATGCCTACATCGAGTACCATCGGTAAAGACGGCTGGTTGCCGGAGCGATCCTGATAAGATCGTGATGCTGTGTTCGACTCACAGGTTGCCGACTCACTAACAACTAACAAGGACCACAAATGGCTTTCCAAATTGAAGACGGACTTGGCTCGGGCCTGCTCGCGCAAGTGAGTAAAAACAACCACTTGCACGTCAACGCCGTGACACGAAATTCGTCAGCGGACGCCATTGTCAATCGCGGCGACGGTTACAACATCAACACCGGTCCCATCGTTCTCACGACCGCAAACGAATCGGCAGTGTTCTACGTCAAGAACAATGAGTCGCTTAAAGAACTCATCATTTCCAATTTTGTCGTTCAACTTGGCGCATCGACAGGTGCAACGGTAGGTGTCGAAACGATCACCAAAGTCCTTCGGAACCCCACCGTAGGCACAATTGTATCGAACGCAGTGGACTGCGACATTCCAGCCGTCAACCAGAACTTTGGCTCGACTCGAACATTCAACGGTGACACGTTCAAAGGTGCCGAGGGTTACACGCTCACAGACGGGGTCCTAGTCGCCGACGCGAGGCTGCCCAACTCGCCGAACGTTGCCTTCTTCGAGGCCGGAGAAACAGTTCTTCCTCCTGGAACGTCAATTGGTGTCAAGTTCACGCCACCGGCTTCCAACACGAGCATGTCGGTAAGTTTTGCGTTCCGCACCTACCTGCAAGAGCCAGAATGACCTATCTAAAAGAGCAACAGTTCGGCGACCAAGTTGCAGTAGACCAGAAGGACGTTTCTGGTACTGAGGGCGAGACCAAAGGAAACCTCCTAATCGGAGTCAACCGGGATGGTGAAACCGAAATTTGCCGCATCGACCAAGGCAGTTTGGCAGTCAACGACCGAACAATGCTTTCAGTCATGGCTGAAGTGCTCAACGAACTCAGAATCATGAACCTACACCTCGCTGAAATTACCGGCGAAGATTTCACCGGAGCAGAGAAATGACAAAGATTCAAGACGGAACAGGGACAGGGCGTGCAGCCGCAGTCACGACGAACAATCGTTTGGCTGTGGCATCTGTCAACCAAGATCAAGACCACTTCATTGCGAAAGACTCTGGAAAAGTATGGTCATTGACGTTCAAGGACGTAGACCCCACGGCTGCAGACGATTACTTTTTCTACCTGAAGAACACATCCACAGAGTTCGTCTGTAACATTTCGGACATTCGAATCGCGTCTACTGTTGCCGGTCAACTCGAA
>Ga0316189_10002748_pt1 | contig 17150 bp, 12 predicted proteins | sample LowCovwburrow_MG_FD_204930 | JGI IMG/M metagenome (GOLD analysis project Ga0316189, IMG submission 204930) | Coastal sediment microbial communities from Maine, United States - Lowes Cove worm burrow | ecosystem: Environmental > Aquatic > Marine > Coastal > Sediment | place: USA: Maine...
GCCGGAATCCGCCCTCAGAGTGAAGAACACGGCTTCTATGAATACCAACTCATCCTTGAAGAGTTGGCCCGGGAAGGTTTCATTGTGATAAGTGAGGCACGAGAAAAAGGGACTCAAATTAAGCCCTATGCCGAGAAAGTTGCGTCCCAGATTAATAAGCTCCTGGCAAACAGGGTTTTACCGGAGCACATCACCATACTTGGTGCTTCAAAAGGCGGTATCATTGGTGCTTACGTCTCCACTATGCTCCAGGAAAAAAAGATAAACTACGTATTTCTGGCCGGCCTGTTCGAAAAATGTTTAACAGATGAAAAACTGAAGTTGTATGGGAATGTTCTCTCGATCCACGATCGATCCGATAAACTGTCAATCACTCCTGCATTATACTTTCAGCGATCTGAAGGGCTTGGAGAATTTGAAGAAATCGTCCTCAGTCTTGATATCGGGCACGGGTTGATTTACAGACCCTACCGGGAATGGATCGACCCGATTTTGAAATGGGGCAAGACAAAATAACCTGAAACCTTTATTCCTGAAAAGCACCACATGCACGATCACTGGAACATAGTCAAAGATTATTTTACGTTACACAGCAAATGTCCGTAGTGGAGCGTGTTGTCCATCAGGTGCTTTTTTATGCCGCCGACCTCCCATTTCTCTCTGATGAGCGATTTGTACAATCCGGCTTTTGATATATCCCCGATGAAAAGAGCTCCGACGAGACATCCATCGCCTTCGGGCGAAAAGACAAGTTTTCTATAACTCGAGGGAGCCTTTTTGCTGTGGGTCTCATAGGCGGTGTTTTGGGTATGCACAATTCCCATTGATACGAACGGCATTTCGGCAACCTGCGTGGCGTTCAGAATTCCAAAGGTTCCGCCATAGGCAGTCTGGCGGCCAGCCATGTTGGTGCCTGCGCAGCGGCCCATTTCGACTGCATTTGTCCACAGGCCGGTCATCATTGATTGGCCGGATATCGGATCAAAGGTTACCGCCACGTCACCGGCTGCGGTCCCTCGCCAAATGGATCGATGCGGCACGGTCCCTGCAAACAGTGGCGGCAGCAGAGCCCATTGTCGCCGAAACCACACTGCGGTCTCATCAGTTGATATCGGTCCCAGACGGTGGGTACGTTTTGCTCTTCAGCTTTTTTAATCATTTGCCTTACAGCTGAATCCATGCTTTTCTCAGCAGCTTCAATGTCTTGTGTCATTTGGAATTCCCTCCGAGGCTAGGTAATAAAAAGCTTGATTGCGTTGATATTCCTTGTGCAAAAAACATGCTCTGGTTCTCCCCAAAATAGCTTTGTAGGCATCTCCAGAATGCTTAAATTTAAGTGCTAAAAAGGAGCAGCAAAAGTTATCTAATCCTACCCAAAAACGGGTTCATTCGCAATCATACTCTCATCCCGTAAAACGTTAGGAAGAATGAGGGATGGGTGGCTATAAATCGTTGTAAACGTGGGCAAATAATATGGTCAGATTGAAGAATTAAAAGGAAACGGAACATCTTCGGTTTGTAGGCATAAAACACTCTTTTGTAGCATTCGGCATTCAACGAACATGCTTGATCTGAGTGTACACTCTTTTCGGGCAGGAGCTGCGTTGGACATGATCAGCCAAGGAGAATCACTCGCAAGAATTATACTTAGAGGAGGCTGCCTTTAAAGTTTATTCCTGAAGTTACAGATTGATCAGAATTGGAAGATTTGATCACAGGAATCCACAGAGATACTGGAATAAGTTACAATTTCTGAGATTGAACTGATTGAAAATATTTTTTTGGGCAATCTCATCACCCTTCCGATGAATAGGGACCGATGATTATAGGTGCAGGAACGTGAAACGTCATTTAAATTCAGAGTAGATCGGTCGCTTTATTTATCGGCAGAACAGGAAAAAACGATAATTGAGCGCACAACTTTCTCCCATAACTGCTAAGCATGGAGGGTTACTATGCATCGAGTCATGATCCATCCAGCATCCTACGAAAATTGTCAAAGAGCAGTAAATAGAGCCTTTGAGCTATTCCCCCAGCAAATAAAAGGGAAAAAGGTAGTAATCAAACCTAATGTTCTTCGTATCTCCAAAGCTGACGAGCACATTGTCACTCATCCATCAATACTCCGAGCCGTGGTCGATAAGGTCGAAACGCTATCGCCGTCAGAGCTGATAGTCGGCGATAACCCAGGTCTCTTTGCGTATGGCGAAAATAAAACCAGCTTTGAAACAACAGGGCTATTAGACGCATCCAAGGGCTATTACAGAAATCTTGGCGACTTCTCAACGCAACTTGATTTTAACCCTGAGTTCCTGCCCCATGTCGGTGTTTCAAAGGCAATCATGGAGGCAGACGTACTGATCAGTCTGCCAAAATTCAAGACCCATGGTCTTACCGTCATGACTGGAGCCATCAAGAACAGCTATGGGATTTTACCTGGCGCACAGAAGGCTCGGCTGCACCAAATTGCTGGTTCCCCGGAACGGTTTCACGAAATGATTGTTGATGTGTACCGGTTAAGGATTCCTGACCTATTCATCATGGACGCAGTTATCGGAATGGAGGGAAATGGCCCAGCGTCACCTGATCTCAGGAATATCGGTGTCGTGCTCGCAGCTGATAATGGGGTGGCGATGGATGGAGTGGTAGCACGAATGATGGGGCTTGATCCCGGAGAGTTGCTTTTTCTGCTGAAGGCTAGAGATATCGGTCTTGGAAATTTTGATATAGACAGTCTTGAGCTTGACGGAGACATTCCAGTATTGCCTGATTTTATTTTACCTCCGTTAAGCGGCAAAAAAATTGCCGACAGCCCAACCATCAATGAAAGAATGCAGGCCAAAATGCGGCTACTTCCCAAGGCCAATTCAGAACTTTGCACTGCCTGTGGAGCTTGTATAGATCAGTGTCCAGCATCCGCTCTCTATATGGCTGAGGATATTCCCCAGGTTCATAGGGATATGTGCATCACTTGTTTCTGCTGTCAGGAGATTTGTCCGGAAAAAGCTATGACATTGCAGTGATTCTATATTTGATCTAACCGATCATTGCTTCAAGCCAAGGTGTACTTCGGAAACATTACTGAATCGCCCCTAGTTTTGTAGACACTTCTCAGTTATACAAAATGGCTCAAGGAGGGTCTTATGAGCGGAAAGCTCTACAGCGAAGAATTCAAACAGGGGGCAGGAAAGTTAACCTCTTCTCTAGTCGCCGGGAAGGATGTTAAAGTTGAGGTATACGATACCGATAGATACGGACGCACTGTTGGATTTTTTTTACCGATAGAATCAACGTGAACGAGGAGATTCTCACGGCCGGTTACGCCTGGCAATACCGGAAATACTGCAAAGCTTCATTCTATTCTGACTGGTTAAAGCTGGAAGAGGATGCCAAGGCAGCGAAGATAGGTTTGTGGGCTGATCCCAAAGCTGTGCCACCATGAGAGTGGAGGCAAGTGAAATAAATTGGTCTCACCGGAGACCCGCTCAGATACTTCATTAAAAACAACTAAAGGAGATTGTTAATGAATGTCATTAATATGAATGATATCCCGAAGAAAACTCATACCGGCCCTCTTTTCACTGGGGAGGATGTAACAATTCAGCCTCTTATTCCCCAAGGTGGCGATTATAACATGAGCATTGTTAATTTTGGAAAAGGAGTAAGAAACAAGTTTCATATGCACGAAAGCGATCAAATTCTTATTGTCACATCGGGGGAAGGGATCGTTGCAACCGAGCATGAACAGCGAACTGTCACTACAGGTGATGTCATTCTATTCCCCAAAGGTGAAAAACATTGGCATGGCGCATGTGAAGATTCAGATTTTTCCCATATTTTCATAACGAAGACGGGAGGCCAAAACTATATTCAGCTTGAAGATTGATTTAATCAACGTCTCCATTGCCAATTATGCGTTATGGGACAAAATGTCAGAGAACTGCAATCAACCCTGAGCGATCAGGATGTGCAGCTATGATGATTTGATGATGTAGAGACGAAACGCTTCTATGACACTCTATGAGGGAGAGAGAAAATGAATGAATTAGAAGGGATATGTGTTCCAATTTGCACCCCATTTACTGAAGGCGGGGCAACTGTGGATGAGAATGCTTTGTGCAATCATATTGACTCCATGATCGAAGCTGGTGTCCATATCATCTGTGTGAACGGTGGAACGGGGGAATTCCCGTTCCTTTCAACAACAGAAAAACGAAATATCATCGAAATCTCTTCGAAACATATAGCCGGTCGCTGCAAAATCATTTCTCATGTTTCTTGTGTGCGCACGGAGGACACTATCGAAGCCGGCAAACATGCCAAGGACTGCGGCTCGGATGCTATAATGGTCTTGCCGCCTTATTTCGAAGGTCCCGATGTTGAGGGGGTTATATGGCACTATGATAAGGTTTCACAAGCAGTAGGATTGCCAATCATGGCGTACAACATCCCCCAATTTTCAGATTTTGATATTACTCCCGCTATTTTTCAAAGGTTGCAGCAAATCGAACATGTCAGATACATCAAGGAAAGCACTTCGATTATGCTGCGTATTGAAGATCTTGTTGCGCAAGGTGCCAAAGTCTTCTGCGGGTGCGATTTTCTTATGCTGTATGCACTTATGGCTGGTGCTTCCGGTTGTTTCTGGGGTGGGGCTAACGCAATTCCTGTACAAGCCGTAAGGCTGTACGATTTGTTTTCAGAAGGAAAACTTTCAGAGTCATTGGCTCTATGGCATAAAATACAGCCGTTGAATCGTCTTTTCTGGACAATTCCGTTTAACCCGGCTGTGAAAGAAGCAACCAATCTTTCAGGGCGCCCTGTTTCCGAATGTCGATTGCCGGTACAGCCATTATCGACAAGTCAAAAGGAGACGGTTAAAGACATATTTTCAAAGGCTACGGGGTAGATCCTCTCTGCAGATAAACAGACATATCAGGAACTCCGCGTAACATATTCTATTTTTTCTATTTATATTAATATGTTAATTAGTGTTATTTTGGTCTTTGTTTTCCCTGGAGTCAAGGTTTTTCTCTGCACAGCGCCCACCAGGAACTAGTTCCTGGTGGGCGGCACGTCTGCTGTCGGACTTCGTTCCTCGATTCCGGTGATAAACTTGAGCAAGGAAAGGACTACATATCTATGATATGTTAACCTCAAATAACCGAATGGAGCATCAGTCCATGGCAAGTAAAACTGTAGTCATTACCGGGGCTACCAGTGGGCTAGGAAGAGCAACCGCACTTCAGGTAGCCGAAAAGGGCACCTTTTTAGTATTTATTGCTCGCAATATAAACAAGGCAAGTGAATTGCTCAAGGAGGTCGAGAACAAGGGAGGACGAGGTCAATTTGTTATTGCTGACCTCTCCCGCATGAAGGACACAGTTGAGGCTGCAGAAAGGATCAGTAAAATGGTTGACCGGCTGGATGTTCTGATCAACAATGCGGGAAATCACTTCCCGAATTACAAAATTACCTCCGAGGGATTTGAATCCACCCTAGCATTAAATTACTTATCCCCTTTTGTACTTACCCATCATCTAATCGAGAGAATGGAACAGACCGCTTCACAAGTTGGTGAATCACGTATTATCAACATTTCTTCCATAATGCACAAAGCTCCAATCAACTGGGATGATCTCAATTGCAAAAACAATAGATATAAAAGCACTTTCGCCTATTACCAATCAAAACACATGCTGACCTCATTCACTTATTTACTTTCCAACAAGCTGAAAGATACAGGTATAACGGTTAACTGCATCCATCCTGGATTTGTGAAAACGGCTATTGCTAAATCGGATTATCCTTTCCCGATGAATGTGATCGTTCCGATTGTCGGTCTGTTCATTGGGGAAAAACCAGAACAGGCTGCGGATACGCCGGTCTGGCTTGCTTTATCGAAAGAGGCAAAGAGCATCGACGGTGAATATGTCCATCACCGGAAAATCAAAAAAAGTTGGCCACCGACTAGGAACGAAGAGGCACAAAGACGCCTGTCCGAAGTCACACAAAACATGCTGGAGAAATGGCTATAGCACAAGTGTAAAAGCTAACTGGACATAACAAATGGTTGAGGTAGGACTGTATCAATACCATGCCATATAGATCTTGTTGCGGGAAGTTTCCAACAGATTCATGTTTACGGTGGTATCTGACATTTCCCTACCTATTGTGGATAGGTAGATCAATTTAACATTGTTATTGCAATTATTGAGATGCTAAAGTAGTTGACCGGAGTGAGCCGGAATCGTGTTAAATCTCCCCCCAAAAATGACTGCAACCTATTAAACGTTCGATGACTATATGAAGAGGAGAAATGGCTCGATACGATACAATTGGGATTAAATACAATAAATATCGGAAAGCAGATAATAGGATAGTTTTTGTTTTAAAAGATTTGTTAGGACTACCCGAAGGTTCAACAATTATTGATGTTGGTGCCGGCACCGGTAATTATAGCAACGAATTTTCAATGTTAGGATACAAGATCAAGGCGATAGAACCATCCAAGGCTATGCGAGAGCAGGCTAATCCAATGCCTAATGTTGAATGGTTCTCTGGATCTTCTGAATCAATTCCTTTAGAAAATTCTTCAGTCGATGGTCTGATTTCAACACTAACTGTTCACCATTTTTCGGATTTGTCTGCTGCAGCGATGGAAATGTGGCGTGTTTGCGGTGATAGCTCCATGATTTTGCTAACCATTGACCCCAGAATTGGTGAACCATTCTGGTTCCATAAATATTTTCCAGGCATATATAAGCAGTTGCTTGATGCATTCATTCCTGTTGAAAAATTGATTTCAATATTTACTCTGAACTTCAGTGCACACGCATCGGTTCATAAATTTCCCCTTCCGTCTGATCTTACTGACATGAATATGCATGCTGGATGGAACCGACCAGAAATTTATTTTGATTATGAAGTAAGGAGAGGAATATCGCCTTTTGCTCTAGCTGATGAGGCTGAGGTGCAAAATGGCCTAGATCAACTATGGAGTGATTTGAAATCTGGCAGGTGGGATAAAAAATACGGTTATCTCAGGAAGAAAGCTAGCTACGATCTTGGATTCATTTTCGTAAAATTTGTACGAACCATTTCACCCAGTGGAATTGCTAAAGCTCGCCGGTTATCACACGCTAACATTGCCAGCTCATAGGTTCTTGTTTCTAAAATTTGTTCAAATTAAGGTATTTCCTGATCAGTTGAGAATCGGGACAAATGCTCCTAACGAGAGGGTTCCGCAGGCAAGGTTAGATTTTTAGAAAAATGGGGCGCGAGGGTGATCAGGAATAAGGTAAAGTAAGGGAAGATGTCGCTTAAATTGAAATCTGGTAAGGCAATCCTTGGTTGGAAATAGATCCGGCTCAGAGTTCTAGCATTATTCTGACGACGATAACTGATGTTATGGCCTTTCTGGCATTCCTAGGGCTTGCTGTAATTTTTCAGAATTTCCTAATCTAGTGAATTTATAGTATCTCTGTTTTACATTATAGATCTTAATTCCCCATCGGGTTTTATTTGTCTCAAAATTAACCCTTGCAACGTTTATGCGGCAACCATCGAGCATTTATTTCGATAAGAAAGACTACCAGCTGTTGGGTATCGTAAATGATATCATGGAACGCGGCAGTGCGGCGCATACTCTGCGTTCATTGCTGGTCGAACACATGCACCCTCAGGGCATTAAGGAAATGGCTGCTTCAAGAGCACTGCGGATTGCCTATGCGATTGCCAGCATGCTCGACACCTTTGTCACCGGAATAAGCAGTAATCGTCTTAAGGCTCTGCGTTCCCTGCGCGATGAGGTACTGCTTGCCGACAAAATCTTTTATCAGAAAAATACCGCACGGGTGTTGACTCAGATCATGAAGGAATTGCTGCGCAGCCACGGCAACACGAGGCAGCAGCTTGAACTGGCCCACGATTTCAGACTGGTTTCCAACGGTACACCGCGCCTGGTGAGAAAACAGCTGGCCAAATTTCACTTATTAGAGATGCCTGAGGACTGGAGCCAGTTCGCTTTTGATAACCATGTCCACGATGCCAGCACTAAAGGGAGAAAATCACCAACGCATCTTGTCATGGATGCCTGGATAAAGGGAATCCGGCACCTGACAGTGGTCTACTATAATTTTGTCAACCCGGAGATAATAGAGGAATTGATCGAAGCTGGTTCTATACTCGATATACATATTCAGGTCGGTATCGAGTTATCGGTACCTTTCCGGGACAAGTATGTCCGTTTCATTTGGGAATTACATGGGTTTAGAGACAACAACTCTTACATGAAGTTTCTTCAAGAAGAGAAAGTCGTCAACCTGATGACCCTCGGGAGAGCTGTCTCACTTTATCAGCAGGAATATGTTTTCAAAGTGCTCAAGGCCTTTAATGCCAACCATCGAAAATTACTCAACCAGGATCTGGGTCTGAAGATCGAGCCATTGAGTAAGCAAGATTTTCTAACCTTCGTCGGAGCCGGGCAGCCGTCGCTGCTGCACCTGGCCCGGTTCATCCACAGTACTATCATGAAGCAAATCAGCCGTGAAGGTCCTGGTGGCAAGAACGGAGCGGGAAAATGCTCAGATGATGGAAAAAGTGACTTTCAGCAATCTCATAGGAGGATCAGCAACTACGATATTGAGTCAATCATTACCCGTTATCTCATGCCGTCAAGCAATCCTGACATTCACGACCCTTCGCGGCCCCAACAACTCGACAAGGTTCCGGAATTATTGCGCTTCAGCCCAAAGGAGTTGATGCGGAAACTGCTCACTCTTCATTCCAGTTCAGAATTCACCCTTAACCTGAGCAATCTCTCCATTCAAGATACCTTGGAACTGCTTTATGACTGTGAGGGTATGATCAATCACCTGGAAGCCTACAATCTCAAAGACGCCAGCCACGGAATGACCCACGGCCTCTCTGCAGCCGGTCCCATTGCCGGTGAAGCTGTCGCCCTCAAAAGCCCCACCCATTTTTATACCTTGATCGGTGAGCTCCAAGAAGCGCTGAATAATGACAATGTCATCGCCCTCAAACGGGTTATCAGGGCCATCATCTGGGACCTGGAAGAAGACAGGCTCCTACTCAAGAGTAAGCTGGATCTGGTGGCCACGGGTCAACCCGATCGAAACGCCCTCGATGTTCAGTATCAGCAGTTGCTCGATCGTAAAAATACTCTGCTGGATATTTTGTTCACTTTGGAAAATTTCCATTATTTCTATAAAAAACGGACACTCGGCTCCCGGATAGGCACGAGTTCAACCGGGCGGGCGGAACTCCAGCACGGTATGGGCCTGGTTGTGTTGGATACCCTGCCGGCTCGTTCCCAAAGGGTTGTCTGGCAGGAAGTGGCCCAAAAAATGCGCTCACAGATACCGGTGAGCGGGCTTCTCACTAAAAATGTACATCGTCGTTTTGGGCAAGACAGTGAACCGCGGGTTAGAGGTTGGTTCTATCAGCTCTGTCTTACCTGTGCCCGCAGAGGAGAGGCCTGGAAGGACTGGAGCCTTGACCGCTTGAGTATTCACCCCGGACGTCCCGGAAATGTCGTCACGCTGGGCGGTCTCGGAGGCGGCATTGAAAACGGCAACAATTCTAGTTCTCACTATCCCGGCTCTAAAATAAAGGACACCTGGACGTATCTTAATACGAATCTGAAAAACACCTTGAAAGTATTATTCGGCCTCATCCCCGCTTTTTTAACCTTCGTTCTTACCAAAGATTGGTGGCTGCTCGCCTATTTCGGGGCCTTCATCTGGTTTGGCATAACCGCTTCCCGCAATATTATTCAGTCGGTGCTCGGAGGAGGCGGCCTGAGACGCTCGCCGTTATTGCCCTGGAACTCAATGGTAAGCTGGAGTCGTATATCGGATTCTCTGCTCTACACCGGTTTTTCCGTACCGCTGCTCGATTACCTGGTCAAAACCCTGTTGCTCGATCGCGGCCTCGGCATTACGACCGCGACCGACCCGGTTACACTGTACGCTGTTATGGGGGTTGCCAACGGACTATATATATGCAGTCATAATGTCTTCCGCGGACTGCCGCGCAGTGCTGCGGTCGGCAATCTTTTCCGTTCTATCCTGGCTATTCCTCTGGCCATCTTACTAAATGGTGTTATCGGTGGTGTATTACTACATGTAACAGACATACCGGATGTCAGTGGAGAGCTGCAAAAATGGGCGGCCATCATTTCTAAATTCTCTTCAGACTGTGTAGCAGCGGTCATAGAGGGCCTTGCCGATAGACAGGCCAACATAAAGGCTCGTCTGGGAGCCTATCGTTCAAAGATCGCCCAGATATTTGCGGTGTTTTCCCGGCTTGACCTGCTTTTTCCTGAAGACGATGTGCTCGATATTCTCCAGTCCCCGGGAATGGTACTTGAAACACTTGACAGCGATGCATCCGAACAGGAAACCCTGCTCATCGTCAATGCCCTGGATCTGATGTATTTCTGGATGTATCAGCCCCGGGCGAGGAAGGCCCTGCAGCATATTGTTGAGAGAATGGACCAGGAACAATGGCTAATTTTTTACAGATCTCAGCTGGTGCTCAAACGACACAAGGAGATAAGCCAGGTGTTCGTAGACGGTCTGGTCGGCAAAAATTTTTCCAGAGCACTATCTTTCTACCTTGATCGATCTGAAGAATATTTGTTCGAACTTCAGCAGCTTGGAGCGAAAGTGGGATTTTCTTGATCCTATTTTATTGACGATATGTTTACTAAATTAGAAGCAACATCGTATTTAAAATAATCTCCATTAATAATTGCTTTTTAACTTAATCAGGAGTCAAAAAATAATGAATAATATCATTTTTCTTTCTATTCTAACTTTGCTTCTACTCTCATCTTGTACTTGGGTTGAACCTACCTCAATGGGAAGTCAAATCAAACTTGTTGATCGGCATGATGGAACTCTTGCAACATGTAAAAAACTGGGATCAGTCACCTCTATGGTTAAACGTAAAGTAGGTTCCTTTAATCGATCCGAGGAAAAGGTAGAAACAGAGCTCGCCACAATCGCTCAAAATGAGGCTGCCGAGATGGGGGGTGACACTGTTGCTGCAGAGGGAGATGCCGACAACGGGCGCAGGACTTTTTCTGTGTATAAATGCATGGAATAATAATCTTTACTAAACATTTTTGTATCATTGTATCTAAAATATATCTCTGGTTTCATTTGTTCACTTTGAGGGCAATTTATTGTGCCGGTATATTAATAAGTTCAATCACCTACATAGTTTAGTGCTCTACTCATTGACAAGAACCCAAAGCCCAGCTTGAATTGATATTCAACTTATAATTTGTTGTTTTTCAACTTGTCCGTGTACAGTCAGCTGCGGAAAAGGAATCTCCCAATCATTTATAGTGCAGCATTCAACGCACCATTTCTGAATTGCTCTTTCAATACGCTTGCTAATGTCTGCAACCTGTCCCTCTAAATCCGCCAATACAATCAAATCAAGAGAAGAGGAGTTAGCCTGAAAGAACTCGACCTGCAGATTCAGGCAACTATTCTGGTATCCCTCCTGTTCCATTCTTTTCATTAAATAATCTTTCAGTATCAGAGGAATTTCAGATGTAGCAAGTTTCTGAAGATTATAGCTGATACCGAAGGGTACCCTCAGTCTGAAGTTGCGCGAGAGATTTACTGGACATGCTTCCAGGAATGTGTCGGTTGGGTAGGTAATCCGTTTTCCCCCTCGCTCGACAACTTCCACCTGCTCGTGAGAGAGACTCACCACACGTGCACGCGAAGCACCGTTAACTACAACCCAATCACCTTTCTTGCAAGGAAACCATTGCTCTGCCTGGTTATACGGGCGGGAGACCATGCCGATCAAGTCCTCAATGGGTACGCGGAGTTCGATATCAAGGGCCGGATTTACCAGCTTGCAAAAGACGTTGATGGAGTCGACATGCCATGGTACGCCATGAAGAATAAGACGCTCATTTTCTCGCACAGACCCGACATTGAGCATCAGGCGGCCCTGCTGCCATAACCGTGGTAACCCGTGACGGATGGTCCAGGACATTCCGATAAAGAAGATTATTGCTACGCTGAGTAGAAACCAATCTTCAGCAAGGTAGAGAACAAAAAACAGACCGATAACGGCCAACACTACCGACAACACCTGAAAAATGACGTACAACAGTCGAATTTGAAACGAACGCTGGTCCTTCTTCTTGCCCATTCTGAAATAGAGTTTGAGGATAAGACCATAGAGAAGCCGACAGGCGATTAGGATTGTTACAGAGGTGGCAATTGCCATAATCAAATACACCCCTCTGTTCCTGAAAAATTCCCGCATCGATCGGCTCGAAGTTTCAACCAGAGAAACTTCCTGGGCTTGTAGATTCGCCAATTCCCTTTGAGCTAGTTCTAGCTTGTTGCGAAGTCGTTCTTCAACATTATGCCATTCGGGTAGCAGAGCAGTCGCTTCTTCTTTAACCCGATCATCATGAGTCTCGTCTATAATCTCCTGCAGGTGAACTACCGCTTCACTTGCAGTACTCGTCAAAAGTTTCAGCTCTATTATCTTTTCTTTTAAATTTGATTTTGATCGAGCCCTTATGGTAAATCGCTTGAGTTCCTTGATTGCAGGTTCGAGCAGACTCGACACTTCGTTCTTCCAGCTGAATGTTTCAGGCTTTTTTTCAGCAAATAGCGCCGGTTCTACACCCGTTGCAATACGCTCGAAGTCATTTATGGTTTCCGAAAGCTGTTTGTCGAGTTGGGTGATCTCCCTTTCAAGTGTTTCTTTTTCTGCTTCTGACGTACTGTTCTCCAATTTATTTTTTGTCAGATCTATCTGCTCCCGGAGGTTCTTCTGCAAATCAAGAAGAGATCCAAGCATGGTTGCTGTATCATTGTCTTGCTGAACTGGGGTTTGCTCTGCGGCGACCGAATTAAGAGCAACTGGCGTATCGGCCAGGGAATCGGAGGCGACATGAAATAAAGCGAGACAGGATAGTGCGACTACAAAAATGATGTTCTTCATAATCCGTAATATGTAGGATTTAATCTAAATCACTTTGTTCAAACTAGGTATCATAACCAACTTGTGGCACTCATATGACCTGCCCCACCTAACCGGTCCACCCCTAAGTTAGTGAATCAGTACATTTGATCTATTCCCTTGCACGGATTCCGTATGCTTCACCAGCACCGCTTGCGGTGCTGGTGGTTGGCACTGTAATGAACTGTGCGGACGAATGGTATTATACAGGTTCCGCCATTGCTCGATCAATATCTGTGCTTCCTTCAGTGTATAAAAAATTTCTCCGTTAAGCAGCTCATCTCTGAATTTGCCGTTGAACGATTCGTTGTAACCATTTTCCCACGGGCTGCCCGGCTCAATATACAGGGTCTTGACCTTCAGTTTAGCCAATCATTTGAAGTGTTTGGCATATTATCATCAATAACCTACTCACGCCTGATCAATGCAGTAACTAAATCGTATTTGAATCGGACACTATTCATCCCAAATATTTTCCAGCGTATAAGGTCCACCCTCAATAGCCCAAAAAGTTCCGCTTATGTATCGACGATGCCTGTCTAAGGCAGCAATTTCTGTTAAATCCTGTCCTGACAGAGATAGCTGTGCGGCCTCCAAATTTTCTTTCAGGCGCTCCTGTTTAACTGATTTGGGGATGACACTGGTTCCCCGATGAACAGCCCAGCTAAGGAGTACCTGGGCTGGTGTTATCCCATTGCGGCCTGCGATTTTTTCGATTACGGGATCGGCCAATAAAATCGGTTCGTTATCAACCTTCAGTCGGTCCGGTCTGTCAGACGATCCAAGCGGAGCATATCCGGTCAGGTAGATTGAGTGTTCCTGGCAAAACTTCAACATGGCAGGCTGCTGCAAATACGGATGAAGTTCGAGTTGATTCATCTCAGGCTTGATATGCGCGGTTTGAAGAAGTGCCTCGAGCTTTTTGATACTGAAGTTGGAAACGCCAATATGTCTGCACAGTCCCCTAGCCACTGTCTTCTCCAGCGCTTCCCACGTATCGGAGATCGGCAACTCTTCTATGGGTATGAAGTCGTCGGCTGAGCTATGGTATTGTACATTCTTTTTATATGCGATGGGCCAATGCATCAGGTAGAGATCGAGGTATTCTAGATTGAGATCCGAAAGCGTTTTCTCAAGGGTTGGTTGGACATCCTCGGGGGCATGGGCATTGTTCCACAGTTTAGATGTTATCCACAACTCTTCCCTCTTTACTACTCCCGCATTGAATGAATCCGTTAACGCCCGTCCGACTCCTGGTTCATTGCCATAGATTGCGGCACAATCAATGTGACGGTACCCCAGTCTCAAAGCTTCTTTAACTACTTCATAGACCTCGTCTGAAGTAGACTTCCAGGTTCCCAAACCAACAATAGGCAGCTGGTCACCATCGGTAAATTCAAGTGTCTTCATGATTTCCTCTTCGCAATTGAGTGATTGTTGACATACCATTACTTAGTCGGCCAGACAAAGAGCATGGTTAAATTGACTACCTAGGACAAGCATTATACTAAATACTGAATCATATAAATCAAACTCAGACCCCACTAAAGGTGCACTTCATGAGCAAGATGAGAACAGTTGAGGCAATGGTCCATATTCTTCTTAAAGAGGGGTTGACCTGCACTTTCGGCGTGCCCGGTGCAGCAATCAATCCCTTTTATGCTGCGATGAAACACATAGGCGGCATGAGGCACTACCTCGCCCGTCATGTGGAAGGCGCTTCCCACATGGCGGAAGGATTTACCAGGGCTGCCCATGGTAATATTGGGATCTGCATAGGCACCTCTGGGCCGGGAGGAACGGATATGATTACAGGAATCTATTCGGCCGCCGCCGATTCCATACCAATTCTGTGTATCACCGGACAGGCCTCCAGGGAAAAGCTGGGAAAAGAAGACTTTCAAGCGGTTGATATCGCTTCAATTGCCAAACCACTTGCCAAACTTGCAGTAACCGTTCTGGAGCCGGCACAACTGCCGGGAATCTTACAGAAAGCCATTTACCTGATGCGTTCTGATCGTCCCGGGCCTGTGCTTATCGACTTGCCTATCGATGTGCAAATGGCGGAAATAGATTTCGACCCGGATGACTACGTCTCGCTCAAACCGAGCAAACCAGCGGTAACAAGAACCCAGGCAGAGAAGGCCTTGGACATGTTGTGCGAGGCAGAGCGACCATTGATAGTCGCTGGCGGCGGCATCATCAATGCAGATGCCAGTGAATTGCTGGTGGAGTTTGCTGAAATGGTAGATGTCCCGGTAATACCAACCCTCATGGGATGGGGGTGTATACCAGATGACCATCGCCTGATGCAGGGACGAGTGGGTATTCAGACCAGTGATCGCTATGGGAATGCCACTTTCCTCAGATCCGATTTCGTTTGTGGTATAGGCAATAGATGGGCCAATCGTCATACCGGCTCGATTGAAACGTATACCAAGGGACGCAAGTTTATTCACGTGGACATCGAGCCAACTCAGATTGGCAGAATATTTGCCCCTGATCTCGCGATTGTCTCTGATGCCAAACATGCTCTAGAATTATTCTTAGCTGTCGCAAAAGAACGTAAAAATGAGGGAAGACTGCCGGACCAAACTGAGTGGGTCGCCGAATGCGAGCATCGAAAGCAGAGCATGCTGCGCAAGACGGATTACGACCAGGTCCCCATGAAGCCGCAGCGAGTGTATAAAGAGATGAATGAAACACTTGATCGAGATACTTGTTATGTAACGACCATAGGGTTGTCTCAGATTGCTGGTGCACAATTTTTAAAGGTCTATAACCCAAGAAACTGGATCAATGCCGCGCAGGCTGGTCCCCTGGGCTGGACAATGCCTGCGGCTCTTGGCGTGCGTGCTGCCCTACCGGACAAGAAAATTGTCGCCTTATCGGGAGACTATGACTTCCAGTTTCTGGTCGAGGAATTGGCCGTAGGGGCTCAATACAAGCTGCCGTATATACATGTTTTGGTGAACAACTCCTATCTTGGCCTAATCAGGCAATCTCAGCAGAGCTTTGACATTGAGTTCGAGGTGAGTTTGGCGTTCGAAAATATCAATGTTTTAGAAGAAGATGATGCTATTGCCTGCTATGGCGTCGACCATGTGTCTCTTGCACACGCTCTTGGTTGTAAAGCCATTCGGGTACACAAACCGGAGGACTTCAAGAAAGCATTTGAGCAGGCCGAAAAAATGATCGAAGAGTTTCAGGTACCGGTGGTCCTGGAATGCATTCTGGAACCGGTAACCAATATATCGATGGGGCAGGATCTAAATTGCATCAACGAGTTTGAAGATATTTTATGTCTAGATGAAAAACTGAAGGCCGAAAGTGGCTGGGTTGTGGAAAAAGATACATGATATTTAAGTAAGGAGATAATTCAAAATCATAGACACTCAATGACAGATTCAATAATCAAATTCCCATGATGTGCTGATGGAGTCGCTTACTGTTCGAACTCTTAATTAAATTCGACCACGAAATTTAAAGAGCTAGAATAAAACGTCTTTCATGGCTGAGGCAAGATCAAGCAGGGCGGATTCACCATCTCCTATATAGGTTGAGCCCTGCTCATGGGCTATATACCATCTGCCCGAGAACACCTGACCTGGTGGGTTCTTGTGATTGGCACCATCACCGGTATTATTGTTCTTGGAAAGAACGTTTATTGTTACAAGATCTGCCCATTTTATGGCGTCCAGTATGTAGTAAATAAAATCAGTGGAAACCGCTTAAAGCCATCTCCAGTTATTATCAGAAATGCACGGGTCATAGCAAATTGCCTGTTATGGCTTGCACTGATGCTGATTTTTCTGATGCGCCTTCCTGCAGCCGGGGCATTTGAACCCTTTGCGATGATGTTCTCCCTGGAGGGTATAGGTATCCAGTGGTATATCCTGCCTTTGTCCATCATCGGCTCCTTTTTCATGTCACTTTTCTGGTGCAGATTTTTCTGCCCGGCGGGGAGTGTGTTGTCCATATTCTTGAAAATAAGGAAAAAATCGTTAGTTTACTCATCGTCAGAAGAACAATTTCGGAGAAACAAGATGGTTGAGCAACAACGGGAAGAAAAACTGCCAAAAGCCGACAAACCTGGTGTGGGCACAATTATTTCAAATGCT
>Ga0316189_10002749_pt1 | contig 17147 bp, 17 predicted proteins | sample LowCovwburrow_MG_FD_204930 | JGI IMG/M metagenome (GOLD analysis project Ga0316189, IMG submission 204930) | Coastal sediment microbial communities from Maine, United States - Lowes Cove worm burrow | ecosystem: Environmental > Aquatic > Marine > Coastal > Sediment | place: USA: Maine...
GGCAATGGACGGCGTCGAAGTGATGGGCGTGCTCAACGCCATTGTTGAAGTAATCGAAGAGCCCGCATTGATGCTGCTCTGATCGAAATCGAAAGGGATCCGACATGATCAACATTGGTGCCGGCGGAGTCGCCGTCATTACGGGAGCCGCGGGTGGAATTGGCCTCGGCATGTGCCGCGCAGCGGCTGCTCGGGGGATGTCCGTGATGATGGTGGATGTCGATGCAGACCGGATGTCGGCTTCCGCGGAAGAGTTGCGAGCCGGCGGCGCATCCATCGCATGTCGGACGGTCGACGTGACTGATCCCGCGGCACTCGAAGTCCTGGCTGCCGAGACGATCGCGGAGTTCGGCCGCGTCGACCTCGTCTGCAACAACGCCGGAATCACGCTGGTCACCCCGATCCACGAACTCTCGCTCGACGATTGGCATCGGGTGATAGATATCGATCTCAACGCGGTGTTCTACGGTGTTCGAGCGTTCCTCCCCATCATGTTGGAACAAGGGTTCGGCCATCTCAACGCGACGGCGTCGGCGAACGCATGGCGGAGCGATCCGCTTCAGGCGCCGTACAACGCTGCGAAGCATGGCGTGGCTGCCCTGATGGAGAGCGTGGCGCTCGACCTTCGCGAGATCGGTGCCGATATCACGGCCTCAGTCCTGAACCCCGGTCCGATCGCCACCGACCTGATGCTCCGGTCGCTCGGCGACGACGACGAGATCAGGACCGACGTCCATGGGCTGCTCAATGCCGGTATGGATCCCGACAAGGCCGGTCGTATCACGATCGACGCCATCGCCGAAGGGCGGTTCTGGATATTCACGCACCCGCTCATCTTCGGGACGATTCGCGCGCGTCTCGATGCGGCCACAACCGACGGCAGCCTGCCGCCGGAGCTCGACTGGCCGTGGGAGGAGCTCTTCGCTTCATCATGAACACACATGCCACCGCACCACCTGCACGCGAACCATCGCCCATGCTCGGCATCGCTGGTTTTCACCACGTCGGGATCTCGACGCTCGACCTCGACCGACTGGTGGCTTTCTACACAGAGACGTTTGGCTTCGAAGAGGTGGCCGGGTTCGCCTGGGAGCCCGGGCTGGATGACGTAGACGCCGCCCTGGCGCTCAAGGACTCGAGCGGGAACATGGCGATGCTCCGCCTCGGCAACGTCCATCTCGAAGTATTCGAGTTCTTCAGCCCGCGAGCCGAAGCCGTGGATCCGGCACGACCGATCACGGGTGTCGGGATCAACCATCTCTGTCTGCTCGTCGACAACATCGACCGCGTCGTTCGGCGCCTCGCGGAGCGCGGCGTGGTCATGCACACGTCGGCGCGTGACATCGGAGACGGGCCATTCATCTACTGCCGTGATCCCGACGGCAACGCGATCGAGTTCTGGCAACTTGAAACCCGTGAACAAGAGGAGAAGACATGACGGCACCGACCTATCGCCTGCACCACGTATGCATCTATGACGGCGAACCGCGCACCAACATGTGGACGTGGTTGAAGTGGTACCACGCCATCCCGCAGTACTACTGGGGCGGGGAGGAGTTCCATCTCACCGACGAAGGCCACGTCGACTACACGTTTCTCGCGTGTGGTTCTGCGTTCCAGGTGCAGCTCGAGTCGCCGCCGTTCCAGTTCGAGTACGAGCGCAATTGGGCCGAACGGCACGGTAGCGGTCTCAACCACATCTGTTGGATCGTGGACAACGCGAGAGCTTCCTACGACCACCTGCTCGCCAGTGGGTGTGAGCCGGCCCAGGAGTACACGGAGTTCGGTGTCTACAACGGGTTCGTCGCGATGGATCCCGAGGGTCGATGGATCGAGATCATGGAGTACGTCGGCGACTTCAAGACGCCTGATGTCGAGTTCCGCCCGTTTGGCATTCCCGGCCTTCAGATGTTCGGCGTCACGCAGTTCACTGAGGATCTCGTTGGTCAAGTCGACTGGTACTGCCGGGTCATGGACCTACGGCCGATCCACGGTTCGGTCGAATCGGGGGTCGTGTATCTCGCCGATCGCGAGTACGACGCCGAGTCGAGGAACGTCGTCATGATCCTCGCCGAGCCGAGGACCGACGCCGAGCGCACGGAGTACGAGAAGCACGGTCCGATCGAGCGTACCCGGACGCACTCGCTGCTGGCTTCGGTGAAGTCTCGGCGCCGGCGATTGATCCCCGCACGGGATTCGCCACGGCCGTCCTCCGGGAGCCGAGCGGCAACCTGGTGCACCTGCGGGAGGTGTTTGGCCCATCTGCCTGACCTCAGTGCGGAACAGCGCAGTCAGCGAAACTCCCCACAAGAACACTAGATCGAAGGAATCTACAGAAAATTGATGAAATTCTATGAAATCATCCGCCAAACGAGTAGACAGACCAACCTATCGGTCGATAGAATCAGATGAGCTCGATGCCCGGGCTCACACAGGAGGAAACACATGAAGACGATCGCACAGCTCCGATGGCTGGCGGTTCTCGCGGTGTTCGCCCTGCTTGTTGCGGCATGCAGCAGCAGCGACGACAGCAGCGACGACACGTCGGCGACCGAGACGACGGCCGCGACCACGACGACCGTGGCGGCCAAGGATCCCATCCGCGTTCCAGCCATCAACCAAGAGGATGGCGTCACGGCATTCCCGGACGAAGGTCAGGCCGTCAAGGCCATCTTCGACTGGTACAACGCACAGGGTGGACTGGACGGACACCCACTCCAGCTCGATCTGTGCACGGCCGGCGATGATCCAGAGTCAACGCAGTCGTGTGCTCAGCAGTTCGCAAACGATGACGCCGCTGCGTTCGTTCACTCGATCATGGTGCCGAACAGTGCCACGCTGTTCGACGTGATGGCGAATGCCGAGAAGCCGATCCTTGCCCACAACCAGTTCGACATCCCCGATGCGCTGCAGTCCGATGTGTACGCGAGTGACCCGGGTCTTCTGCCGATGGCAACGACCCTGATGCTGTACACACTCGAGGATCTCGGCCTCCGCAACGTCGGCATCGTCGTCTCCGACGATGAGGTGGGGCGCGGCACCGGTGAGTTCCTCGGGTTCCTCGTCGAGGAGTACGGGGGAGTCCCCGCAATCATTTCGTACGACGCCAGTGTCGCCGACCTATTGCCCGTGTTCTCGGCCGCCGATCTCGATGCAATCGACGGAATCATCTTCGTGCCAACGTCGGTGGAGGACTGTGGCCCGGCGTCCCAGGCGCTGAAGTCCCTCGGGTTCGACAAGCCGATCTTGGGCGGCGATGCCTGCACGGCGCAGACGTATGTCGACTCTGGCAACGTTGAAGGCTGGATCTTCGTGGTCGGAACCACGCTGCTCATTGAGGGCGACGCTGGTCGCGATCAGACGATCGGCATCTTCAATGACTACAACGGTCCGCCAATCGGCGGTCTTGTGGCTCCTGCCGCCATGGGGACCTACTACGTGATCGATCTGCTCGAAGCCGCATATGCAGCTGCCGGTGGTGACATCGCTGCCATGACGTCCGACGTAGTCCGCCAAGCGGCACTCGACTACAAGGGGCCCTTCACACTGGGTCCCGAAGTCTTCGCCTGCCCGGGCGTGGATCCCTTCGTCGGACTGTGCAACACGTCGGCAACCGTCGTGCAACTCGAGGACGACAAGTTCAATCAGCTGACGGATTGGTATGTCGTTGACGTTGCACCGTACGCGGCGCTCCTCGAAGGCTGAATCCCTATGCTGTTTTGGGGGTGTCGCCGACACCCCCAAAACAGCCCCATTCAATCGACCGGCGACAGGGAGTAGACGGTGGAGATTTACCTCCAGTTCATGCTTCTCGGCCTCGGATCCGGCGTGATCTTCGCCGGACTCGCACTGGGATTGGTGCTGACCTATCGGGCCTCGGGGGTTGTGAACTTCGCCCATGGCGCGATCGCCATGTACGCCACGTACATTTTCTCGTCGCTCGTCGACGACGGCCAGTATCCGATACCGCCGTTGCCGAACGTTCTCTCAATGATCGAGGCGGTCCTTGGATGGTTCGGTCTCACGGTCGACCTCCCGGACATCCCACCCTTCGTTCAGTTGGGAGATCCCTGGGCGTGGCCCCTTGCACTGCTGGGCGCTCTCGCGACGGCTGGGCTTCTTGGATTCCTCTTCCACTATCTGGTCTTCCGTCCCCTGCGCTACCAACCGCCGCTCTCAAAGGTGGTTGCGTCCGTCGGGCTCATGTTGATGCTCCAGGCAGCGATCGTGGTCCGCTTCAGCAATCGGCCCCGCAACGTTGTCAGCCTGCTGCCTCAGGACGGTATTGACATTGTCGGTACCACGGTGCCCGCTGATCGTTTCTACCTCTTGGCTGCGATTCTGGTCACCACAGCCCTGCTCTACCTGGTGTTCCAGCGGACGAAGTTCGGCATCAAGACCAGAGCCGCCGCGGAGAACGAGCAGCACGCCACCTTGCTCGGCATCTCGGCCGATCGCATCGCTGCCATCAACTGGATCCTCGCGGGAATCCTCGCGGGCCTCGTTGGCATCCTCGCTGCCCCAATTACGGGTCTGAATCCGCTCAACATGACGCTGTTCATCATTCCGGCGCTCGGCGCCGCGTTGGTTGCCCGCTTCCAGTCGTTCTGGATTGCCGTCTGGGTCGGGTTGGCGATCGGCGCCGGTCAGAGCGTTCTGCAGATCATGGAGATTCGGCTCGCGTGGATCCCCGACATCAACTTGAGCCAGGGCCTACCGCTGCTGGTGATTGCCATCGCAATGATGGCTCGCGGTCAGGTGCTGCCGAGCCGCGGAGCGATCGAGCGCGGCCGTCTTCCGATGGCTCTGCCAACGCGCGTCCGTCCGAAGCTGATGATCTTCTGGTTGCTGTTCGCCGCCGCCGTTCTCATCTGGTCGCCGTTCGTGTGGCGTCAGGCGACCATCAACACCCTGATAGGTGCGATTCTGGCGCTGTCGCTCATCGTCGTCACAGGCTTCAGCGGACACATCTCGCTCGCCCAGTTGTCGCTGGCCGGCATAGCGGCCTTCATGCTGTCGAGCCTGGCCACGGATGCTGGCTGGCCGTTTCCGATCGCTCCGATCTTCGCCGCCCTTGTGGCGACCGGGTTCGGACTCGTCATCGGCATACCTGCGCTTCGCGTGCGCGGCGCCAGCCTGGCGATCATCACCCTTGCTGCCGGAGTCGCGATCGAGGTGTTCTTGTTCAAGAGTGACGGGTGGTTCGCCGGGGATTCCACGCGTCGCGTTGCGGAACCGAGCCTGTTCGGCATCGATTTCGGACCGAACTCACCCTTCTTCCTCGGCGACGGGAAGGTGCCATCGCCCGCCTTCGGACTCTTCGTACTCGTGGTGTTCGCCCTGCTCTTCGTGGGCGTCATCCGGCTCCGGCAGAGCATGCTCGGCGAGCAGATGCTGGCGCTGCGCGCCAATGAGCGGGCGGCTGCGGCAGCGGGAGTGAACGTGACCTCGATCAAGCTCGCGGCGTTCGGCATTGCCTCATTCCTCGCCGGTATCGGTGGAACGCTGACGGCATACAAGTTCGGTACGTTCAACATGGCGAGCTTCGGGGTCCTCGGCTCCCTCTCGGTGTTCGCGTTCTCCTACCTGGGAGGTATTGCGACGGTGTCGGGCTCGCTGTACGCCGGTTCGCTCTTTCCAGAGTCCATCGGAACGCTCGCGTTCGAGAAGCTGTTCTTCCCGTTGGGTCGCTACGAGGCGTACCTTGCCGGCCTGTTCCTCATCGTGACCGCGCTGGTGCAACCGGAGGGCATCGACGTCTTCGATCGTCGTGAACGGAGGCGTATCGGGTGGGGCATCGTGCTGCTCTGGCGGAAGGTGACGCGAAACCCGGATCGCGTGAAACCCGGTTGGGTCGATCGGATCTATCCGTTGCCCAAGTCGGCGAAGGGCGAGGTGTCGGTTTCGCCTACAAGCGCGTCGGATGCCGAAGCCAAGATCGGCGGAGGTGAATCGTGACTGCCTTGCTTCACACCGAGGGCCTCACTGTTGCTTTCGGCGGCGTCAAGGCCTGCGACGGGATCTCGCTCGACGTCCACAAGGGCGAACTTCTCGGTCTGATCGGTCCGAACGGCGCCGGCAAGACCACGTTCATCAACGCGGTCACTGGCTTTGTCCCATGGTCGGGAGAGATCCATTTCGACGGCGAGTCGCTGAACGGGCTGCCTCCGCACCGCATCGCCCACCGTGGCTTGAGCCGTACGTGGCAGTCGCTCGAGTTGTTCGGCGACATCTCGGTACGCGCGAATCTCGAGGTGGCGGCCACGAAGCTGACTCCGACAATGGCGATCAGGGACTACTTCGGCAAGAGCCAGCGCGTCGCGGAGCGTGTCGATCAGACGATCGAGGCGCTTGAGATGGAAGACATCGTCAATCAGCGGCCCGATGATCTCTCGATGGGGTACCGCAAGCTCGTCGGTGTTGCGCGAGCGTTGGTGGCTCAAACGAAGCTGGTGCTGCTCGACGAACCGGCCGCCGGTCTCGATCGAACGGAGACGACCTGGCTGGCCGAGAAGCTGCGCCAGGTCATCGACTATGGCATTTCGGTCCTCCTCGTGGACCACGACATGGGACTCGTCCTCAATGTCAGCGACCGCATTCACGTGATCGACTTCGGCAAGACGATTGCGGTGGGCAGTCCGGATGAGATCCGTGACAATCCGGCGGTTATCGGGGCCTACCTCGGGACGGGGGGAGGTGGCGAATGACCGATCGCGTCTTGACCCTCGACGGTATGTACGCCGGGTACGACAACGTCGCGGTGGTACGTGATCTCAGCCTGCATGTCGATCGCGGCGAGGTTGTGGCCCTCCTTGGGCCGAACGGCGCGGGAAAGACCACCACGCTCGGCGCCATCTCCGGCATCGTCCGCCTCCTCGAAGGATCGATCGACATTCTCGGCCATGCTGTGCCGAAGCTGCGGTCGGCGTATCTCGTCGCCCAGTGGGGCGTCGTTCACGTTCCGGAGAAGCGCGGCCTGTTCTTCCAGCTCACGGTCGAGGAGAATCTCAAGCTTGCTCCGCGGCTCGAAGCTGGGAACACGGATGAGGCCTACGAGTTGTTCCCGGCCCTCAAGCCGCTGCGGAACCGAATGGCTGGGACGATGTCCGGCGGCGAACAGCAGATGCTGGCGCTCGCTCGGGGACTGCTCGCGCAACCGGACCTCCTGATGGTCGACGAGATGAGTCTCGGGCTGGCACCAGTCATCTATGAGGAACTCATGCCCATGGTTCGGGATGTTGCCGATCGGACCAACGCCGGTGTCCTCCTCGTCGAGCAGCACACGGACCTCGCACTCGAGCAGGCAGACCGTGCCTACGTGCTGAGCCACGGTGACCTCGTGTTGGAGGGGAACGCGGCCGACCTGCTGAAGGATCGGCACCTCATCGACGAGGCCTATCTCGGTGCGGAGGCGCTTGAAGATGATCCGGCGGTCGCCGCCTTCGAAGCCGGCGAGAAGCCCGGTTCTCCCTCGGCGCAAGAGCCTCCGGAAGCTACTGACGGGTAGCCACTGCGAGGGTTCGGCGCGCCTAGGTGCCAATGGCGATCAGCGCGACGGAGACGAGCGCGAGCGCCGCACCGACATACTGAACCCCCCTGGGCCTCTGCCTCCAAACGAGCGCCGCGAGCACCAGCGTTACAACGGGATACTGCGACGTCACCACCGACACGATCGTGAGCGTTCCCACCTCGAAGGCGAAGACGAGGGCTGCGAACGAACCGAGGAACAGCGCGGCAAGCGCGATTGACGGAACAAGCCCCTCCCGCAGAACCCAGACCCGCCGACGGGTCACGAGCAGGAACCCGGCGGCGAGTCCGAACGCGACGACGGATGCCACCACGATTGGCCAGATGCCGGCTCCGGTCGCCTGGTTGAGGAAGGTGAAGCCAAGACCGGTTGCGACCCCGCCGATGAGACCCATCGCGGCACTCCATTTTCGAGACCTCCTTCCGCCTGCTTCGTGCCCAAGGCCGACAATCGCGACGGCCGCAAAGCCAACTGCGACTCCGACGCCGGCGATCGCAGACGGGCGCATGCCTCGGATCATGTCGACCGCGACCGGTATGGCCACCGAGACGACGCCGGCAGTTGGGACGACGATGACCACCTTGCCCTCCGCAACTCCGAGCATGAGCGCGTAGAAGCCGGCGATCCAGCACAGGCCGACGCCGACGCTCCAGCCAATCTCCGCTCCAGTCCACGGGCCGCCGATCAGGATTGCGATCGGGACCGACACCGCAACCATCCAACCGAAGACGGATACCAGAGCAGCCGGCGTTGGGTCGCGACGACCGAGGACGCCGCCGACGAAATCGCCGGTACCAATGAGGATCGCGGAGAGAGCGGCGAGGGCGATGGCTCCAGTCATGCGATCCGCCTCGAGGGGGCGGTATGAACCTCGGGTCTTGAATCCACGCGAAGCTTTCTGACTTCCGGCCGGCTTTTCAGTAGTAGCCTATCGCTTGCTAGAGAGGAACGCGATGGTCAACGAATCGACCGAGATGGAGGGTCCGACCACTCGCCAGCGCATCCTGAGCGAGGCTTCGGCCCTGTTTGCGCAGAAGGGCTATCACGGCACCTCCACCCGCGAGATCGCTACGGCGGTCGGGATTCAGCAGCCATCGCTCTTCCACCATTTCGAGTCGAAGGACGCGATCATGAGCGAACTGATCAACTTCGACCTGGACCAACCGCTCGCGGTCGCGGAGCGTGAAGCAGTCGCCGATGGATCGCCGGCGGTGCGTCTCTATCGCTACCTCGCCTGGGACGTTGAGTACCTCTGCCGCTCGCCGTACAACCTCTCACCCGTGCAGATGATGCTGTCGGATCCCGTCTTCGCTGAGGCGATCGAGCGCTACGAGCGGCTGGTTGCCGCCAGACAATCCATGATCCGGGATGCCATCGCGGTGGGGGAGTTCGTGGATGTCGACCCGACATTCGCTCAGCAGGCAATCACCTGGATGATACGCGGGACAATCGCCACCGCCGACGACCAGACCGCGACCCAGGCGCAGGAAACGGCTGAACGCCTCGCCTCATTCGCCGTTCGTGCGCTGCTCCGAGATCCCGACAAGCTCGACGAAATCCGGGACGCGGCTGGGTTCTCCTGAAGCTGGGGCCTGGGCGGGCGAGGTTGTCGGTATTGGGCGTAACTGATACACTGCCTATCAATCGATAGGCAACCGTTTCGAGAGGTGGTCGACATGTCCGGATCATTCCTTCACCCGTTCACTCCTCCTCGCAAGAGCGAATTTCTCAACATCGTGCGGGGTAGTGGTTCACTGGTATGGGACGACGAAGGCAACTCGTACATCGATGGAATGGCGTCCCTCTGGTACGTCAACATCGGCCACGGTCGCGAAGAGATGGCAGCCGCAATCGCTGCGCAGGCGCGGGTATTGGCGGCGTATCACACGTTCGATCCGTTCACCAACGGTCCGGCAGACGAAGCGGCAGACAAGATCGCCGAGCTGTCGCCATACGACGAGTGCCGCGTCTTCTTCGGCTCGTCCGGTTCCGAGGCCGTCGACACGGCGATGAAGTTGGCCCGCATCGCTCAACGCGAGGCAGGCCACCCCGAGAAGACCATCGTCGTCAGCCGGGAACGCGGCTATCACGGGACGAATTATGGAGGCACCTCGCTGCAGGGAATTGCTCCGAACCGGGAGGGATGGGGTGCGCTCGTTCCCGGTGTCGTCAACGTGGTCGCCGACGACGAAGAAGCCATGAAGCAGGTCTTCGCCGACCACGGCGACGAGATCGCCGCCATCATCACCGAACCCGTGCAGGGAGCGGGCGGCGTGTGGCCGGCACAACCCGGGTACCTCCAACATCTCCGCGATCTCTGCGACACCTACGGCGCATACCTGATCCACGATGAGGTCATCACCGGGTTCGGCCGCCTCGGTGAATGGTTTGGGAGCCAGTTCTACGGCGTGACACCGGACATGATCACGTTCGCCAAGGCCGCGACCTCCGGGTACGTGCCGTTCTCCGGTGTCATCATCGGCCCGACGGTGAAGGATGCCCTCGAAGCCAACGAGGGGTTCCTGCTCCGGACCGGCTACACCTACTCCGGGCACCCGCTCGGTGCGGTGGCGGCGCTCAAAGCCATCGAGATCCAGGAGCGCGAGGGGTTGCTGGCGCGGGTCCCCGAGATCGGGGCACGTCTCCAGGCCGGTCTCTCAGGGTTGCTCGACGACGGCCTGCTGGTCAACGTGCGCGGTGAGGGAGCGGTCTGGGGTGTCACGCTTCCCGACGGTGTCGATGCCGTAGAAACGAGAGACCGGCTCCTTGCCGAGGGCGTCATCGTCCGGCCGCTACCGCCGTATCTGCTGATGTGTCCGCCGCTGGTGATCACCGAGGATCAGATCGATCAGATGGTGGATGGGATGAGGACGGTTCTCGAAGCAAGCTGAACGACAACAACCGCTGGTGTTTCCGACAAGGTGCTCCAGCCGAGGAGGAGGTGGCCAATGATCGTTGGGGTCCCGAAAGAGATCAAGAACGCCGAACGACGCGTCGGTCTGAGGCCCGCGTCTGCGAGAGAACTCGTCGCCCGCGGTCATGACGTGATCGTCGAGACGCAGGCCGGCAGTGGAATTGCCGCCTCCGATGACGACTACGCCGAAGCCGGTGCCACCATTGCCCCCGACGCCGACGCCGTTTGGTCGAACGCCACGATGATCGTCAAGGTCAAAGAGCCGCAGGCCGTCGAGCGTGCGCGGCTGCGCCCGGATCATGTGCTGTTCACCTACCTCCACCTCGCCCCGGACCCCGAGCAGACCAAGGATCTCGTCGAGAGTGGCGCAACCTGCATCGCCTACGAGACCGTCACCGACGACGCCGGCGGGTTGCCGCTTCTCGCCCCGATGTCGCAGGTCGCCGGCCGCATGTCGATCCAGGCCGGAGCCCATTGCCTCGAGGCTCCACACGGCGGAGCGGGGCTGCTCCTTGGGGGCGTTCCCGGTGTGATGCCGGCTCGCGTTGTCGTGATTGGCGGTGGTGTGGTCGGGGAGCATGCCATCCAGATGGCCGCCGGACTCGGTGGAGACGTCGTGGTTCTCGACAACAGCGTTCCGGTGTTGAACAGGCTTGCGCGTCATTTCGGGAATTCGCTTGAGACGGTCTACTCCACGCGGTCCGCAGTCGAGGAGTTCGTGCTGCAGGCTGATCTCGTGGTGGGCGCCGTGCTGGTCAAGGGCGACCGGGCACCGACACTCGTCAGCGCCGACATGGTGCGGCGGATGAAGCCGGGATCGGTCCTTGTCGATGTGGCGATCGACCAGGGTGGATGCTTCGAGACATCGCATCCGACGACGCACGCGGACCCGACCTACATCGTCGATGACGTGGTGCACTACTGCGTTGCGAACATGCCGGGGGCCGTCCCGCAGACATCAACGCACGCGCTCAACAATGCGACGCTGCCGTTCGCTCTCGCTCTGGCAGACAAGGGTGCGAAGCAGGCCATGCTCGACGATCCGCATCTGCTCGGCGGCTTGAACGTGTGCGGCGGAGCGGTGACCGAAGAGCACGTCGCAACGGCGCTCGGTTACGACTATGTCGAACCGGCGGTCGCGCTCGAACAGAATTGCAAGGCGGCCGGCTAGAGGAGGTTGGCGTGGTCTATGGCGTGGCGATCCCGAGGACGGGGCACGGTGCGTCGATCATCACCTGGAGCGCCTTGCTCCCGAGGAGCAGCTTCCCGGCGGCGCTGCGCCGCTGGTAGCCGATCACGATGAGTTCGGCTTCGTAGTCGGCGGCTGCGGCAAGGATGTCGTCGGCCGGTGACTTGCCGCGTACGTAGTCTTCGATCTCGAAATCGATGCCCTCTTCGGTGAGTCGCTTCCCGACGGCGTCGAGCGCCGTGCGCGCATCGTTGATCTCTTCGGGAGAGGTGTGAGTCCCGCCGCGAAGCGAATGGACGACGATCAGCCTTCCCTCACATTTACGGGTCTGGTCGATCGCGAGGTCGAGGGCGCGGTTGCCCTCAGGGTTGTCCATGTATCCGAGGATGATGTTGGCCATGCGTGCCTCCAGGAATTGGTTCGGTGCACCCGAGCATAAAGGCTCCGGCCTCGTCTCGACAGAGTCGTCCGCGGGAAACTAGGCGAACATCCAAATCGCGCCCGCTGCCAGGATGCCCGAGGCGACAACGCCCATGACGATTCCGGCTCCCCACAACCAGCGCTGCCTGACGATTGCCGACAGTCCGGTGACGGCGATGGCGACGGCGAAGACCGTCGCTGCGAGGGCGAAGACCAGGTGCTCGGACGAGTACTCCCGCACCGCCGCTTCCTCGGTCAGGGCCTCTGCGTTCTCCTCGGCGGCTTTCGCTTCGAGGGCGGCCACCTCCTCGACTTCCTCGGCGTCCGGCGTGACGCCGAGCGCAATCTGTATCTCGTGCTTGGACCGCAGGACCTCGGCGGAGATCCGATCAGCGTCGCTGTTCGTGACCGCGACGATCTCTTCGGTTCGCTCGAGGATGATTTCGTGCGCCGTCATGCCGGCGAGGAGGGCGGCGATGGATGCCAGCACGGAGAACGCGAGCGTCGTGAACGCCACGCCACGGAACCAGCCGGGGGAGTGCTCTTCGACGTCCTCGAGGGCGAGTTCTGCGGCGAGTTCTGCCGATTCGCTGTATTCACTCACGGGCCGGGACGATAGTCACGCTCTGAGGTCAGGTCACCGCACGGCTGGGCTACCGCTATCGGTAGCGGGCCTCGAGGTCCTTGAGATAGGCAGCGGTCGCCGCGGCGTTGTGGTGGCGCCAGAGTTCGACATCGTCTGGATCGCCGGATGGAGTGTCGAGTGCATTCAGTGTGTCGTCGAGCGCAATTCGTTGACTGCGGATGAGAGCAAGGGGTGATGTGCCGGCGCGTTCCATGAGGGCCAACTTCAGGAGGAACTCGATGCGGATGTCACGCACGTGTTCGACCGGTCGGTGCAGCCATTCGGCCAGGCAGGCCCGACCAGTTGGCGTGATGGTATGGATCACCCGCTGCGGGCCCGCAACGCTGGGTTCGGTGTGTCCTGATTTGGCCAGTCCAGCTCCGACCAGGCGGTCGAGTGCCCGGTAGACCAGTGGCCGTCGGACGGTGAAGACCCGTCCCACTTCCGTGCCGGGCTTGAGTTCCTTGAAGATCGCGAAGCCGTGAGCGGGACGCTCTGCAAGGAGGCCGAGCACCGCAAGTTCGGTCCGCGAGAGGCGCGGCTGGTCGTTTCGGTCTGCTGAGGTCTCTGGGGGGGATGGTGCCACGGGGCATGCTCCGGTTCGTTCGGCGGCTGCCGCGACTAGTCTCGCCTTCAGCGAGTGGTAGTCACGATGAGACTAGTTGAGCGTTGACCATGGCCAAACACCGAATTGCGATCATTGCAGCGCTCGCGCTCGGCATTGCGGCCTGTGGCGGAGCGGACGCAGCGGACTCGACGGCATCCGACCCGGCCGGAGAGGTGCTCGTCTCGGCCGCGGCATCGCTCACCGATGCCTTCGCCGATATCGAAGCAGCATTCGAAGCGACGCATCCCAAGGTGGACGTGATCCTCAACCTCGGAGGCAGTTCCTCGCTCCGAGAGCAGATCCTCGAAGGCGCACCGGTAGATGTGTTCGCTTCGGCAAACGCGTCGAACGTGGCACGCGTGGTTGACGAGGGGTTGGTTGCCGGAACGCCGCAGGTCTTTGCTCGCAATCTCCTCCAGATCGCCGTTCCGTCCGGCAACCCCGCGGGGATCACCGGCTTGGAGGATTTCGACCGTGAGGATCTACTGATCGGTCTGTGCGCTGAGGCTGTTCCGTGTGGAGCCTTCGCCAGGCAAGCCCTTGAGAACGCGCAGGTCACCGCTGCGATCGACACCAACGAGCCGGATGTTCGGGCGCTGCTCACCAAGATCGAGGCGGGGGAGTTGGATGCCGGGATCACCTATGTGACCGATGTCGCTTCGACCGGCGGCGGCGTCGATGGCATCGATGTCCCGATCGACGTCAACGCCGCGGCCGAGTACCCGATCGCGACCCTCGTCGATGCTCCCAACCCCGGTGCTGCGGCCGCGTTCGTTGCGTTCGTCATCTCCGATGAAGGGCGTTCTATCCTCGAGTCGCACGGATTCGGTACCCCATGAGTATTTCAACGCCGGAGCGCCGCCGGGTACGGAGTCGTCCTCCGGTGTTCCTCGTAATCCTCGGTATCCTGGGGCTGGCGATTTTCGTGATCCCGTTCGTTGGATTGCTGGCCCGTGTCCCGTGGTCCGACCTCCCCGAACTGCTGACGAGCGATATCGTCGTGGACGCCCTGCGGCTGTCGCTTCTGACGTCGATTGCTGCGACCGCCCTCGCTGCGGTGCTCGGCGTGCCGCTCGCCTGGCTGATGGCCCGGGTCGAGTTCCCGGGGCGAGCCATCGTCCGAGGCATCGTCACGCTGCCACTCGTGCTCCCTCCGGTGGTCGGTGGCGCCGCTCTTCTCTTCGCTCTCGGCCGACGCGGCCTCGTCGGTGAGCCGCTGTACGAAGCAACCGGCCTGGTCCTTCCGTTCTCAACCTGGGGGGTGGTGATCGCGAGCACCTTCGTGGCGATGCCGTTCCTCGTGATCACGGTGGAAGGTGCGTTGCGGAATCTGGACCAGCGCTACGAGGGCGCCGCCTCAACGCTGGGAGCGAGCAAGTGGACGGTGCTGCGCAGGGTCACGCTCCCGATGATTGGCCCATCGCTCCTGGCCGGACTCGTCCTCACCTGGGCCCGGGCGTTCGGCGAATTCGGAGCCACGATCACCTTCGCAGGCAACCTCCAGGGCAGAACCCAGACAATGCCGCTGGCTGTGTTTGTCGCCCTCGAAAGCGATCGTGACACGGCCGTTGCGATCAGCCTGGTGATGGTGGTGGTGTCGCTCGTCGTCCTGATCGCACTCCGTGAGCGCTGGTGGAAGGCGCTGTGACCCGGCAAGGGCTGGAGGCCCACCTCCAGGTGGTGGTGACGGATGCCTTCCGGCTCGAAATCCAGCTGTCGATCCCCCCGGGGAAGACGATTGCCCTGCTCGGTCCGAACGGCGCTGGGAAGTCGACCGCGGTGTCCGCCCTCGCCGGACTCCGACCAATCGACGGCGGACGGATCGAACTTACCGGTACGGTCCTCGACGATCCCGAACGGGCCGCGTTCGTTCCCCCGGAGCAGCGCCACATCGGCGTAGTGTTCCAGGACTACCTCCTCTTTCCGAACCTCTCGGTCCTCGAGAACGTGGCATTCGGGCTCCGCAGCCGCGGCGTGGCGCGCGATGAGGCTGTCACGCGATCTGAGACCTGGATCGAACGCCTCGGACTCGGCGGTCTTGGCGTCCGAAAGCCGTCGCAGTTGTCGGGAGGGCAGGCACAACGGGTCGCGCTGGCAAGGGCGCTGGTCACCGAACCCGACCTTCTGCTGCTCGATGAACCGCTGGCCGCCCTCGACGTCACCACGCGAGCCGAACTGCGGCGTACCCTCGCAGAGCATCTTCGGACGTTCCCCGGACCCCGGCTGTTGATCACCCATGATCCGACCGAAGCGTTCCTGCTCGCCGACGAGATCCATGTCATCGAGGATGGAGAGATCACCCAGAGCGGCACGGCCGACGAGATCCGCCTGCGTCCTCGCACGGCGTATGTTGCGGACCTCGTTGGCTCGAACCTATTTGCCGGAGTCGCAGATGGCGGGCGTGTCGAGACCGCCGGGCACCATCTGCACGTTGCCGACACTGATGCTGCGGGCGACGTTCTGATCACGATTCGCCCGACGGCGGTGTCGGTGCATCTCCACGAACCGGACGGGAGTCCGCGCAACACCTGGCCGACCACGATCGAATTGATCGAACCGCTTGGCGAACGCACCCGACTCCGCACCGGGGGACCGCTGCCGTTGGTCATCGAGATCACGACCGAGGCCACGCGATCGCTCGACCTCGCAGCCGGGACCGACGTGTGGGTTGCTGTCAAAGCCACTGAGATCGGTGTCGAGACCGACCGGCCGGTATCTCAGCGTTCCGGTAGCCGGCCGGATGCCGCCGGTGGTCGCCCGTAGTACCGTCCCGATCCAGATGAACGGCTACGGGCAAATGACCGAGGAACTCTTCGGCGTGCGCGGCGACGTCACGCCGCTGCCGGGCGAGTTCGACGACAACCGGAAGGTCGTCGACACCGACGGCCGCGCCTACCTGCTTCGCATCACTCCTGCACATCAGGATCCGGCGATGCTCTCGTTCCGTCAATCGGTGATCGCAGCAATGGGCGGAGAGACGATTGAGACGCCACGGGTCGTCCCGACCGTGGACGGTGCCCCCTGGGCCACGCTCGAAGACGGGCGGTTCGTCCACCTCTACACCTGGGTTGATGGTGCGCCATACAGCGAGGTCGGCCGACCTGCGGACCTGGCAACCGAGATCGGGGTGGTCGCCGGCACCGTGGTGAACGCACTCGCAGATCTGGAGTCCGGACCCCGCCCCGATTGGTTCCTCTGGGATCTCACTGATGCCGTCCGGATTGTGGGGGAACGGGCCGTCAGGATTGTCGACCCGCTCCGCCGCAGGCTGATCAATGATGTGCTCCGCCGCATCGCGCGCATCAACTACTCCACGCTCCCACGGCAGGTCCTGCACAACGACCTGAACGATGAGCACCTCATGGTCCGCGACGGAGTCATCACCGGCGTCATCGACTTCGGCGACGCGGTCTACACCGTGCGCGTGGCGGATCTCGTCATCGCCTGCACCTACGCCATGCTCGACCAGGACGATCCGGTCACCGTTGCGGCAGGCGTGATCGCCGGATATCGAACTGTTGCCTCGCTCGAAGAAGTCGAGGCCGACGTGATGCTCGACTTCATCCTGGCCCGCCTCGCGACCTCCGTTACGGTGTCCGCCGCCCGCGGTGGCGCCAACCCTCACCACATGCTGACCGAGTCCATGGCGTGGGACCTGCTCGAACGGCTGATGCTCGGTGGCACGGACGGCATCGCAGCAGAGCTCGCCACGGCGGCCGGCTACCCCCGGGAGCCCAGTCATGTCACGGCAGACCTGCTCGATCGGCGTTCCGTGCTCGGCCCATCGCTCCGCCTCAGCTACCAGGATCCGCTCACCATCGTGCGCGGCTCGGGAACGTATCTCTACGACGAGCGCGGGCGCCG
>Ga0316189_10002750_pt1 | contig 17146 bp, 20 predicted proteins | sample LowCovwburrow_MG_FD_204930 | JGI IMG/M metagenome (GOLD analysis project Ga0316189, IMG submission 204930) | Coastal sediment microbial communities from Maine, United States - Lowes Cove worm burrow | ecosystem: Environmental > Aquatic > Marine > Coastal > Sediment | place: USA: Maine...
GAACTACAACCCCAGCCGATGGTCTGCGAATCGATCACCAACGTATCTCGACCGCCGCGTGCGGTTTGTATCGCGCAGTTGAGTCCGGTGTATCCCGAGCCGATGATGAGTACGTCGACCTTATGTGGTATGACTTGCTCGTTATTTGCTGGTCGCGGTGCGCTATCCCACCAATAGGGTTGGGCTTTGAAATCGTCGGAAAATAAAGAATCGCTCATGAACTTATCTACTTTAAGCATTGATAGTACTAATTATCGCATAACCCGCTTTTCTTAAAAGCTTGCGGCCATAGCGTTTCCCAGGTTGCCCACTTATGACCGCCAGGCGATTCTACGACCTGTGATTCGGCCAATAAACTAGCCAACCACCGATGCTGGGGATTTAAACGATCATCCGCGCCAAATGCCAGCGTTATATTCGCCTCACCTTTGGGTTTAGCGGCTAACCATTGCCACAAATCGATTAGTTCCGGCCTGATCGATTGAGCCGCTTTTTCAGGGTCCGAAATAAAATCAGACATTTCATCCCAATTACCAATGTAAGGTGCCATTACAATGACAGAATGTATATCGTCTGGATTTTCTCGCAGAGTTAACAGGCTACCCAGGCCACCCATGGAAATCCCAAATAGCCATATTTGCTCTATACCAGAAGCCCTCGCCGGAATGATAATGTCCTCGCGTAGTCGCTCGACGATTGTCGAATTTCGATAATAACCAAAATGACTGTTAACACCCAGAATATTGACTGCGGCATGACAGGCAGTAATTTGGTCTACAGTACCATGGGTTACAAAATGTTCGGGGAGATCCCCAAAACCGGGTAGCAATACTACTAGAATAGAGTTTGATTCATCGTAATTGTAATACTGACTTTCTATCGGAACTCTAGTTGGTTGAATAAATGTACAAGCTGCAATCTGTCCAAAAATAATAAATAGAAATATCGATGGAGCCGTTCTTTTTATTATCCGTAAAACACTACAAGCAATCATAACCTCTCCATAAATATCTGTTGTTTATCCTAATCGGGTATTGAGTTAATGACCATCTAATTAGAATCTTTTACAATAGAATTCGTAACTCTTTAGCGACTAGCGAAATCTGGTAGTCAGTATTTTCTGGAATTTACCAACGAATAAATGGACAATCCCCTAAAAGAAGCACACGTACCGGAAACGACAATTGGAAAATTGTTTTTAAACAGCAGAACATGGACAAATCAGGTACTCGAAATCGCTTTGAAAGACCTTACACGATTACTCGGACAAGAAAGTCGGCACTATACCGTTATTGCTGATGTTGGCTGCGGTTATGGTCGATCACTCAAGAAACTAAGTGATCGTTTTAAACCGAATAAGCTCATAGCAATGGACATAGATCCAGAAATGATAGATGCAACCAAAAAAGAAGCCCGATTAAATAAACTGGAACAGGTCGAATTTCACTGTTGCTCCAGTTCTATGATAGATCTGGAGAACGAATCCGTTGACATGTTATTTTGCCATCAAACCTTCCATCACCTCATCCATCAAAGCGAAGCCATTGCCGAATATTTCCGTGTGCTAAAACCAGGTGGCGTTTTACTTTTTGCCGAATCAACCAAGCGCTATATTCACTCATGGGTTATTCGTTTATTATTTCGACACCCTATGGACGCACAGAAAACAGCCGACGAATATCTATCGCTGATAAGAAACGCCGGCTTCACTGTCAAAAACCAGCAAATTTCCTATCCCTTTCTTTGGTGGAGCCGCGAAGATTTTGCCATTATGGAAAACTGGCTGGGAATAAAACCACCCGAAAAGCGCGAAGAAACTTTAATCAATTTAATTGCGCATAAACCACACCTGGAATAGTGGACTAAGGTACGTATTTGGCCGCGTGTTTCCTTATTTGTTTGTAGGGAGTTTTATCAACAACCTCTATTAAGAGCGCAATGAACTCTTCTCCTCCATTTTGACCTAGTGCTTTACTCAACCAGGCGGCTGAATCTTGTGCTCCTCGGTCCAGGCCTTCTTTTAAATACATCGCTTTTAACTTTTCCGCTGTTAAAACCAATAAATCATTGTCATCCTGTTCTTCATGGAAGATCGCTCTTGCGGCGAGTTTCTGTACTGAAGGGTTATCGGTATTTAACATTTTCATGTAGGTCGTAACCTCGGCACTTTTCCCTTCGATAGTAAAGTTTGACTCGGCGATGAGTTTATTCCAGGAAGAAAATTTATTCATATCTGCAAGAGCTTTCTTTCCATATCCCTTGTTTCTCCGAACGTAGCTTTCCTCTTTTACCAATTTCAAGGTAGCTCTATATTTCTCATTACCACTAAATCCGAGGGCTCGTATCTGGTGTCCTAAAACCGTTCTTTCATTTTTAGAAAGATCATCACGTAAATACTGTTTAAGTACATTCGATTCAACCACATCGTAAAACCTGGAATCGGTTAACCCGGACCACTGTAGCCTTTCCAGCATTTCTATTTTTCCCTTAACGTTTGTCTTTGACAGCGTTTTTAAATAGTGATCAATTTGTTCATCAACCGTCTCAAATGCAATTCCAGGGGAACTTAATAAGGCAAAAATGATTAACCCTGCTATTTTTCCTTTAAACATACCTGTTTCTCCAATCTAGTTATTTATTCCAACGTTTAAAAATCAACGAGGTGTTTATTCCCCCGAAGGCAAAATTGTTACTCATGACATATTCAGTTTCGATGTTTCGACCCTCAATCATTATATAATCGAGGTCTCCACATCTGGGATCAACCGAATCGAGATTAGCCGTTGCGTGAAACCAATTGCAATTCATCATTTCAATGGCGATCCATGACTCTAACGCACCGCAGGCCCCTAGTGTATGCCCGGTGAAACTCTTCAAGGCGCTTATCGGGATTTTATTACCAAAAACTTTTTCAGTTGCATTGCTTTCGGCGATATCACCACGATCTGTGGCCGTACCATGCGCACTGACATAACCGATTTTATCGGCCGATAAATCCGCATCTTTTAAGGACAAACGTATGGCGGTCTCCATAGTTGAAGCAGAAGGCTGCGTAACATGACAACCGTCCGAGTTAGTACCATAGCCGACAACCTCTGCATGAATCGCCGCGCCACGAGAGAGTGCGTGATCAAGCTCTTCAAGAATCAGCGTGCAACCACCTTCGCCAATAACCAGGCCATCCCGATCTTTATCAAAAGGTCGAGGTGACAGATGAGCTTCATCATTTCTGACGCTGGTTGCAAACAAGGTATCGAACACGGCTGCTTCCGGCGCGCAAAGCCCTTCACAACCGCCGGTTACCATCGCTATCTGTTGACCATTCTTGATAGCTTCATAACCGTAGCCTATGCCCTGGCTACCCGATGTACAGGCGCTTGAGGTTGTAAACACTCGCCCCTTTAAACCGAAGAAAACGCCAATATTGACGGGAGAAGTATGCCCCATCATTTTTATATAGGAATTTGCATTTAAGCCATCAGTTGAGAAATTCAGCAACATATTGCCAAAATCCGCGATAGCATCCACATCACCAGCCGACGAGCCATACGACACACCAACCATTCCGCTACCAAGCAATTCCGAATCCAGCAAGCCTGCCTGTTGCAAGGCCAACTCGGAACTACGGACGCCAAACTGTGCTACGCGCCCCATGCTGCGCAGTTGTTTACGGCTATAGCCTGGCGTTTCGAAATCCACCACCGGCGCAGCCAGCCGGGTATTCATACCTTCGTATTTATCCCAGTCATCCATTCGGGTTATTGCCGTATCCATCGCTTGCAAGCGTGACCGGATCGTCTCCCAACTATTACCTATGGGCGAAAATCCTGCCATACCTGTTACTACTACTCGTTTCATTAATACATACCACCATTTACTGAGATTACCTGCCGGGTTATATACGCGGCATCTTCAGATAAAAGAAAACTCACGGAAGCAGCTACTTCGTCAATAGTCCCAACTCTTTGCATGGGGATCATCTTCAATATTTCCGCTAAAGGCAGATCTTCAATCATTTCTGAATCTATCAAACCGGGTGAAACACAGTTCACCGTGATTTTTCGTTTAGCCAGTTCAACCGCCAGCGCTTTTGAGGCCCCGATAATGCCAGCTTTCGCAGCACTATAATTCACCTGACCTCGATTCCCCATTTCTCCCGAGACGGAGGATAACGTGACAATACGACCAGGTTTACGACGCCGAATCATCGGCATAATAACAGGGTGCAAAACATTATAAAAACCATCGAGATTGGTTCTTAAAACCTGATCCCAGTCATCGCCCGAGATGGCCGGAAAGGCGTTGTCCCGAGTGATACCCGCATTACACACCACAGCATAATAAGCACCATTTTGCTCAACATCCTGCTCAAGTACTGCTTGGCATTGCTCTCGATCAGAAACATCAAACTGAAGTACGCGCACCTGGCGACCTAATACTCCTATCTCGGCTGCTACATCATCGATCAGATTGCGATTACTTCGGCAATGCAGAACCAGATCATAACCTTCTTTCGCCAGTCTTAACGCGATGCCCTTGCCAATTCCTCGACTTGAACCAGTGACCAATACCGTCTTATTCATACAATTGCGCCCTTTAAAAACTCTTCCGCATTTTCCGGTTGGAATACATTTATATCTGCCGTAGCCACAACACCTTCGCCTGTGAGCTCGCAGCGAAATACGGCTAATCCATTCTCAGCCTGCATTTCTCTGCTTACCTGTAATGTCAGTAACATGCCCGGGCTGAAATAATCGGTATTACAGACATACTTCCGCGAGCCTACCAAAAAACCCAGTTTAGGCACACTACCCTGTAAACGACGGTTTATGCCTTCGAAGGCACCAATCGCCTGCGCCAGATATTCCATGCCAAGCCAGCTCGGTACACCATATTCACAGGCAAACATGGCATCATTTCGAACCTCAAGCTTTGCCCGCAACCAGTCGTCGCCGTAATCATCAATCGAGTCGAGTAGATTCATGGCACCCCTGTGCATCACCAGGTCTTCGACGTTAAAACTGGGTTTCATAATAACTTTCCCAATAATAATGAAATATTATTACCACCAAAAGCAAACGAATTGCTCAATGCATAGTTTAATGAAACCTCCTCGTCTAACTGCTTTGCTATCAGGTTAATTTCAGGCAAATAAGGATCGGCTTCACCATCCCATAAATGGGCAGGTAAAAAAGCATTATTGGTTTCCAGTAAAAGCCAGCATATACCGGCTTCAATCGCGCCCGCAGCACCCAGTGTATGCCCCGTATAGGGTTTGGTCGAACTACAGGGTGTCGTAGGCCCAAACACCTGGTTCATGGCGATAGATTCCATCTGATCATTAAGCTCTGTGGCTGTACCGTGCAAATTCACATAACCGACTTCATCGGCAGAAACCCCGGCATCAACTAGTGCCGCTGTCATACAGCGGTTTGCGCCAGAACCGGTTGGGTCGGGTGCCGAGATATGATGAGCATCCGAGCCTTCTCCTGCACCACATAATTCTACGCCAACGGGTTCAGCGCTCACCAGGAACAGGGCAGCACCTTCACCAATATTAATACCTTTTCGGTTACGACTAAATGGATTGCAAATTTCGTTGCTGACCGCTTCGAGTGAGGAAAAACCTAATACCGTTAGCTGGCAAAGGGTATCAACACCACCGGCAATCACTGCATCACACAAACCTGCTTGAACGAGTCGCTTTGCTGTCGCAATAGCTTTGGCACCGGACGAGCAGGCGGTAGAGATCCCATAACATGGCCCGGTAGTACCCAGAAGCCTGGCAATAAATTGAGCAGCTGCGCCCATTTCGTGCATAGCATAATCGTAGCTATCCGAGACTGTCTCTTCTTTCACCCATTGTCTAACTGCTGCTTCACTTTCAGCCAGACCCGAGGTACTGGTACCAATCACTACGCCTATTCGATTAACGCCATACCGCTGAATTGCAGCATCGACGTCCTCTTTCATTTGTTGTAGCGCTGCCAATGCAAATTGATTGTTGCGGCTTTTCCATTTCAATTCAGGTAGTGGGATTTCGGGTAGAGAATAATCACACAGCCCCAATGGCAAAGGATTACCCTTGCTATAGCTCTCGGTGACTGTCAGTCCCGATCTACCCGAACGGAGATGAGCAACCACTTCCTCAGCAGAGTTACCAATTGAACAGAGAATACCTAATTTATTGAGATAACAGCTTGTCACGTTTATAAATCCAGCGAATCAATTAATTCAATTACTACCCGGTAATTCTGCGAGTAGTTTTCGACTATGATACTACCAGTCCGATGCTCGACTGTGACCCAGACCCCAACACGAGTCAATAATGATCGTCGACCTTCCTCGAACGTCAATATCCATCCATCTTCCTGTCGGTAATGCTGCCCGATAATAAATTCGTGCCAGAGCGAAAACTGCAGCAGAGCAAGAATTTCCTCACCAGGAATATTTGCCGACAAATGCTGCTGCTGACTGAAACTGACGCCATCATAACTAACCGACAATACTTTCTGACCTGTCGCCAGCAATATAACCAAATCAATCTGCTGAGAATTTATTCGCGATACAAGAAGAAATTGCTGTTGCCTGCCTGCTTTATCGAAAGTCACCTTTTGTTTTAATAAAACCGCTGAAGGAGCTCCCGATGGGGGCAATAAAACCAGACGCTCGGGTATTGGCATAATCAAATTGGTACTACTACAGGCGCTGATAACAACCAGACAAAAACCCAGAGACAGCATCACGCCAACGATGCGGACAATCCGGGGCAATAGATAGTCTCGATTCATATTTTAGCCTCGTCATTTTGTCCGGCTCGCATCGCTATTACCAGCAGCCATACCAGGCTTAATCCAAGTAAAACGGTAATGCCAAAATGATGAAGAACCGGAGTTTTACTCAACGCTAATAGACCAAAAGCCATCAAGCTGGTAACACAGGATAATGAAACCGCTAGCCAGGTATGCGATGAGCCATCCGTTTCAGCCAGAAATATCCCCATATCAAGACCGATGCCCAATACCAGGATGAGCGCCATTATGTGAAACAGATTTATGCCCTGCTCAATCTGCACCAGCAATGCCAGGGTTAGAATCGATGCCATGAGTGGTGGTAACACAATTCTCCAGACCTGCTGCTTATACCGAAAAACCAGCACCGAAAATATCAACAGGAATGCTAAAGCGACCCAACGAGAGATTTCAATGCGAAACCTGGTTAGTAAATCCGTATTATTTTGTATCTGATCGACAAACAGCAAATCAGCATCAGCGTCTATCAATGCCATCAGTTGTTCCCTGCCCTGCCCGCTTTTCAGACCGCTAAGACGTATCAAACTGGCGATATCTCCCTTATCTGAAGACACAATAAAGTTTTTCCACTGCGTACTAATTTCAAGCTCATTCCACGCTTCTGGTGTCAAACGATGTGCTTGTAAGACGTCAAAACTATTAAAGGCGTCTTCAATTTTTTCGTCCGCTAATTTAAGTTGGGCTAATAGATCATGCAAGCGATAACCGTATAATGCCGAGACCATGCCCAGGTTTTCATCCTGTCGGTTTAAAGAAGGCAGAACGCTTGAAATAGCCTGAAAACCACTCAGCAAGCCTGCCCGCTTAAGGGCTTCCAGATAAGGAATTAACTGCTCTTCTTTTTGTAGACTAGCTTCGAGTGCTTTAGATCTGACCAAAATAAATTGTGTACTACTCGGCACGCCTAAAGCATTGCTCACTTTTTGATCTTCCACAACCAGGCTTCTGGGAGAAGTTTGCAACAACCGAACATCATCTATTCCCGCTGCCGAGTAGAGCGTCATAACCGCCAGAAGTATTAACACAGAACAAACCGAGACGGAAACTTTGCTAACTGGCAAGACTGGGAATTTTTGTCGCAACAAAGCAAATTTTTGTGCCAGAACCAATGGCTGAATCGACTGTTTTCTGGTTAACCACGGAAACCAGAGCACCACCGTCAACCAGGCAGCAATCAACCCCGTAACCGAAAATACAGCCATTTGCCTTAAACCGGGGAAAGGTGCCAAGGCCTGTGCTGCGTAAGCCATGACACTGGAAAACAACCCTAACATCAATCCGGGCAGCAAACGTGGCAGGATTTGATGGCTTAATAGGACTCTTCGCTCACAGAGAAAATGTAACGCATAATCTATCGAAACTCCGACTAGGCCTGCGCCAAATGCGAGAGTAACCAAATGCACTTCTTCAAACACCAGGCTAGTGACGATTGCAGCGACAAAATAACCAACTGAAATCGGTATGAACATCAAGCCTAAAGGTTTTATTCGACGGAACACAACAAGCACCAGCACTATTATTCCGACTATCGACCCTAGCCCAATCGTCGAAATTTCTGCACTTGCCTGCCTGGCACCCGCAGCGGCATGTAACAACATCCCCGATTTCTCTATAGTAATATCAGGGTCAGACTCAACACCCTGAATAATGTCTAAAATTCTGCGTTGCACATCCGGCTCGAAAGGTTCTCCAACAAGCTTGAGAAGCATTAAGTAAGTGGGTTGCTCTACGCCGGTGACTTTTAACAACGAATTTGAAATCTCATAATTCAACCTGCCTTCGGCTACCCATCGGGTCGGTGAATATAGAGCAAATGGATCGTCTAGAATTGAATTTTGGCCAATCGATAGCAGGCTATAAATGCGCCGTAAGGCTTGCTCGGAGATGGTGGCATAATCTGCGTCGAGTAATCGCGCTCTGGTTTCTGGTGTTAGTACTGCAAATCTGTAATCAAACAGGGCTTCATTTATCCCTGATGCCGCCGCTTCATCGATGCGCCAAAAAACTTCCGCTGTGTCTTCAATGGCGGATAGCTTTTCAGTCAGTATTTCAACCGTGTTCCGAACATGTGCTTCGTCTGGCCCCGATAGTAGTAAAACCAGGCGTTTGGAAAAGTCCTTAGAAATTTGATCACCGGCATGCCGGATAAGCACCGATTGATCCGATTCGGGTAGCAACAAGAATATGCTCGAACTGAATTTGACTTCTTTCCCGGCTATGACAATAGACAATACCGCGATCACAAATAACCAGACAACAGCCAGTATTGAATGCACCTGTGGTTTTATCATTGCTGCTGATCGAAAAATTCTATGGTCGTGGAGTCACCCTGCTTTTCATATAAAATAATTTTTTGTAATAACGTCTCTCCACTGAGCTCTATTTTGCTAATAGCGGCGGCAATCGTGACGTCTGTCGGCAATAATTCTACCCGCCAGGATCCGTTATCTACATCACCGGATAACTCAAAATATTTTGACAGATTATTCCAGTTTGCGGTTAAAACCGAAAATAGTATTTCGCTAAGTACCGACGTGACCGTACTGGCTCCGGCAGGTAGCGCTACCAGTTCCTTTTCATCCTGTTTGGTAACAACTGATGTTGGCGTCAGAACCAGTTTGTTGCTAATCGGTTCTAAGGTCTCCCAGCGTAGGTGCTCGCCTTTTTTATAGGAAAACACACCCGAAGAAACAAGGCCTGCTTCTAATACCTTTAAATATTTTTCCTGAACGAATCTACCCTCCAGCGAATCAGGTGTTTCACTTATTGCAGCCAGACGCTCAAAACTGACCTCGCTAAAAGCAGGCGATGAAAATAAAACCGCGATTACCAGAAAACTTCGTATCATCCGTCAATACCAAGTTTGTTCAGCAGTATTTTTGGTGAAGCATAAAGCATTTCACCGTTAGCTAAATCAACTGCGACCTGAACGGTGTATGCCTTTGTTAATCGTCGTCCTGAGATAAAATCCTCGAGGATATAGTTAACTTTAAATCTGTCTTCCCATTCAACAATTTTCGCCTTAACCCGAACCTTCTGTTGAAACCGTAACGGTTGCGCATAACGAATACGCATGTCGATAATTGGCCAGGCAAAACCAGATTCTTCCATCTGTGGATAGTTGTAGTCGAGCTTATCGAGAAGGGCGCAACGGGCTATTTCCAGATACTTCGCGTAATGCCCATGCCAGGCCACACGCATGCTGTCAACATCGTGAAATGGAACTTCGATAATCGTTTCTGAGGAAAACAACTCAGTGTTAGCCACCATCCACCTCCTATTCGTTGTTAGTCATTTGACTTCCTGTTGGTACTGCATCCTCCAACCAGAAATGGAAAAAATTAAACCACTGTAGCGGTGCTTTTAAACAATAGGATTGCAGTCTTTCAGCATATAGTTGCACATACCTGTGCAATGTTTCCTCACGCTGCCCTCTCGCCAAAGTTATTCGCTCCGAGAATTTCTCAATGTAAATATGATATTTTTCCTGCTGCTTAAGACAAAACAATAAGTACACAGGGCATTTCAACAACCCCGCCAGAATGAAGGCACCTTGCGGCATATTCACTTTACCACCAAGGAAGTTAACCCTGGACGCGCGTTGCTGTCCGCTCACCGGAGTCCTGTCCCCCGCGATGATAATATATTCCCCTTGCTGCACTCGATCAGACAGAATCATAGCAAGCGTTGGGGACATCTCCGTCACCTGAAAAGTCTTAATTCTGGAATTCCCGCTAATCTTTTCGATCATTGAATTAAATCTTTCCGCATGCTGCGTGTAAACCAGCAAAGTCATGCGAATTTTGGGTAGATAATCTGCCAGTGCCGCGCAAACCTCATTGTTGCCGAGATGTGAAACGACTATGACGCCTCCTTGTTGGTTTTGCTCGAAAGCAGCCATCTCTTCCGGGTATTCGAAAACCACGTCGCCCTTGCCTATTCGGCCCATCCAGGCAAGAAACTTGTCGAGAATGATTTCACCAAACATTAGAAAATGTTTAAAAGAAGACAACTTCAAATCGGCGCTTGAAGTTTTTGAAGATACCCGGTTTAGATATTGCCTGGAGGCACGCCTGGCTTCAGTTTTGACCAGATAAAAATAACTCATCACCGGTATTAGAATTATGCGAAAGCCCCATCGTCCAAAAAGCCGATAGACCAGCAATAGAAACTCCATTCCCAGAATACTGCCTGCTTCGCTGGCCTTAGCCCAATGAGTGGTAGATCTAGCCATTAATTCGGCGAAATATGATTTTCGGGAAACGAATCAACATACCAAAAAATAATCTAGTGTGCATCACCGATATTAACCAGTTATCGAGCCATAGTTTGAAATGCGAAACACCGTCGGCGGGATAATTAACACGAGTGGGTAGATTAACGATGGCGTAACCACACCAGCTCCAGCGCACAATCAACTCGGGGTCAAAATCCATTCTATTACCACAGGGTTCGTCCTCTAACAGTTTAGTCACTCGATTAAGCGGATAAACCCGAAAGCCGCACATGCTATCGCGGATTTTAAACGACAGAGTATTAATCCATATCCAGACATGAGTGAGATACCGGCAATAGTACCTGAGCTTTGGCACCGACTCATCGTATACAGGATAGCCAGTTACTAGTGCAAGCGGATTTTCAACGCTTGTAGCAACGAATAATGGTAAATCTGACAAACTATGCTGGCCGTCTGAATCGATTTGTACGGCATGACTATAGCCGTCAGCTTTTAGCTGCTTAAAACCGGCTTTAATCGCACCACCTTTGCCCATATTACTTTCCAGTCTGATCAGTGTAACCCTGTCCGGAAAAGACTCTGCCAGGTCGAGCAACACCTGTTGACAGGTTTCTCGACTGCCATCGTCTACCAGCAAGACAGGATATTCGTAAGAGAGCACTTCGCTCAGTGTCTGCCCGATAGATTCTTCATGATTATATACGGGGATTAAAACAGCAAGATTATAAGAGTCCACCATTATCGGAAACAGATACGCCCACTGGAATGAGCGCCTTTCTCTGATTCATAATTAAAGTGCAACTTGGCTTTTTCGGCGTCCAGACGAAGGCTTAATGTTACTGTCAAATTTGGCATAATGACCTGCTGAAACTTGACCGCTTCAAGATGCGCGAAGACACCTTTAACCTTCAGGTGCTCCCGCCCGTAAGCTTCCGCCCAATGTACCTGTACAATACCCGGTAAGATCGGATTACCCGGAAAATGACCGTCGAAATAAACCAGGCCAGGTGGAATAAAACAACTCATGGTCAACTGGTGTTCCAGTAATTCGATTTTTTTGATTTGTGGCCATTTTGCGATTGATGGTGTAAACAATTGCTGCAAAGCCTCCAGGGGTAACTTGCCCAGCGGATTATAAGGCATGCGTTCTACGATACGCCATTTCCGCGGTAGCACGACGGCTTCAAAATAGTCACTCAGGATTTCTCGAAATACTCTCGTCAGTATTTTTTGACCTTGAATTTCAAGTGCATTGCCACCAAGGTCACTTAACTCTACAACAACTGCTGTTTCGATCCGACGACGTTCAATTGTTAAGACCCTGGCGTTCTTTATCCAGGCATGCTCAAGCAACAGGTTTTCCATTGCGGATAGAGAGACACGTTTACCTTCCACCTTAACAACACGATCAACTCGACCAATTAATTTAAAACCATCATCCTCGCAAAACTCACCCTTATCTGACAGCAGGCAATCATCCGTACTATCCAGATAAGGCGCATTTGCCACCAATCTACCTGCTTCACCCAGACTTAGTTTCACAGTCGGTAACGGATGCCATAGCGCATCCGTTTTTGAATTTTGTTGAATGCGCCAGGCCAGTGCACCCGTCTCGGAGCTACCATAAATTTCTCTTACCGGGGCAACTAGTAAGCTGCCAACATTGAGACTATCAGCTCTTTTCAGCGGCGCTGCAGACGACATTACATACTGGCATTTTCCTATTATTTCAGACCAGTTAAGCGAGGTATTCATGCGCGCCAGATGTGAAGGACTCGACACCAGGCTATACGACACATATTTCTTCGCCAGATACAAAATATCTTCGGTATATTCGATGGTTTGCCTTTCAAAAGTTCGTGCAGAGGCAAGTGGCCAGAAAAGGCGGAAAGTCATGCCATATAAATGTTGATGGGAAACGGTAGATAGAACAACACCGTCCTGGCGCGAAGGCCATAAGGATTCCAATGCCTGAACCTCAAGTTCAAGCTGCCGAATTGTTTTGCTAATCGCTGTGGGTTCACCGGTTGAGCCGGAGGTATAAATTTCCAGGCCGACAAATTCGGCTTCGAGTGGCTGCCAGTCAAAGTCAATTTCAGCACCAGGGCTGTTACTCTTCAGGTTAACCGTTGATTCAGTTGGAAATTGACCAGCAAATCCATCCACTCTGGATTTCAGTCTTTGAATAGTGCCAGGTCGATTGTCTCCTGGAATGCAGGCGGTTCGACCTAACTGCCACAGGGCAAATACAATCGCTACGAATTCCAGTGCATCCTCGTGATAGACAGCCCAACTTGAACCATTGTGGGGAGCCAGAATGCTTAGCCAGTTGAAAACTCGTGATTCGAACTCACTACTGGATGTAGACACTTCTTTGTCAAGCGCAACCGTGTATTCGGGACGCATTTGAAACCAACGCGACAGGGGCGTTAAATCAGCCATTTTATAAACCTGTAACCCGACGTCGAAGCAACCACTCTCCAGCAAATAAGATAGCGATCAAAACATAGGCAATAAATCCATTATAAAGCACCCAGATTTCTTCCGAACCCCATAGCGCCGTTGCCGCTGCGATTGAGCCGTTTGCAACAAAAAACAGGCTCCACACCCAGGTGACTTTACGTGTGTAGGATATTGCACTGGGTCCTAACTCAGAATTCTGGATGCGGGCAAAGCGCTCGATCACCGTCGGTGGGAAAATCAGGCTGCCCGCAAAAACAACCAGAAAACCCAGATTGACGACCATTGGATAGAACTTCAGACTAATCGTGGTATCCCAGACAAGTGTCACCATTAAAACAACGGCAACAGAGCCAATCACAATAAGCCGATCAGATTTTTGACGGCCAGTGAGCCAGCGTAGGGCCAGCAATATAAATAGCAGTGGGAGCAGTACCTGGGCGTCGTATCGCTGCAATCCCCAGTAAATCAAAAAGGGGTAGCCAATCGATAAACCTATCACCAGAGCATGAAGCAATCGCTTCATTATCAGTCATTGAATAACGCGTAAACGGCGTCGACTATATCTTGCACGATTCTAACCGCCTTGAAATCATCTGGCTGTATTTTTTTCCCCGTAACCTTTTTAAGCTCGACCACGAGATCTACTGCATCAATGCTATCGATATCAAGATCTTCGTACAAGCTTGCTTCAGGCTTAATCAGTTCTGGATCAATTTCAAACAGCTCTTCCAGAACAGCGGCGACTTTAAAATAAACTTCTTCCTCAGTTTTCATAGCGTACTCTTAATTAGAGCGGTGAGATTCAATGAGTGACACCAGATTATTAACACTTGAGAAGTGTTGGCGAGTTTCGTCTGACTCTGACGAAATTTTTATCTGATAGCGTTTTTGCAGGGCCAGGCCTATTTCCAAAGCATCAATTGAATCCAGTCCCAGGCCCTCAACAAATAGAGGTTCATCGTCGATAATATCACTCGCCTCGACATCTTCCAGATCGAGGACATCGATAATCATGTTCTTAATTTCTAAATGGAGATCACCCATAACATTCTAGCTCTTTTTTGAAATATCCACACAAATCACGCGATAACATACGCGCACCCAATGATGGTGGAACGTCTTCAACATACTGATTAATTTCGAAGTTATCCCTTACACTTATCTGGAAATGCATCGACTTAGGTGGAATTCGATACCAGGGAGCATTCTTCGTCAGCGATAAAGGGCTGCAATCTATCATAACTGGCGTAATATCTGTACCAGTTCTTATAGCGATATTAGCTGCCCCGCGTTTGAATTTAAGCGGTTCATCGGGCGTTGTCCTTGTCCCTTCTGGAAATACAATCAGTACCTGGCCCCTGGCAAATGCTTTGCCAGCCGCTTCAATAATATCTTCTGCCTCGTCGTTTATGATATATCCCGCAGCCTTTATCGGCCCACGCGTAAATGGATTGCTTACCAATTTGCCTTTCACAACACAATTTGCATTTGGAATCAGTGAAATTAGAAAAATGACATCAATGAGTGTTGGATGATTGGCAAGAACCAAACTGGCGTTTTCGAGCTTTTCTAACCCTTCAATGCGGTGAGTGAGTACGCCGAAAAACTTCATAAAACCAATAAATGCCTGGAACGAAACCTGAATTAAGCGTTTTGCTCTGATTTCTCGACGCGATTGATCGCCGGGCATAATATAAATAATTGGCATCCCTACCAGTGGAATCAAAATGCCGCCTATACCGAATAATGAAAAACTTAGTGCCGTACCAACCCAGCGACAACAATATGAGGCCCAGTTTATTTTCAAAGACATTCGACCTTCCGTATACTCCAGCCGCTATTCATGGATCCCAGGCTAAAACCATCTATCAGTCCTGTTAACAGCTTCACCAGCGAAAACGACTCTGAACCTGTAATACCTGGAGTCATACTGCATTCCTCTTTTAGAGTTTCAGAAAAATCGAGTTCGAAAGCCTGATTCCCCGATCGACTAATAATCATCGCGATCGCATAGGGGAAAGGATCGCCATCCTCATATTGGCTAAAGAATTCGGGCAAAGGCACATCATAAATGACACACATCAGCTTTTCGACGTTTTGTAACTGCCCCAAAGCCTCGCAAAACGTCTGGAATACTATGTACTCCATTGGCGCTATAGAAGTAATCTCACTGGTATCTTTTCGTGCGATAGAAAATAGACCGCTAACTGCATTATGTACAGCCAGGCTGAAAGCAGTTGGTGAAACTGGCTCGCCCCGACCGATGTCTTCCAGCAACGACATTGACAACGGCGTATCACCGTGCCTGGATGAGAAAATGCTGGGAATGGCCTCATTGTCTTCTAGCAGGGGTAGCGCAGAGCCGACAGCATATTTACCTAGGGTGCGAAATCGGCGCCGAATCATCGGCGAAATTGATTTTAGAGAAATAGCCTGCTCATCACGCAGGTTTTGATCGGGATTGACTAACCAGTTTTGCCATGCCTCGATAGTATCAAGACCAGGCGCTAACGCGCTCCACACATCTATATAAAATCTCGTTCCCAAAAAATGACCCCGGTTTTTCCGTAATAGTTATATTACCAGCCAGACAGAGACTCCCTTTTCCAGCCAGTTCAATTTTAGATAGCAATTTTTACCGAGAGCGTTTTACCATGCAAGCACTTAGTTGCTTACAATCGATTAAAACTCTCGAAAACTGTTGGATTATTCGACATAGTGGCAGTTGTATAGATTTTCTTATAAATATTAAATGGACCTGACGAAAAGCTCAGACAACGCGAATCCAGCTCCTATCGATTCAATAGATATCTGGTTTGCAGATATTCCTGAAGAGACAACGAGTATCGAGCAGCGAACAGAAGTGCTTCTGTCCGATTCTGAGAAAGCTCGGCTATCTGCAACAAAAAGCCCTCTTAAACGCCGAGAATTCCTGCTTAGCCGCGCTTTAATGCGGCACGGACTAACCCATAGATTCGGTCAGGACGAAGGGTTCTGGATCTTTCAAACCAAGCGAAATCATGCGCCCGAAATTACAAACCTGCCGCAACCTGTTTATACGAGTCTTAGCCATAGCAAAGGCCTGATCGGTTTCGCTATATCAGAAACACCCGTCGGGCTTGACCTGGAAATCGTAAACATGAAACGGAATATCGACGCCCTGGCCGAAGTGACTATGACCCAGGATGAAATCTATTATTTAAACCAGCACCCAGCGGATAAAGTGTTGAATTTCCATGAGCTTTGGTGCTGCAAAGAAGCCTACTATAAAAGCGTATCTTCGTTGAACCAGGCAAGTATACGTTTTTCCAACCTGTCTATTATGCGCATGGGTAATGACACCCGTTCCAGGCATTTCCTTCTGAATAATATTGGGGATTATGTCGTCGCCATTGCAACCAGTGTTTGGCCGATCTCAATCAAACAAAAAATCTTTCAAACGGAAAATAACAACAAATTAGAATTGCTATTGCAGGAATCCACGGCCAACTACTATCGGCTAAGTCAAAAAGATGAATTCTAAATTGGACTCACCCAACGCACGTCACTAACAATTTCCCCATCGTCATACAAATCCAGCAGCCGATAACCATGGCGAGAAATATCCGGCTGATGAAATTCCCAGAAGTCCTTA
>Ga0316189_10002751_pt1 | contig 17146 bp, 12 predicted proteins | sample LowCovwburrow_MG_FD_204930 | JGI IMG/M metagenome (GOLD analysis project Ga0316189, IMG submission 204930) | Coastal sediment microbial communities from Maine, United States - Lowes Cove worm burrow | ecosystem: Environmental > Aquatic > Marine > Coastal > Sediment | place: USA: Maine...
ATACCCCTCCAGCTGGCTGTTGACCTTATCTAGCAGGGCTTCCAGTTGGGCGCCAAGTTCCTGCCGAAACTCCGGGTCGTCGAGTCTGGGGCGCAAATCCTCCGCCACTTGTACTACCGCGTAGCAGGCAGGTCGGCCTACACCCGATACGCAGGACAATTCTATATGGCTGTCTGAGTTGAGCAGGTTTTCAATGGGGACCGGGGCGACATATTTGCCCTTGCTGGTTTTGAACAGCTCTTTTACCCGGCCTGTGATGCGCAGCAGGCCTTCCGGTGAGTATTCGCCGCGATCTCCGGTCTTGAAGTAACCGTCGTCGGTGTAACAGGCGGCGGTCATTTCAGGTTCCTTGTAGTAGCCCAGCATATTACCGGGCGACTTGATCTGGATTTCGCCTTCCTCGCTGATGCGAGTCTTGACGTCGTCCCAGGCGATCCCGACATAACCGGCCCTGCGCTTGTCCGGGGTGGACATGTGCGAATAGGAGAAGTCTTCACTCATGCCGTAGCCTTCCACTATCTTCAGCCCCAGGCTCTCGTACCACTCGATCAGGTTCGCAGGAATGGGAGCTGAGCCGCTGCCGGTGATACGGGCTTCTTCAAGCCCCAGACCCTGCAGAACCCTCTTGCGGACAATGCCGCCCAGCAGGGGAATTTTCAGTAACCGCGCCAGCTTCTTTTCAGGAAATGTCTGGAACACACCCAGTTGAAACTTGAGCCACAGCCTCGGTACCGACAGGAATACGGTGGGCCTTGCCCGCTTAAGGTCCTGCGCAAAGGTGTCCAGCCTTTCTGCAAAGAAGATTTGCATGCCGGAATAAAATGAGCTGCATTCCACCACCGCGCGTTCCATTACGTGGGCGAGTGGCAGATAGGACAGTGCCCTGTCTGACGAGGTGATATCCATTTCTTTGCCGAAGTGCTGCCCGGGAACTGAGATGGAGCCAAAACTGTGCATCACCCCCTTGGGCCGCCCCGTACTGCCCGAGGTATAACATATCAGCGCAAGCTGCCCGGACGGCGGTGAGGGGCTGTCCTTGATTGGCTTGAAGCCTGCGACAAGATTGTCCCAGCGCGGATAATCCGTCTCGGGTGACAGTGGCAGCGCCACGCAAGGCAGTGTATCGGGTATTCCCTGTTTAATTTCGTCCCAGTCGTCGAGTTTCCCTATGAATGCCAGCTTTGACTCGGAGTGATCGAGGATATACCTCACGGTGTCTGCGTTGAGTGTAGGGTATAGCGCAATGGTGGCGTGGCCGGCCATCCAGATCGCCAGGTCGCAGATAATGAAGTGCGCGCAGTTCTTCGAGATTAAGGCGATGTGGCTATTGGCGGGCAAGTCCAGTGAACGCAGGTAGGCGGCCATTCTGCGCGCCTGATCCAGGGTCTCACCCCAGGTGTATTGGATAACCTCGTCATTTCCCACGGGCTGCACCATGTAAACCCGGTCCGGGTAATCACGCTCCCATGCATACGCCGCATCCAGTACGTTTTCCGGTGATATTTCACTCATATAGCCGTGCTCTCCCTGCGCGTCAGACGATGCTGAGCTTGTTATGCATGGCCAATATAGCAGACGATTCACGGTGGCCATAAGGGTGGTAAGATATTTCCCTGTGGTACCGACCGGGAGGTTCAGCATGCGCTATGCATTATTTTTTTCGATAGTTGCGGTGATCAGTGCGAACACGTTTGCGCAGGGTTCGCCCACGGCAGTTCCGCCAGACAGCAAAAGCAGCCGCGATGCGGTGATCAGGAGCGCACTCGCCCGGGATCATGGGGCAATTACGGCCATGGAAGCTTCGCCGCGCGATGGCGGTGGTGTTTTCATTGGCTATTCCTCTGGTGCTGTAGTGAACTGCCAAGGCAAAGAGCTCTGCAGGGCATTTGATGGCACACCAAGCAGTGCGGTGACCGGAGCTGTCCAGGGCTTGAGTGTGTCTCGCAGTGGAGGCGCTGAGATAGTCTGGGTGGCCTACCCCCACGGAGTCGTCTATCGCTGTCTCGACTACTTTTGTCGAGAGTTTGATGCATCCACGGGGCGTGTTGAGTAATTTCACCCGCACCGCTTAGTCCGTAAGCAGGTGGGGGCCCTAAATGTGTACCACGACCTGCCGCGTGCCGGGCTGGTGGCGATGTTCCCACAGGTAGATACCCTGCCACGTGCCCAGCATCAGCTCACCCCGCCGGAAGGGGATACTCAGTTGGGTGGCGGTAAGCGCTGATTTGATGTGCGCGGGCATGTCATCCGCCCCTTCCAGGGTATGGGTGTACAGCGAGTCGTGTTCCGGTACCAGGCGATTCAACCAGTTCTCAAGGTCTACCCGGGCGCTGTCATCATAGTTCTCCTGTATCAGCAGACTCGCTGACGTGTGGCGAATAAATAGCGTACACAAACCCTCGTCCACGCCACAGGCAGCCACTACAGGATGCACTTGCCCGGTGATCGCATGCAGTCCCTGGCCACTCACAGGTATTGTAATTTGCCTTATCAAACCAAAGCCGTCCTGAATCGCTTTTGAGAGTACCGCAATGCCAGCTTTATTCATCCAGCCGGACCGTCTATTCTGGGGGTGCTTTGTCATTCAAGCACAGGCCCCCGGTGAATGCCAAACCGGTGGCGAAATGAGGCCCCAGGAGTTTTCGGAGTAAGCAAAAGATATGACTGAGCAGTTCAAGGAGCAGGGCGGTGCCGCCACTATGGATCCCAGTCGCCCGCTGCGCTGGCTCACATCGAGAATCATTAGCTCAATGTTGAAGCCCGGCCGGCTCGATAAACAGCAGGCGAAAGCGGAACGTGAGCGTATCAAGGCGGGGCTGCCCCATACGCTGGAATACTTCCACCAGGTGGATGACGCCTACAGCCATCTTGCAGCACAGGCACTGCGCCCCCTGTTGGCGCGTTACGATGTGCAACTGGTGCCGCATCTTGTATCGGGCCCCACAGGGGCCAACCTGCCTGAGCCGGAATTACTGCCCGCGCTGGCCCGTTATGATGCCGCCCTGGTCGCCCCCCATTACGGTCTGGAGTACCCGCCAGGGGCACCTGCACCGGCGCAGGAGCTCTGCCTGCAGGGCAATAGCATTCTCGCATCGGTCTCGCCTGCGGATTTTCCAGAGGCTGCCGTCGCAGTCAGCACGGCACTGGTCAGCGCAGACGCATCTGCGCTTGCTGCCCTGGCTGACCAGTATGGCAGTGTAGCGCCGGATAAGGCGGCACAGGCGGTGGCCGCCGGCACCGCGCGACGCGGGGAACTCAAGCATTATTCGGGCGCCATGTTTTATTACGGTGGCCAGTGGTACTGGGGCGTTGACCGGCTCTATCATCTTGAGCGTCGCTGGCGCGAGCTCGGTCTTGGCCAGGGCGATGACCTGATGTTCCCGCGACCGGATATTGACGCGGGTAGTTACCAGGCCAACGGCAGTCTTACCCTGGAGATTTATGCGTCCCTGCGCAGCCCCTATACCGCCGTCATTTTTGATAAGGCGGTTGAACTGGCGGAGCGCAGCGGTGTCAGGTTGGCGTTGCGCCCGGTGCTACCCATGGTTATGCGTGGTGTGCCGGCTACCCGCGAGAAAGGGATGTACATTTTCGCCGATGCCGCCAGGGAGGCACGCGCCCTGGGTCTGGATTTCGGCAATGTGTACGATCCGATAGGCGAGCCCGTGCGCCGCTGTTATTCACTGTACAGCTGGGCCCAAAGCAAGGGCCGGGAAGTGGCGTTGCTCAGCGAGTTTTTGCGGGCGGCGTTCTACCGTGGTGTGAACACGAATAAGGACTCAGGCCTGCGGCAGGTAGTGGAGGCTGCAGGCCTGTCCTGGCAGGAGGCACAAGCGGTCATCGACAATACGGATTGGCAGCCGCGCCTTGAGGAGAACCGGCAGGCTATGTATGGCTTTGGCTCCTGGGGCGTACCGACCTTTCGCCTGCTGGACGCCCGGGGCAATACCGTTGTGTGGGCCTGGGGTCAGGACCGCCTGTGGCTAATCGCGCGTGAGATCCAGCGGGTCCTGGTGGGAGCCTGAAGCCAATTGGCGATGAAGTCGTGGATTTTTTTTAGCGGTCTGCAGGGTTGGCATTAACAGAGGTATCAAGGTTGCAAAAAGTGAATAAAATTATCAGTTTGCCTTGCGCAATCGGGGTGTTATGTCTGGCCATGATTTCGGCCGGCTGCAGCTCGATCGGACCCAGCACCGTGCCCACCGATAAATTTGATTACAATGGCGCAATTGCCGAGGCCCAGCAACAGGAACTCCTGCTGAACCTGGTGCGCTTGCGCTACCGGGAGCCGCCGGTTTTCCTCAAAGTGAGCTCGGTGATCAGCCAGTATTCGAGAGCCGCATCCACTACTGCCACAGCCGGTATCAATACCGGGCTCACCGGCAATGACACAGCCGGCGTGGGCGGCCGCCTGGCCTGGACCGACCGGCCTGTAATTACCTATACACCGGTTAGCGGCCAGGAATTTTCCCGCAACCTGTTAACCCCGCTGCCACCGCGAGCCCTGTTCAGGCTGGCCCAGAGTGGCTGGTCTTCGCAGTTGGTTTTTCGCTCCGCCACAATGTCTTTCAATGGGCTGTGGAATGACAGGCCGCGACTTTCCTACCGTGAGCAGGGCGATCCGGCTTTGTTTGAGATGTTGGATATCTGGGCGCGATTGCGCGATGCCGGGGTGCTGGACGTCAGCACGCAGGGCAGCCATGAACAAGGTGACCTGGTGCTTTTCGTGGACCCATCAAACATGGACGAGGCGACACAAGCTGAGATGGAGCGGTTCCGGGAGTTACTCGGGGTAGGTGAAGGTATTAACAAATTTCGCATTGTGCAGGGGCTACTGCCACAGTCGGAAGACGAAATTGCGGTACTTACCGGCTCCCTGTGGGACATCATGCTCAATCTTGCCTGGCAGTTCGATGCTCCACCTGAACATGTCTCAAGCGGCAGAACCGGGCCGTCATTCCAGTCCTCGAAATTTGACGGGATACCACCGATCCAGGTCCGGCACAGCAGTGAGGAGCCCGGTGATACCTATGCCAAGGTTTTTACCCAGAACTACTGGTTCTACATAGAAAGTACCGACATGGATTCAAAACAGGCTTTCTCTTTCCTGCAGTTGCTGCTGAGCCTCGCAGAAACAACACCCTCGGGCGGGGCCCCGGTGCTGACTATTTCCAACTGAGTATACTTTGCGGGAATCGTCATGGGATATTTCCAAGTCGGGAACACGGTGCAACTCACCCGGCGGCCGGACCCGGGTCGATAGAAACGCGAAACGGCTGCTCGCTGTCCGGGTGCACGTCCCGCTGCGGCAAGGAGATAGACGGGTTAAAGTGTTAACCCGTTTTCGGATGGACGATTACAGGCAGGGCGGTGTACCCGTGCACGAAAGTCGAGATTGATCGCTCGGGATTGCCCACCACCTCGATACGTTCGAAGCGCTTGAGGATTTCCTCCCACAATACACGCAATTGCAGTTCTGCCAGCCGATTGCCCATACAGCGGTGGATGCCAAAACCAAAGGCCAGGTGTTTGCGCACATTAGGGCGGTCGATGATGAAGTCATCCGGGCGCTCGAATACGCGCTCGTCCCGGTTGCCTGACACATACCACATCACCACCTTATCCCCGGCCTTGATCTGCTGCCCGCCCAGTTCGGTATCTACTTTCGCGGTGCGTCGCATATGTGCCAGTGGTGTCTGCCAGCGTATGGTCTCGGCGACCATGCTCGGTATCAAGTCCTGGTTTGCTACCAGGTGCCGGAACTGGTCGGGGTTGTTGGAGAGGTTGAGGACGCTGGCGCTCATGGTGTTGCGGGTGGTGTCGTTGCCACCCACAATCAGCAGGATCAGGTTGCCCAGGTATTCCACCGGGCTCATGTTTTTGGTGGCCTCGCCGTGGGCCAGCATGGAGACCAGGTCGCCTTTCGGGGGAGCATTTACCCGCTCATTCCACAGGCCGGTAAAATACTCCAGACATTCCAGCAGAATCACCTTGCGCTCATCATCGGAGTCTATCAGCCCCATGCCTGGCACAGCTGTGGTGATGTCAGACCAGTAAGTCAGTTTGGCGCGTTCTTCGAAGGGGAAATCGAACAGGGTTGCCAGCATGCGCGTGGTGAGTTCAACCGACACCTTCTCTACCCAGTTGAAGGGTTCTCCCAGAGGCAGGTTGTCCAGCACATCGATGGTGCGCTCCCGGATGACAGGTTCAAAATTCTTCAGGTTCTGGGGGCCGGTAACCGGCGCCACCACTTTGCGCTGTTCATCGTGCTTTGGCCTGTCCATAGCAATAAACATGGGCAGTGGAAAGTCGTCCAATGGGTCGCTGATAATGATATTGGGTTCAGAGGAGAATACGTCGTGTGAGGTGTCCACGGTCATGATCTCGTCGTATCCGGTAACAGACCAGTAGGGTCCAAAGAAACTCTCGGCACAGTAGTGTACCGGTGCTTCATCGCGCAGGCGCTTGAACCAGGGCCAGTGCACATCGTGGGAAAACAGGAAGGGATTGGCCACATTCAGCTCTGCAAGTGGGATACTGTAAGGGTCTACCTTCACCTGGTCTTCGGTATACATTGGTCGCACTTCGGACATACGGTATTCTCTCCTTTGTCACATAGACGGCCAGTTTAGGCCAAGCTGGCGGCTTTGGCCATGCGCCGTGGCATAACACTTGCAGCAGGCAGTTCGCCAACTAAACTGTTAGTCTGCTTGCCGCAAATAATAATGTTATACAGCCAGTGAATCAGGAGAGTGCAAAAGTGAATTTGAATCCCAAGCGTTGTCTGGCCGGTATTCTGTCAATGATGCTGCCAATGTCCGCTGCCTGGGCTGACGAGTCAGGAAACGCCGCTACCAATGCCTATTTTGGCGCCGTACACGTGCATACCAGTTACTCTTTTGACGCCTACACCAACGGCACCCTGACCTCTCCCGCCCATGCCTACCAATGGGCCCAGGGCAAAGCGATTCCCGGGGGGGGAGGCGGCCCGGATCTGCAGCTCAAACAACCACTGGATTTCTACGCCGTCTCCGATCACGCCGAGTGGCTGGGTGTGTTCAAGTTAATGGAAGATCCGAACAGTCCGCTGAGTAAGCTTCCCTTGGCGGCGGATATTACTGCCACGGACCAGAACACGCGAATGCAGGCATTCGCCAAAGTGCTGCGTGATTTCAGTAACGGCAAGGCGGATCCGGCACTGAATGATCCTGTAGTGAACAAAACTGTCTGGAAAGACATTGCCACCACTGCGGACGAATATTATCGGCCCGGTGAATTCACCACGTTTCCCGCCTTCGAGTGGTCGTCCAATCCGGAGATGCGCAACCTCCACCGGGTGGTCTTATTTGAGAACTCAAAAAATCTGCCGGAGCGGGTGCTGTCCTCTACGGAATCTACTGATCCGGAGCACCTCTGGGCCTGGATGGGTGAGCAACGCAAAAATGGTGCGACCCTGCTGGCCATCCCGCACAACGGTAATGCCAGTGACGGGGAGATGTTTTCCCTGCTAACGCGTGACGGTAAACACCTGAGCGAGGCGTATATCCGCACCCGTTCGGAGAATGAACCCCTGTACGAAATCACCCAGATCAAGGGCACATCGGAAACCCATCCAGCACTTTCTCCTAATGATGAATTCGCGGGGTTCGAACAATGGGATTACACCCTGTCTGCTGATGGCCTCAGGCCTACCCATCGCAAAGGCAGTTTTGCACGTCAGGCGCTGCTGGACGGGCTGTCATTTGAGACTAAAGGTATGGGAAACCCCTTCCACTACGGTTTCATCGGGGACACTGACACCCATAACGCAGCTGCCTCCAATGAGGAATACAATTACACGGGAAAATTCGCTTTTGAGAACAACCCTGAGCATCGCCTGGAGGGCGTGGCAGGCCAGCCACCGTCCCAGGTGCAGCAGGTGAGGGAATTCAGTTCCGGTGGGCTGGCCGGTGTATGGGCGGCGGAAAATACCCGGGAAGCGATTTATGACGCCATGCTGCGGCGGGAGACCTTTGGCACCACCGGCCCGCAAATCAAGGTGCGCTTCTTTGGTGGCTGGAAATACGGCGCGAATGATGTAGCGGGTTCAGATTTTGTGACGCGTGGCTACGCCAAGGGTGTGCCCATGGGGGGGACGCTGACCGGCCCCAGTGACAAAGCACCGTCATTTGTCGTGTGGGCGAGTAAAGCGCCAGACAGCGGCAATCTCGACAGGATCCAGATCATCAAGGGCTGGGTCGATGCCAAGGGGGTTCAGCAGGAAAAAATCTACAATGTGGCCTGGAGCGGCGAGCGTCGCAAAAACATGGAGGGCGACTTGCCCGCAGTAGGCAACACGGTCGACGCCGGTAAAGCCATCTACAGCAACAGCATAGGTGCGGCCGAATTGGCGACCCTGTGGGAAGACCCGGACTTTGACGACGGACAGTATGCTTTTTATTATGTTCGCGTGCTGGAGATTCCAACGCCGCGCTGGAGCACATACGATGCCGCCAAACTGGGAACAGATGTGCCCGGCGGCCTGCCTGTCAGTATCCAGGAACGAGCGTATACTTCACCTATCTGGTATCAGCCAGCCGGGATTGCCAAACGAGGGAAATGATCGACATGGGACAGAGCAGCGAAAATCAAGCAAATAGCGAAATGCACGTGGAGCAGGCTTCACCTTACGTTCTGAGCGAACTCAAGGGGCAGGTACTGTGGTTGACCCTGAACCGGCCCGCCCAGCGAAATCCGCTCTCAAGCCAGATGATCTCCAGTTTGAGTGGCGCCCTGGCGTCTGCGGCGGATGATCCCGGTGTTCGGGTGGTGGTGATTGCAGGTAGCGGCCCCGTATTTTCAGCCGGCCATGATCTGCGTGAAATGGGGCCGCGCGAGGGCGAGTCCCGCGGTGAAAGAATGACGCGCATTCGTAGCATTCTGGAGGATTGCGCGCGGATGATGCTGGCGATCGTGCACTCGCCCAAGGCGGTGATCGCCTGTGTGCAGGGCACTGCCACCGCCGCGGGTTGCCAGCTCGTGTCGGCCTGTGATCTTGCAGTGGCCAGCGAGGACATGAAATTCTGCACGCCCGGCGTGAATATCGGAACATTTTGCACCACACCCCTGGTGGGAATTGGCCGCAACATGCATCGCAAACACGCCATGGAAATGGCGTTAACCGGGGACCTGCTGCCCGCCGAGGATGCGTTGCGCTTTGGCCTGGTGAATAAAGTGGTACAGCCTGAGCGCCTGGTCCAGGAGACGGAAGCACTGGCGGCAAAGATTGCCTCCAAATCTGCCAAGGCCATTCGCTATGGCAAGGAGACGTTCTACCGGCAGATAGACATGCCACTGGAAGACGCTTTCCTTTACGCCACTGATGCCATGCTCGAGGGCCTGGTCTCGCCCGAATCAACCGAGGGTAGCCTTGCATTCTTGCAAAAACGCAGTCCCGACTGGGGCGATGCCGGTACCTGATGCCGATCTCTACCGACGCTGAAATCACCAGGATTCTGGAGACAACCCGGACAATAGCGCTGCTGGGGGCCAGCCATAAGCCAGACCGCCCCAGTCACCGGGTCATGCGGGCACTGCTGGCCCATGGCTACGAGGTTTACCCGGTGAATCCCGGCCTGGCCGGGCAACAATTACTGGGCTGCACGGTGCACGGGAGCCTGGGTGCAATACCTGTTGCCATCGATATGGTGGATGTATTCCGCCAGCCCCTGCACCTACCCGGCATTGTCAGTGAGGTGATTGCCATCGGCGCGAAAACCCTCTGGACACAATTGGGTGTGGTAGATGTCGCGGCGGCAGTGACCGCAGAACAGGCCGGCCTTGAGGTGGTGATGGATCGCTGCCCGGCCATTGAGTTGCCCCGGCTGGAGATAGGTAAACCGGGCGCAGCGCCTTTCAGGCCGACTGTTGCCGCGGAATGATCTATGCTTGTAAACAAGAGCGCAGGGGGTGGCGTGCACTGCGTGGTGGATTTTGCAAATTATGGCCACATATGACCTATATTTGGCGTGATACAACAAGCCAGTTCCCCGACAATCAGGCAATATGGCGGTTTTCGTTCTGCCCCAACCGATCAATAAGTCTTTAACGCGAGGACCAGCACATGACAGCCATAGAAGAAAGCCCCCTGAATGAAACCGCAGCAGAGCTCACCGCACATTTCGAGAAGCAGCGGGCACTCTATCTCGCTGAGCCGAATCCTGACCTGAATCAGCGCAAACAGGATCTGGAAAACCTGAAGCGAATGATCAACGAGAACAGGGAGGAGATCATTACCGCGATCAGCCAGGACTACAGTAATCGCTCGCGTCATGAGACCCAGTTTGCCGAGCTTATTTCCGTCACCGACGGTATCAACGATTGCATCAAGAATCTGAAGAAATGGTCCAAGGTACAGAAAAGGCATGTGGACAAAAGTATGTTCTTTGGTGCCAGGAACCGGGTGATTCCCCAGGCTCTGGGGGTTGTGGGAATAATTGTTCCCTGGAACTTCCCGATTAATCTCAGTTTCATGCCGCTGGCTTCCGCCTTCGCCGCGGGCAACCGGGCCATGGTGAAGATGTCGGAAAACTCCATCAACCTGACGCGCCTGCTGATGCGAATTTCGCCCAATTACCTTCCCGAGGACAAGCTCAAATTTTATGAGGAAGTTGGCGGAGTGGGTGTCGAGTTTTCCAGGATTCCCTTCGATCTGCTGGTATTTACCGGCTCCGGACAAACCGGCCGTTCGGTGATGGCCTCCGCCGCCCAGAACCTGACCCCGGTGGTGCTGGAATTGGGAGGCAAGGCACCTGCCGTCATCGACCCCAACTACGACATGGAAAAAGCGGTGGGTCGCATCATGTTCGTCAAGCAGTTCAATGCGGGGCAGATATGTACCAATGTGGACTATGTTTTCGTGCATGAATCCCAGCGCGATGACTTCGTGGCCAAGGCCAAGGCGTATGTGGCGAAACACTGCCCGGACATCAACCATGTCGACTACACGGCCATTATCGACGACAGGTCGGTCAAGCGCCTGCAGGACACCGTCGAAGACGCCCGCAGCAAGGGTGCCACTGTTATCAATCTCAATGGCCAGCAGGAAGTGAACGTCGAAAAGCGCAAGTTCCCCCTGCACCTGATAATGGATACCACCGAAGACATGACCATACGCAACAGGGAGACCTTCGGGCCGCTGTTGATGGTGCTCACATACAAGGATCCGATGGAAGTCATAGAGTATGTCAACGCGCGTGATCGCCCATTGGCTCTTTACCCGTTCACCAACGACGCCAAATTGGCCGATATGTATATCGAACGCGTAATGTCCGGCGGCGTGAGTGTCAACGACGCTCTGATGCATGTTGCCCAGCACGATATTCCTTTTGGCGGCGTAGGGCCCAGCGGTATGGGGCATTACCACGGTTATGAAGGGTTCATTACCTTTTCAAAGATGCGGCCGGTGTTCTACCAGGCAAGTTTTTCCTCGCTGCAGTTCTTGCGCCCGCCCTATGGGAAATTTGCAACCAGGGTGTTCAATTTCATGATGAAGTGGAAGAGCTGATTCCCCGCCACGCGGCAAGTAGTGGGAGCAGTCCCCGTGGTTTCTGAGCAAACCCCGCGAGAAACCTCGCGGGGAAAACAATAACAGGATTGATATCTGATGCGTTTTACCTTCCTCCTGGTGTTAGCGTTGATAGCTGCCTGTAGCCGCCAGGAAGAGGCGCCTGCCCCGGCCGCAGTGCCGGCAATTCCAGCTGCGGTTGAGCAGCCGGCAATAATAGTAGCACCCCCGCCAGACACCGATTGGACCCTGCATGGCAACGACTTCCGGGAACAGCGGTATTCAGTGCTGGACCAGATCAATCGGGACACTGTCGAGGAACTGGGTCTGGCCTGGACATTTAATATGTACACCCAGCGTGGCGTGGAAGCTACACCGCTGGTCATCGATGGTGTCATGTATGTCACCGGTAGCTGGTCCATGGTCTATGCACTGGATGCGCGCACGGGGGAGCTAAAATGGTTTTTTGACCCCCAGGTTGATCGATCCTTCCTGGCGAAGGGGTGTTGTGATGCCGTCAACCGGGGTGTCGCCTATGCCGACGGCAAGGTGATTGTGGGTACCTACGATGGCCGGCTGGTGGCGCTGAAGGCCGACGATGGCAGTGTCATCTGGGACGTGCAGACCACCGACCGCGAGCAGCCTTATACCATTACCGGCGCACCGCGCATCGCCAAAGACAAGGTCATCATCGGCAACGGTGGCGCGGAGCTGGGTGTGCGCGGATACGTGTCGGCTTACGCCATTGCCACGGGAGAAATGCTCTGGCGCTTCTACACGGTGCCGGGCAACCCGGAAGACGGTTTTGAAAACGAAGCTATGGAAAAAGCCGCAGCTACCTGGACGGGGAAATGGTGGGAGTGGGGCGGCGGTGGCACCGCCTGGGATGCGATTGTCTACGACCCCGAGCTGGACCTGCTTTATATCGGTGTGGGAAATGGCTCTCCCTGGAATGCCCGTCTGCGCAGCCCCGAAGGTGGCGATAACCTTTTTCTCGCATCCATCGTGGCCCTCAATCCTGATACCGGCGAATATGTCTGGCACTACCAGACCACGCCAGGCGAGACCTGGGACTACACCGCTACCCAGCACATTATGCTGGCGGATCTGGAGATTGATGGTAAGCCCCGCAAGGTGCTGATGCAGGCGCCCAAGAACGGCTTTTTCTATGTGCTGGACCGTGAAACCGGCGATCTGATCTCGGCCGAAAAATACGGTGAGGTCAACTGGGCCAGCCATGTGGATATGGCCACCGGGCGCCCGGTAGAAACGGCAGATGCCCGGGTCTTCGACGGTAAGAAGGTATCACTGCCCAGTAATGCCGGCGCCCACAACTGGCCGCCCATGGCCTATAACGCGGATACGGGGCTGGTGTATATCCCCACCATTATTTTCCCGGTGCGCTTTCTTGAAGCCACTGAGGAGAAAGACACTAAACCCGGTCAGGGCTACTGGAACGTCGGTTTCGACCGCATGGGTGGGTCGCCCCCCAAAATTCCCAACCTGGGTGAAATCATCGACAAGGAGTTCCTGGGACAACTGGTCGCCTGGGATCCGGTAAAGCAGGAAGCGCGCTGGAAAGGGCCTGTTGTGCGCCCGGTCCTGGGTGGCGTATTGAGTACCGCCGGAGGGCTGGTGTTCGGCGCGGCGGGCGCCGAGGAATTGAAGGCCTATGATGCAGAAACCGGCGAGGAACTCTGGTCGGGCTATACCGGCAACGCCGCGGCCGCGCCGATAACCTACTCCCTGGATGGGGATCAGTATATTGCCATCGCCCAGGGTTTCGGCGGCGGCTACGCGGCAGAGGGTGGCCCGGTGGCGCACGCCTGGAAGGTAAAGAATATGTCTCGGGTCATGGTATTCAAGCTGGGGGGCGAGGCAGAGCCACCTGCGCCGACTCAGGATACACGGCAGATGCCAAAACCTGCCGCTGTGACGGCCGATGCGGCGGTACTTGAACGGGGCGAGGTTGTGTACCATCGTCACTGCGGTTACTGCCACGGTGACGGCCTGCGCACCGGCGGGGTTACACCCGACCTGCGGTGGGCCTCACTCCAGACGCACGAGATCTGGGACGACATTGTACTCGGCGGAATATTGCAAGCGCGGGGCATGGTGAGTTTCAGCGAGTATGTCAGCGAGGATGATGCCGAGGCCATTCGACAATATGTACTGTCGGAGGCAAACCGACTGTACAGTGAACAATACCCTGTGGATTCAGCTGGCGAATAGGATAGTGATGAGCAACGACGAATTATGGCAGCGCGCTGCTGAAAATATCCACTGGTACCGGGCGCCAACGCGCTTGCTTGACGACAGCAATCCACCCTTTTACCGCTGGTTCCCGGATGGTGTTACCAACGCCTGTTACAACGCCGTGGATATTCATGTGGAAGAGGGCAGGGGAAGTGACCTGGCCGTTATTTACGACAGCCCGGTAACCGGCAGCAAACGCAGCTACACCTTTGAACAATTACTGGACGAGGTGTCCCGCTTCGCGGGTGTGCTTGCGGGCGTGGGTGTGAGCAGGGGTGACCGGGTTATCATTTACATGCCCATGGTGCCCGAGGCGCTGATTGCCATGCTTGGCTGTGCCAGGATCGGGGCGATTCACTCGGTGGTATTTGGCGGTTTTGCCAGCAATGAACTGGCAGTGCGCATCGACGATGCTGCACCCAAAGCCATAGTGTCCGCTTCCTGTGGGGTCGAACCCAATCGGGTGGTGGCTTATAAACCTCTTCTTGACGGGGCGATTGAGCTGGCCGAGCACAAGCCGGCCAACTGTATCATTCTGCAGCGGCCAATGGAGGAAGCCTCGATGGTGCCGGGCCGGGATCTCGATTGGGTCGATGCGATGGCCGCAGCGGAAGCGGCGGCATGCGTTCCCATGAACGCCAACGACCCGCTTTACATACTTTACACTTCGGGCACCACCGGCCAACCCAAAGGGGTTGTGCGCGACACCGGCGGCGGTATCGTCAGTCTCAAGTGGAGTATGAAGAATATCTACAATGTCGACCCCGGGGAAGTGTACTGGGCGGCATCCGATGTGGGCTGGGTGGTGGGGCATTCTTACATCGTCTACGGCCCGCTGTTTAACGGTAATACCACCCTGATCTACGAGGGCAAGCCCGTGGGTACACCGGACCCGGGCGCTTTCTGGCGGGTTATCGAGGAGTACGACGTCAAAGTACTGTTTACGGCGCCCACGGCATTTCGAGCCATCAAGAAGGAGGACCCGGAGGGTAAATACCTTGCGAAGTATGATCACTCCGGCCTTCGCGCGCTGTTCCTGGCTGGTGAACGCTGTGACCCGCATACCCTGGAATGGGCACAGTCCAGGTTGCAGGTGCCGGTGATAGACCACTGGTGGCAAACTGAGACTGGCTGGTCGATCTGTGCCAACTGCCTGGGCATAGAACAATTGCCCATCGTGCCGGGATCACCGGCTCGGGCGGTACCCGGCTACGATGTGCAGGTACTAGATGCCGAGGGCAAACAGGGAAAACCTGGCGAAATTGGCGCACTGGTTATCAAGTCCCCGCTGCCGCCCGGCACATTTACCACACTGTGGAATGCCGAGGATCGTTTCGTGAGCGCCTACTTCAGTAAATTCCCGGGTTATTACGAAACCGGTGACGCGGGCTACATCGATGATAACGGCTATGTGTTCGTCATGGCCCGCACCGACGACGTGATCAATGTGGCCGGCCACCGCCTCTCCACTGGCGGCATGGAGGAGGTGCTTGCGGATCATCCGGACGTGGCTGAGTGCGCGGTTATCGGCATAGCTGACGCGATGAAAGGCCAGGTGCCACTGGGCCTGCTGGTGCTGAATGCGGGTGTGACCCGCGATATCTCCGACATAACTGCCGAGGCGATCCAGCAGGTGCGAGAGCGTATCGGCCCGGTGGCAGCCTTCAAGCTTTGTGTCGTGGTCGATCGCCTGCCAAAAACCCGTTCCGGTAAAATATTGCGGGGTACCATGCGCAGTATTGCCGACGGTGAAAGCTGGAAAATGCCGGCGACCATCGATGACCCGGCCATTCTCGAGGAGGTCAGCCTGGCGCTGAAAAAGTTGGGCTTGCCGGCGAGTTGAGGCTGCAGAATCCTGTTATTATTATCCGGCCCAGCCCCGCGGTTGACGGCATTCATACAGCAGTGTTTTGTCACAAATAACATGATTGGTCAGCGATGAATAAAGTTGTATCAGCTGTCGGAGCTTGCCTGCTAATAGCGTTAGCCGCGCTCATTTCAGGTGGGTGTAGTTGTGGTTTCGACTGTAACAACGATCGCGACAGCGGAACCACGGTATTGACCCTGGGTTTCTCCGACGCGCTACCTGAGGATCTCAAGCAGGTAGTGCTTGAAGTCGACAGCCTTATTTTTCGTCGCAGTGGTGGCGACGACGTGGTAGTCGATGAGTTTACCATTCCCCAGCTGGGCCTGGTCTCGGTGGATACTTTCCAGCTAGACCTGCTGCAGTACCGGGGGCGCAACCAGCTTACTATCATCGATGGTCTGGAGCTTGAATCTGGTACCTACAGCCAGCTTGAAATAGCTGTTCTTGTTGGTGATGTAAATCGATCTTACGTCCAGGAGTCGGACGATACTCTCAGGGAGCTGACGGTATCAGGCAGTGTCCTCACTCTGCCGGGAACGAATTTTGCCAGATCGAATCAGGCGTACACGGTTGAGTTCAGTCTCGCCCAGTCACTTCGGGCAGAGGCATCGGGTACCCGTTTCGTCATGAGCACTACCGGAATACGGCTGGAAAACAATGCGACGGCTGCCAGTCTTTCAGGGCGCGTCGACAGCAGCCTGTTTGACTCGGTAGCGCCCTGTAGCGAGAAAACTGACCCCACTGTGGGCAACAGAATCTATCTCTATGAAGGTGGTCCGCAGTCCAGTCAGCGCCTTGGAGATGTCTATACCAGTAACAGCAGTAATGCGATTCCTGACAATGTGGTAGCGCCGGTTGCGGTGGGTTCGCTGGTGCTGAACGCACTGACTGCGAACTGGGAATACGTATTCGGCTTCCTGCCGGCAGGCGATTACACCATGGCCTTCGCCTGCAACACTGAGCTGGATGACTCGGTCAATTACGATGATCTGGTAGTGCCCCAGCCCGATAACCAAGTGTACTCGTTGACCTTGTCAGAAGGTACCGCCTCTGTGTGTGACGTCACTGAGTCTGGAAGCTGCTGATCTCCCTGCGCAATGGACTCCATGGTCAGAAATCCAGCGGCAGCCCGATATGCTCGCGGTAGATATAGTCCCGGTGTTCAAACAGGCGGTCATCAGGGGTGTAACCCTCTTTTGCCAATTCGTCCGCCGCTGATCCCCACATTACGCGCAGTGAGTCCGGCATGGGGTTGACCTCCTGGGGCAGGGGGATCAGGGTCTGGGAAAAGCATGCCCAGTAGAGGTCAAGGGCCGACAGGCGGTCTGCGATGAGGTATTGGCTACCCGCCGCGACCTGGCGCTGCAGTTGCAGCTCAAAACGTTTCAGTATGTGTATTGCCTTTTCGCCGGCAGACGCTGCGGCTTCGGCGCTGTAACGGTAATTGCGAAACATGGGGGTATCCGCAACCGCTTCTT
>Ga0316189_10002752_pt1 | contig 17144 bp, 17 predicted proteins | sample LowCovwburrow_MG_FD_204930 | JGI IMG/M metagenome (GOLD analysis project Ga0316189, IMG submission 204930) | Coastal sediment microbial communities from Maine, United States - Lowes Cove worm burrow | ecosystem: Environmental > Aquatic > Marine > Coastal > Sediment | place: USA: Maine...
CCGGCAATAATAATAACTCAGCACCGGTGACAAGGGGGGACAGACAAAAACAGACCCTGAAAACTTACGGCGATCCTTTCGGGATCGCCGTTTTATTTTTCTAGAACGGAAATCCCTGTGGCATCCGCCCTTTCATGCCTCGCAACATATTTTTCATGCCGCCCTTGGACATTTTTTTCATCATTTTCTGCATCTGGGTAAATTGCTTGAGCAGGCGATTCACATCCTGAACCTGGGTACCCGAACCCGCCGCAATACGCCGCCGGCGAGAACCCTTGATGATGCCGGGGAAGTGTCGCTCCTTGGGTGTCATGGAGCGAATGATTGCCAACATCCGATGCATATCCCGGTCATTAACCTGCTCACGAACATTCTGTGGCAGCTGACCAACGCCGGGCAGCTTGTCGATCAGGCTACCCAGACCACCCATGCCCATCATCTGTTCCAGCTGGTCATGAAAATCGCTCAGGTCAAAACTCTTGCCTTTCTGGAGCTTGTTGGCAAGCTTGGCCGCCTTATCCTTGTCGACCTTGTGCTCTGCCTCCTCGACCAGACTAAGCACGTCTCCCATGCCCAGGATGCGTGACGCCACACGGTCAGGATGGAATGGCTCCAGCGCTTCGGTTTTTTCACCGACACCGAGAAATTTGACAGGTTTCCCGGTGATCGAACGGATAGACAATGCTGCACCGCCACGCGCGTCACCATCAGTCTTGGTCAGCACTACACCAGTCAATGGCAAGGCCTCGTTAAAGGCGCGCGCAGTATTGGCTGCATCCTGCCCCGTCATGCTGTCGACCACGAACAGGGTTTCGACGGGATCAATCGCCGCATGAACCTGCTGGATTTCATCCATCATTTCGTTGTCGATGTGCAAGCGCCCTGCCGTATCGACAATAACCACATCCAGATGATGTTTGCGTGCGTAATCAAGTGCCGCATTGGCAATGTCAACTGGCCGCTGCTCGATGGCGCTGGGGAAAAACTCTGCACCAACTTCACCGGCCAGAGTCTGTAACTGTTCAATAGCCGCCGGACGGTAGATATCGCAACTGGTCACCAGCACGGATTTCTTTTTGCGCTCTTTAAGCCAGCGCGCCAGCTTCGCAGTCGAAGTGGTTTTACCCGACCCCTGCAAACCGGCCATCAGGATCACAGCGGGTGGCTGCGCATTCAAATTCAGCTCGTCACAGGCCTCACCCATGATGCCAACCAGCTCATCGTTGACAATCTTGACCAGCGCCTGGCCGGGGGTGAGACTTTGCAAGACCTCCTGGCCAACAGCGCGCTCACGTACTTTCTCGGTGAACTCCTTGACTACAGGCAAGGCGACATCGGCCTCCAGCAGCGCCATGCGCACTTCCCGCAAGGTGTCCTTGATATTGTCTTCGCTGAGACGCCCCTGACCACGCAGGTTCTTGATGGTGGTCGTCAGCCGATCGGTGAGATTCTGAAACATGCAGCTATTCCCGTGATTGAAGCTGCGATTATAACTTGAAGCGGTCCCCTCCGCACAGGCGCTGTACTGGCAGCGACTCGATCTGGCTGCGACACTGGTCGACAATCACTTCTTCACTGCCAGGCTTGAGGTGGGTCAGAAACAGGCGCGGCCGATGCTTCAGCTTTTTTAAATCGGTCGCCAGCAATTCCGGGCAATAATGGCGTGCCTTGCAGCTCAGATCCTTCTCTTCATCGGGGAACGCGCTTTCCACTATCAGCATATCAAGACCATCGTGCTGGTTGAGCGCATGCCAGAAACCGTCATTACTGGTGGTGTCACCACTGAAGGCAAAACTGCCGACACCATTCTGCACCCTGTAGCCGGCCGCCGGAACAGCGTGGTTGACTGCAATCATTTCCACGCTTCGATTGCCGACCTTGATTCGCTCACCGGGCTGCATGACTTCAAACTGCAGTACCGGCTTGTCCTCGCTGGGCAGGCAGGAAAAATCCGGCCACACCTGCCAGTTAAAGATATGTTCACGCAGCACCTGAATGGTTTCAGCGCGGGCATGCAGCACCAGCGGTTGCTCCAGCGTGTCAAACACAGAATCCAGCAACATGGGAATGCCTGCAATATGGTCAAGATGAGAGTGTGTGACAAAGATGTGTCGAAGACGCGACATTTCGTCAAGACTCAGTTCTGACAGCCCTGTGCCACCATCAATTAATATGTCGTCATCCACCATTAACGATGTGGTGCACATATTTGCACCGATGCCGCCACTACAACCTAATATTCTAAGATCCATTGAACCCGTCCGGTCATTGTTTCCAGTGTCTAATGCGAGGATCGTGCCACGGCAATTCACAACCAGAATGTCGGGGCCGTCACAAAATTACAGCCCATAAAGGCTTGTTCGGCCATTGATTATGTCGAGCTGACACTACGCGTCACTACGACTGACCTGCGCCGGCAGACAATCGGGAAGGACTTCCAGCATCCGGCCGCTTGTGCCATTATCGCCAACATGAATCTGGTTGCTTTCGCCGTCATTGCTGTTGTCCTGTATCTGCTGACCAGCGCCGCGCTTACTGTACGTCTGGCAGGTCCTGCATCCGGCCTGCGCATGAGCCGTGGCACTGTGCTGCTGCTGGGACTGGGTGCAGTAACACTGCACGCATGGGTGCTATATCCTGATCTGGTCACAGGCCAGGGGCTAAACCTTGGCTTCTTTAATGCGGCCTCCCTGATCGCCCTGCTAACCGCCACTGTGATGCTACTGGCAGCCGTCAAACAGCCAGTGGAGAATCTCGGTATCCCACTATTACCTGTCGCAGCAGCCACGCTGGCACTTGCCACCTGGAATCCCACTCAGCAGAGCGCTGTGACCGCCGGAACCTGGCAACTGGATCTGCATATCCTGTTTTCCGTGCTCGCCTACAGTCTGTTCGCACTGGCTGCGGTACAGGCGGTGTTACTGTCCATCCAGGAGCACCATCTGCGCAACCGCCACCCCGGTGGTTATATTCGCGCCCTGCCGCCACTGCAGGTTATGGAACGCCTGCTGTTTCAGATGATCGGCACCGGCTTTGCCCTGCTAAGCGCCGCACTGCTCAGCGGCTTCTTCTTTCTGGACGATATCTTTGCCCAGCACCTGGTCCACAAAACCGCACTATCCATGGCCGCCTGGGTGATCTTCGGCGTTCTGCTATGGGGACGGTGGAAATTCGGCTGGCGCGGGCGCACGGCGATTCGCTGGACCCTCAGCGGCTTCATCTTCCTGTTACTGGCTTACTTTGGCAGCAAAGCCGTGCTGGAACTGATTCTCGCGCGCGCAACCTGACAAACCGGCGCGCAGCTCCTACAATTCTACTTATCCCTGGCAACCCGGATCAGCGTACTTGGAAGACATCCCCCTTAGCGCACTTTTTGGCGCACTGATTTTCCTGCTGGTGCTGTCTGCGTTCTTCTCCAGCTCAGAAACCGGACTGATGACACTCAACCGCTACCGGCTGCGTCACCTTGCCCGTGCCAACCACCCCGGCGCCAAACGCGCCCAAAAACTTCTTGAGCGACCCGACCGACTGATAGGACTGATCCTGCTCGGTAATAACTTCGTCAATGTCCTCGCCTCCGCAATCACCACAGTGATCGCCTTGCGCCTGGGTGGCGAACCTGCCATCGCGGTAGGCGCAGGCGTCCTGACATTAGTCATCCTGATATTCGCCGAAGTTACACCGAAGACCCTCGCTGCCTTGCACCCGGAACGCGTAGCCTTTCCAGCCGCATTCATTTACGGGCCGCTGCTCCGGGTACTCTACCCGCTGGTCTGGGTCGTCAACGTGGTCGCGAACGGATTACTACGCCTTATTAAAGTATATCCGCAAGACAGCACCACTGACGCGCTCAGCCAGGAAGAGTTGCGTACCGTTGTGCTCGAAGCGGGCGCCATGATCCCCAAACGCCACCAGGACATGCTGCTGAATATTATTGACCTGGAGACGGTCACGGTCGAAGACATAATGGTACCGCGCAAGGAAATTACCGGCGTTGATCTTGAAGACGACTGGGACGATATCATCCGTCAGATCACCGCCAGCCAGTACACCCGCCTGCCAGTCTATCGCAACAGTATTGACCACGTGGCGGGGTTTATTCACCTGCGCCGGGTACTCCCTTTGATGATGCGCAATGCACTGGACATGGAAACACTGGAAGGGTTGATACGAGAACCGGTGTTTATCCCGGAAAATACACCACTCAACCGCCAGCTACTGCACTTCCAGCGTGAACGCCGGCGCATCGGTCTGGTGATCGATGAGTACGGTGACATACAGGGCCTGGCAACGCTGGAAGATATTCTCGAAGAAGTTGTCGGCGAATTCACCACCGACCCCTCGACGAATATTCGAGACTATACCCCGGAAGAAGACGGCAGCTTCCTGGTCAATGGAACGGTAACGATCCGGGAACTGAACCGCTCACTACAGATGGAATTACCTACCGATGGCCCGAAGACACTGAATGGCATGGTGCTTGAGTACCTCGAGCATATCCCCGAGCCGGGTACCAGCCTGCTGCTGTCGGGCTACCCGGTGGATATCGTACAAACCAAGGGCAACCTGGTAAAAACCCTGCGGGTGCACGCCAACCAGCGACGCCCGGTGGATGAGGACCCGCAATGAGCGACGCAAGTAAAAAAACCGAGGCCGAATGGCGTCAGCAACTGGGTGACGAAGCCTTTGAAGTCACCCGCAACAAAGGCACCGAACGCGCCTTCACCGGAAAATATCACGACTGCAAAAACAGTGGCACCTACCACTGCGTCTGCTGTGATGCTGAACTCTTTCATTCCAATGAAAAATTCGACTCCGGCAGCGGCTGGCCCAGCTACTGGCAACCTGTAAGTGAGGCCGCGATTAGCATCCGGACAGACACCAGTCATGGCATGCGTCGCGAGGAAGTCCTGTGCGCTAACTGCGATGCACACCTGGGGCATGTCTTCGAAGATGGCCCCCCGCCTACCGGACTGCGCTACTGCATTAATTCCATCGCTCTGAATCTTAAAGAAAATAGGCTGTAAACCCGCTAACTTGTCAAAGCAGCCCCATAACAGGGTCTATAATCAATTTACGCGCCAAAACAATCATTTACCCAAAGGGGCAACCGATGGCCAAACTGACGCTGGCATTTAAAGAGCGCAAACTCAGAGTATTTGCACTACAGCCCGGCGAATGCCTGATCGGCCGTGATCCTGAATGCACCGTAGTAATCGATAGCCTCGCAGTGGAGCCACAGCACGCCGTGGTGCGCTTGAGTGACAATACCTGCCAGATCGAAGCCTGCAATAAAGACTGCGTAATCACGATAAACGGTCAGCCTCTGTCAGAAAGCCACACCCTGACAGAAGCAGATACGATTGGTATCGGTAAACACAGCCTCGGCTTTTCGGAAGACACCGACAGCCAGGCTGTACAAGCCGACGCCACTCCCCTGCCGACTGTGGGCTGGCTACAGATACAGAACGGCAGTCATCTGGGACGCACCATCCGTCTCGACAAAGCCTTCACGCGCATTGGCCGGCCGGATGCCGAGCTGGCGGTCATAGCACACCGGGATGAGGGGTATTTCCTGTCGGCACTGCAAGGCGAACAAAGTCCGCAGGTCAATAATCAACCCGTTAGCGAGGGTAGTTGTCAGCTGTTCAACAACGATCGCATTATTGTTGGCGAACTAGAGGTCCAGTTCTTTGCCGACAATCAGGCTGGCAGCGAATCCGACACATCGCCAACGACACAGGGCGCGACCGAACAACGCCGCTTCAGTCGGATTCCGTTTGACGTCAAGGTAACCCTCAAAGACGCCACACATACCTGGGAAACTGACTTGCTGGACATTTCCCTGCACGGCGCGCTGGTCAAGGTGCCGGAGACTTTCGAAACCAATGCCGAGAAGCGCTATCAACTCGCTGTACACCTGGAAGGTGGTCCGGATATCTGCATGGACGTGGACATCGCCCACCTGGAAGAACATGAACTGGGACTGGACTGTCACGATATTGATGTCGACAGCATCACCCACCTCCGTCGCTTGGTGGAACTGAATCTGGGCGATCCCGAACTGCTGGAGAGAGAGCTTTCCGCGCTTGGTTAGGCGCAAACGATACTGGCAAATCTTCCAGCCATCCAACTGGCCATTGTCGTGCGAATTCTGCTATTTCTCACAAATACTGAAGAACCCCGCAATAGCGGGGTTCTTCGTATACGACCACCGGCGGGGCAACTCCCCAGCCAGGAATAAATCCCCTTGTTGCACATCTGTTTGACAAACAGCCCGACCGGGTTTATACGTTTGCTGCGCGCCGTTTTCCGGGCAGAGACTAATATCAAACAACCCCGGTTCATTTGCTCGACAACGCTCCGCAGGAAACAGCTATGACAGCCCCTACTGGATTTGTGCAATATCTCGCTGCGTTATTACTTCTGACAGGAAACTGTGCAGTCTGCGCCGCAGATTCTGGCGCCAAGGGCCCTCCACCCTTTCCGCTCAGCGAGCAAACGCAACAGCTTGCTTACGATTACCTGGTTTGCGCCACACACGCATTTGAAGAGAAATATATCGGTACGATAGAGCTGAATCAGGCCGTGGAATATTCACTGGGGAAATGCGAAAAGCAGAAGCAAGCGGCCCACGACAGCGTATTGAAAGATGCCGTCGCGGGAGGTTGTGAGACCTGTGCACCCGAGGTCGAAGCGGAACTTGATCTCGAGGTCCGAAACAAGTTAATCGGCAACATCAATTACGAGAAAAAATTCGAATCCGACAGCGGCTTGTTTAATTAATTCATTCGACTCGCGAACGCAACATGCACTGTCACAGAGCCCCGTGCATTACCTGCTCCAGAGCCCATAACGGGATCGCACCACCCCATGTGATGTTAGAACTGCTGGCTTCCATCACACGTCTCGCGGTACTGATACTCAGACCCATGATGGACCTGACACGCGACCAAGACCTGTTTCCCCACCGTGTTTTTGATCCGAGTTGAGAGGAACTGACAGCTGAAATAAATGACCCTTTACATTACCAAACTGCAGTTCATCAGTATTCAGCCTTTTACGTGTTTCGGCCGGAAGTCGTCTTTAGTCGCCCCTTATATAAGCAATGACTTACAGGCAAATAACGACCCGTTGCAGCCCTTCGATCTGTTTGTCGGTAGGTCTGAAAAGCAGCAAGTTTCGGACGTTCCCATCCTGCAATCGTACTTCGACTGTCGATCAGGAACTGCAGACTGACCAGCAGTTCCCGGGTCTCGACAGTAACAAAAAGGACTTGATGAAGAACGCCGACGGTTCCTTTGACATCTTCTTCGCTCCGAAGGCATCTGCCGGCAAGGAAGCCAACTGGCTTCAGACGCTTCCCGACAAGGGCTGGAACATGCTGTTCCGCATCTATGGTCCACTAGGGCCTAATTCTATAAGAGGTGGAAGCTAGGTGATCCCGAACGGGTCAACTTACGGTGAGGACACGTATCCGGGGGCGGGTGATACAATCAATCGCGTTCCAGGACAGACAAGGATAAGGAGTAAAAAGATGACTACGAAATTTTTAACGGCTCTGGCTATTGCCGGAGTAGTGGCTGCCAGTACGGTGACCGCAACGCAGGCACCGAAGATGAAAATGACCACGGACATCCCGGTGTCGATCACGACCGAAGACAAGGTCGATACCTCCATTGGCAAGCTCGAGTACTTCGATGGTGTGCCCACACCGGACACTGTTCAAACAGTCTACGACAATCTTGACCGGATGAACGGGGTGCAGGCGTTTCTCGCCGGTCTGCCGGCTGCGTCGACATTTGCGTTGTATGATGGCCCGAAAGCGATTGGCGCCGACAGTCCTAACAAGATCCAGATTTGGCAGCAGCTGATGGATTCCAAAACGCTCCTGCTGACCGGCAACACCTCGACGCTCTATTCTTTCACCACGCTTGATCTGAAAACTGATGGCGCAACTGTGATCGAACTGCCGCCGGGTATGCTCGGTGCCATCGATAGCGCGTGGTTTCGCTATGTCGGCGACTTCGGTCCCGCGGGCCAGGACAAAGGCAAGGGAGGCAAATATGTTGTTCTGCCACCGGGCTACAAAGGCAAGGTGCCTGAGGGCTACTTTGTCCTGAAGTCACCAACGTACCGCAACTGGATCTTTCTGCGTGGGTCGATCGCCAAGGGCGTCGATGCTGCCGTCAAGAACATCGAGTCGAACCTCAGGATCTATCCGCTCGCAACGGCAGACAATCCCCCAAAGACTGAGTTTGTGACCGCGACCGGCAAGGTGATAAACACGGTCCCGGCCAACGACTTCAACTTCTACGAGCAGCTAAACGAGGTTGTCCAGTATGAGCCGATCGAGTCGCTTGATCCCCAGACCCGCGGCCTCTTTGCCTCTATCGGCATTATCAAGGGGCAGCCTTTCAGTCCCGACGCCCGAATGAAAAAACTACTCACGGACGCAGTCGCCATCGGTAATGGCACTGCCCGAGCCATCACCTTCTATCCGCGTACACCGGGGAACTACATCTATGGCAAGGATAGCGGCTGGCTCATGGCCTATGCGAACAAGAACACGTCATTTACCTACGACGGGGCCTACAACACCGAGGCCGCGACCTGGTTCTACTACAATGCCATAGGCGTTACCCCTGCTATGGCGGTGACCCGGGCTGGCGCAGGGTCGGACTACGGCATTATCGCGACGGACACCAAGCAGCAAGCGCTGGATGGGGCGAAGACCTACAGTCTAACCCTGCCAAAGGATGTGCCGGTAAAGGCCTTCTGGGCGGTTACGATCTACGACACCCAGACACGGTCGCAGCTACAGACGGATCAGCCTTACCCGACGATTGGCAGTCAGACCGAGGGAATCCAGAAGAATGCCGACGGCTCCTTTGATGTCTACTTCGCGCCAAAAGCACCCAAGGGCAAGGAGAATAACTGGCTGCAGACCATTCCCGGAAAGAGCTGGATTGCTGTCCTGCGCATGTACGGACCGGAAGAGGCTTGGATCGAGCAGACCTGGCGGCCGGGTGAAATCGAGTTGGTGGAGTAGTCAATAAAGAGAACTTCGAGGGGCGGTCTGCGATGTGGACCGCCCCTGGCGATAGATTAAAGACTGGTGAAGTAATATGAGAAATTTTGGATGTCCGGAACTTGCTGCATAGTTGCCATTCGCTGGTCGTCCTTGTAGGGCGAGAGTTGGCCGAACCAGGAAGTATAGGAACCCCGCATCAGCGGAGTTTTCTGTTTCTGGGATGACTGGTTCTGGCCGGACTTCACCGTGCGCAGCAGTGCCAGGCAAAGGCTCTGTCGAGGCCGCGAACGGCTGGTTACCGGCAGATAGGAGACCATCCTGAAATAAGAAAACTCCGGCACAATGATCGGGGCTGTATTGTCATCTATAGAAACGCCCCGGTAGTTGGGCGGTCTTGCTGGTGGCTTTGCCCACCTTCAGAGCTGTCAGGTCTTCCCAACCACTCCTGCAAGTACCGTGCTTGCCGAGGCGTCAGAGGGGTGAAGATCGTTGCCCTTACGGCTCTGGCAGACCTCTATGGGCTTGCCCTCTCTTTTTTTCACCCTCCTAATACTAAGTATAGCTGCAGATTTCGGAGTCGCTGCCTTACTAGCTCGTCATAGCCTTCGGGTGCTGTTTTTTTTGTGTTAAAGACCCGAAGTTGGCCGGTTTCAGATCTTCAGGCGAAAAGGATTTACAAAGCAGTATTAAAAAAGCCAGTGTCTGAGGAGGAAGACCAGACGCCGGCAGGTTACTTTTTGGAGGAGTATTCTCATCTAACCGCAGCTTATTAGAACAACATGCTGTGCTGCTCCTTCTATCGACTGATTGCATGATCTCTTAACACTAGACTGGTGGAGGATGTCCCGCCGGAGCGGATTTCTGTATCAATTTACCAATCAGTAAGCGGCAGCCTTCGGGCCCCGTTTATTTTTTCTGAAGGTCCGGTTCTGGCAGCCATAATCGGACATCCAACTGAATGACTTAGGAATAACTCCACCGAACCTTGGCGTTCGGTAATTGGGCGATGAAAGTAAAGGGGATTCGTGCCGATAGTTCAGCCAGTAAAACTACGAGGCCACCCTAACATGGCAACCAGGGCACAGCAGAAATGGAAGGACTCAGGCTCCAAAGGCAAACGGCGCCGGAACAATGATTGCGATGAGGCGCCACTGACGATACTACGGCTTGACCTTAATACCATTACTGAGCAAATCAAAATACTGGAATGTGAACTGGATGCGGATCCCTGCCTGTGCACCGAGGGGACAGGCACCATTCTGTCGCTGGTTGAGGCCCTGAAGCAGGAACTAAAGGGAATCAGGCTCCGTATAAGACAACTCAAGGGGGCGGGATCGGAGACAACGCTAAACACTTAACCGGATATATCACCCGCTCAATCAATTTTGAGTGAAGGTCGTGTTTTGGCAGCCGAAATAAACCCTTCAGGCAAACCAGTCCAGCACTTCGGAGTAACGCGCAACCGGCGTCACTTCGAGTCCCGGAATCGCTGATCTCGGTGCATTCGCTGCCGGTATTAACGCACGCTTGAAGCCCAGCTTCGCGGCTTCACGAAGTCGCTCCTGACCATTCGGGACAGGGCGTATTTCCCCCGCCAGCCCGACTTCACCAAACACTATCAGATCATTGGGCAACGTCCGGTCTCGGAAGCTCGACAACACTGCCAGTAATACCGGCAAATCAGCCGCGGTTTCATTCACGCGCACACCGCCCACTACGTTAGCGAATACATCCTGGTCACTCATGAACACACCACCATGACGATGCTGGACTGCCAGCAGCATGGCCAGACGATTATGTTCCAGACCAACAGTGACGCGCCGCGGACTGGACAACTGGCTGTCGTCCACCAGGGCCTGCACTTCCACCAGTAATGGACGGGTGCCTTCCATAGTAACCAGAATGACACTACCTGCCACAGGTTGTTGGTGACGCGAAAGAAAAATGGAGGAAGGGTTTTTTACTTCCTTCAGCCCCTTGTCAGTCATGGCGAATACACCCAGCTCGTTGACTGCGCCAAAACGGTTCTTGATGGCACGAATCAGCCGGTAACGCTCGCCTGGTTCGCCCTCAAAATACAGCACCGTATCCACCATGTGCTCCAGTACGCGTGGACCTGCAAGTGTCCCTTCTTTGGTCACGTGCCCTACCAGGAATAGCGCTGTGCGCGTCTGCTTGGCGAAACGCACCAGCTGAGCGGCACTTTCACGCACCTGTGCCACCGAACCTGGCGCCGACTGCAGGGCCTCGGTATACAGGGTCTGGATCGAGTCAATTACCATGACCTGCGGTGTTTCTACACGGGCATGTTCAATAATGCGCTCAACTGATGTTTCCGCCAGCAACCGAACCTGGTCAGCCGCAACACCCAGGCGCCGGGCACGCACTGACACCTGCTCGGGTGATTCTTCACCGGTGACGTAGAGCGCTTTCAGGCTATCTGCAAACGCTGCCATTGCCTGCAACAGCAAGGTCGATTTTCCTATCCCGGGATCACCGCCAATCAATACCACCGAACCGGCAACCAACCCGCCTCCGAGTACCCGGTCGAGCTCGTCAACACCAACCGAAACCCGTGCTTCCGAGCCGGACTTGACCTCCGAAAGCATCTGCACTTGTGTGCCGGCTTCACCGGTATAGCCGGCAAAGCGCGCCGTCCTGCTTGCCGGAGACACCACTGCCAGCACTTCGCTCAGGCTGTTCCAGGCACCGCAGTCTCCGCACTGTCCGGCCCACTTCGACGCCTGGGCACCACAATCGTTACACTGATAGAGAGTTTTTGGCTTAGCCATTTACATACTCGCGAGGCACCCGGGGGCTGACGCCGCAAAACAGCTCATAACTTATAGTACCGGCACGTGCCGCCACAGCCTCTACAGGCAGACAACTACCCCACAGTTGCACGCTGTCACCAGACACAGCTCCTGGCTGATTCCGCAGGTCGACATAGAGGGTGTCCATAGACACGCGCCCCACCAATGGTGCAATTTTTCCATTTACCAGCACGGGCATACCCGCTGGCGCCTGTCGAGGGTAGCCGTCACCATATCCGGTCGCAACAACGCCTATCGGCATATCAACCGGACACTTCCAGGTCTGGCCATAGCCGATCGATTCTCCCTGTTTGCGCGGGTGCACCGTAATTAACTGCGATTCAAAATTCATCGCCGCCTGTAACTTTACAGGCTGTGCAACGTCGACATCGAAAGGTGATGCACCGTATAACATAATGCCCGGACGCACCCAGTCAAAACACATGTCCGGCCGACTCAGCAACGCAGCAGAGTTTGCCAGTGAACGCTCGAGGCCCCGCGCTGGCAGGGCCTGGAATACAGCCAACTGCGCATCGTTGGCCGGGTTATCCGGTATATCCGCACACGCGAGGTGTGACATTAGACGAATACTGCCGCCGCGCCGTTCAACCAGCTTTTCCAGGCGATCCAGCGCTGTTGCCGCATAGTCGGCCGGCACACCCAGGCGATGCATACCGGTATCCACTTTTAGCCAGACGTGTAATGGCGTACTGATCCGCGACTGCTCCAGCCATTCAATCTGCTCACGAACATGCACTGCCACCTGCAGATCATAGTTAGCCGCAGCTTCAAGCTCATCTGCCGAAAACACCCCCTGCAGCAATAACAATGGCCGCTGTACTCCTGCCTCGCGCAACAGCAACGCCTCGTCGATACTGGCTACAGCAAAAGCATCAGCCTGCTTCAGTGCCCGTGCGACCGGCACTGCACCGTGACCATAAGCGTTCGCCTTGATCACCGCCATAATACGGCTGTCGGGTGCGGCCTGACGGGCCAGTGAAAGGTTATGTTGCAGGGCTGATAAGTCGATGCACGCCCGAACCGGACGTGTCATGCATCAGGCCCGCCGGGGTTGAAACCGGAATCATTGGAATAGCTGTTCATGGGAGTAAAGTTTTCGAACCGGGTATGCTTGCCGAGGAAGGTCAGTCGACGCATGCCGATGGGGCCGTTACGCTGCTTGCCAATGATTATCTCTGCCGTGCCCTTTTCGGGGCTGTCCTCATCGTAAACTTCATCGCGGTAGATGAACATGATGACATCGGCATCCTGTTCGATAGCGCCGGATTCACGCAGGTCGGACATGACAGGCCGCTTGTTGGGGCGCTGCTCCAGACTACGGTTCAACTGTGACAATGCAATGACCGGCACGTGAAGTTCTTTCGCCAGCGCTTTCAGTGAGCGGGAGATCTCCGATATTTCACCGGTACGGTTTTCCTTGTGCCCCGGTACCTGCATCAACTGCAGATAGTCGATGACAATCAGGCCAAGGTCATGTTCGCGTTTCAGGCGGCGCGCACGGGCGCGCAATTCGGTAGGACTCATAGCCGGTGTGTCGTCGATAAACAGCGGTGCTTCCGAGAGAATGCTCACCGCCGACGTCAGACGTGGCCAATCGTCATCCTCGAGCTTGCCGGTACGCACCTTGGTCTGGTCGATGCGGCCCAGGGATGACATCAGACGCATTGCCAGCTGCTCGCCGGGCATTTCCATGCTGAATACCGCAACCGGTTTACCATCTTTAATGGCAGCATGTTCGGCGATGTTCATGGCAAAAGTGGTCTTGCCCATTGACGGGCGCCCGGCAATAATTATCAGGTCGGAGGGCTGCAGACCGGCGGTCATGTCATCAATGTCGGTAAAACCGGTCGGCACGCCAGTCAGCGGATTATCCAGGTGGAACAGGGTATCAATGCGGTCAACCGCCTTGGTCAACAGATCCTTGATATTGGTAAACCCGGAACCCCGACTGTCACCCTGATCGGCGATACGAAAGACAAGCTGTTCGGCATTGTCCAGCAGCGCCGCAGTATCACGACCTTCTGTGAAGTAAGCACTGTTAGCAATCTCGGTACCTACGTCTGCCAGCTGTCGCAGTACAGAGTTACTTCGCACAATAGTCGCATAGGCGCGGATATTGGCTGCGCTGGGGGTATCCTTGGCCAGGGTGCCCAGGTAGGTCAGGCCACCAACGTCGTCAAGCCCCACCTGGCTGTCCAGCCATTCGGACAAGGTAATGACATCGCAGGGATCACCCTTTTCGATAAGATGCTGGATGGCATTGAATATCTCGCGGTGCTCACGGCGATAAAAGTCACCCTCGGTTACCAGGTCGGCGATTTGATCCCAGGCGCGATTATCCAGCAGCAGACCACCGAGCAGCGACTGCTCGGCCTGGACGGAATGCGGCGGTACTTTCTGGCGATCAGTGGCAAATTCAACCGTATTTGCCGATGGGGCCGACTCCGGCATTCGTCCTCCGTGGAACATTTGTTACTGAAGCGTGAAGCGTATCCAAGGCGCCATACTAAAGCGCGCGGAAGGACCACTCAAGCACGCAATTTGCGGGCCTTTCGGCCCTCATGTCTCGCGGACAGTCTCCGCTTTTGCGTATGTACTTAAGATTAATTGACTTAGAACCGTCAGGCACCGGGAATGCCAGGTTTTCTCATTGATATTCAATCGGATTTATTCCTGGAACCTTCTGCGGCCAGGGCTTTCCGGACACCACAAACGAGAACGCCCTGCCACGTGAAATGTGACAGGGCATTTCGGGATCGGTGACGCAGCGTTTTATTCTGCTTCGACGACCAACGTTATTTCCGTGTTCACATCGGTGTGCAGGTGAATATCCACCTGGTATTCCCCGACCTGCCGGAAGGCACCTTCCGGTAACCGCACTTCGTGACGTTCGATATTCACACCTGCCGCAACCACGGCTTCAGCAATATCGCTGGTTCCGACCGAACCGAACAACTTGCCTTCTTCACCCGCCTTGGCAGTAATGGTGACAGTCATGTCTGCCAACTGGTCACGGCGCGCTTCTGCAGACGCCAGTGCACCCGCAGCAGCTTGTTCCAGTTCAGCACGGCGTTCCTCGAAGGCCTTGATGTGTTCCTCGGTGGCTGGTGTTGCCTTGCCACTGGGAATCAGGAAATTACGTCCATAACCTGGCTTGACGTTTACACGGTCACCCAGGTTGCCCAGGTTCTCAACTTTTTCCAACAGAATGACTTCCATCGCTCGACCCTACCCTTATGCACTCGGCTTCAATTCAATGTGTTTCCGTTTTAGCGGTACGTCGGCGCAGATCCACCCAGGGATCCAGCAAGCCGGTAACGACCACCATCAACAATGCCTGCGGTAACAGGCTCATTAATACATAAGCAGCGATAATCCAGCCCTTCGCTGCTTTCATATTTGCCAGCGTGGCATGCAACACTGCCAGACCGACAAACAAAAATACCACCATCATAATCAACGACCACTGCAGGGCGATACTGCTGACTATGCCCAGATTCACCGCCGCCAGGACACTCAATGCGATACCTGCCAGCGACATCCTGGCGTTCAATCGCAAGGCGTAAAACTCGGTACGCAAAGCGCCGGGTTTCAGCAGCAGCGACTGCCACCAGCGGCCAAGCATGAGACAGGTCAATGCCGCAAAACCCAGACCGGCAGCCAGCGAACCTGTCATCAGTGGCGCCACCTGATCAACAAAACCGGTCAGTGTAGCGCTGTCCAGCTGCAGCTCAGGATTTGCTGCCAGTGCATCCGCCATAACCTGCAGCTGTTGCTGCCACCAGGGCGCCGGATCACCGTATAGCACATAGGCCAGTAATACACCCAGCATCCCCAAAGCACTCAGCGACAGCATGGCCATTGCAAGTGAGCGGGTGATCCGCAACACAACGGCGGCCAGCCATACCGGCAACCACAAAAACATCGAGGTCACCGCCACCGCTATACCCTGGTGCATCAGCAGCTCACTCAGTATTCCCGTAGCAAGCCCTGCACCAGCCAGCACAATCAGTCCCGGCCGCAAGCCGTTATGCAGGCTGTACAGCCCCAGTGCCGCAGCACCCACGTAACTCAGCAAGGACGTTATCGGTGGCGCCAGAAAACTCAGCGCAGTGCACAGTGAAATCACCAGCACTGCCTGCAGGGGACCCGCAATAATTAATCCGGCCAGTGCGCGCATCAATCAACATCGCAACGGTCGGACACGGGTCCGGCCGCACTTAACCCTTGTGGGAGTCGCAGTACGGCAACAGTGCCAAAAAGCGCGCACGCTTGATGGCGGTGGCAAGCTGGCGCTGGTATTTCGCCTTGGTACCGGTAATACGGCTCGGTACGATCTTGCCGGTTTCACCCACGTAGTTCTTGAGTGTCTGAAGATCCTTGTAATCAATTTCTTTTACGCCTTCTGCGGTGAAACGGCAGAACTTGCGGCGACGAAAAAAGCGAGACATGTTTTTACCTCTCGTTTAACCGTTATTCTCAACGGTCTGAATATCCAATGCATGCAACTCAACACGGGTATCAGGGGCGCGGTAACCGGAACGGCTTACAAAGCCTGTCACCTTCAACCAGCTGCCTGCCGGCAGTTCCTGAACCCTACTGGCCAGTGGTTTGCCACTTGCCACCACAGTGAGTCGACACTCAACTTCGCGCACCTGTCCAGCCTCTTGTTGACGGGAACGATGCGCCATAACAAATCGGGCGATGATGATGCCGGCGGGAGTGGTGCGTAATTCTGCCACCTTGTGCAACTGGCCGGTTATGACCAGCTGATTTTCCGCCTGCTCCACGCCTCCCTGGCTAATCGCCGTTACTCGGCGCTGGCGCCTTCCTCGGCACCACCTTCGTCAGCAACAGGCGGCTGTTCGTCGGCAGCCGGGGCGTCTTCGTCAGCAGCACTGCGGCGCGGACGGTCGTCCCGGTCATCCTTGTCATCACCGCGCTTGGCCAGCAGCGACGGATCTGTCTCGGCTTCCTTGCGGACAATAATCAGGTTACGCAGCACGGCATCGTTAAAACGAAACGCGCTTTCCAGTTCTTCCAGCTCTTCAGTGCCGCACTCGATATTCATCAGCACGTAATGAGCTTTGGCCAGTTTCTGGATGGGATAGGCGAGCTGACGGCGTCCCCAGTCTTCCAGACGATGGATATTGCCACCCTTGGATTCGATGGTCGTGCGGTAACGCTCGATCATCGCAGGCACCTGCTCGCTCTGGTCCGGATGGACCATGAACACTACTTCATAATGACGCATTAAATGCTCCTTATGGATGAAA
>Ga0316189_10002754_pt1 | contig 17138 bp, 17 predicted proteins | sample LowCovwburrow_MG_FD_204930 | JGI IMG/M metagenome (GOLD analysis project Ga0316189, IMG submission 204930) | Coastal sediment microbial communities from Maine, United States - Lowes Cove worm burrow | ecosystem: Environmental > Aquatic > Marine > Coastal > Sediment | place: USA: Maine...
AAACGTCTTTGAGTGCCTGAAAAGGACCAAAAAATTTACTGGCCCGCCGTATTTTGATTATTGGGTTCTGCGTGGTTGGTTGCATATTTTTCCCCTGCGGCGTTTACTGAGTAAAGCAGGTAGTTAATTGTGGTGCAATTTACTTAGTTTACGTACGCTGCCAGAAATTGGACCAAACCTGCAGTACTCAAAGCGAACAGGGAGATTTTCATGAAATTGCTAAAAGCTGCCTTTACAGCCTTTATCGTCGTCGTTTGCGCCGCCAGCGCGCAGGCACAATCTGCATTGAATGAAATTTTGTCTGAGGGTGTGCTTAAGGTGGGCACAACCGGAGACTGGAATCCGATGACAATGCGTGACCCGGCAACCAATTCCTACCGCGGCTACGATATTGATGTGATGACCCAGTTGGCTGCTGATTTGGGTGTCGAAATTGAATTTGTGCCGACAGACTGGAAAACACTTGTCAGCGGTGTGACTTCTGGCCAGTACCACATGACAGGCTCTGCCTCAGTCTCGCCCGCGCGCGCTAAGGCGGCGGGGTATTCCAATAGCTATTTCTCGCTTGCAACCGTGCCGCTTACGCTTCGCACGAACGAGGGTCGTTTCAATGATTGGGGAGATCTTGATCAACCTGACGTGACTGTCGCAGCGACGCTTGGAACGACACAGGAAACCCAAGTGAAAGAGTTTTTCCCGAATGCGCAACATCGCATTGTCGAAGCCCCCGCACGTGATTTTCAGGAAGTGCTTTCCGGTCGTGCAGATGCGCATATCACGTCTAACGTCGAGGCGAACAAGCTGGTTGCGCAGTACGAACAGATGATGATCGTGCCAGTTTCTGCGCCACGCGCACCAACGCCAATCGCCATGCTTTTACCGCAGGATGATCAGGTCTGGATCAACTATGTAAACACATGGATTGGTCTGAAGCAGGAACAGGGGTTCTTCGAAGAACTGGGCCGCAAATGGCAGTTGCTGAATTGATCAAAGGGCAGGGGGCGAAAGCCCCCTTTTCGCGATGCTAACAATCTATGCAATCCCGGTTAGCCTTTATTGCGCTAAGCTGCGAATTTTGCTCCGACACAAATCCCTTGAATGGGAAGAATTACTGCCGCCGGGTGGCTATGGTTCGGACGAATATAAAAAAATCGTTCCTTCGGGAAATTTACCTGCATTGATCGACAAAGACCTTTTGCTGGCTGATTCAGAGGCGATCGCTGAATACCTGAACGAGAAAAACCCTGAGCCAGCGATGTTGCCTGATGATCTTACAGGCCGCGCCGAGATTCGAGAAAGAGCGCGGTTCCATGACACGCGCCTTGAACCTGCATTGCGCCAGCTTTTTTCGCTGATCCCCAAAGCGGCACGTGACGACGCGCGTCTTCGTGCCGGGGGTGAAGTTTTATCGCGCCATCTGAAAACGCTCGCTCGGTTGTTGGAGACGGCCCCACTTTCACGTGATGCACTATGGCTGGGCGATATCGGATTTGCGATTTCGTTTGAATGGATTGCCGCTTTGGAACAGGCGATCGGGTTATCTGTTGATTGGCCAGATGCAATTCGCACCTATCGTGAAGACCTTCGGCGTCACGCGGCCGTTGATGCCGAGCTTTCGGAGTATTTACCACGGTTGCAGGGCTATTTGGCAAAGGCGACTGAATGAAACTTGATCTCATGACGTGGCAAGAGGTTGACGCACATCTGGCACGCGCGCCCGCCATTATTCTGCCGACGGGTTCAATTGAACAGCACGGACCAATGGGATTGATCGGTACAGATGCTATTTGTGCAGAGGATATTGCGCTGGCCGCAGCGGAACTGACAAAAACAATTGTTGCACCAACACTTTGTTATGGACCCGCCCCATTCAACATGAACTTTCCGGGTACTATGTCGCTCTCATTTGCAACCTATCAGGCCGTTGTAAGAGAGCTGTTCGAAGGTTTGATTTCGCAAGGCTTTAAGCGGATCTACGTTCTGAATGGTCATGGAGCAAACCTAGAGCCGCTACGAATTGAAGCCGCTCGTTTGGATGAAGAAAAGGTTAGGGTGCGCAGTTGGTGGGACTTTGAACTGGTGAACAACCTGCGCCTTGAGTGGTATGGTGACTGGGAAGGCATGCACGCGACCCCGTCAGAAATATCAATCACACAGGTTAATCATCACGCGGTTCTACCCGGACAAGCACAGAACCCACCTGTGAAACTCTCTTCTGAATTTATTCAAACACATGCCGGTGATAAACATGGCCCTGCCGCAGAACACCGTGCGGCCTTTCCCGATGGCCGAGTTGGGTCCCACTCGGCTTTGGCGTCTAGAGAGCAAGGAGAGATTTTGCTGGAGACCGCCGCAGCCTGCGTCGCAAAAGATTTTGCGTCTTTCACAGTAGATATTTAACCCTGATGCTGCGCCCCGATACCCTGAAACATGGCGCGCAAGTCGACTGTTGATTTTTCCCCAATGTGGGCATGGTTTTCTTTGAGCCACTCGGTGGCGGTCTGACGACCAAGATCCCTGAGATGTGTCAGAAATTTCCACTCAACATTCATTTTTGACGATGCGCCAAGCGGCATAAGCTCTTTCTGGTTTTCGATGATATGCACCCTTGTGTCGCGATATTCATCCGAGGACAAGCTTCCTTCACGTATCAAACGTGAAACGAAATCGATCGAACGCAGTTCTTTCAGAAGGCTTCCGTTAAAGCTGATTTCATTGACCCGGTTCAAAATATCCTGCGCGGTTTTGGGTGCCCCTTTTCTTTCTATAGGGTTAATCTGGACGACCACGATATCTGCGCAGTCGGATTCGGTGTGGAACGGAAACAAAGACGGGTTCCCCATATAGCCACCATCCCAGTAGGGTACGCCATCGATTTCGACGGCTTGATAGATGAGCGGAAGACAAGCAGACGCCATGACCATGTCAGCGGTCAGTTCCTTGCGATTGAAAACCTGAACACGGCCTGTTTCGACATTCGTTGCGGAGACAAAAATTTTCATTTTGTCACAGGACCGGACACGGTCAAAATCGACGATTTTTTCCAGCACCTGCTTCAGCGGATTGATGTTCATTGGATTTAGCTGATAAGGTGAGTAAACTCGGGAAAGAGCCTCGAAAAAATGGTATCCGTGCGATCTTTCCAAACTCCAGTTTCCCATGAAAACGTCTATGGGATGTCTTTGTACCGGGCTGGCACGTCCGTTTTCGCTCATCTTTGTGCCAAAAGCTGTGCATGGCCTCGCGTGCGCCTTCTTTACCACTGCGCATGATACCATCTGCGCAGACAACCGCATTCATAGCTCCGGCTGATGTGCCAGAGATTGCGGCAATATCAATTCGCCCATCTTCGAATATTTTATCAAGGACACCCCAAGTGAACGCGCCATGGGCACCGCCGCCCTGAAGGGCAAAATTCGCGCGTTTTTGTTCAGTGCTCATCGCGGTTCCTTAAAATATTAGGCTTTGGAGAGGCCTGTCTGGCAGCGATAAACATATACTGCCATCTTTAGGTTTCACCACCAACTAACGAGGATGTGTGCTTGTTGGAATGAATATGAAGGGAATATGAAATACCGCTGAATGTGGTTACGTTTGCGAACTGGAAAATTAGGCAATTGACCTTTGCAAAATCTATTCGTGATAAACTGGCATCTGTGGTGAATAGTCTGAACACTCATCGATCTGCAGCGTGGTACTTGCACCCGTGTTTTGTGTCGGAGGCACGATTGTGCGATATCCATCTTTGAAGGGCAAAACCAAACAGGCAGTCTGCATCAGATTTTCCCCCGGCAGATTTACGTTCCAGACTCGTATGTCATCCGTTTCTCGCCACGTGACGACATGTTGACCCTCGTCGGTGAAGTCCGCCGAAAGGCTCGTATCAATTGGTTTCCCGGGATGGCGAAGCATAAACAGTAAAAGACTGGACTGCGTGTCCCATATCCGGACACTGCCATCATCTGCAGCCGTTACGAGAAAACGATCATCAGGTGAAAACGCAACGCTTGATACAATTCCACTGTGGTACAGAGTCCGATTAGAAATTGGACGCCCGGAGCTGGTACTTTCAAGCGCGACAACGTTGTCTTCGGGGACAGTTGCCGTAATTTCACGATTGTGAGACATGAGCGATCGTTCATAAGGCACCGCAGATGCCAGGGATGCCTCGATCAAACTGTCATGTGCCGAGGTTTGGCCAAGACGCCGATGTAGTCCAAGTGCTACTTCGTATACATGCGCGGCTGCTTCGGAACTTGTAACGATGCGGTTGCCGTCAGGGGAAAACGCTGCCTGCGTAAAGCGGCTAGAGGAATTGCGAATCTCTAGCACTTCGTTACCGTTTGCCGCCGATGACACAAGCACAGTTTTGCCGGTGGAGACGGTTACGATGCGTGTGCTGTCAGGCGATAGCGCGATGCTGCCAATTTCGGTACCTTTTGGATAGATCGGCTGTGGCTCTAGCAGTGCAAGACCAGTCTCAAACTTCCATACCCCGACCATATTGTTGGCGGCGGCTACGATGGAGTGACCATCTGGCGAAATATCAGCTCGCGTAATCTGACCGACATGTTGGATTGGTTCACGCTTTTCGGTACCACTTGGAAAGTCGAAAATGCGCACTCTTTCGCCCGTGACGACCAGCAGTGAGCCCTTATCGCCCCCGAAGAAAACATCAACGATGGCAGCATCCATCTGAAGTGCAGGCCGCGTTTCCTTGCCCGTGTCCGGATTCCAGAAGCGAAGCGCCCTGTCGACGGCGGCTGTCACAATTGTTTTCCCATCAGGAGTAAAGGTAACAGCGGAGACGTCTGCATTGTTCTCGATCTTCGTGCCGGTTCGGACGCGTGAACTGATATCCCAAACGATGACGTTTTTTCCGGATGCAACAGCGATACGTTGCTCGTCTGGCGAAAAATTAAATGTGGTCGCAGGCCCAGGTGTATTCAGGGATTTACCAAAGGAGGCCCCGGTAACAGCGTCATATAACTGAACGGTCTGCTGGTTCATTGCAGTCACAATGTATTGCTGATCGGGCGTGAACGCCGCATGTAGAACCGGGCCTTTTTGCGAAGTGATGTGGACACGAAGGCGTTGGTTCGCAATCGCTGTGCTGACGGCATTTAAAGCATCCATAGGGCCACTTTCCTGGGTGCTTGCCGCTGCTGGCCAAACGCCTAGCGCCATTCTTATGGCCTCTTCCGGATTGCGCGTGGCAAGATCACGGGCTTGCCGCGCAGTGCGTTGCTGTTCTTTCGCGAGTTCTAAACTCGCGCGCTGTTTTTGAAGGACTGCTATAAAACCGGCCGCAATAACAATTGAGACTACTGCGATCAGGTTAAGGCCCATGTTGCGACGTGCCTTTCGCCTGCTTACGGCGATAAATCGCTTCAGTTCGGGTGTGGGATCAGGTGTATTGTTGGGCTGTCTGTTTAACCAGTCGATAGCATTACGCAGGTCTTTGCCGCGCAGTTCAGTGCCTATCTTGTTGACCCATCGGTTCGCCAGTTCACCAAATCGCGTGTGGTCGCGTATCCATTCGATATCCGCGTCAAAGGCGAATTTTGCTTTTTCCAGTTGCCGCTCAAAGACGACGTTTCCATAGAGGGGAATGTAGTTAACATGGGCAATTGTCGGGGGCAAATCCGCTCCGACATCTTCCAAAGCGACAGGGACCACACGTTTGTTGAGTTGGCTGGCAAACTCAAGTTCCCACTTGCAGGTATCTGACAAAAGCGATGCCTGACTAAGAATGCACAGCACGACGTCCGCGCTTCGGATCATTTCTGCCAGACGCGGGCGCCATTCCTCAAGCGAGAGGATATCTTCGCTATCAATGAATACCTGAAACCCGTCCGCTTTAAGCGCGTTGTAGATATTGTTCGCAACGGCATCGTCCTGACGCGAATAGGAAATGAAAATTCTGACTTTGTTGTTCATTTACCTGAAGATGTCCGTTTCTGATCCAGAATCTTAGGTGAAATGCCGGCTTCTGCAAAGGAATGATTCTAGCAAAGTTACGAATGAAAATTCGTTGATTTGATCTGCACCTGAGTTTGCGGATCAAAAAAATAAAAAAAATAAAGCAATAAAATCAAATAGCTTAGTTCATTTTTGACAAGAGGTGAGTAAAAATTATAGAAAGTGTGTTGACTACACTAAGTATTAGTGTCAAATTAACACTATCGAAAAGATACAAACACACAAACCAAACAAAGAACGAAGGGAATAGAAAATGAAACTCAAAACACTCGTACTCGCAGTCGTAACTCCTCTGGCACTCTCAACAATCGGATCAGCAAGTTCTGCCTCTGCGGCCTGCCCAGATTGGCGTGATGAAGCCCGGACCGAAATCCACAGCAGTGCCCAGCAACTTTATACGCGTCACAGCTATTCAGTTCTCGCAGGGGGGGACGTCCAGGTTGACTACTGCCGTGTAAGCGATCAGACCCCAGAACCAGCAACCGGTTTTGTAGCGGATCGCCCGGATTTCGAAGTGTACTACGATGGTTCCAGTGACTATGCCCTCGAAATTTCGGTCACCGGAGAATGTGACACAACACTTCTGGTGAACACAGCGAACGAAAACTGGTTCTTCGATGACGACGCTGCCGGAAACGGCAACCCCCGCATCTACCTGACCTCACCGTCCGAAGGGTGGTATGACATCTGGGTTGGCACATTTAACAACAGCATGTGTGATGCAGAACTGCACCTTGAAACTTACTAAGAAAAAGAGGCCTTCAAGGCCTCTTTTTTCATTGAATTTGGCCGTTCCTTCGATAAGGGCGGCCAAATTTCTGATGGAAACCCATATCGTCGGATAAGGTGATGAATTGATATTGCTCACAGTTAGTGTTCATTGTACACGTATCATGATTTTCGAAATAAAGGCTTAGTATGAGTTATACCTATGATTACCCGCATCCCGCCGTCACGGCAGATATTGTGATATTTTCAATCCGTGACGAGGAATTGCATGTTCTTCTTATTCAAAGGAAACTTAACCCGTTTAAGGGGGCCTGGGCGTTGCCTGGTGGGTTTATTCAGATGGACGAAGATCTGGAAACCGGGGCCGCACGAGAGTTGGCAGAAGAAACGGGCCTGACAGGTATTCATCTGGAACAACTAGGTGCCTTTGGCCGACCTGATCGTGACCCGCGGGAAAGGGTGATCACGATCGCTTTTCTCGCTTTGGTTCCGTCGGACAAACTTGTGCTGAGCGCTGCAACGGATGCAAGCGATGCGCAGTGGCACAATCTGTCAGACCTGCCAAAGCTCGCTTTCGATCACGAGAACATTCTGGACGCGGGCCGGGAGCGTCTTGCAAACATGGTTTCAAGCGATATCGCGCAATCTGCACGGGTTGTTTTCGAGTTTTTGCCGGGAAAATTCACGCTTGCCCAGGCGCAGAGTGTTTTTGAAATTATCAAAGGGGAAGCGCTGGACAAGCGCAATTTCAGAAAATGGATCATGGCAAATTGGGCGCTTACGGATCTGGAGGAAAAAACACAAGGTGGGCGTCACCGCCCGGCCGCTTTGTACTCTCTGACCTAGAGGGCGAAGTATCTAAGAAACTCGCAAGTGGGCGCATTAACTGGTTTTGAGGGTCGAAAAGGTTAAGAACAACTGATCGTCCTTTCAGACGTTGGGGCCCATATGCTACCAACAAGTGAGGCTCACACGACGCCCCAGAACCAGAGGATCAGACATGACCCGCAAGATTAATCCGTTTTTTCAGCCTGTTTCAGCGATAGATTTACCACGTTACGCAGGTGTTGCCACCTTTATGCGTCTGCCTTATCTGACCTCCGATGATCCAAACTACGAAGCTGTTGAATTGGGCCTCGTCGGTGTGCCGTGGGATGGTGGAACGACCAACCGTCCCGGTGCAAGACACGGTCCGCGGAGCTTGCGTGACTATTCCACAATGATCCGTGCAGGCAATCCCGTGAGTGGGATAAACCCTTTTTCATCGGTCAATTGTGCCGATCTTGGTGACGTGCCACCCAACCCAATAGATTTGCACGACAGCTTGGAACGCATTTCCACTTTCTACGCTGGCTTAAAGCAAAACAAGATTACGCCGATGACGGCGGGAGGGGATCATCTGATTACCTTACCAATATTGCGAGGGCTTGCGAGTGATGGACCTGTTGGATTGATCCAGTTTGATTCTCATACCGATCTTTTTGATAGCTACTTTGGTGGCAATAAATACACCCACGGAACCCCATTTCGCCGCGCTATCGAGGAAGATTTGGTTGATCCAAAGCGCATGGTTCAGATCGGTATTCGCGGTACTGCGTACAATATCGAAGATGTTGAATGGGGTCTGGATCAAGGTATCCGGATTATTCGAATTGAGGAGTTTTTTGATAGGGGTGCCGCAGATGTCATGGCGGAAGTGCGAGGTATCGTTGGCACCGAGCCAACCTATTGCACCTTCGATATTGATTTCATTGACCCAACGTTCGCGCCCGGCACAGGAACACCAGAGATTGGTGGCCCCAATAGTTTTCAGGCGCAGCAGGTTGTTCGCGCGCTTGAAGGTGTGAACCTGATTGGGGCAGATTTGGTGGAAGTATCGCCACCATTTGATCCCACAGGCGGTACAGCCTGGCTGGGAGTTTCGATCATGTTTGAGCTCATGTGTGTTTTGTCCGCTGCAATTCGGGAAAACCACGCGTAGCTATGACCGACAATCAGGTTTAGTTTTGTTTCGCCTTGGGGCGAAAGTCTAGCAGTCAACGTGCTAGGATTTCGTCGCAGATCGCGAATTGCGGATTGTTACACCTAGAAAAGCTGTGACGTACCCTAGTATGGCTCCTAGCGCATCTGCCAGAAAATCCAGGTATTCACCCTGCCGGCCCACCATCGGCTGAATGATCTCGATCAGAAGCCCGTAAATAATCGCGGCTGGAAGTACCCAGATCGCATTTCGCAAGCGAAAGTAGCAAAGCGGTATGACCAATGCCCAAAACGCCACCAAATGATGGAGTTTGTCTGAACTTATTTCCGGTCTTTTGGGTGGTTCAATTAAAGGGGTCAGCGTCCCGATGGTGATTAACACAAAAATTGCGATCGAAATGATCCAGGCCAACCGAGAAGACATAAAAAGTAACCTTGTTTCTTAATCTTCTAAACATCTCAGCGTTTAGTTACCATTGTCTAAGTTGCAAAGCCATGTACTCTGGAAGTGTTAATAATTCAGGGCCAGTTATGCGCGGTTCTCTCATAATCTTACTTTTCCTCACGGCCTGTAGTCCTTCGTTGTCTCCGTTTGGCGCAATTGAGCGTAAGACAATTGAGTATCAGCAAGGTGAGGCGCTCATGAATGATTGTTACCAGCGTCAACAGCGTTGCAATGAGTGGCTGGCGTTCAAGGCTGACTGGGAGGCAAGATTGAACAATGTCACAACGTTTGAACGCAGCTTGGCAGCGCATAAGGCACGTGTTGCAGCGGGTGGATCTGTGTAACCGTCGAAAATCTTGGCCTCTAAAGGAAAACCGCCGCGCTTTGGCGGCGGTCTTTCGAAGCATCTCATTTACGCTCGGTTAAGAAGATATGCTTGGAATTGAAGCGAATTAGACTGGCTTCGACATAATACCTATACCACAAAATTTAGTGAGTCGCAGCATCAGAGTTTTTATCTGGTATCGGCGTGCAATTGATGCGCTCAAAACAGGTGTTTTCTTATTCGCTCAAATCCATATCCGATGTGTATTCTCTGAATATATCCGACTGCCTCTAAATCGTTCGCCGCAAGTGCGGTGTTGATTTCTGTAAGCTCATCAACCAGTGCCCGTGCCACGTCTGGTCCAACGATGTCACCAACACGGTACCACGTGCTGGCAGCCTGATAATATGTTTGGAGCCAAAAAGACCGCAATACGATGTTTCCGATCAGGCTTGCGATGAGAATGTTCAGCTGGTGATTGAGAATGATATAGGACCTTAGATTGAATTCTTCGACCAATGCGTTCGCCTGTCTTAGCAAATCTGCCGCTTGCGATTTGTGAGCCTCCTCAATTTTAGTTGATGTGGTTCTGCCTATAAGGGTCGCAAGATGAAGGCGCATTTCATAAACTTGCATTACTTCATCATCTGACAGCGAAACAACAACAGTGCCAACGCCGTTGCGCGTTTCGACGAGGCCCAGATGGTTGATGCGGCTTATAGCGTCCCGTACCGGGGTTCGGCTGACGCCAAATTCCTTTGCCAGATCTGCTTCTTTTAATTGGTCTCCCGGACGATAGTCTAAAAAGCAGATGCGAAGCAGAATTCCACTCTGGATATCTTCAACAGTGGATTTGTTGCTGTTGCTTTCTGGCAGATTATTTGACGTATCACTAAGGGGCACGAACCTCTCCTTGTTCCGAATTAAATGCAGTTGCTCCAGCGCTTCTAGCGAAGTGAAGTTCGCGAATGGCAAGATACTCAAAACCGGGTTCGCTTTGCATACCTATATACAGCATAGGTCAAAATTTGATTATTAGACTAGTAAATTAGTTATTGACACAAAAGATGTATACAGGTCAACAATGCAAAAGCAAAGCTAATCCTCTAGGATTCGCAGCCAAACCTACCTGAAACCTCTGATTTTTTGAGTAAGGACCATCTCATGCTTGAAGAAGCAAAAGTAAGAACTCGTGATCTGCAAGCGCGAATGAAGGATATGGGGATCCGAAAAGCAGTTTTCACCGACGAAAGCTCGATTGCTTATCTCGCTGGTTTTTGGGGATACTTGGGTATCGAATTTGGGCGCCCCACCATGCTTGTTGTTGACGCTGACGAGACGCCTGTCGTGATTACACCGCTTATGGAATCCGAGATGGTGGGCGCTATGACCTGGGTCGAGGATATCAAGGTTTGGGAGGACATGGGTCAACGTAGCTGGGGCAGGGCGTTGGGTGAAGTTCTGGGCGATACCCCAAAAGAAATATGGATTGAACGAAACCATATCCCGGCCATAGTGCGCAATTTTCTGGATGACACATACCCGGGTACAAAGCTGGCTGATATATCACCTGTTCTTGGTTCGCTGCGCGTGATCAAAACGCCGTTTGAGATCAGTGTAATGAAAGAGGCAGGTGAGATAGCCGGTGCGATGATGGCCGCAGCGCACGACTCTTTACGTGAAGGCGCGCAGGAATATGAATCGGCGCTGGCCGTGATAGAGGCCGGGTCGCGCAAAGCGGCGACATTCCTTACTGACAAGGGTTGGGATAAGTTCGTTTCGCCGATGATACATAACCTGCAAATTTTGCAGAGCGGAGCGGATACTTCGATGGTGCATCGGCGGGCAAGCGTGAAGGCATATGAAAAATTTGACCCGGTCTATTTTTGTTTCTGCAACATGGCGCAGTTCAAACAATACAAGCTGGGCTTTGACCGCATGTTTCATATTGGTGACGTCACCGAACAGGCAAGGGACGTACAAGAAGCCGCAATCGCCGCGCAGCAGGCGGCAATCGCCGCGATCAAACCTGGTGTAAAAGCAGAAGATGTTGCCGAGGCTGCAAACGAAGTGTATCGCGCACGTGGCTATGAAACAGGCTATCGTACGGGCCGCTCAATCGGGGTGTCCTATCTCGAAGCGCCAGAGCTCAAGGCAGGGGACAAGACAGTGCTGCAGCCCGGTATGACATTTGCTGTTGATGGCGGAATTTCTATCGATGGGGCAACTGCCGGACGCATCGGAGATTCTGTTGTCGTTACCGAAACAGGTTCGGAATATATCACCAGCTATCCGCGTGAAATATTGCTAAGCAAAGGCTAAGGCATGCAAAGCAACTTGAAGGTTGTTGTTGGGCAATGCCCGGCAGATATCGAAGGTCCTAACGCGCGTTTGGAATGGTTGAAAGAAACGCTTGGGCACATTCGTGATTTAAAAGCGGACCTGCTTATCCTGCCTGAGCTTTTTTTAACAGGTTACAATGTCGGTGGAAAAATTTCAGAGCGGGCAGAGGAAAAGAACAGTCCGTTTTTACAACGCGTCGCTGCACTTGCTCAAAAACACATAATCGCGATCCATTTTGGGTATGCAGAAAAGCGAAATGGGACCCTTTTCAATTCTGCTATTTGCTATGGTGCGAATGGTGAAGTTGTTGGCCACCATCGCAAGTTACTTTTACCCCCCGGCTTCGAAGGAGAATACTTCGACGCTGGTGTGGATTTTACGCTGTTCGAGATGGGGGGCTTAAAAATCGCGACCCTTATCTGTTATGACGCCGAGTTTCCTGAAAATTTCCGGCAGGTCGTTTCGGCAGGTGCTGATCTTGTCGTTGTGCCGACCGCCCTCGGAGAGCAATGGGGAATTGTTTCCGAAAAGCTTATTCCGACACGAGCGTTCGAAAATGGTGTTTTCGTTTGTTATGCAAACTATGCCGGGCAGGAAAATGGTCTGAGCTATTTTGGCGGCAGCTGTATCGTTGGTCCGGATGGTAAAGATTTAGCACGGGCAGGTCGTACAAGTGAAACCATATTCGCAAATCTTGGTTTAGACGCTGTTAAGGCAGCTCAATCCCGGCTTCCCTACCATATTGACCGGGCAAAGTTGCCCTGGGTGAAAAGACCCTAGATTGGCGTAGTATTAGAAATACTCTAGGCCAAGTCGAGTATTGTCAAAAGGTTCCTTAGCAACACTCGCACAGTTCCCGTTCGCGATCAGGTTGTACCAATTTGCACATAATTCAACCAAATTCAGTGCAGCGTGTATTTGTAATACATTGTTAACCATTTGTTTCAATGGAATTATTAACAAAATCTTAATGATGACCCCTGCTTTTCTTTCAGCTCATAATCCAGTTTGACGAACAAAATAGCGTCAAAACAACGCCCTATTCCCTCGTATAATTAGCAACCAGCAAATGAGCTGGCACAACTGAAAAGAGATTCACTTGAAAAAGTTTTTGAATCTACAAAAGACACTAAAACTGTTCTCCTCAAAAGAGGATGGCAGTGTCACAACTGATTGGGTTGTTCTGACCGCAACAATCGTAACAGTCGGGCTCTCGACGGTTACAAACGTCTCGTCGGGTCTTTTGAGTTTGTCGGGTGAAGTTTCGAGCACTTTAGAGTCTATTGAAGTCGCCAGCGCCACTACGGATGATGCGGGTGACGCTGACAGCGATAGCAGTTCAGAAAGCGATGCAGGCGAGTCCGGCGCGGGCGATGATTCTGCTACAGACGATAGCGGCGCGGGCGAAAGCAATGCGGCTGACAACAGCAATTCCGGTGGTGGCAGCGACAGCAGTGCCAGTGCGTCATCAGGTGGTGATAGCTCAGCAAGTGATAGTTCTGCGTCTTCGCCCAAAGCAAACAGAGCAGCACGGCGCGCCGCTAGAAGAGAGGCGCGCCGTGCTGCTTGGGCTGCAAGACGTGCGGCCCGGGCCGCAGCACGTAATAATTGATAAAATCAAGTATTCTTCTTACGGCACGTGCACTCTAGTATCTTTCTGTGTTTGAAATAGTTGTTTCAAATTTGCGATTGACCGCCCCTCAACACTTAACCTTTTCCATTTTAGGATCATACAGCGGCGCCAGATGAACCGAGCAGGGCACACGAACGGTAGCTACTTCAAGTTCGTACTCGCCAGACAAAACAAAATCGTTGTCGACCCCGGATTTATTTCGGACATACCCCATCCCGATCGATTTCCCGATCGTGTGACCATAACCTGCGGAACTCAGCCAGCCGACCCTTTCACCGTTGCGATAAATCGTTTCGCGACCTGATAGAATGATATCGCCATCAGCCACAAAGGACGCCAGTATTTTCGGCTTGCCGTTGGCACGTTGAGCTTCGACAGCGGCGCGGCCCTGGAAGTCTATATTTTTTTTCATCTTCACGGCCCAGCCAAGCCCGGCTTCATCAGGTGTATGGTCCGGCCCAATGTCTGAGCCCCAGGCGCGGTAGCCTTTTTCAAGCCGCAACGTCTCAATTGCGCGGTAGCCTGCGTTGCGTAGCCCGTGTTTTGCTCCGGCCCCATGCAACGCAGCATAAACGGCAGAGGCGTATTCGACGGGCAAGTGAAGCTCCCAGCCGAGTTCTCCAACATAGGTGACGCGCAGTGCGTTGACCGGGCATCCAGCGATCCCAATGGTTTTAGCAGTGCCGAAAGGAAAGGCTTCATTGCTTAAATCATTGTGGGTTATTTCCTGTAAAATATCGCGGGCTTTAGGACCCATCAGGGAAAGCACTGCATTGGACGAAGTAATGTCTACAAGCTGTGCGTTCATACCGTCAGGGATATTGCGCGAAATCCAGTCAAAATCATGGGTCGCATAGCCTGTTCCGGTGACGATGTAATATTCGTCCTCTTCGATGCGAACGCAGGTCAGATCACATTCTATACCACCATGATCGTTCAGCATTTGCGTGTAGACAAGTGATCCTACGGGTTTCGCAACATCATTGGCTGCTATCCAGCTAAGGGCAGCCTCAGCATCGGGGCCTTTTAGGGTGAATTTTGCGAAAGAGGTTTGATCAAACAGAACGGCAGCTTCGCGGGCGGCCTTGTGTTCGCGGCCAACGGGGACGTGCCAGTTGGGTCTCTCGAATGTGTAGATATCACGCTGTTCTTCACCAGCCTGCGTGTCCGCAAACCAATTTGGGCGTTCCCAGCCAAGCTTTTCTCCGAATACAGCGCCGTCTGACTTGAGCGTGTCATAGAGCGGGGATTTTCGGCAGGGACGCCCACTGTCGTGTTCTTCGGACGGCCACGCCATGGTGTAGTGTTTGCCATACGCCTCGATCGTGCGGGTGCGAATCCAATCGTCGTCGAAATGGGGGCGGCCAAAGCGACGAATATCAACAGGCCAGAGATCAAACGGTGGCTCACCCTTCGCAACCCATTCCGCCAGCGCCATACCTGCGCCACCACCTGCCGCGATGCCATAAGCGTTAAAACCTGCACCCACGAAGAAGTTTTTGAGTTCAGGCGCCTCTCCGAGAATGAAATTTCCGTCTGGCGTGAAACTTTCGGGCCCATTCACCAGTTCCTTGACCCCTGCAGTCTCCAGCGCGGGGACACGCCCTAAAGACAATTCCATCAACTGCTCAAAATGGTCGAAGTTGCTGTCTAACAAAGTGTAGTGGAATCCTTGCGGAATGCCGCTTTGCGCCCAGGGAATGGGGTTTGGTTCATACCCTCCCATCACAAGGCCGCCAACCTCTTCCTTGTAGTAAGTTAAACGGTCCGGGTCGCGCAGTGTTGGGAGGTTGGCTGGCACGCCTTCGATTTGTTCGGTGACCATATACTGGTGTTCCATCGACACGAGCGGCACGTTTACCCCGACAGTTTTGGCAAATGTGCGTGTCCATTGCCCACAGCAGGCAATGACGATACCGCAATCAATACGCCCTTTTTCGGTCTCCACACCTTTGATGACACCTTTATCAACGTCTACCGACAACACTTTTGTATCTTCAAAAATGCGTGCGCCGGCCATGCGGGCACCCTTAGCCAGTGATTGCGTAATATCGGAAGGGTTGGCTTGCCCGTCGGTGGGTAGAAACGCGCCACCGATGACGTCATCGATCGTCATCAAAGGCCAGAGATCGAACGCTTCCTGCGGGCTGAGAAGTTGCATCTCCAAGCCGAAGGAATGTGCTGTTGTGGCCTGACGCTTGACTTCGGTCCAGCGTTCTTCGGTACAGGCGAGCCTTAGCCCACCGTTCATTTTCCAGCCTGTGGCCTGCCCGGTTTCCTGTTCCAGCGTATTGTAGAGATCGACCGAATAGCCCAGCAATTGGGTAATGTTCGCATTTGAACGCAATTGTCCAACAAGGCCCGCAGCATGAAATGTGGTGCCTGATGTCAGTTTCTTGCGCTCTAGCAAAACTACATCCCAGCCCATTTTGGCCAAATGATATGCAGTTGAACACCCGACGATACCGCCGCCAACGATGACCGCCTTTGCGGTGTTCGGAAAATCACTCATGTTTCGATCCTTAGGGATGTGAATTCAGTATAAGCCCGTTGGTAACGGGACAGGTTTTCGGCCGTATAAGCGGCATAGTCGAAGTCGATTTCGGAGGTGAGTTCCGAAACCATGCTCCACATTGTTTCGCGTAGAAGAGAGGCGCATTTCATCGCGGTGTAGCGATGCAAAAGCTCGGCATCAGGCGCGCTGCCATAGTAAGCTTTCAACATTTGCACTTCAGCCTCGGGATCAAGCCCGCTGTTCGTGGCGAGGCCACCCAGATCAAACAGCGGCGAGTTAAAGCCACCATATTCCCAGTCAATCAGCCACAGCCGGTCTTTGCTGCGCAGGATGTTTGCTGGCAACAAATCATTATGACCAAGGACAAGGTCTATCGGGCCAACCGCGCGCTCCATTGTCTGCGCCTGATCCATCAGATCGGGCAAAACACTAAGGTGTGATGAACCAAGGTCGTGCAACGTTGCCGCGTAGTCGCGTAGAACATGGAACACCCAGAACGTCAGAACAGGCCCTCGCAGTTTCGGCGCGATTTCACGGTGAACACGGCTTACAAGTTCAACAGTTCGCATCAACGTTTCAGAGTCGCGAACGTCAGCTTCGCTAAGCGGGGCTGCGTCGACAAAATCTAGAACCATCGCGCCGGGTTCGGCGTAAAACACCGCGGGTGAAATGCCTGCTGCCTCGGCTGCGCGGCTGATTGCCAGTTCATTAAAACGCATGACGCCGTGCTCGGGGATGTCATGCCCCAACCGCACGACGTAGTCTTTGCCCTGATCCGTTATCAACAAATTGATGTTGGTGATCCCGCCCCCCAATTGGCGTGGATTTTCAGGTGATTTCCAACATGGAAGGGCGAGTGCCTGCTGAATAGCAGCTTGGATTGCGGGTGTAGTCATTTGAGCCCCAATCTTTCACGTGATGCGCGCGCCATGGCCGATACAATCCTGTCGGCGGTGATCGCTATGAAGGCGACAGCCAGCCCGGCAATGATGCCTTGTCCGGTGTTTGCTTTGGTCAAGGCGATGTAGACCTCTTGCCCCAGATCGCGGGTGCCAACCAAAGCCGTGATCACCAGCATTGACAGGGCGAGCATTATGGTCTGGTTCAACCCTAACAAAAGAGATGGCGTTGCAAGTGGCAGCTTGATGCGCCACAAAAGCTGGCTTTTGGTGCAACCAGAGACTTT
>Ga0316189_10002755_pt1 | contig 17130 bp, 18 predicted proteins | sample LowCovwburrow_MG_FD_204930 | JGI IMG/M metagenome (GOLD analysis project Ga0316189, IMG submission 204930) | Coastal sediment microbial communities from Maine, United States - Lowes Cove worm burrow | ecosystem: Environmental > Aquatic > Marine > Coastal > Sediment | place: USA: Maine...
TCGCTTTACCAATATATATGGCACTTTTAGAACGTTTTTTATCTTGAATTGCATGTGAAATTCTTTCCTGTACAGTTTCTCCTGATGCTGTTTTTACTGCTAATTCGGCTGCAAGGACAATATATCCATCAAATAAGTCAGATTCATTCCAAAAAGCCTCTAATACAGGACCAAAAGTTGGTGACATACCAATAATAGTTTTGTGATTATTCACCCTGTAATTGTCCATTAAAAAGGGGAACATTTCTTTTTTAAAAAATGCTAGATAACTTTTAATCGCTTTCCCATCTGCATCACCAAAAAAAGTCCTGCCGTCTGGATAGCTTAATTGCATTGCCATATCATAACGGTTCCCTGTATTGTTTGGAATACCAATTACAATGCTCTCTGGCATTTCATTTCTTGAAGTTTTAATTTTTACAATAGAATTTGTAATCTCAAACAAATACTCAGCATCCATCACTATGATTACTGGGTAACTATGAATATTTCTATCATAATTTAATGGTAAAGAAACATATACCTCCCTGTCTTCATTTAAAATGCTTGAATGCAATGTGAAACTTTTTCCTATTACTATATCCCTATTACTTTGGCTTTGAGCAGAAGCTCGCTGCATAGAAAATAAAAAAACAATTACTATACAAATTCGAAAAAATCCAAACATTTAATCCATATTATTAAATTAACCACATATCACTGGCCCCTTCAATTCCAATTAACCTTAAACAACTTAACATTTGTCTATTTGAACAGATTCATGATATGCGATTTGTTGTTATTTATGAGAATAGTTTTAATCCCATATCTGTGTTCGTTCAATTCCTAGGGCTCTTAGATAACTCAACATTTGTCCTGTATGAACAGATTCGTGAAATGCTATTCGGTTAAGATAATCACCTAGTTTTTTGCTTTGTCCAACTTCTTTTCTTTCAATTCGAACGTTTTCCAAATCCGATTCTTTCAATCCACTTATCATATTCAGAAATTTCGTTCGGTATTTTTCAGAATAATTCAGTTCGTTTTGCAAATCTGTATATTTTAGCTCTTTCCAAGGTGATTCATAGTCTCCTAAATCTCCTCGATTTTCAACTATTTTATGGAAAAGATGCTCGCCTTCCAAGACATGTCTTATCATTTCAATCATGGTAAAGGCATTTTCATCAGGTTTCCAATTTAGATATTCTTCTGGAATTCCACTCCATAGTTTTATACTTCGTCTTCTGATTTCGGAAAAGTTTAGTAGAATTATTTCAATTGAATTCATTGTCTTTTTTTTAGTTTAGAATTCTGTTTTCTAGTTGTTAATTTTTATAATCTTCATAAGAAAAGAAAATAATTCACAATTAACTGATTTTGCAAGGAGGTTAGTATCCGTTTTTAGTTTTTATAGCTTTTATCTGTAAATGATTTATGGACTACTTTCCAACTGCCATTAATCTTTAACAGTAACATGTAATCAATAGCTATTCTATTATTATCTGGCATTTTAATTTCAAGCTTTGCTAATGCCGCATCCTTTTCAAAGTCAATACTTAATATTTTCCCAATTCTATTGTACATTTTGTCACCTGAGAAGTATACCAAATATTTTCCTCGTGGCATGATGCTAATCTCTCCTTCTTTAATAGAATAGAGGTTTAGACCTTGCCAAAAAGCTTTTTTGATACGCTCATCATTGCTTTGCGCAGTTCCTTCTATATAATTAAGAAGCGTACTTTGGATATTTTGAATTTCGTTTTGCTCTGAAAGAGAAGATAAATCGTTCTCGTCTTTAACCGTCACGTTAATGACTTTTTGCAATATTTTCCAACCCTTATTGGTTTTTAGTAGCAAAAGATAATCGGTTGCTACTCTATTAGTTTCAGGAAAATACACTTCTACTTTGGCTGCTGCAGCATTATTTTCATAATCAATTGAAACCACACGACCTATTCGGTTGTACTTCTTGCCTTTTTCAATATTTGTAATGTACTGCTCACCATCAATGATGCGAAGCGTGTCTGAAGCTATCAAGAATAATTGAAAATCGGGCTGAAATGCTTTTCTAACTCGCTCTGGCTCCCCATTGGCAGTACCTTCAATATATTCGTGAATTGTTCTATTGATTTGCTCTATTTCTTCTTGGGCAGAAAGGCTTAATCCTAAAAGAAGGTTAAGCAAAAATAATACTGCTTTTGATTTTTTCATTTTTACTTATTCTCATGTTTTATTAAGCAAAAATAAGAGTACAAACTTTTTAATACGTTCACTTAAGTTAATAGCCGATACTTTTAACAATATTTTAGGTTCTTGCTTTTTGGTTTGTACAATAGCGTATTTATTTTAAAATCTCATGCTAGCTTTTACATTATAACTATATTAACCCTATTAGTTTAGATCGTTTTTTTAAAACAATTACTAAATTGATAAATAATCAAGAATATATAGATTCAAAAAAATAAACATACTAAGGGCTCAAAAACCCAATTTTAATAAAAAGTGGGTTAGAAACCCTATCAAATTGAACCAGATACAATTGAATATATCCAAAAGGATGAAAATTATATCAACTATTTTGTTAATGGCAAAAAGATAATGGGAAGACATAGCATTGCCGAAGCCTTATATCAATTGAACAATAACTTTTTTCAAATTCAAAAATTATATATAATAAACTTTACAAACATAGATTCTGCAAGTTCAGATTACATTATGATTAGTGAAAACAAAATCCCAACCGATTCGTAGTTTAAACCACTAGTTTTTAATAAATTAAAGTAAGCTTGTTTTTTTATTATTTAATATTCGTTTACGTATTCTACTTAATGATTGTGGTTTCATACCAAGGTAACTGGCTATGTGGTGTTGTGGAACTCTATTTAAAAGATAAGGTTTTGTTTCAAGTAAATTAAGATATCTTTCTTCGGGTGAAGAAGATACAAATTGATTCCACTCATCTTTTGCTTTGTTTATTTGATGTATAGCCATTTCTTGAAAAACAGCATCAAGTCTTGGAAGCGCCGCACGTACTTCTTCTTCAAAACTCTTATTACTAATGGTTAGAGTACAATCTTCTAAGCATTCCCAAAAATGTTTTGAGGGTTTGCTGTCTTTTGATTGAGGTGTAAATGTATCACCTTCCATAAAGAAGGCCGTAGTTTTTTCTTCACCATCTTTAAGTATGTATTCTCTAACACAGCCTTCTACCATCATATAGCATTTTGTCGGGATTTGTCCCTCCTTCAACAAAAGTGTACCCTTCTTAAATTCATCAACAATGGACATTTCAACAAGTATTTCAATTTCTTCCTTGTTCAGTAATTCTATTTTACTGATCATAGCTCTGATCTTTCCTTTTAAACTCATTGGTTTATCCTTTTAAATTGCGCTCAACTGTCTGGGTAAAATTAGCTGCAAGATTCAAGTAACAAATTTAGCAAATAATATTATCATATGAAATGTTATCTTGTTCTAGCAACAATTTTAATCTGATTTTATAGCAATATATAAAAGTGTATTTAAAACAATTATTGTAGTTTCTGTTAGTTACTCATGGATACATAAAGTAACTTAATAGTATTTATCAATCTTTTGATAAGAAGGGTACAAATACGGAACAATTATTTTAAAATTGTTCCAATAAAAAAACTTACCAAATTGCAATAAACACCAATAATGACAGGTTTAAATCACTTTAATTGAGTTTATTCTAACCAAATTAACGCGTATTAATCCACCTCCTATTTACATAAAAACGTATTTATTATAGATTTAGCAAACGAAAATAAGTGAATATTGTACGTATAATATACTGTTTATATATTTTCAAGGCAACAAAAACTAAGCTTAGGTCAATCCAAATTCAGTAGATTTATAATAAAACCATTAAATTTGTATGAAAATATAATAGAAATATACTCCCTAGGGAGTATATACATACGTTACCTGCAAGGTCGAAATTGATAATACAACGATGAAAGATAACAAGAAGAATAACCTTACATATGACTTTGCAATATCTTACGCTGGAGAGGATACAGAAATTGCTAATGGAATATACCGTTCATTATCGGAGAAGTATGATGAATTTAAAATATTCTTTGCTTTGAGAGATCGAAATAAATTAATTGGAGAAGACGGCGAAGAATTTTTCGAAAATCTATTTAATTCAGCGAAACAAGTAATCGTTATTATATCGGCGAATTATAAAAGAAAAGAATGGACGCGCTACGAATGGGATATTATAAAAGAAAGGAATAAAGAGAATAGATGTATTCCCATAAAAATTGACAACGTTAAAATACTAGGATTGTCATCTAATTTTATTTACCTGAAATTTGATGGAGATTATGAAGATATTGCCAATTTATGTATTGAGAAAATTGTCACTTATGAGAAGAATATTGGCATAATTAGAAAATCTAGTTTACAAAAACTTACAGAAGCCCTTGAAAACTCGAGAGGAACATTAGATAAATCAGTTCAGTTAGTGGTTGACAAAAGGGAAAGGACGCCACTTCAAGATGTGAGTTTTCCAGTTGGAAACTTTAAAAAATGTTTTAAAATCATCGAAACGGAGGAATTGCCTTATTCAACATTACTAAGATTAATTGTAAGATTAGATCTACCAGATAATTTGTCCAAAGAAGAAGTTTTATATAATATTAAATACTGTACCGTTGAAATTTTCAACAAAAGAAAACCTGATGCACTGGGTGTTTTTGCATATTCATCAAAGGCTTCTAATTTCCTCGGTTTTGAGGAATTTAATGTCGCTAAATCAGATTTTGCTCCATTTGGAGATTGGGGGCAAGCTGAACAAGGTTTTGCCTATAATTTACCATCAGATAAATTTGATTGGAAAATTAATTTGGAAGAAAGTTATTTTGATAAAAAAATAAGAATTCAGACATCTGAGGAACTAGCAAGAGATTTAGTTCTAGAAATGTTAAAAAACAAGGGAGAATAAGAAAACCCAGCAGGTAACAACGTATAAAATTTATGCTATATTTAAAACAAAATTGAAACACCAAAACAACCAATTAACATTTGTACTAGACTTAAAATCCAAAGGATTTTCAGTCGCACAAATCTTATACAATCACGTTAGCAGCAATTTGACTTCAGCCACTTAATTACAAGATAATAAATGAATAAAACCCAAGTTTACCTAATACATGGATATACAGCATCCAAAACCTCAAATTGGTTTCCATCATTCAAAAAAGAATTACAAAGTGAAAAAGTAGATGTAATTATTCTTGATATGCCTAATTCAAAAAATCCTCAGTTTAATGAATGGATTGGTCATATAGAAAAATCAATAAAAAATTACGATGAAAACTCTATTTTTATAGGACATAGTTTAGGATGTGTAACGCTATTAAATTACCTAAATATCAATAGGTTAAATTCTGTTAAAGGGCTTTTTCTCGTTTCTGGGTTTATAGAAGAAACCCCAATTCCTGAATTAGAACAATTTGTCCAATCTGAGTTGGATTTTGAATACATTATTAATCTAACTAAAAATCGAATAGCCATATCTGCAATAGATGATGACATTATTTCGCATGAATATTCACAAAGAATGGCTGATAAGCTAAATGCAACATTCATATTATTAAATGAAGGTAAACATTTTATTGATAGGGATAATTTCGTCAATTTTCCATTCTTAGTTAATGAAGTTAAAAAACTAATAGAATAAAAACAGCTGCTAACAGACGTGTATAATTAATTGCTACGGAATTTCCTCTCTGGAAATTCACTTGAATTAATTACTTTTGAATACGTCGAAAAATCCTAACGGATTTCCCGCAACTAACCATACACGTCGAAACACGTTGTAAACAATTAGCATTCATTTAATACTTTATTCCGTGTTCAATCAAAACCAACACGGCAAAATTTATACTACCTATTCATTTTGTTTTTATAATTTCCTCCTTCGTTATATCTATACACCTGACCACTATTATCTCTTTCAAAAACGAATTCATCACCTAATTCACCATTTTCTTTTATGTAACGAAAAGTATCACCACTTACATGCTTGTAAAACATCATTCCGCGTTTGGGTGAATTTTCAGGTAACTGTAATACAACCAAATCTTGTCCCCAACTAGAAACATAAACCTCGCTATTCCAAGGATTCATATTGTAAAAACCTACATAATCATTGAGTTTAACTTCATGATTAGCCCTATCCTCTATTGGTTTTACTTTACTTAAAATTTGTTTCATCCCGTTTAGATATCTAAATGTAAAAGATCTATTCGCATTTATCATAATAGCTAATCCAATTTTAGTTGATAGATTTAACTGCAGTAAAGAGACAAAACCAGGGCAAGTACCACCATGTGACACCCACTTATCACCACTCGAATCTTCTATCACCTCAAAACCTAAACCCCATTTCATATAACCATTTTTACTTGTTGATTGTACGCTGTGCATGCTTTTTAAAGTAGACGATTTTAATATTTCTGCTTTAGAAGTATCCTGTAATCTAAATTGCCAAGAAGCATATTTAGCTAAATCATTAATAGATGACCAAAGTCCCATAGCAGGCTTCATAGATTTGGTATCAAATAAATTAACATTATTACGTTTTCTATTTCTGTTTATGGCTGTATATCCAATAGCTTGCCTATTATTAGGCATCATAGTTCCCATATAGGTATCTGACATTTTTAATGGATTCAAGACTTCTTTCTGAAGGTAATCTTCATATGACATGCCGGAAATTTTTGTAATGATTTCACCCAACAAAGCGTAACCTATATTGCTATAACCCACATCAGTCCCTACTTCACTTTCAGTTTCCAAATTCATAAATATTGAACGAAACTCATTCTGAGAAGGGAAAGTGAAATTAGGTCCTGTATAATAATTATGTCCTGTATTTCCAGGCAATCCAGAAGCATGTGACAATAAAGAACCTACAGTAACCTCGCCACCTTTTGGGAATTTTTGATTTGCCTCATAAAAAGGAAGAAGGTCTTTAACCTTATCATTTAAGTTAAGTCTTCCTTCATCCACAAGTTTCATTATAGCAACAGCTGTAAATGATTTAGTGATTGAGCAAATACTACAAATCGCATTCTCATTCATATCTTTATTTTGCTCCAAATTTGACTTTCCAAAAGCTCCTGTCCACAAAACTTCTTGATCTTCAACAACCATTGCAACCATTCCTGGTATATTTTCGAAGTCTTTTTGAGCTTCCAACCAAACCTTTATCAATTTAAAGGCTTCATTATAATTTTTCTTTTTTTCTTGTGCGTTTCCATTTAGTGCAAAAAGAATGAAACATAAAAGCATAGTTATGCGTTTCATATATAATTGTATTTATATTGATTAGTTTTAATTTAAAAGTAATAGCGAATCTAAGCCAGTAAAATTTTACTAGCTTTTCTGGTTAAAAGCTTACTCTTGTAAGCTCTTGATTTTTAAGTTTTCCCAAGGAATATCATAAATTTGCATCACACTAGATAGGGATTTTATATTTACAATGCACTCACTATCTTTTAGCGGTTTACTTTCTATTGTTTGTTTTCTTGGATTACCTTTACTTGCCTTTAAGACAAATTTTTCTGGATGAATCAACCTAGAATCAATTCCTTTATATTGAAAATTGTAATCAGTCTTCGGTAATTTTAACCACACCTTTTTACTGTCTTCAACATCCACATTAACATACTTTACTTCTGCAGAATTATCAATACTCAACATTTTAAAGTTGCCTCTAGCATCAATACTTTCAGTTACATTATCAATTGAAACAGTTGAAGCGCTAGATGTTATAGCTATATTACTCACTTCCTTTATTAAAGTATAACCCGAGAACACAACGTCAAGATTTCCATTACTCCAATAATCAATCTCAAAATTTGAATATGATCCTTTTATTGACGTTCCTTCTCCACTTATTTTACGTGCCTCAAGCAATACGTAACTCAGTTCTGCTTTAAGGTTTTTAACCTCTCCAGAAAAGACCACTTTACCATGTCTGGCCTTAATACTAAGTTTAGCTTTCCTAGGGACTTTTATTTTTAATGTTTTATTTATGATTGCGCGTTTAGACAAAGCACGAACATTAGCACTTGGAAGTTTACTCTTATTTTTAAGCGCAGGTTTATTTACAAGAACAGGTTTGTTTTCTAACTCTGGAAGTGATTCTTTTTTAAGCTTTCTTAACTTAATCCGCTCTTCTTTGGTTTTATTATAAAAACGTCTTCCTATTTTCTCCTTATTTTCTCTCTCCCATTGCTCTAAATATGCATTTCCCTTTTCGATATAGGCATCAAAATCAAACTCCCCTTGCTTTTGCATAGTACTTGAACTCTCTGAATTCTTATTCATGCCTTTTTTTTCAGGATCAGTTGACATCAACTTATTAGCATCTAAAAAATATCCTTGATAGCGTCCATTCTTATTATACTCAACATCAGAATCATCTTGCAAAACGGAACTTATCACTACCTTATCGCCATATTTTTTTGCTTTCAAATTCCATTTTTTAAAATAAGATTCCACCTCATTTTCTGGTAAACCTTCAATTTGCATAATTGCATCAATAGTCACAACCTCATCGTCTGTAAACTCAAATTCTACATTGGTATACTTACTAGTTAAATCTATTTCAACTCCTTCAGTAACCGAAAATTCATGTTGCTTCGTTTTAGTTACTACTTGAGCGTAACTACTTGTTAGTGTAACCACTAATAAAAAGACACTTATATTTATTTTAAATAATTTCATAATTCTCATTTTTAAATTCTTTTATTTCAATTTTTAAAACTTGCAATAACTCTAACTGTTTTTTTAAGTTATTTATCAAGGCATTTATACTCATTGTACTTGGACCTTCTTCATTTATTTCTGCAATTAGAGATTTATACTCCTCTTTTAATATATCAAAACGCTTCATATATCGATCGACCATGGGTTGGCTCTCGTTACTATCTTTTATTTCTGACAAAGTGAGATTGATATTGGCAACATAGTAACCCTCAATTTCTTTTAAATAAGGCGAAATAGAACTCAAAACTAATTCATGATTATCCAATTTTTCTTCTTGATTAATTAAAAAATAGGAAGCAATTCCAAGCGACACAAAAATCACTACAGATGCCGCAATTTTCAATACTCTAAATGAGCTCTTGTTTTTAACAGGAAGTTCTTCATAAAGTCTTTCTATAAAAAGATCTTCATGATCTGCCCTACGCGTATGATTTACCATACGATTTTTTTTAAATAATTCTTTAAGATTCTGCTCCATAACCTTTCTGTTTTAGTAGTTGTCTTAATTTAGCTTTTCCTCTCATTAATTGTGTTCTAGACGCTATAACAGAGATATTCAAAATCTGCGAAATCTCCTCATGATCATACCCTTCTATTAAGTATAGCATCAATACGAATCGGTATTTATCTTTTAGTTTATTTATTTCTTTCTTAACATCGTCAAGAACTAAATCATGATTAAAATTCCAATTATTATCATTTTTAGATTCAAAATGAGTAACATTTGTTTCGTCCAAAGTGACAACCTCTAATTGTTTTTTCTTTAATTGATTAAGGCATTTGTTTACAACAATCTTCTTAAGCCAAGCACCAAAAGTCACATCAGCTCTAAACTGTGAAATATTTTTAAATGCACTTAAAAAAGATTCTTGAATTACATCTTCGGCACTTTCTGCATTCATCAACAACCGCATAGCAACGTTATACATACCTTGGTTGTACATTCTATAAAGCTCTATTTGAGCGCGCTTATTATTTAATTTACAATCTTCTATTAAATGGCTTTGTTGCATATTAGTTGCTAGTTTGTGCAAAATAAAATACCTTCTATAAAGAAAGACAACACATGATTTAAAGCGTTGCAAAAAATATCAATTTTTATATGGCTTTTTTTCAGAAAGCTATAACTAAAGTAAAACAATAATTAAAGGAAAAAACAACTATTTACAACGACGTATAAAATTAAATGCTTGGCAAGAGTTTACTTATGGAAATCTTCACGGGTTTTCTATTCCGTTTGTATTTGCTAAATTAGGTGCGTTAAAAAACACCATAAACCTTATACAAACTCGTCATTAATAATCCAAAATGTCACGTTTTCATCATTTAAATTGTCATACTCATAGAACACAAAATTTAGTTTGAAAAACTATCACGACCTATTATTTCCATACGCTTATAACATCCTTGGCTCGTCTGAAGATGCAAAAGACACCATACAAGATATTCTAATAAAATACCTTTCAATTGACAAGGATCATATCGAGAATGAAATAGGATTTTTAATCAAATCGGTAATCAACCAATCGATTAATGTAAAAAAGAAGAAAAAAACAGTATCAACTGCTAGTATCTGGCTACCAGAACCCGTATCAACAGAGAATGCAGACATTAATATCAACAAAGAAGAAATATTATCTTATTCAATACTTGTTCTTCTTGAAAAATTATCAGCAAAAGAACGTGCCGTTTTTATATTAAAAGAAGCATTTGATTATTCTCATAAAGAAATTGCAGAGACCATCGGTTTTAAGCTTGAGAACTCTCGTAAATTATTAAGTAGAGCAAAAACGAAACTGGCTAATTATAGAACTGCAAAAAATAAATCTCCTCTCAAAGATAAATCACATTTGAAAAGTTACATCCAAGTGATGAAAAATGGAGATATAACCGCTTTAGAAAAACTATTGTCAAAAGACATACTATTAGCTGCTGATGGTGGAGAGAATATTAAAGTAGTAAAAAAATTAACTACAGGTATTACCAATGCGTCTAAATTATTACTTTATGTGTATAATGCCTTTTTGAATGGCCTAGAATTTAGAATTAGCTATGTAAATCATCAGCCTGCCATCCTGTACTTTCAAAATGGGGTTTTAGTCAACTGTCAGGTTTTTGAAATGGAAAAAATGAAAATTAGAAGTATCTATTCTATAGTTGACCCAAAGAAGCTAAAATCACTTTTTCCTTAAAATCTGTCACGTTTTTCCTTTTGACTTTGTCATTCTATTGAACAAAAAATATCAATAGATGAAAAAATTATTAATACTAGATTGTAGTTCCAGAATTTCTGGCTCACACTCAAGGGAACTAGCTGATTACTTCGAGAAAAAATGGACAATTACAAACCCTGATGGAATTGTAATTAGAAGAGATTTAGCAAAACACCAGATACCACATATCCAGAACAACACAATAGAGGGATTTTATACTCCTGACGAGCATACGACTCCAGAAAGTAAAAAAGCTACTGCTTTATCGGATGAATTAATTACAGAATTAAAATCCGCTGATGAAATCTTAATCAGTAGTCCTTTATACAATGCAAATATTCCATCTAGCCTTAAAGCATATCTAGACCAAATTGTAAGAATTGGACATACCTTCAGCATCAATGAAAATGGTTATTACGGTTTGTTAGAAAATAAAATGGCATACCTAATAACAGTAAAAGGAGGTGTATATAAAGGCACTCCAATGGAAAGATATGATTTTCAGAAGCCTTATCTCCAAGCAATATTAGGACATATGGGAATAAAAACAAAAAAAGTATTCTCATTAGAAGGAACTTCAGGAGATATCGAATCACTTACAGAAAGAAAAACAGAAATTCAACACTTGATATCATTTGAAATTATGAACTCAATTGTATGATACGAAAAGAGTTTATAAAATTTATGGGATTGGGATCTATTCTTTTAATGAATCCAAAAATTCTTTTAAGTCAAAATGCAACAAATAAATTAACAGATAAAATGAATAAAGAACCAAATTATTTTGAAGATGAATTAGTCGATAATGCTAAAATTTTTGGTCCTGGTGAGGGTGAGGGTCTAAATTTAAACGGAACGTCGGTAACCTTTAAGGTAACAAGTGAATTATCTAACAATCAGTTAGGTATATATGAAATATCACTCCCTCCTAAAACAATTGGAGCAAAATTACACTACCACAGGTTTATGGATGAAACATTTATTGTAAATCAAGGTACTCCAACCTTTGAAGTTGGAGACAGTCAATATATAGCCAAGCCAGGGACAGTAGCATATGTTCCTAGGTTTACACCTCACGGATTTAGAAATGACACAGACGAAACGGTTAAATTGATGCTCATTTTTAATCCTTCTGAAAAACGTGAAGGTTTTTTTAAAGGTTTACATGAAACATTAAACGAAGTTCCTGTTAACCCTGAAAAATTCTTAAAACTTTATAATAAATATGATAGTTTTCCTGTTGACATTTCTAATATGATACCTTCTAAAAACTAAGAAAAAAAATAACATGATGAAAAGAAAATTAATTAGTTCAGGCTCAGATTTTGAAAAGGAAATTGGATACTCTAGAGCTTTAGTTGCAGGTAATTGGATATTTGTTTCAGGAACTACAGGATTTAATTACAAAAATATGACCATTGAGGACGATGTCGTATTACAAACAGAGCAATGCATGTTGAATATTATAGCAGCATTAGAACAAGCTGAATCAAAAATGGAAGATGTAGTTAGAATAACCTATATTTTACCTAAAGTATCTGATTTTGAAAAGTGCTGGTCAATTCTTCAAAAATATCTTGGAGAAATTAGACCTGCCGCTACCATGCTTTCTGCTAACTTATCAGATCCTAGAATGAAAATAGAAATTCAGGTAACTGCTTTAAAAGGATAATTTTAATTCTGAAAATCATTTAATGTGTTGCTATCTAAGAAATATAAAACTGATGACAACAATGGCTATGAGAAACTATCCTGAACTTACTTTAATTTTACAGAATAATCTCATGTGATATTCACACGACCCTCGTGCATTTCATCATTTGCTTTTAAAGAGATAGGTTCATAGTAATTAATTTTGACTTTAAAATAAATCATATTATGAAGAAACTATTAATTACACTAATAATTATGCTAATGTATACTCACAAGGAGTTGCATAGTCAAGAATCGTCTCCTACAATCCTCTATTCAACATATTTGGGAAGCTTTGGAAACGATGACGCTGATGTTGTTGCCGTAGACCCCATTGGAAATACATATCTAGGTTGCCATTCAAACTCAGTAAATTTACTGGGCAATAATAAACATCCATACACTCTTAGAGGAGACATGGATGCTTTTGTTGTAAAATTAAACAACAAGGGCACAGAGGTCAACTACTTGACTCATCTTGGCGGATCGAAATGGGATGCCGTTCAAGGCATCATAGCAGATTCTGTAGGCAACATCTATGCAGTAGGCACTACATATTCGTCTGATTTCCCAATTAATTCCAATGGGTTTCAACCAAAGTTTGGTGGGAAGAGTGATGCTTTTGTTGTTAAGCTCAATCCTGATGGAAAAGTAGTTTGGTCAACTTTTCTTGGTGGCAGGGAAGATGAAGACGGTAGGGATATCGCCCTTGATCGACATGGTAACGTTCATATTGTTGGACGAACTGCATCTAATAACTTCCCTACCTCAAATGGAGCATTACAATCAAAATCGGCTGGCGGAATAGACACATTCATTACAACTCTTGATTATAATGGAAAAATACTAACATCAACTTATCTGGGCGGATCTGGTGACGATATAGGTTTCTCAATAGCGTTGGACAGTATTGGTCAACTTTATATTGCCGGTACAACTAATTCATCAAACTTTCCTCTTAAAAATGCCATACAAAATGAAAACAAAGGAAAAGATGATGCCTTTTTAGCTGTAATTGACCCGACTAGATCAGTCATTAACTTTGCCAGTTATTTTGGAGGGAAAGAAGCGGAGAGACTCTACAGTATTGATCTTGACTCTTCAGGTGATGTATTCTTAATGGGAGCTACTGACTCATCAAACTACCCAACAACCACAGGTGCATTTCAAACTGATTTTGGAGGAGTTAGAGATACATTTGTCACTAAACTAAATCTAGAAAAGGGAGAGATAGAATATTCGACTTATTTAGGTGGAGAGAAAGCAGACAACCCAAGAAATCTTGTAGTTAATGAGAAAGGCAATGCATTCGTTGTGGGCTATACAGCTTCCAAAAGTTTCCCTATAGTTAACAATCAAAAAACCACTCTTAGTGGTAGTGAAGACGCATTTATTACAATGCTTGACTCGAGCGGATCATTCCTTCATTTTTCCACTTTATTCGGTGGAGAAGGAAGGGATTTTTTTGAAGGTATCGCTATTGGAGCTGATGGTTCATTAACAGTATCGGGAGGATCAGGTTCAATTGATTTTCCAACAGTAAACGCAATACAAGATACTTTTGTTCCAGGCGGTCGATTTGATATCGTTTTTGCTCGCTTTATGATTCCAAAATATAAATAGCATAGTTCTAGTAAATAACATTGCGCCAACAACTTAAACACAATTCAGCGAAGTAATATTTTTATGAAATAAGAATAGAAGAAGTATCTTTATCGTAAATCATATCTAAACCTCTAAATAAAGTTGAAGTTACTTCTAATAATCAGTTTTCTTTTAAATGTAACATCTTTTAATGACATTCCCGAATATTCTGGGAGTGTCATTGATTTAAGCACATATAATGTTTCTACTTTATATAAAGGAAGTACAAAGCAATTTTTAGCGGATAAACAGAATGCAATAGATATATATAATATTGTAAGTAAAGAAAAAGGGCTTTGGTATGTAACACTAGATTTTATAATTACTAAAAAGACTCTAAATGATAGAGATATTTGGTTGCAATTTCGGACTAATATAAACGCCGCAAATCTCTATTTAAATGATAAATTACTTTTTAGGAATGGAATAGTTGAAAATTTCTCACAAGCCAAAATTGGTGGTAAAAACTTAATAACAGAAAGAGTTCCAAAAGAATACCTAGTAAACGGAAATAATAAAATTGAGATAGAATTTACTAATTATAAAAATCAAACAGATGCAATTATTAGAGATTTATCTATCGGCAATTTAGTGGCGTTTGAAAATCACAAATCTGAAATGACAACTGCTCCCATTTTATTTTTCGGGATATTCATTTTCTTTTTGCTTATAAACTTAGTGTTATATTTTTCTCTAAATAGAAAAAAGATATTTCTTCTACTAGGGCTTTTATTTTTAGTTAATAGTTTATTAGTTGGTTATGAAGTACTTTATTGGAACGGTCTTGTCCCATCTGCTTCTTTTATACATAGTTATACACTTAGAAGTGGACTAGAGTATCTCTCTTATTTTATATTACTTTTTATTTTACACTTTGAATATAACTATAAAAAGAAAACCCTTTTTCTTTCAATTCTAGCTTTTGTTATGGTTTTCGCTTTTGCTGTTTCAGCCAAAACTAATATTGCGGTGACTATCAGTCTCTTACCTTTTACCATGAGCTTGCTTGCCTCGTTAAAAAGAGTAAAAAATAGTACTATTATAACAATATCATTATTTGTTTTATTTCTCCTTAATTATTTGGACGATAGTAATATTATAGAAAGTTACGATTTTGTATATAGCAATTTTATAATTACATCTCTAGTCTATAAGTTAGATAGTCTTGGCATGGTTATTTTTGCTCTAGTTATGATTTTCATTTCAGCAAAAGGTATATTATCTAAAACAAAGTCGCTTAATGAAGCAAAACTTAAATTAGAACGTCTTGAATATCAGATTTTACAAAAACACATATTACCGCATTTTGTAATAAACTCTTTAATGTCATTACAGCAACTGATATTAAAAGAACCAGAAACAGCTAGTGAAATGATTGATGCTTTATCAGAAGAGTTTCATTTATTATCTGAAATGAGTAAAAAGAAATTTATTCCTATAAATCAAGAAATTAAAATATGTAAAGCACATCTTAGAATTATGAGCATTCAACAAAAAGCTAACTATAAGATGGAGGTCAACGGAATTATTGGTAATGAAATTATTCCTCCTTTAGTTATTCACACTTTTGTAGAAAATGGAATTACCCATGGTTATTCCGGCAATCAGAATGCAAACTTTGAGTTAAGTAAACTAGAAACTTCGATTTCAGTTCAGTATCGCCTTTTTAACGATTGTAAATTAAAAACGAAATTAAACGCAATAACCTCAGGTACAGGTCTAAAATATGTAGAAGCGAGATTAGAAGAGTGTTATCCAGGAAAATGGAAATTACATTCTAATAAAATTAAAAATGGCTGGGAATCCATTATTGAAATTAAACATAAATTATGAGAGTCTTAATTGTAGAAGACGTCACTCTTGTTGCTGACCGCGTTTCCTATTTAGCAAAAAAGTATTTAAGTGACTGTAAGATTAAAATATCGCATACTTTAGAAGATGCAAAATTTTGTATCACTGAAGACGTTTATGATTTGCTATTTCTAGATCTAAATTTAAACGGTAAAGATGGTTTCGAACTTCTCAAGTCTGTTACGGCAGAATCTTTCCAAACAATTATAATTACAGCAAACAGAGAAAAGGCATCTATTGCTTTTGACTTTGGTGTTTTAGATTTTATAAGTAAACCTATCATAGAAAAAAGGTTCAAGACTGCTGTTGACAGGTTTTTAAATGGTAACGGTACACATCGTGAAAAACTAAAATATCTAACTATTAAATCTAAAGGAGTGATTAGCTTAATAAATATTGAAGATATTGAATTTATTAAAGCTTCAGGAAATTATTCCGATATATATACTATCAATAAACGTTGCTTTCTACATGACAAGAATTTAGAAAAGCTAACAAAAATACTTCCAGATAGTTTTGTTAAAGTTCATCGTTCATATATTGTTAAAAAATCTGAAATCAGAAAAGTTATTAAACATGGTGGAGGAAAATATAATTTAGAACTAATAAGTGGTGAAATAGTATCATTAAGTCGTACGATATATAAGGAAGTCTTCCTGAATAATTATTGAAATAAAACTTGCTACAACAAAGAACTGAGTTAAAAAACAAGCATTATTAAACTAATTTAGAAACAAAATTCTCATCATAAGGTCTTCCTGATTTAGCTATAGCAAAGGCTTGTTTTAGTAACTTATTTGCAACCGCTATTAACGCAAGTTTTTTACTCTTTCCTTTAGCCACCAATCGTTCATAAATTTCTCTACAAGCCTTATTGTGTTTACATGCCGAAAAAGCACATAAAAACAGTAGATTTCTTAACTTCTTATTACCTACTTTACTT
>Ga0316189_10002756_pt1 | contig 17130 bp, 11 predicted proteins | sample LowCovwburrow_MG_FD_204930 | JGI IMG/M metagenome (GOLD analysis project Ga0316189, IMG submission 204930) | Coastal sediment microbial communities from Maine, United States - Lowes Cove worm burrow | ecosystem: Environmental > Aquatic > Marine > Coastal > Sediment | place: USA: Maine...
GGGACCGGAGCGGGACCGTCTCACTCATGCCGCGATCGCGGCGACCGACCTCGGCACGTGGAGACTGCTGCGCCGCGACCTTGCCCTCTCGAGAAACGAGACGGAGCAGATCATGTTGTCCCTCTTGCACGGAATGGAGAACTCCTGATGTCGTCGATTCTCGTCTACACCTCCCCGGCCCGGGGACACTTGTTCCCCACACTTGGCGTCGCCCTGGAACTGCAGAAGCGTGGCCATGACCTTCACGTCCGGACCATCTCCGGGGAAGTGGAGAGGGTCCGAGCCCTCGGCTTGAGCGCCGATGCCATCGATCCCGAAATCGAAGCCATCGAGCTCGAGGACTGGCGCGCGCGCAATGCCATGGGGGCCCTGAAGATCGCGATGCAGACCTTCGGGGATCGAGCTGCCCCCGAAGTCGATGATGTGCTCGACGCCATCGTTCAGATCTCCGCCGATGCGCTGCTGGTGGACACGAACACGTGGGGAGCTCAGGCGGTCGCGGAGGCTTCCGGCCTGCCTTGGGCGACGTTCCAGCCGTACTTCACAGCCCTTCCCGGGCGGGGTGTGCCGCCGTTCGGGCCCGGTCTGAGGCGCTCGACCGGCATGCCGGGCCGCTTGCGAGACGGGATCGTCGGTCCCCTCGCGTTCGGCAGGCTGGAGAAGCTCGCACTTCCCAGAATCAACACCCAACGCACCAGGCTCGACCTCTCCCCGCTCGATAGCATGGAGGACTTCCTGACCAGGCCGCCCCGAGTCATCTACTTCACCTCGGAGGCGCTCGAGTACCCGCGCGAAACCTGGCCGGAGGCGTTCGAATTCGTCGGTCCGGCAACGTGGGGCCCCGAGGCCGAGGAGCCCGACTGGTTGACGGAGACGGATCGTCCGATCGTTCTCGTCACCTGCTCCACAGAACGGCAGGAAGACGCCGCGATCCTGACGGCGGCTCTCGATGGACTCCCGGACGCTGGCTTCTTCGTCGTGGGAACCAGCGCAGCTTTCACTCCGGAGGAACTCGCGCCTGATCCATCGCCCCATACAAGAGTTGAACGGTTCATCCCCCACGACGCCGTCCTGCGTCGGGCGGCCGCCGTGGTCTGTCACGGGGGAATGGGGATCACCCAGCGCGCACTCGCCCACGGAGTACCCGTGGTGGTCGTGCCGTTCGGCCGTGACCAGCTTGAAGTCGCCCGCCGTGTCGCACATGCCGGCGCCGGAGTCAGACTCCCGGCGAGGAACCTGAGTCCAGCACGGGTGGTCTCGGCAGTCAATGAGGCGATCTCTCTCGAGTCCGGGGCGCGACGGATCGCTGCCACCTTCTCTGAGTCGGGAGGAGCAGAAGCAGCAGGGGTCGCGTTCGAGGAGCTCCTCGAGAACGACGCTTCATTTCGGCCCGCGAGGTGAATTGAGACAGATCCGGTCGGCAGCAGGGCGACCTGGGACTCCCCCACCACCGTCGCTTCCGCCTGTACGACAGAGCGGGAGGGGTGTCGGCAAACGCCCTGCAACGTTCGACCGATCGTCAGGTAGCTCGCCGGTGTGCAGCGCGGCCGCGATTCGAGACGGATCACCGCTCGGCTCAATCCCAGTATCGGGCGTGTTCGGGGATCACCCAACGCACGCCGCCGCGAGGATCCTCGACATCCCCCGCGTACCTCGGGACGAGATGAAGATGGGCATGGTCAACCGCCTGACCAGCGTCGGCACCGACGTTGATCGCCACGTTGAAACCCGTCGGAGCGTGGTCAGCCATGATTCGCTCTCTGGCCCGTAGCGCCACGACCCACAGTGCAGCCTGTTCCATATCCGACAATGCGAAGAAGTCGGCTTCGTGCCGCCTCGACACGACAAGCGTATGGCCCGGCGAGATCGGGAAGGCATCGGAGAACGCCACCGCGAGCGTCGACTGCTCGATGACCTCACCGTCTTCGATTCGAACACAGAATGGGCAATCGCTCACGGGTCCTCCCTCCCAAGGCAGCCAGTGTGCCAGACACCGGCCGAGATTGCTTCGCGAAGCGGATTGCATGGCCCCCGTTGCTGTCGCGGTCGATCACCGGACCGGATTGTCCTGCGCGGTTCATCCGTGTCGAGGGACTGCCAGATCGTCTTGGGCGACGCGATGAGTCCTATTCGCGGGCGTCGGCAGGGCGGGTGCCCGCACGAACTGCAAGGTGGATCTGCTCAAGACGAATCTCGTCGATGAGGGTGTGGAGCGCTTCGACAGAGCGACGGAGGTCCGTCACGCAGAGACCGAGGAACTCGACCTTCTCTTCGAGATGCGCGATGCGTTGAACGTCGGTGATGGTCGCTCCCAGTGCTGACCTCCACCTAGGCATCGGCATCCGCCCGGGTTTTCTGAACCCCGTCGATCGTTGTCGGCGACGCGTCGCCTCCATGGAGAACGGTCGCGATCCCTACACCGACCATCCGACGATGGCAATGATCGGGCGTCGACGCCTGACCGGCTCGAGCGGCGGTGAAGGGAGTCTCGACCTTCGGGCTGAACCGCCCACATTGCGGGTGATTTCCGTCTCCTGCCACCCACCTGCGGGTGATCGATGCACGAGGGTGAGGGACTCGACGAGTGCCCGAACGAGGGCTTGAGGTTCTCTTTGGGTTGCCGGCGGACACCGATGGGAGAAACGCCGCGATGACCGGAGATGATATGAGGCGCTTGGCGGTTCTTCCGATTGCAGCGGTGACGTTGGCATCGGGTTGCTCTTCTGCAGCGCCCGATGCAACAACCACGCCTGCTGAGGCTGCATTCACCACAATCGTGTCAACGGTGACGAACACCGTTGACGTCGAGACGCCGACGACCCCCAAGACCGAGGACTCGTCTCGGCTGACCAGAGACACCCAACCGAAGCCGGGGCGCAACTCATCACCAACATGCTCCACATCCGCGGATACGACCTCGCAACCTGACCGAACATACCCCACATCACCCACAGATTCAGCAGGAGAGCGACGTCTGAGCGGCCTGTGATTGCTCGTCGTGACCCGGTGTCCGGGGCGGATGCGGCGGCGTTGCTTGAGGTGTCAAGCGGGTACTGATCGGACTGGGCAACGAACTCGTCAGTGAGAACCGGGAGTTCCTCAATCCCCTTCATCGGTATCCAGGCCGTTGCCTCCCGTGAGCCGGAGTCGAGGGCGTAGTACATCGGGGAGTGGTTCGGGTAGGCGACCGCCAACTACTCCCCAAAGTCGTTCTCGCAAGCCGACGCCTCTTCGTCCCCCGTCCTACCCGCGTACCGGTCACCAGTCATGAGGCCCTGGTCATCGAAGGGATCGTCCACGTTGGAGCGACACCCGCCCACAACGCACCGTCGCCGATGGGCGGGGGCGCTCGACGTTCGATCACGCCGAGCGATTGATGAAGGACTGCGTCACCGCTTCAGGTTCTCTTGAGGTCGGTGGCGCATCGTGGGGACATAGGCCCAGAGAGGTGGACGGAGATTGCAGAGCGAGCCGGGGACGTGTCACCTGCAGTGGCTCCCCAACCGTCGACCCACTCTCGGGGGAAGCGCAATGGCAAGCGGAGCCTTGCCGGAAGGAGGGTCACATGAGAAAGAGAATCGTTCCGTTCGCAGTGGTGCTACTGCTGGTGTTGGCTGCATGCTCCTCGAGCGATCCGACGACGTCGGACGAGTATGGAGCACTCGAGCAGGAACTCGCCCAAGCCGAGTCCCAGTTGACCGTGGTCACCGTCGAACGCGACGCGCTGGCCGCGGAGGTGGAGGCCGCTGCGGCGGTCCCGAACGACGTCGCGGCGCTGATCGAGGAATGGGGAAACGCGGTCAGCGCTGGTGGCGGTGCCGTCACAGACCTGTATGTACCGGGGGGCTCCCACGGGGACGGGAGTGCACGGATCGTCCATGACAACATCGCTACCCATCTTGAGGCCCCGGAGACACCCGGCGAGTGGACCACCGAGCCGTACCTCCTTGTCGACGACGACGGAGACGGCCGATATGTCGTAGCGCGTGGAGCGCTCGCAGCGGGGACGTATCCGGGATCCCTCACATTTTTGATCGTGAGAGCATCGGACGGCGAACTCCAGATCGTGAGGACCGCCTGGTTCCCTGTCTAGGTGAACCGGCCAGAGCGGACAAGTGGCGGATCGGGAGGCTGTGGGTGCCGGAGACCGGCGAACGGTGATGGCACGCCCGGCCCCCGTCCGTGCCCGTCGCACAGCCGAGCACCAGAGGAGCCGGCGCTACCGATTCAGCAGGTAGTCGGTAGCTTCCTCGACGCTCATTCCTGCGCCCTGGTCATAGAGCTCCTGGTAGAGATCCTCTCCAAGGGCTTCTGTCGCCAACTCGATTGCCGGCCGCGCCGCGCGCTCCTGAAACGGTGCTACCGCCATCGCGAAGTGTGTCTTGCCGGCTCCGAAGAGGATGGCGCAACGCTCCGGTTTGCCTCGCTGTCCGGCGAAGGTCGCAGCCTGCCGCAGCGTGAGACCGGTGTTGACCGTCGCCCCTGTCTCGAACGCAGATCGGGCCGATGCGCGATTCAGGCCCTCGGCTCGATCGAGATCGCCAGCGTCCCAGACGCCGTAGGCCAGCGCATGCAGCGCGGCAGACTTGATGAGGATGTCGGCGCCGGGTCGTTCGCCGAGACGCACCATCTCCTCGCTGAATCGGAGCCGGAAGTCGAGGCTCTCCCCATCGAGCGTCGCGAGGATCATGTCGGCATGCACCTGGCCGTACACCTCGCCCATGGCAACGAACCGCCTACGGCCTTCCTCGAGCATGGCCGGGATCTCGGAACTCTCGTCACCCGACCACCGACGCGCCTGGGCAAGCAACGTGATCGGCCAGGCGGTTCCGTCATCGAATCCGATTCTCTCGGACAGAGAGAGGCTCTCCTGGAGCGCGGTCAGTGCGGTCGGTCCGTCTCCGGACACGAACGCGACATGCCCTCGCCGGGCAAGGGCGTAGGCAAGCCCCTGCTCATCCCCAATCAATCGGTAGATGCCGACCGCCTCGTCGGCCCACTCAATCGACTGGTCGAACTGCTGACGGTACAGGGTGAGAAACGACGCGACGGTAAGCACGTCTGCACGCAATCGATTCGCCCCACTTCCCGATGCACTGAGGACGGCGGTCAGGCGTCGCTCTCCGTCGACGAGCCGTCCGCTGAACAGCCACAGGTGCCCAAGCGGCCAGCCCATGGAGAGAGCTTCCTGGATCGCGCCGCGCTGCACCAGCCGGTCGAACGTCTCGTGGTAGTCGGCCAATTCGAGTTCGATCTGTTGTTGGGCGGTCAATCGCTCCCGTCCGAAGAACGCCGACCGCAGCTCCTCGCACGCTTCGCGGTAGTGGGCGTCGTGGCGCTCGATGGCGTCTTCCCACATGCCGGCTTGGGTGAGATGCACCCGTGCGTACATCCGAGGAGTCTCCAAGAGGCGATAGAGCGGCCTCCCGTCGCGTGGCATTGTGACCTGAATCAACGATGCTCGCACGAGCAATCGGATCTGTTCAACTGCTTCGACCCCGGAGTCGAAGTCGAGGACGGCTGCCGCGGCCTCGACGGAGAACGGCCCTTCGAACACCCCGAGGAGATCGAACGCCCGTCTCCCGTCGGCGGGGAGCATGTCGTAGCTCCAATCCATGGAGGCTTGCAGCGATCGATGCACGGATCGTTGTGAGGGATCATCTGCAAGCAGGGCAAGGCGATGCGTCAGAAGTCCCTCAATCTCCGAGGGCGATAGCACGTCGACGCGAGCAGCGACCAGTTCTATCGCCAGCGGCATCCCGTCGAGACTTCGACAGATCGAAGCGACCGAGGACTGGGAATCCTCACCGAGAGCGAACCCCGAGCGGACGGCTGCGGCGCGAGCTTCGAAGAGTCGATTGGCATCATCAATGACCTCATCGTCCGCAGAAGTCGCCAGACCCTCGAGGGCGAAGCGAACTTCCCCACGAATCCCAAGCAATTGGCGGCTCGTCGCCAGCACCTTCAGATTCGGTGCGTTCTCCAGAAACGCTGCCGTCGTTGCGGCGACACGATCGGCGACGTGTTCGCAGTTGTCGACAACGAGCAGCGTGGTTCGGGGTCGCAGGAATGCCGCGATCGAATCCACAATTTCAACGTCCGGATGTTCGGCGACTTGCAGCGCAGCGGCAATTGCTTGCGGCACCAACTCGGGTTGCGACACCTGGGCCAAGTCGACGAACCAGACACCGTCGCGAAAGCTCCCTCGAACGTTGCCCGCCGCTTCGATGGCCAGTCGGGTCTTCCCCACACCGCCGGGCCCGACAACGGTGACCAGGCGATGCTCGTGGATCGCCTTGTCGAGCAGCGTCAGCTCGTCAATCCGCCCGACAAAGCTGCTGACCGGGATCGGCACGTTGGTTCGCGGAGGGGCTGCGTCAGGCTCGAGGACGGGGTCCTGAAGAAGGATCTGCTCTTCCAGCCGAGCCGTCTCGGGTGAAACCTCAAGACCTAGATCCTCGCCGAGGATCGAACGCAACCGTGTGAACGCGCGAAGTGCATCGGCCTGGCGGCCGGCCCGATAGAGCGTACGCGCCAGCAGGCGCCACAGCCGCTCCCGGTACGGGTGCCGACCGCACAGGTCGTCGATGTCAGCGGCGGTTGGTGTGCCACCAGCCCGCAGCTCGGCTGCGATGCGATCCTCCTCGGCATCCAGCTGTAGCTCTTCGAGACGGGCGGCTTCTGGAACCAGCGAGGCAAGATCCTCGAACCCTTCGTATGGTCTTCCCCGCCAGAGTCCGAGGGCCGAATCGAGGAGATGGCCCGCCGTTTCTGGATTGGAGCCGAGCAGTCGCCGGGCTCCCCTGACGGTGGTCTCGAACGCCACCGAGTCGATCTCGTCCGTATCGAGCAGAGCAAGCCGATAACCACCGTCCGAGCGGACGACGCGATCCCTTCCGAGCGCCTTCCGTAATTGGGACACGTACGTGTAGAGAGAATCCCGGACCGCCACGACGGTTTCATCGGGCCAGATCTCGGAGACGATCCGATCGATCGGTACGACCATCCCCACATCGACCGTCAAGAGAGCGAGCACTGACCGTTGCCGGTGACCTCCAAGGACAATCGGCTCGCCATTCTCCATGATCTGGAGCGGACCGAGCACCATGAAATGCATCGCAGATTCAGTGTACCGACGGAGAGGGGCGCCACCCCTTGTATCTCCGAGGTACGCCCGAGCCGGCTGGTCAGTGGCGGTCTCTGCCGATTGAAGCGCGCTTCGTCGAGCGGCACGGAGATCCGAGTCCCCTTCCAGGACGATGGAGCGTTGATCAACCCGCGCGACGAAAGCACCTCTCCACTCGAGGGCCCGGACGGCGGTGTCATGGGAGGTTTCAGCGGATTCCAGTACGCCACCGGCGAAGAGACCGCACAAACCGGTGGTGCGAGTGGGAATGGCATATGCAGGCTCGATCCCACCATCCTCAACTGGGACTGCGGCACAGGGAGTCAACGAGAAGCCATGTCCGCAGTCATGGTCTACGACCCAATCAACAACCGGTTTGTGCTCATCAACGACTTCTACACCTGACCAGTACCCACCGTCTCGGACGACGTGCGGGCCATCGACATGGACACCGGCGACTGGACACAGATCCTCGCGCCAGCAACACCCGAACGGAAACACACGGATCCTGACACGACGAACCATCACACTGATCACGGTGGTGCTCGTTGTGGTTGGTGCACCTCCTGGCAGGTGGATTCGAGCACGAGGACAGCGAACGGTCCTTCACGTGAGAGCGTTCCGCGAGGACGCGGGGCGATTGCTACGCCAGAACCTCGCGGTAGATGCCGTCGACCCGGGCGGCGATGTGGAGCCAATCGAACCCCTCCACGACCGTTCGGCGCGCGTTCCGTCCGCGTTCCGTGCGGAACTTCGTCTCGGTGGCGGCTTCGATCAACGCGGCGGCGAGTTCGCGGGCGTCGTCGGGAGCGACGAGCCAGCCGTTTGGTCGATCGGGATTGGTGTTCACGAACGATGGCGGACCGCCCGAGTTGGTTGCGATCACCGGCAAACCACACGCCATGGCTTCCAGATACACCTGGCCGAACGGCTCCTCAACCGACGGCGCCACGAACACATCGGCGCAGTTGAACCCGACGGGGAGTTCGTCATGTCCACGCCATCCGACGAAGAAGACGCCGTCGCCGCCCATCGACGTGGTCACGGTGTGGGGATGCTCGCCTTCCCACTCCCCGGGGTACCCGCCCCAGATGACAAGCGGCGGAGCATCCGCACCGAGCGCTTCGCGCACCTCGGCATAGGCTCGAATGAGCAGTGGAACCCGCTTGAAGTCGAGGAACCGTCCCACGAAGAGCAGCACCGGGCGTAGCTCGCCGGTATCGGACTCGATGAAGGCGCGGTCAATGTCCTCGTGCGTGGAGGCGATCGTTCCGGTCTCTCCACTCTCGTCCCATCCCAGCGGTTCGTCGACCAGCCACCGACGCCACCGTGCCAGACGGTCCGCCGCGGAGAAACCGGAGGGAGCAAAGACGGTCGTGTCGACGCCGTTGGGAACGATCTCGATTCGACCCGGGTCGAGTCCAAGGAGATCGACTGCGAGCTGCTGATCGGTTGGTGAGATCACGATCAGGCGGTCGGCCCGATGCGCGGCGGCCACAAGGCGTCGATCCCACTCATCGGCGTGCGACCACCGATTCGGCGCACCCCGGCGGATGTCTTCGAGCATCTTGAGTTCGGTGCCGTGGAGGTGCGCGACGACGGGTCGACGATCAACGCGGTCGACTGCATCGTTGACGTGAGTCAGGTGATGGACGTGATAGATGTCCGGCGCGTCCGTCTCCTGCAGCAGCGTCTGCCAAGTCGCAACCTGCCGTTCGTAGGCTTCGCTATCGATGGAAGCAAACACGCGGTCGGGAACGCCGGGTCGGTCCTCAAACGAAGGGTGGATCGGCACCGGGGCCGCCATCGGATCCCGCCCGTCATCGAACCACGCGACGGCTTCGGTGAAGTCCAACGCCTGGACCGGGAGGCCGTCGAAGAATGTTGCAGCGTGAGACGCCACACCCGGGAGTCCAAGCGACCCGCTGTACACCGTCACGTCGTCTCCGAGTGACCGAAGCGCCCTCCCGAGGTAGCGCACCACTTGAGCCGATCCGCCGCGGGGGTAGAAAGCAAGGGTCATCGCAACGGCACGTTGATCGCTCATCTCCCCATTCTTGCGGACGCGCCTCCCCACCGCGGCGAGCAGGCACGACACCACCACCAGCACGACGGGTCCGCGGCATCGCCTATGGGGTCGCTTCTCACCGCGGCCGACCGTCGCTGCCCGTGTGGACGAACCTCGTTTGCGCCTGGTCGTCGGCGCTTCCACGGTCATGCACCTTCACCCGAATCGAGACGCCTCCACCGAGAGCGCGAACCACCTTGAACAGTCGCCAACGATGGAAGAACCGGCCAGGGTCCTACGACCCAACTCCGGTGAGCCCCGCTCGACATGCAGGGCAGGGACGCACGTGACTTCCGAGATGTTCGACACCGGCGGTTGCCGTATTCGTGGTGATCGCAGACGCGCTGCTGTCGCCGGCGTGGATCATCGGTGGCGCGCCGCTCTGGAAGCTGACCGCGTTCGGCTACGCGAGGGTCTCGGTCTGCAGTTCCAAGCCAGCATGCTCTCTATCGGCCTGATCGTGATCTTGATCACGCTGCCATGGCTCACCGATGGGCCGTTCGATCCGCTCGATGTCGTCGTGGTCGCCGTCATGGGCCTTGTCTGCTTCACCCCCCTTGGCTCGCTTCCTGCGAGCCGCGCGAAGCCCCTGAAGGGATCAGCGACTGCAGCTGATCGCCGTCACCCCCGTCCAGGTGCCGCCAGTGCACAGCGGCGGACACGCGTCAGACCAGACCCCGTTCCCAGGCGAGCGCAGCGGCTTCCGTCCGTGACGAGACGCCCAGTTTCGTGAGAAGAGCGGAGACATGATGGTCAACAGTCTTGGGCGAAACGAAGAGGCGCTCTGAGATCTCGGCGTTGGTGAGGCCCTCGGCCACCAGTTCGAGGACTTCGACCTGACGAGGTGTGAGACCCGCAGGATGCGATCGAGTCGCCTTTCTCGGACCCCGGGGAACGCCGTGAACACCCATCTGCCGGAGCCGCCGGCGCAGCTTCGCAGCGGCCGGCACCGCTCCCAGCCCGTCGAAGATGTCGAGCGCTTCGAGCAGGCGCGGCGGGTCTTCGCTGTCCATCAGTGCAATCGCCTGCTCGTACGCGCAACCGATTCGCGCCCAGATGTGCGCTGCTTCTCGCCAGTTGCCGGCGATCTGCTGGGCGTACGGCGTCTCCGATCCGTGGAGCGGTTCGATCGGGTAGCCGGCGCGCCACATCCAGAATGAGAACTCATCGAGGATCCATGGCTGTCGTGCGGCCAATGCAAGCTGGTACGCGTCGGCGATCGCGGAGCCGATTCCCGGCACATCGTCACGGAGCCAGGCCAGTTCGGCTCGGGCCACCGCCACCGGAGCGATCCTCTGGAGCTCGCCCGTTGGCTCTACCAGCCGCCAGGCTTCATCGATGGTCCGATCGACGTCTGCCCGACCACGGCGGACGTACAGCCTGGCCAGCGTGGCGAGGGCAGGCATGTTCGTGATCCCAGGTTCCTCCGGTCGGCCAAGCACCCAGAGTGCGTCCCGTTCGGCTTGATCCCATTGACCACGCTCGAATCCCAGACGGGCGCGCTCAGCGGTGATGTAGTAGATGGAGCCGGCGAGTTCGCGACTCCGGGCATACGTGAGGCCCTCCTCGATGTACGACGCTGCGTGGTCGTATCGCCGGTAGTCGAGGGCCGTCCAGACCAGATTGGCGTACGCGCGACCGGCGTGGTCGTCGAATCGTCCCCTGATCGCGATGTCGAGACTCTCTTCGAGAAGGGCGTATCCACCCGTGTCACCAACGCGCAATCTCGTGCTTCCAAGATTGTTCAGTGCATGGGCGAGCGTGTTCTGATCGTCCAATTCCCGGGCCACGGTGATCGCCTTCGTTGCCCATTTCTCGGCCGCATCGGCATCCTGGGCGAGCATGAAGACCTGCGCCAAGTTGCTGTAGGCCATCGCCAATTCGTTCGATCGGGGAATTGACGAGAGCACGTCGACCGCAGCCAAGCCGGCCTCCACCGCCTTCTCGCTCTGCCCCAGCCACCAATGCAGCCGCGAGATCCACCGCAGCAGATCCCCTTCTCGGCTGGTGACGCCGAGCTCTCGCCAGAGTTCGAGGGCCCGTTCGGCCGAAGCGAGCCCCTCAGCGGCATCATTCGTGAGATAGCACTCGATGGCGTAGTCGGTGAGGAGCTGTGCTCGATCGGCGGCAGCGAACTGGTCGGCATACTCGACGGCAACCCGGATGTGGGCCAGAGCTTCCCGGTGCGCTCCTGCTACGGATGCCCGCCGCGCAGCCGCCGGCGCGTACCGGGCGATCGCAGTTCCATCGCCGGCTTGGCGGGCGTGGTGCACGATTCGAGCGATATCGGCGCTCCGGCTCACGAGGATTTCAACGGCGAACTCGTTCAGTGCCCGACGCCTTGAAGGCCTCAACGATTGTTCCATCGCTCCCCTCACGAGTTCGTGGCGGTACCACACAGACGAACCGTCGAACTCGATCAGCCCGCGTTGACGACATTCTTCGAGCGCCTCTGATCCGGACTCAGAGTATGCCTCCAGCAGCCAGCGCTCGGTCTGACCCGGCACAATCGACACGAACTCTGCGACGGCGCGGCTGGTTGCGGACAAGCGTGAAGCTCGGGTTCGAACGGCGTCACGAATATTCAGCGGTACATCGGTGTCGGGAGCCATCAGCGCCTCTGTCACGAGAAACGGGTTCCCCCGAGTATTGGAATACAGATCCTCGATGGACCCCCCGTAGTCGGCTGCAACCTCCTCGACCGCGGCCTTCGACAGCGGTGCCAGATGGACCCGATGGACAGCCGACGCGGGCAGGTCGCCAACGACGAGCATCAATGGATGGTCGTTCGGCACTTCTTCGTTGCGGTATGTGAGGATCAGCGTCGCCGGTACCCGGTCGATGCGCCGACCCAGGAATTTGAGAACATCGAGCGTGGCCCCGTCGGCCCAGTGGACATCCTCGACGATCACGGCGGTTGTGCGACCGTCGACGGAGATTGCGTCGAGGACCGCGTCGAAGACTTCACCCCGTGTTCCGTCGCCGACCGCCTGCTTCAGGCCACCGCCGACCTGGTTTGCTATGTCGTGGAAGGGTCCGAGCGTACGCGGGGTCGAGAGGTCGTCGCAGGCACCCCACAGGATGCGCGTATCGTCGTTGTGTCGGTGAGAGAACGTCTGAACCAGGCGGGTTTTGCCGATGCCCGCCTCACCGTTGACGAGGACGACCGAACCGGCGCTCCGACCGGTGTCCGCGAGGGCGCTTTCCAGCACCTCGAGATCTGCCGCTCGTTCGAGAAGATCCACGTTGCGAGCGTACCGCAAATGCCGCAGCGGGTCCCAGTGGCACGTCCCCTGATTTGACGGTGACGCCGGTCAACCGAGACGGGATGAGATGATCGGTCGGTTGATGGTGCTCGTCGCGACTGGCCCGCTGGTTCGGCCAGATTCGAGATAGCCGCCTCCGAACGGGCGTGAGATCCTCACCCGATCGTGCGAGGCATCGCCGGGCGAGGCGTCCTTGACGAGTCGCTGGTGGTGAACAGAACTGAGAGCCGGCGACGGGGTTGCCTCTGGGGACGCATCGACGCGTTCAGCCGCTCGGCGGCGGCTTCGCAGCGCCGGTCCTGCTGGATGGACTCAATGAGCTTGTTCTGCAGATGGAACACGTGGGCCTCCCTTGTCCTTCTTGTGCTTGATGAAGGCATCGTCTCTCAGGAAGGGCCGGCTCGCATCGGAGAGAACCCCCCATATTGCGCCGGGGGCTACCCATGTTGGATCGCATCCGAGATCCTCCGCCGCTGCGCGGTATCGATGCGGATGATCGGATCCGGAGTAGACGGACGACGGAGATTCAGGGAGACTACGGCCCCCGGAGCGAGGAACGGACAGGCATGGCTCATCTGACGGCGAAGGCGGGCTACGACCAGCTGGTCGATCGCCTGAACCGGTTCCCGCAGGGCGCGCCACCATCCGACGTCCTCTACGGCATCCTGAAGATGCTGTTCAGCGAACGGGAGGCTGGCCTCGTTGCGCTGCTCCCGATCCGGCCGTTCACCGCCAAGCGAGCGGCACGCGCCTGGAAGACGACGCCCGCCGCGGCCACGGCGCTCCTCGAGGAACTGGCGGGACGTGCCGTCCTGCTCGATATGGAATCCAACACCGGCAAGCGGACCTTCGTGCTGCCGCCGCCGATGGCCGGGTTCTTTGAGTTCTCCCTCATGCGCGTGCGCGGCGACCTCGACCAGAAGGTGCTCTCCGAGCTGTTCTACCAGTACCTCAACGTGGAAGAGGACTTCATCAAGGCGCTGTTCGCCGAAGGCCAGACACAGCTCGGCAGGGTGTTCGTGCAAGAGACCGTTCTGCCGATCAACAACGGCATCCAGGTCCTGGACTACGAGCGGGCGAGCGAGGTCGTCCGTAGTGCTTCGCACCGTGCCGTGGGCATCTGCTACTGCCGCCACAAGATGGACCACATGGGTCGCGGCTGCGCGGCCCCGCGCCAGATCTGCATGACCTTCAACAACACGGCTGCTTCATTGGTCAAGCACGGTTTCGCCCGCGAGGTCGACGTCGAGGAGGGGCTCGACCTGCTCGCCGAAGCCCAGGATGGGAACCTGATCCAGTTCGGCGAGAACATCCAGCGCACGCCGAACTTCATCTGCAACTGCTGCGGCTGCTGCTGCGAAGCCATGATCGCGGCGCGGCACTTCGGCGTGCTGAATCCGATCCACACCTCGAACTACCTCCCGGCGATCGACGCCGAACAGTGCAACGGCTGCGGGAAGTGCATCAACGTCTGCCCGGTTGAGGCGATGAGTCTGACCTCGGCCAACGATCCGCACCGCCCGAAGAAGAAGCGAGCCAAGCTCGACGAGCGCCTCTGCCTCGGTTGCGGCGTCTGTGTGCGCACTTGCGATCGGGATGGGGTGCGCCTGGTCGCCAGGTCCGAGCGAGTGATCACACCCGTCGACTCGACGCGACGGGCCGTCATGATGGCCATCGAGCGCGGCAAGCTGCAGAACCTGATCTTCGACAATCACGCCATGGCAAGCCACCGAGCGATGGCGGCGATCCTGGGCGTCATCCTGAACGCACCGCCGGTCAAGCAGGCGCTCGCCAGCCGGCAGATGAAGTCCATCTACGTCGACCGCCTCCTCGGAGCGAACCGCTGAGACCGGCCGGAAGGCAGGCCGCTGCGTTCTTCGCGTCACCTGACGGCGGGCGCGACCTCCGTCCGCCGTGCTCAGTCAGCCACTGGACCACGCGACCCACGTGCCACCGGTCACCCGGACCGGCTCCGCTCCCCCAAGATCCTGACGCCAGATCCCGTCCGCGCCGCCGACCGAACCGGGAAAGGCGAACGCCATGCCGTCCGGTGACCACAGCGTCATGCTCTGGGCATACTGATCGAAGAACGGGACGAGATCGCGCAGGAATCCCGGCGACGGCACGAAGTCGGCGTATACCTCCGATTCACCGTCCTCCCACACGCGCCAGCGGAATGCACCAGCCTCGGTGAGTTCAAGGACCAGCAATCGTTGGCCGGTGGGATCCCACGAGAATGCCGCGACGGTCTCACTCTCCACTGCGACGAAGCTGCCGTCGTCGGCGTCGACGACAACGAGTCGGCCGCCAGGCAGCGTTGGGATCTGCTGTGCGCTGACAGAGAGACCGACGTCCTCGGTCGCCACCGGCAAGACGGCGATGCGCTGTCCGTCGGGGGTTGCGGTGAAGATGGCACCGCCGAGCGTGGATGCGATGGGTTCGCTTTCGCCGTCGGGTTGGGTACGGGTCAGCTGCTGCCGCCGGGACGCAAGCGCGATGTGGATGATGCCGTCCTCGGTCCACTGGGGCGCCGAGAAGCCGCCGGGTACCCCAAATTCGGGCGACGCCGCGTCCTGTAGCAGCAGCTCGAGCGGCGCGTTGCCGACGTGACCGACGACGTTGGACGAGTCCGGATTCCAGGAGAAGTAGAGCGGTTGGCCGTCGACCACTCGAACCGGATCACTCCCCTCCCCGATCGTGAACAGGTCGAGACCGAGTTCACCCGGTGCCGTGACAGCCAGCGTTGCGAGCTTCGATCCGTCGGGTGACCAGTACTGGAAGAAGGCGTTGGAGGCGGTCACGGTGCTCGTCCGTTCTCCCGTATCGACATCGATGATCTCGATGGAGAATGTCCCGGCGTCCGATCGTGTGACACTGATGCTCGAACCGTCGGGTGACCAGATCGGCTGGAAGTAGGTCACGCGACCGCCGCCGTCGTCTGCTGCGATAACGACATCCGTGCCGTCGCGCTCCAAGGTCACGACATTGCCCCCGTCGTCGATGGTCACGAGGCGGCCGTCACCGCGCGCTTCTTCTTCGTTGGTTGTGCACGCCCCGACCAGGAGTGAGAGAGCGAGCAGAATCGCGGCGTTCCGGAACATGACACCACGTTGGGGGTGCTCGTCACGCTATGGCAACCAATCGTCCATCCCCTCGAGGATCGCAACCCAGGGACCCTGGGTCCAAGCGTGCTGTCCTTCCCGGATTCCGCAACCTCCCCGAGGAAGCATCGCGATCCCTGACTTCCAGAGCCCGACAGCGGCGCGGATCGAGCGCCGACGCTCAACCGTTTCGACAAGCCGCGGAGGCTGCCTCGAACACGTGGCTGGACCACTCATGGTGAACCCTGTCGGCGACAGCGCACAGAAATTCCAACCGGGCGACGAAGTGTTCGGCTGGTGTACCGGTTCCTTCGCCGAATTCGTTGCAGTTCCCGAAGATGCCCTCGCGCTGAAACCGGCCAACGCGTCGTTCGAGCAAGCAGGAGCACTTCCGATCTCCGGTTTCACCGCCCTCCAGGCCGTCCGCGACAGAGGCGAAGTGAAGCCAGGCCAGAAGGTCATGATCATCGGAGCGTCGGGCGCAGTGGGGTCGTTCGCCGTCCAGATCGCCAAGGCGTTCGGCGCGCAGGTAACAGGAGTCGCCAGCACCAGAAATGCCGAGATGGTCACCAACCTTGGAGCCGACCGGTTCGTTGACTGCACCACCGAGGACATCACCGAAACCGGACGTCAATACGACGTAATCATCGACACGGCCGGAAACCGCCCACTCTCGGATCTCCGCAAGGCGCTGGCCCATGACGGAACCCTCGTCATCGTCGGAGGTTCCGGAGGGCGATGGCTCATGGGGTCAGGCCGATCGTTGAGAGCAACCATGTCGTCACCGTTCGTCAGCCAGACACTCCGACCCTTCATCTCCACACCGAGCCAAGAGGATCTGCTCGCCCTCAAGGAACTCGTCGAGTCTGGAGAGGTGACCACTGTCATCGACAGGACATTCCCCCTCGACCAGGCGCCAGACGCGATGCGCTACCTCGGCGCACGACACACCCAAGGAAAGACCGTCATCACCGTCTGAACGCATTGCCTACGCGGTCGACTACACACGCACACAACGGCACACCCGGGCGGGGAGATCAACCTCGCACAAGGGAGGAATGTCGACATCCCCTCCTAGGTTTCCTTCGAGATGACAAACACCACATTCACCAATCCAACGATCGACCTCATGATGAACCACGTCTCGGTCCGATCCTTCACCAGCGAGCCGGTACCGGACGAGATGGTTGACGCGATCATCGAATCTGCCCGCCGTCAACCGACGAGCAGCAACTGGCAGACCTACAGCATCATCGTGATCCGTGATCCCGCCAAGAAGGCGCGTCTGATGAAGCTGTCGGGAGATCAGGACCATGTCGGCCAGAGTCAAGTGTTCCTCGCCTTCGCTGCCGATATCCGCAGACTCGACCAAGCAGCATCCCTCCACGATGCGGCCCCTGCGGGTGGCCTGAACCAGACCGTCGTGTCGATCGTGGATGCAGCGATCGTGGGGGAAGCGGCCCAGATCGCTGCCGAGTCGTTCGGTCTCGGTGCGGTCATGGTGGGTGCCATGCGCCGCCATCCGGAGGAGGTGGCGAAGGTGCTCGGTCTCCCGAGTGGTGTCTTCAT
>Ga0316189_10002757_pt1 | contig 17129 bp, 13 predicted proteins | sample LowCovwburrow_MG_FD_204930 | JGI IMG/M metagenome (GOLD analysis project Ga0316189, IMG submission 204930) | Coastal sediment microbial communities from Maine, United States - Lowes Cove worm burrow | ecosystem: Environmental > Aquatic > Marine > Coastal > Sediment | place: USA: Maine...
CTGGCGCGTTGCCTGGATTCGAAACCGTCACCGCTGTCTGAACAAATTCGCCAGCGCGCACCGGATCGGGGTTGACTTCCATCGTCACGAGGAGCGGCGTCTGACCAACCGGTGTCTGCGTCACCGCACGAGACGTCGTCTCGGGGCTTCCCATCTCCGCGATCTCCGTCACCGCACGAAGCTGCGAGCCCGCTGCAAGTAGGTTGTCAACCGTGACCGTGATCTCTTCGGTGCCGCCCTGACCCGAGGCTAGGCGCCCGAGATTCACCGTGACGGTGTCACCGGACGGATGCGAAGCGTTGTCGGGCACCGTGAACGTGACGATGACGGGGTCCAGCGGGTCCGCACTCCGATTCGCGTAGTGAACCGTGTACGTCAGTGCCTGGCCCGCCGTCGCCGGATTCGAGCTCTCTTCCACACGCAGATTCAGCGGGCGTGCCGTCTGTACAACCGTGCTTCCGCTCTGCGATCGGCTGAAGCCACGGGCCGTGTCAGCAGCTGTAGCGAACGTGATTTCGGTGTCGTCTAGAGTGTCGCCAGCCACCGTGGAGCGAATCCAAAGCAACTCCGACTTGCCGGGGGCGAGGTCATCTATAGTCCACCTGACGTTGTCGCCGGGGTCGCAAGACGAATCGCAGGCCCCGCCGTCCGAAATGTTGGCTCGAGAAACACGGCTCATGCCCTGCGGGAGGGCCATCTCCAGGTCGACGGTCTCGATGTTCGGTCCCGGATTCGACACGGTCACGGTCACGGTTACAAACTCCCCCGTGCGCGCAGGATTCGGGTTCACCTCCACGAACGTAAGAATGTGCGGGATGCAGGTGTCGGTTTGGTCGTCGCAGATCTCGCCCTCATCGCAGTCCAACGAGGATGTACATCCCACGGACTCATCGGAGACCGACCCCAGGGTCGTCGCCCGAGCCCCAGCCGGTGTACCGTCGACCAAGGCTCCGGCCGCCGCTCGTAGCTGGGCGCCCGGAGGGATTGTGGGATTGACGTCGACTCTGGCCTCGACCTCGCCGTTTGCTCCGGCGGCGAGCTCGGTGAAGGTCCATGTCACCACGCCGTCACTGATGGTTCCTCCGTTGTTCGCGCTCACGAAAGCGACGGGGCCGGGCAGGGTGAGCGTCAGCTCGACGTTGGAGAGCGGACTCGGGCCCGAGTTGTCATAACTCAGCGTGTAGACGAGCCCTTCGCCCGCTTGAGGCTCACTCGGCGTTTGGGCGAGGCCGAGTCCGAGGTCACTTTCGCCTTCGGTGGTGCTTTCGCTGACAACTTCGTCGGGCTCGCCGTCTGCAGACGTCGTGACCTCGAATTCGATGTCTTCTCCGTCGGGCACGGTCAGTGCGACTTCGGGCTCCACCGAGACTACGGTCACGGTCCCAGCGTCGACGGCTCCGATGTCCCATTCGATCATCTCGCCCGCGTCGCAAGCGCCGGTGCACGTGGCATTCGAAGGCAACGCCGCTGGGTTGATGATGACGTACTGCGGGATGACGAGAGTGACGAACGCGTTCTGCACCATCTGCGCCCCGGGGTTCGACACGGTGACGTCGACATTGAAGTTGTCACCGGCTTTCACCAGATAGAAGTCCATATCGACGGACACGAGCAGCTGACTGGTGTTGATCGAAACATCGACCTCGTCAGAACCGGTCCCTCCCGGACCCGTGCACAAGAGCTCGAAGCGTGAGTTCTTGTAGATGAACCGTTCCTCCGGTCCGCCATCCGTGAGGCGTGTGCCTTCCCAGTCGTCTCCCTGCGCGTCGCACGCGGTCGCGTTGGTCACATCCCAAGAAAGGAGCGCAATGGTGCCGTTGGCCACGCTGATCGGTGTCGCGGTTAGGGTCACAGTCGGCGTAGCGTCGGTGCCGCCAGTCCCACCGGTTCCGCTGCTCCCACCGGTTCCGCTCATACCTCCGGTGCCAGCCGTTCCACCTGTCCCGGCGCTGCCACCACTCCCTCCGCCACCCGGCGGGTCTTCCACACTCGTGCACGCAGCCATCGTGATCGTCAGCACTGCAATCAGGGTTCGTCGAAGCGATTTCTTCATGGCGTTTTCCTTTGGGGCTGAACGAAGACGCAAATCTCCGTCGTCGGGCGAGGGACGACGCTAACGTGATGGCCGCTTGGCGGTCCATACGTATTAATCCTCCCTCGTCTGTTGTGTGTTTCGGTTCTGTTACTGGAGTCGAGACATGCCGCGTTGCCGCACCGCTCGCTTACTTGGTGACATCGAGCTTCAGCTTCACCTTCTTCTGTTCGCCAGAGCGAAGCCGAATGGTTTGAGTGACCGTTTGTTCTCCCTGCCCGGCGCTGATTCGATAGCGGCCGGGTTTGAGTGACACGTTCTTTAACGGTGCGGGACCACGAGATTTTCCGTTGATCCAAACGTCGCCCCATGGGTGCACGACGACGGTGAGTGTGGCCGGCGGGAGAGCGACCGTAGGCGAGGCTCGTTTAGGTTTCTCTTTGGCGCGCGCTTCGGGGCCTTTGGCCTTAGCGGCGATTTCGTTTCTCGATGGGTTCCCGTCGACTAAGCCTTCGGGGCTTGCCACTTTCGGTCTTTCGGCGTCAGCGATGTCGTCCGCAACGTCGTTGGAACCGGCGAGCTCCACGGTCGGTACTTCGTCGACAATATTTTCGACGCCCGGCGCAACAGCGATGACTGGTTCGGCGTCGGTCTCAATGCTCGCCTGCGCAAGCTCTCCGCCGCCATCCCGCACCGACCACCAGGCGACGCCACCCGCCGCGAGCAACACGAAGGCGAGAAACGCCGCTGCGAGGGCTTTGCGACTCGAGCGTGGAGGCGTCTCCTCGGCCGCGGGAGCCTCCGGCGCGTCGCCCTCTGCCCAGGGCTCCACGTGCCTCTGACTTTCGCCTGCGCCGACGATGCCGCTGGTTCGCTTTTTCCGATCCTGCGCGCCGGCGTCGCCGTGCCGCGCGGTATCCTGATCGCCAAATGCGGGTGGGTATCCGCTAATCGCCTCTTGTTCCGGTCGAAGCTCCGCGATGCGCTTTCCGAGCCGACGGCGGACTCGTGGCGAAGGTACGAAGGGATCCAACAACTCGATCAATGCCGCCGCGCTTTCCGGGCGCTTGTCCCGGTCGGGCTCGATGAGGCTGTCGATCAACTTGCAGAGCTCGGGCGGCGCTCCGGGTGCGAGCGAGGCAAGCGGCTGACGGGTCCCTTGCAGGATCAGCATGATGGTGGCCGGGTCGTGGCCTCCTTCGTAAGGGCGCCGCCCGCACAAGGCTTCATAGAGCACTACGCCGACGCCAAACAAATCCGCTCGCCCGTCGAGCGACTCCAGGCGAAGCTGTTCCGGCGACATGTAGGGGATCTTTCCTTTGACGGCACTGTGCTTGCGTGAGCTTCCCGTCACTGCTTTGGCGACGCCGAAGTCGGTCAGCATGATTTCGCCATGGCGGCTGATGAGCACGTTCGACGGCGAGATGTCGCGATGAACGATCGAACCTCCGTAGCTTCCGTCGAAGTCGCTTTCCCTTGGTGGGTTGTGCGCATGGTCGAGGGCGGATGCGAGGTCGTGACCGACCAGCGCGACGAGCTCGGGGGACAGACGCTTTCCGCTCTCCGCGTCCAACAAGACCTGGAGGTCCACACCGTCGACGAGCTCGAGCGCCATGTAAGAACGGCCGGCGATCTCTCCGAAGTCGATGACCCCAACGATGTTGCTGTGTCGTAGCTTCGCGGCGAGCCGGGCTTCTCGTTGAAACAAGCTCACGAACTCCTCGTCTTCGCGGAAGAAGGGCAGCACCAGCTTGAGGCAAACTCGCTGTGTGAAGCCGCCCGGGCCTCGGCGAATGGCGACGAAGGTTTCGGCCATGCCGCCCATGCCCAGACGACGAACCAGTCGGTACGGTCCGATTTCGGTCCCGAGCAGCTCGCTCGAAGACGCGTCGAGGTCAACTTTGGCCATGAGCTCCAGCTGGACCGCAAAGGGAAAGCAGGTGGGGTCCGCGGCCATCGTACGAGTGAAATCCAGCACAATTCAAGCGTCTCCCGGCGAGTATGCGCAACAAAGCACCTTATTCGCCCCGTCCGAGCAGATTGAGTGGGCCAAACAACAAATCGATCTTGACGAAGCTGTCCGAATCGTACGAGGCGCCGGCGAAGTTCAGCTCCAGATGGGCCTTGTCGTGCGTCAGTTGCCCGGCGTCGAACGCCAGAGTGGTCGCGCGAGCGTCGACATGGGCGAACATGATCGGCCTCTTGGCCTCGGCGGCGATCTCGACGACGAAGCCTTCGAAGTCCGTATCCGCGAACACGCCCGGTTCCGACACGTTGGAGAAATCGAAGATGACGCTCGTAGGTTCGACGTAGATTTCCACGCCCGGCGCCATGCCTTTCGGACACGCCATGGCGGCGTTGTCGCCGCAGCGTGTGGACCGATGCTCTACGGTGACGTCCCTGCTGTCGATCATCGACCCGAGGCTTCTCTCTGAGAACTCCCTCATCTCTCCTCGGGAGAACATCCCCCGGTCACCGCATCCAGAGAGCGCGCCGACGGCGGCAAGCAGGATGAGCGCAGCGTTCCGAAACCGGAGGGCGGTGGTGTTGTGCATGACTCCGCTCAGTGCAGAGCGCATGCCAAGCCGGAAAACGCTTGCTTTTTGGCACGCCGAGCTTCGCGCAGCCTTCATCCGACTGACGCGCGACGCCAGAATCTGACGTGGGCACGTCGATTTCTTCGCTGCGAACCGGCGTTTGCAGAGGAAAAGGCCCGGCACGGAACCTGCAATCTCCTGCTCGACAAGGAGACACCATGAACCCCATGCACCGCATCGCTGTCGTCAACGAAGACCTCTTTAACGAAGTCGCGCACACAAACCTATCGCTGGAAACGGTGTTCTTCCTCTACGGCGCAATCGTTGTCGTCGCGGCGATGCTTTGGGCGCTCGGCGTGTTCGTATTTGGCGGCAGTCGCTCGATCGAGCCACGCAGCTCGGACAATCCCAGCCCGTCGAGGGACCGAATTACTCCCGCCGTTCTTTGAAGCGCGAGGGGTCGATATCGAGCCGTCCCATGCGGCTGATCAGACCCGTCCGCGGTACATCGAGCATGCGCGCTGTCCTGGCGACGATCCCGTGGCACGAGGCAAGCGCATCTTCGATGACGGCTCTTTCGAGCGAGTCGAGGTCTCGCTGCTGAGCGGCGAGGCCCTGCCATCGATTCCGAATCTCATCGTGGCCCGGGTTCACGCTCGGTCGAACCGACGCTCGCTCGGGCTCGACCGATGCCCGGCCGTTGCCAAGGTCGAGGTGCTGCGCTTCGATGACCGGATCTGTGGAACCGGAAGTGCGTGCTCGATTTCGTGCGCGCTTCAACACGGCTTCGAGCTCTCGGATGTTGCCGCCCCATCGTACATTGGGGGAGAGAAGGGCCTCCATGGCGCTACCGTCGAGCTCCCAGTTGGTCTTTGGGTCGATTCGGTGCAGGTACCGGACGGCGATATTCGGGATGTCCCAGCGTCGCTCTCGGAGTGGCGGCAGGACGATCGGAACCGCCGCGAGCCTGTAATATAGGTCCTGGCGAAACACGCGGTCGGCGATCGCCTTTTGGATGTCGCCGTTTGTCACCGAGATGATGCGGAGCTTCGCGGCCTTGGGCTCCGGACCTTGAAAGCCCAATGGCCGGTACGTGCCGAATTGCGTGAAGTCGAGAAGTAGCTGCTGCGCGTGGTGCGTGAGGTTCAGCACTTCGTCGAAGATCAAGGTGCCGTTGTTCGCATACTCGACCAAGCCTTTTCGCTTGGAGACGGCGCCCGAAAACGAGCCTCGCTCGTGACCGAAGAGCTCGGAGGTGATCGTGTTCAAGTCGTCTGCCAGGCCGAGTGTGGCCCGCACGATGGGCTCCTGATTGCTCGCATGTGCAAACGCGGTGGCGAGCTGGGTCTTGCCGGTGCCGGATTCGCCAAGAATCATGATCGACTCATCGCCGCCAATCGCCGAACGAAGCTCCTCTCCGATGGCAGTCATACTCTGCGGCTCCAAGAGCTCGTCGAGGCTGAGAGCTTGGCCGCTCGGTTCGGTGGCTCGCACGGCCCGCAGATCTTCCTTGGTGTCTTCGATGACCGTCTGCTGGGCGATGAGCCCCCCGAGCAAGGTCGCGACCGTTTCGACGACGGCTACGACCGCGTCGTTGGTGCCCTGGTCTTTGGCAAACTCCATGTAGAGCGAGCCCACGAGGCTTCGCCCCTTCGATGACGTCGGCTGCGACCATAGCGGGACCGCGACGAAAGAACCGTCCGGCGCGTAGGGAACACGGCCGGCCACGGTTCTGAGCTTGCTTTGCACCTGATCGAGCACGTCGCTCACATGCATCGCCAAGATGGCCGGGGCCACGCCGCGAAAGCTCGTGGTGCGCGACCTGTGCATGGGACCGCCCCCCTTGGTCTCTAGCGTGCTCCACGCCGAAGCAGCGCCGAGCTGAACACAGAGAGCCTCGAGCGTTTCTTCGATGAAACGCCCTCGGTGCAGCCCTGTAACGGAGGCCTCCACGACGTCGCGCAAGCGCGGCCAAGGTTCAGTCGGACTGGATGGGGGCATCGGCGCCCCAAGACTACATGCTTGTCGCCGTCACGACTAGCCCTTCACGATGTTGTTGATTCCGACCTTCGCAACCGTGATAGTACGCGCCATGCGCCTACTTGCGTTGACCGTCTCTTGTTGGGCTCTGCTGATCGGTAGCACAGCGGCCCAGACGGATAGCCGTTGGCTGATCGTTCCCAGCGTCTCCAGCTCGGACGCGGATTGGATGGAGTCTGCAGCTCCGCGCGTTCGTGCGGCGCTGGTCGAGCAGGGCGCCGAGGCCTGGTCGTTGGAACGTGCCGCGGAGAAGTTCGAGGCCGAAGGGTCTGCGCCTTCTGCCGCGCTGAGCGAACGCGAGCGCGAGCGTTGGATGTCGCTTTCTGTCGGCGCGGTCGACGACCTCGCCGAGGGTGATAGCAAGAAGGCGCTACAGAAGCTCAACGCTGCCCAGGACTTGTCGCGCGAGGCGATCGAAGGGCTCAACAGGGACCCAGAACAAGCGCGGCGGGTGTTCGACACATGCCTCTATGTCGTTCGAGCCGTGCTTGCGACAGAATCGGAGTCGCGTGCGCGTGCGGTGGCGCGTGAGTGCCGTCAACTCGTACCCCGTGCCGAGCCTAGTCCGTACATGCACCCGCCTGCGGTGACTGATCTCTTAGCCCGAATCGACGCGTTGCAGAACCGGCAGACCGGCGCGCTCCGACTCGAAAGCACACCATCGGGCTGTGCGGCGCGACTGAACGGTGTGTTGTTGGGCGAGACGCCGGTTTCGATCGGCAAGCTGTTTCCGGGCCAATATCGCGTGCAAGTCGAGTGTGATGCGAGTAGGCGCGGCAGGGTCCACTTCGTCACCGTCGGCGCTGGCCGGACCGAGCGCCGGGTCGATTCGCGCTTCGATGACGCCGTGGAGAGCCGCCCGAGCCTGCATTTGCGCTACGCGAACGCCGTCGATGAGCGGAAGCATGCGGTCGCCGACGCACGACGAATTGCCAGAGTCGTCAGCGCCCACAGCGTCGTGCTCCTTTCGATGCCCAGCGCTGACACGATGCAGTTCGAGCGCGTCGAAGTGGCCACTGAAAAATCGAGCGGACCCGCCGCGCTGGCCCGCGTTTTGGTCGGTCGCAGCGGCCCGAGCAAGTCCGACCTCAGCGCGGCCGCGCGCGCGCTGACGGCTGGCGAGTGCACGGACTTCACCGCTTCGAAGCCCGTCGCGCTTCCTTGCGGGCGCGAAGAAGGCATCGTAGCAATCGCCTCGGCCACACCGAGCGATGGGCCACGAGGCCGACGCCCGCGGGGGCAGTTCATCGCCGGCATCACGTTGGCGAGCGTTGGCATCGCGGGCCTGGCCACCGGCTACGCCCTCCTGATTCCCCGCTCGAGCGCGGCAGAGGATTGGGTTCTCTCGGTCGACGGCGGGTCTGAGGGCAGATCCGCGCAGCAGAAATGGTTCGACCTCCGAGGCGGAATCATCGCTAGTGCCTCCGTTGGCTCGGCGGCACTCGTGACCGCAATGCCGCTCGCGCTTCCCAATCGTGACAAGACCCCGTGGTGGGCTTGGGTTTCGGGCGGGGTCGGGCTGGGCCTCGCCGGTTTTTCCATCGCCTGGGGCGTCACGGCCGAGGCGGAACCGAGCAGCTCGTGCAGCGCACCCACTCTCGACACGACAGTGACCCGAGCATGCGTCAAACGCGGCGAGCAAACGAGCATCGCTTTGCTGACCGGCTTGACGGCAGCACCCCTCATCACGATGCCGCTGGTTTATCTTTTCCGCCCGAGTAGGGCCAAGCTCGAGCCCAGTGTCCAAGTCGGACGATCCGGTGCGTACCTCGGGCTGAGCGGCCGCTTCTGATGCTCAACCCTCAGGTCCATCGTTCACTCGGCCGAGCTACTAAGCTGGAAGCGCCGTCAGACTCATGGGCGCGTCCACTCCTAGTTGCTGGGTTGTTCACGCTTGCCGCGACGCTCGGTTGCGCAAAATTGCCCTCGGCCCCCGATCTCATGCCGTTGGATGGTTCGTCGGGCTCGTCAGGTGAGCGCGACGACGGGGGCGTCACCGGCGAAGTTGGAGGCGCATCAGGCAACGGCGACACTGCAGGTAACGGGGGTGCATCAGGCAGCGGCGGCGCAGCAGGTCACGGCGGCACGCTGGGCACAGGTGGAATCGGAGGGATCGGCGGCGCGGGTGGAACCGAACCCCCGATGCCGATCGACCCACCGTTGCAGACAAGAACTGTCCACGTGGCCTGTGGCAGCAATCTCACCGAGACCTTCGAAACGCTTCCCTGGGAACTCTCCGTCGATCCGACTCCGATCGAAGCCGGTGGGGAGTTCTCAGCAAGCTTCACCGGCGTGGCTGTATTCTCCGAGAGCTTCTTGGACATCGCGCAATCCTCGATTTTCGGTTCCGGAATACGCGAGGTGAACCTACAAGATTTCGATGCGACGATCATCGTCCACACCGGCGCCAATGGTGAGGATGTCGTATTGACGAATCAGCCGGTCGAACCCCAATGCGGTTATGAGGATCCGCCGGGAACACGAGCTTCATGCGATCCAGCCAACGACCTACCGGGCACACCGGGAGCCCGAGGCAACACCGATTGCCAGCCCCAGCGCGATTCCAACCCCTGTGGTCGTTTCATCGCGCTTCCAACGAGTGACGACTGCGAGCCCCAGGGAACGTGTTGGGATGTTGGAAGAGAGGCGGCGGCCGGGGCTTGCTCCATCAGCGATTTTTGCAAGCCAGAGGCCAAGATTCAGTGCGAGGCCAACGGCTTCTGCGTCACCGGGCCGCTGGAACTACCGCTGACGTCCGCGGTTCAAAGCTTTGTTGCGGGCAACTCCCAAGAGACCGTCCGTTTCGGCTGGCACCAGCCCTTTCCTTTCTATGAGACGCCGGAGTCGGTGTTCGTAGCCCCGCCTGGTCCAATCGGCCTGCGCTTCACGATAGGCATACTGGGGCTTGCGGTGGATTGTGTGGCCTCGGATTCGGATCTCATTGGCCCGCCGGAGCAGAGCGACCTCATATCCTTTCCAATTCCCGATGCTGGATGCACCGACGGTACGAGCATTTGTCCGACCGGTTTCGAGATTGCTGGCGACGGTCGGTGCAGGTTCGAGACGACCAGCAACCCGATCAAGGTCCAGGATCCCAGCGGGAATGGCGCTTGCGCCTCACCGTCGGCAGCACCGGTTCAAGCGTTCCTTCCGGCCCAAGACGATTCGGTCCTCAGCTCTCCGTCGCTCGTCGTAGGCGCATTGGTCCGCGCGGCACAGGTGGTGCCCTCTATGTGCAAAGACGAACCCGTGATCTTTGCGACGGTGGCCTATTTGGACGCGCAATCCGGAGGCGAGAACGCCGACCCGCTCCTGAACCGCTCTCCGGAAGATGCGGTTTCAGCAAGCAGTCCCTCGATTCGCAGCACGCTCGTCGACTTCGACATCTTTGGCGGCAACCCGCTCGTTCAATGGAGCGCCAGCCCTGACGTCTGCTGCGAGCGAACGTTCGAGACAACGTTCACTGCCACCGTCGCACCGTGCGAAGGTTGGGGGAGCCCGCGCTGACGTCTTTGCGTCGTCGTTCAGAAACCGACTGACGTCCGTACGTCACTCAGCCACCGAGGACACGAAATCATTGTGTTTTTCGTATGGCACGCCTTCTGCGTATGCAGTGGGGCATGAACGACGACGCAACGATTTCAACGAGAAGGCAGCCGATGATGCTCAGGGATTCGCTGCTCGTTCTAGTGGCGATGGCGCTCTTCTTGTTCGCCCTTCAGCCGCGGGAGCACGTGCATGGAAGCCGTCGCCGCGAGGCCGACAAGGTCTCTGACGCCGAAGCCGTTCGCGTTCCGAATCACCGGCGGCGCTACGAGGCCGAAGCCCTCGAGGACGCCGTCGTCCGACCCGCGTTCGACGCCTCCTTGTAGGCCGTCCGACTTGAACCGATCCAACCAAGAGGAAATAGACATGATCCGCAACTACACCGTTCGATTCGCACTCTGTCTGACCGCATTTCTGGCCGCGGTCGGTTGTGGCGACCCATCGCCTGACGGCTCCTTTGCGAGCAAATGCGAGCAGATGTGCCAGCACGGCGACAGCTGTCCGAACCTCTATGCGCCAAGCGACTGTGTATCGAGCTGCGAGGCTGCAGTCGCCGACGCCGAGCTTCTTGGCGGAACCTGCCCAGATGCGCTCGACGTCGCCATCCGCTGCCAGCTAAATCTGAGCTGTAACGAGCTCATGACTCGAGCCACTAGAAACTCCTACAACGACCAGTGCGTGGCCAGGGAGCTGGCGGCGGTGCAATGCATACCAGGTGGGCCGGAGCCGGCTAGTGATGAGCTCTTGCTTGCCTGCGAAGCGGTTTGCGGCGCCATCGATGACTGCTCTCGCACCGAAGCCACATCGACCTGTGTTCAAGTCTGCGTTGCTGACTATGGCAGAGCGGAGAACGGCGCCAGTGACTGTAGCGGTGCGATCGTCGATACACTCACCTGCCAAGCAGCGATGACCTGCACGGAGATCGAAAACCGCGTGCTTGGACGCCAGACCGATGATTCGTGCCGCGATGCCGATCGCGGGTTGGAGACGGCCTGCTCGCTACGCTAGGCCGCGCGGGTGGCTCCGCCGGCCTTGCCCGCGTCGTCGACGAAGAGGCGGCGTTCGGCGTTGACCAGCTCCAAGAGCTGTTTCTGGTCGACCAGACCGGCGTCGAGCAGGGCGCGCATGTAGCCGTCGGCGTAGCCGCGCGACTGGGCCAGGGTGGCGTAGTTCGCTCCGCTGAAGCGGGTTTCGATCGTCTTTCGCACGAGGCCGCGCAACGTTCCCTTGAGCTGGTCTAGGTTCATAGCCGTTCCTTCCATAAGACCGGAGTGTCGGTTTCGAGCGGCTAGGGTCAAGAAAACGGCTGGCTAGAAGCAGGTCAGCTCTCGGAAGTCGTGGATTCGCTTCTCGAGGTGGTCGCGGCTCAGGTCCTGCAGCGCGCCGGTGCCAACGTCCTGCACGCAGAACGATGCAGTCGCGGAGCCGCAGATCACGGCCTGGCGCAGGTCGGTGTGGCCCTTCTCCGCCAAGTATCCGAGAAAGCCACCGGCAAACGAGTCGCCGGCGCCTGTCGGATCGGAGACAGCCTTGAGTGGGTAGGCCGGCGCGCAAAAAATGTCTTCTTCGAGGAAGAGAAGGGCGCCGTATTCGCCTCGCTTCACGATGACCGTTTCTGGCCCGAAGGTACGCAAGGCCTCGGCAACCGCCAGAGGGTGGTGGAAGCCGGTGAGCTGTCGCGCCTCTTCTTCGTTGATGACGAGTATGTCGACTCGCTTGAGGACCTCTTTGAGGGGATCGAGTGCGGTGTCGATCCAGAGGTTCATCGTGTCGGCGATGACGAGCCTGGGGTTGTCGATCTGGTCGAGGACGTGCAACTGCAACTGCGGCGCGATGTTGCCGAGCATCACGAATTCCGAATCTCGAAACGCTGCCGGAATCTTCGGGTTGAAATCCGCGAAGACATTGAGGTCCGTCCTGATGGTTTCACGCGAGGTCAGGTCGTGGGAGTAGCGGCCTTCCCAATGGAAGGTCTCCCCGTTCGCCACTTCGAGGCCGGTGGTGTCGATTCCGTGGCCGCGCAGCATGTCGACCGCTTCGCGAGGGAAGTCCTTGCCGACCACGCCAACGAGCCGGACCGGCGCGAGCTGACTGGCTGCGAGAGAGGCGTAGGTCGCCGACCCTCCGATGACGCGATCGTGCGAGCCGAGGTGATTGTGGATGGTGTCAAAAGCGACCGAACCGACGACGAGAAGCGAGGACATAATGCCTTTCAGGGTACGTATTTGCGGATGAGGGGCCACAGCTTTTCACGCGCGGCCGCCGAAATCGAATCGGGATTGCTGATGATGGCGCCGGCGAGCGCCGATGTGGCCGGGCGCTGAGCCGGGTCGGGCACCGCTGGGGCCAGCGCGAGTATGATTTCCTTCGCCTTTGCGACGTTTCGGCCCATCACCGCCACGACGGCTTCTACGCTGACCGCCTCGTGCACCTCGTGCCAGCAATCGTAGTCGGTCACCATGGCGAGGGTCGCGTAGGGAAGCTCCGCCTCTCGCGCCAAGCGCGCTTCGGGGAGGTTCGTCATGCCGATCACCGATACACCCCAGGAGCGATAGAGCTCGGATTCGGCGCGTGTCGAGAACTGCGGGCCTTCCATGCTGAGGTAAGTGCCACCGTGGTGTACCGTCGCGTCGGCTCGCTTCGCGGCATCAACCAAGGAGCTCGCGAGTTGCTCATCGATCGGGTCTGCGAAACCGACATGCGCGACCACGCCGTCGTCATCGAAGAAGGTGTCGATGCGATGTCGCGTTCGGTCGATGAACTGGTCGACGACGACCATGTCACCTGGGTGAATGTGCTCTTTCATCGAGCCTACGGCCGACACGCTGAGGATCTGTTCCGCCCCGGCCATTTTGAGTGCGAGCACGTTGGCCCGGTAGTTGACCCTGTGCGGCGCGAGCTGATGGCCTCGGCCGTGCCTGGGCACAAAGAGCAGCCGCGTGGCTCCGATGTTTCCGGCGACGATTCTGTCGGACGGTGGGCCAAACGAGGTGCTCACCTCCAGTTCTTCCACGTCTGTCAGATGCTCGAGCTCGTAGAGCCCGCTTCCTCCGATGACGCCGAGCGTGCGCTGAATCCCGCTCATTTGCTGTACGCCTGGCGCATGACGACCACTGTGCGTACCTCCCCTAATCGGAACAGGTCGAGCTGAACCGACGAACCCACCGGTCCGCGCAGCCGTTCCACGATCTCCTGATAGCTCAGCTCGCGGACCGAGGCCCCGTTGATCGCGATGATCACGTCGTTGGCTTGGATGCCGGCAAGGTCGGCTGCTCCGCCAGCCGGGGTCTCGATCACCCGCAGGCCCCCGCCTTCCGAATACGCGAGCTTGGCGTGGATCCCGCCTGCTGGCTGTCCTCGCCCGGCGCCGCCGCAGCCTGCGAGCAGAACGCACGCGAATCCGATCGCGGTGACTATGCGTGATTGCGGGCCCATCGTCGGGCACGGGCATAGCCGGGTTCCAGAGGAGCGCAAACCTTCACCAAGGCAAGATTGACACCAGGGCCCGTCAGGGTACCATCCCTTCAACCCCGCGGAACTGTAGCCGAAACTGCTCTTGGGCCGACACGATGTATAAGCTCGTCATCTCGGACGACGAAGGTCACACGACGGTCGTCCCACTTCTGCGCGACGAGATCACGATAGGTCGAGAAGCGGGCAACAGCATTCGGCTCACCGAGCGGAACGTTTCGCGCAGTCACGCGCGGCTGCGGAAACGTAATGAAGCTTACATTATCGAGGACCTTGGCTCGTACAACGGCGTCATCGTCAACGGAGAGAGAATCGACGAGAAGGCGGAGCTGGCCGCGGGCGACGTTCTCGTCATTGGTGACTACGACCTGGCGTTTCAATCCGACGTCGTGGCCACGGCGACCACGATGCCGCCGGCGAAACCCAAGAGCGCGCCGCCTCCGAGGTTGGTGGTTCTCAGTGAGCCGGCGGCCGGTGCAGAGTTTAGCTTGAGCAAACCCGCGCTTCGAATCGGTCGCGACGAGCGCCTGGACATCTGGATCAATCACAAGTCCATTTCGCACGAACACGCCGAAGTCCAGTTGAACGACGGAGCGGTGACGGTTTTCGATCTCGACAGCGCCAACGGGATGCGCGTCAACAACGTTCCGGTGTCGCGCGCGGTGCTCGCGGACGGAGATGTCCTCGAGCTCGGAAAGGTCCGCTTTCGGTTCCTTCCGCCAGAGGGTGCGCGCGACTTGGACCCGGTTCCGCTCGAGGCGATCTCTGCGGGCCCTGCTGACTCGTCGCGCAAGCCGGTCATCGCAGTTTCGGTGATCGCTCTGCTCCTGCTCGTGTCGGCCGGTGCCGTGTTCGCGACGATCCGCAGGCAGCCCGATCGGATCGCCGATTCGGAGCAGCCCGTGGCGGTGACCGCCGTGGCGCCAAGAGAAGTCGAAGCACCGGCCGAACAAGGCGCCAGCTCGACCGAGGACCCAGACAGCCCTACGATCGACGCGCCCCAGGAATGGGAAGCGATGCTTGCCCAAGCCCGAGCGGCGCTGGCAAGTGGGCAGATCGACCAGGCCTTCGCCATTGCAGACGAGCTGCCGGACGACAGCGTCCTCCGAAAGACGCCGGAGTTCGGCGAGATTCGATACCGCTATGCACAGGCCCAGATCAGCAGAGCACAGCTCGCGCGGGACAAAGGGGACCTCGAGCAGGCCCGAAGCTCCGCCAAGCTCGTGCTCGGGCTCGAGGGCATCACCTCGAAGCAGCGTTCGGACGCCGCGCGCCTGATGAGAAGCGCTCGGGCTCCGAAGTCGGCTCCCGCGTCGACTCCCAAATCCACTCCCAAGGCGGATCCCAAGCTCGCTCTCGAGGAAGCGTACGCTTGTGTGGCTCGCGGCGACAACGCCTGTGTCGTTGCGGCCCTTGGAGGCGGCAAGGCCCGCAGCCCCGCCGCCCTGGCGCTCCTGATCGAGACCTACCGCGCCATGGACAATCTCGGGGCCGCCCGGCGGCACATGAATGCCTTCGTGAAGCGCTATCCAGACAACCCGCGTAGCGCAAAGTACCGCCAAATGCTGGCCGCGGACTGATGCAGAGGCGCAGAATCGTTGATTAATGGGCTCCTCCCGTGACAAACTGAGGCAAGGTGTTTGGGGGAACACAGGGAAGGCGGGGGTTGCCCGTGTGGTCTGCATGGGCCGTTGCGGTCTTGTTGGGCTCGTTGGTTTTGCCGAGCGTTTCGGTGGCTCAAGAAGCCAGGCTGAGCGACGGCGGCATGGATTTGCACCTCTTTCGGCCGGCGGTCGACACGCGAGGTTACTTCAGCGTCAACGGTTCGGAGGTCATGCCCCACAAGGAGTTCAGCTTCGGGCTCGTCCTCGACGCCGGCTTCGGCATACTTCGCTACAACGGTTTCATCAACGACCCGGGCCAAGCGGCCGATCAGGCATCGCGTCAATCTCGAATTTCCAAGCAGGCGTTCACCGGAACGTTCATGTTCAACATCGGGCTCATCGACCGTCTGGTCCTTGGTATCCAGCTGCCGATTACGTTCTTCCGTGGAAACGCAGTGCAAACCCCCGATCGCGGCGGGACTTGCCCCGGCGGCACGGCAACCGGCTGTCTCTACAACGACCAGGGCACCGGACTGCGGTCACAAGGCGTAGGCGACCTGACCATCGTGGCAAAGGCGCGCCTGCTGAATCTCGGCGAGTTTCCGGTCGGTATTGCATTGACACTGCGTGCGGGATTCCCGACCGCGAAGACCACGCAATTCGCAGGCGAGCCGGGCTACTCGCTCTGGCCGACGGCGGTGTTCGAGTTCCAACCCATCGAAAAAATCCGGCTCGCGCTCGAAGGCGGCTATCGCTGGAACTCAGGGCAGGGCGCGACCTTCATCTGGGACGGGCGTTCGGAGCCATCGGACCTACTGGGCAGCGCGGTTGATCCGGTTGACCAGGGCGCGGGGCGGCGCTTCACCTACGATGATCTCATTACGTTCGGCTTCGGCTCGGCTTTCCGAATCGCCCGCTCGCTCGATCTGGTGCTCGAGCTCTACGGCTCTCAAATTGCCAAGGAAATCGGGACCAAAGGCACCCTTTCGATGGAGGTGCTCGGCGGGTTCAAGTACTTCGTCACCAACAAGAGCTTCCTCTTCATCGCTGCCGGCGCCGGGATTCCGAAGACGGGTTTCCAGGCTGCTGATGTGCGCGCGACCATCGGAATCATGTACGAGCCCGCGGTCGGGGATCGCGACAAAGACGGGATCGCCGACGATGATGACGGCTGTCCGGATGCGGCCGAAGACAAGGACGGCTTCGAGGACCGTGATGGTTGTCCCGAGCTGGACAACGACGGCGACGGGATCCTCGATGTCGATGACGCCTGTCCCTTGGTCAAAGAAGACTACGACGGTGATCGCGACGAGGACGGTTGCCCGGAGGGCAGAGAAGGAGACCGTGACGGAGACGGGATCCCCGATCAGGTCGACGACTGTCCCGACGAGCCCGAGGACTTCGATGGCTTCCAGGACGAAGACGGCTGCCCGGACCGTGACAACGATGCGGATGGGATCCCGGACGAAAAGGACCTTTGCCCGAACGACGCGGAAGACGTCGATGGATTCCAAGACGAAGACGGCTGTCCGGATGTCGACAACGACGGTGACCGGATTCTCGATGTCGATGATGCCTGTCCCAACGACCCTGAGACCTACAACGGCCACGAGGACGAGGATGGTTGTCCGGACAAGGGCCTGGTGATTTTAGAAGACACGCAGATCACGATTCTCGAGAAGGTCTACTTCGAGACGGACAGCGCGATCATCAAGTCGCGGAGCTTCCCCTTGCTCGATGCCGTTGCCGCGACGCTCAATGCCAGCCCGCAGATCACCCTGGTCGAGATTCAGGGACACGCCGATGAGAGGGGTAGCGATGGCTACAACATCAAGCTCACCCGCGCTCGGGCCGCCTCGGTGATGAACGCACTGATCGAGCGAGGCGTCATCAAGCAGC
>Ga0316189_10002758_pt1 | contig 17128 bp, 34 predicted proteins | sample LowCovwburrow_MG_FD_204930 | JGI IMG/M metagenome (GOLD analysis project Ga0316189, IMG submission 204930) | Coastal sediment microbial communities from Maine, United States - Lowes Cove worm burrow | ecosystem: Environmental > Aquatic > Marine > Coastal > Sediment | place: USA: Maine...
AGAGACCACCTTGTCAAGGATCATTTTACCGGCTGATACGTTTCCGTCTTTGGCCTCTTGGACCATAGCGTTCCACACATCCCGGATATCGTCGACCTTGAGGATGTCCTCCCGCAGGAGAACTTCCAGGTCTTGTTTCGCCTTGACGATACGATTCTTCGTACCCAAGGGTCGGCCTTTAGAATTACCCGATTTACCGGGGACAAAGCGGCCATCCTTGTCTCGGATCACCTCCTTTTCTGCTTCAGCCAAAGATCCTCTCCCAAAGAGTCCGTAACCAGCGCAATATGCGCCGGATGATTACACCAATAGTACTGGGGGGTTTGGGGGTACTCCTACCGCCGTTTTCGTAAAACCCAGCGTGTTCGACAGAGCACTTTCATCTCCATCAATGTCTGTGGCCGTCAAAGAGATGACGTGCCGCCCTGCGACGAAGGCAGGGAGCTGAACGACGTAGTCGCCGCTCGCTTCGGGCACCAGGCCCGGTGGTAGCGAGATATATTCCTGGGCAGAGCCAGGATCGTTCTCATCCCCATATCGATAGACCGTGTAGGTCAGGGGGCCGTCAATCGGGCTCCCATCTACGTTCGCTGTGGGGGCAGTGAAGGAAAAGTCGGAGGGGTTGATCCCCTTTTCTATGTCAGCCATGCGAGGGTCCTTACTTGCGTCGTTTGAATACGTTCTTGATGCGTCGCCCTACCGCGGCGAGCCGGAAGCTCCCCAGGGCCTTTTTGATCTTGAAATCGGCCTTCCCCTTGAGCTGGGAATGATAAAACCCGCCCTTGGAGCGAGATATCAAAAAATCCGATGCCATGTCCCGTGGCACCCCTCCCCAGATGTACTCTGGGTAGCGTTCTTTGTCTCTGAAGATGATTCTCAGCTCTGACGTGATCACATCGTAGCCGATTCGACCTATGGCGTCGCTGGAGGGGGTATCTGTGTAAACTATGGGCATTTATCGACAAATTCCGCAGAAAGTGCGGAGATTTCGCCGTTATTCTCCGCAGCGGCTGCTTCGAGTTGGTCCAGACGGGCATCTACGAGCCACCCATCCCCAATTACGTGCCTCAGAGAGTCTGGATCCTCTATTTCGGGGTCCAGATCGGCCTTAGAGACGGGCCAATCCCTCAGGAGAGGGACAAACCGATCCAGATCAGGCATTTTTCCGGCCTTTCGGGCCTGGTTCAGTGTCTGTCTGACCGAATTTGGGGGATTGACCGTGGGAGCTGCCCTTAGCTTTCGCGCCTCGGGCATTTACAGAGTCGCTGTTCTGGGAATCGGTGGACTGTTTACTCATCTTCATCTTCTTCATCGTAAGGGCCTGGCTCGAACCAGTGAGGGAAGTGATCCCTCAGGGCCATATCGATCCAGGCTAATTCGGCGTGTACGTCATCTAGGCGGCGACGCTGGTGCTTGATGATCTTCACGAGTGTGTCGATCTGCTTTTGTTGGGACTGCCACTCGTCGACCAGGAATTCGACCAATTCTTCGGGCAGGGCATCTGGAACCTGGTACTTCATTCGTTGTGTGGTACTCCGGGAGAGATTCGAACTCTCATGCCCGTCACGGGCGCTGGTTTCTAAGACCAGTGTGTATGCATTCCACCACCGGAGTAGAGAGAGTGGTCGGGGTGGCAGGATTCGAACCTGCGACAACTCGCATCCAAGGCGAGCACTCTACCAGACTGAGCTACACCCCGTTGGAGGGGGCAGGTTCGCTACGATTACTCATGTCAATTCTCTCTTATGTGGTGCCCGTTCGAGGCATCGAACCCCGGACCTACTGGTTACAAATCAGTTGCTCTGCCAAACTGAGCTAAACGGGCTTGTCAAGTTGAAACAGGGAACCAATTACACACCGAGAGAAGAACAGGTCCCGGGAGGGAGGTTCGATGTGTGTCCACCTGGAGAAGGTAGAGCTATGGTTTCACCCTGGAAGGTCACTCCGTTGAGTGAAACTCAACAAAGGAGCGGAGCGACGAAGTAGCAAGGTCGAAGACCTTTTTACTACTCCTATGATGCATTGTACCCTGGAAATCATCAAAATTATACACTAAAAGTGTATGTTATTTCATTTAATTAAACAGGTATTCACTCCTACGGAGAATAATTCCTTCGTTGTCAAGGACTTACGTCCTTAACGATCCTCTCTTTTTCTCCTGATAACACCCCCATAATTCACTTCTCGGGTATGAGTGTGCATACCTGCACATATTCCCGCTGGTTATAAGGGATACCCCTACTTAGATCGAAACAGTCTAAGAGAAAGTTGTAAGAGGAATGTAAAAGTGGCATGAACATTGCACAACAACGGGGCTTACATACTGACTACAATAGTTGGCATGTATGTTGCATGTAATCATGGTCAATGAAGTACTTACATTTGACTTACAATTAAAGGTTGACAGGGTGGGGGGGATATGAGACAATAACTATGTTGACTCGGGATATGCGAGACAACTGAGGCAGAGACGACTCGTCACCGCCAGCCCACGGGGGCAGCGAAGGGAACGACAGCGACTGTCAAGAGCTGCGAAGCTATCGACCAGTAGTACAGCCTAGATGCTACTTGCCAATGCCAGACCATCGACCGCACGTCGTGAGACATGCCAAGAGACTGAAGCAATGGACCCGGAAAATAATTGAAGGAAACAGTCGCGAGGGATCAGTCGCGTCCGAAGTGTACCAGTAGGGTAGTAGTCAGGTGAATGGCTCAAACTCCAGGGAGGTACATGGGAGTGGAGTGAATCAACCCGAGAAAATCATAGCAAATCTCTCCAAAAGCCTACTGATGAGCGGAGACGCTGCCGTGCGCGAGCATGGTAGACTACGTGGTGGTAGTCGAAACAAACGTATCAATACGGGGTGAGAGTGGTGGATTGTGTCAAGTACATGGTCTGTCAATACTCACCCGCAATTGTTTAGGTAACTATGGAGAATGAGATATGGATCACATAAATTTGCGAGCGGATATGAGTGTCTTTGACGGCACGGAGTACGAAGGCATGACATATATGCAAGTTCGTCGGGCATTGTCCGATGAGCAGCTTGCCAGGTTCAAGATGATTGAGAAACGACAGCGCAAAGTGACCAAGGCCAAGCGCGATCTGAAGCAATTCATCACCCGATAGGGTGGTGTTTAGGTATAACCACGGAGAATTGTGATGACTATCACAGAACGACATGAGCTTCAGCAGGATATCGCCATCTCAAACGTCCTCGGACAGCGCAACACTCGCGCACCTCGTGAGGTACGGAAGGCGATGGCATACTGGATGAGGCAGTCGCGTAAACTGAGAGACTCGGAGCTGATTCGAGTAGCTCGCACCCTGTAATGGGTGTTTAGGATTAACCACGGAGATTGATATGCAAATTCAAGTAGATAGTTTCGGACAAATCGCGTTCAATGATGACCGCGCAGCACCCGTGCAATTGCCAGTGTGCGACGTGATCGAACTGACTGAGATCATCACGGATGCGGAATACTTCGCAGCCGATGCTGGTCTGTATGCCGAGGAGCTGTTCCTCGATGAGGAGCTGGTCTGACTACCCGGGCTCGCGCCCGTTTAGGAACCACGGAGAAATGCTATGTTTGCGATAATAAGTGCAGAACACGGTGAGTGCGCCGTCGAAGATGTCCTGGCAACCCAGATGCTCCGCGAGGAGCTGAAAAAATCCCCCTACCAATACAGGGAGGTGACTGGCTGCTGGACTAACTCGACGGAGGTAGCATTCCAAGTGATCAAACCCATAGAGCTGGATTCGCGGGAGTTCGAAGAGCACCTCGGATCGATTGCGTTCGGCGAGTTCGATCAGGAGGCAATTCTGATTGTGTTCGATAGTTTCGAATCATTCCTGGAGTTCAATCCACGGACACCGGATCGGTCAATAAGTACCGAACATATCGGCAAGTGGGTCGAAATTGAGCCCCATGAAGCAGTAGCTTTACCGGGCTGGACCAGCTACAATGGCCAATTCTACACGACAAAATGAGACCGGGCGCAAGCCCGTTTAGGTATTACCACGGAGATTTGATATGTATTCAACGCATGTACCTCGCATTGCATCAGCATTCGAAGTCGAACCTCTGGAGGTGTTCCCATCTCTGGTCAAGTTTGTGCTGGCCACAATCCAGCAGCAATTCTCAACTGTTCCAGTAATCCTGGAGGAGTGGGAGAAATTGGGCACCGATGCTCCGTCAATGTGGGGAATGAAGCGCGACGGATACCAGTGGCTGTCCTCAGTACACTGGAAGTCCGTTGCAATGACTCTGCACCGAGCACAACGTGAGAATGACCGAGTCCTGGCCATCGATGCACTGGTAGAAATACCGGGAATCAATGTGGTCAAAGCGGCATTCATCGCACAATGTGTTGGGCTGAAAACTGCCTGCCTGGACACCCAGAACCTGCAGCTTCACCAGATCGATAACATCGAGGCATTCCGGATCCGTTCGAACAATCGAGCGGCAACCAGACTGGCCAAGATCAACGCCTATCTGGAATTGTGCGACGGAATCGATCACTGTGCTTCCTTCTGGGATTCATGGTGTGAGGTGATCGCCGCGCAGTATCCGAAGCACTATCCGCTGGGGTCGATGGATGTCAGCAGTCAGCACGTCGAACTGATACTCGGCAAACTCACACCTGCAAAGCCCCCATTCTAGGGGCTGTCTACGCAACCACGGAGACGAGCTATGACCAACTCACAACACCCACGACCTCGACTCGGGAAGACTCGTGATGACCGCTTGCCGGTCGCTCAACGCACCCGCGGTGGTCGCCAGGAGCGCGACAAAGCAGGGAAGAAACGGAAGTGAGCTGAGCCCCGCAAGGGGCGTATAGACAACCAACGGAGATGATTATGCTAGACTTACCTTGCCCACACTGTGGCGAACCTTGGGACAATGACGAGCTGCACGGCAGCGAATCACTGGACTACCAGGCAGCATTCGAGGCCTTCAAAACCTACGGATGTGGTGCCATGGATTCGGTCTACAATGGCGATCTGGCTCGCGTGTGTGACGCTGCGCCGATCTTCAGCGAGACACATATGGAAGCCCTGCGCCAGGGATGGTCCGAGGCAGAATATGCCGAAGACATTGCCTCCTGGATGGATATGGTGGACGCTATCGGCCCGGACGGAGCTGGATGGTAAACTGAGCCCTACGGGGCTGTCTTGTGCAACCTTGGAGAAATGCTATGACTATCCTATTCAACAAAAGCTTCCCTGCCTACGATGAGATCGAAAGCAACGACAGCATCGGCCACCTTTGGCTGTTCCGTCGGGATGAGTCCGCTCATCATGCTGATGGAGTGACGAGACCTGTCCACTTGGACTACCTCGGCCCCCACACTCGGCTGACCATTGAGGGTGCGGAAATCCTGCATGATGCGCTGGGTGCTCTGCTCGTCGCTCACTATGACGATGAGCATGAAGAGCCTGCCGACTACGATGAGTATGCCGCAGCTCGTGGCATCACTCTGGAAGATGCTGATCGGGTTGGGATTGAGTCCCCAGATGAGCCTGAAAAGCTCACCACGACGAACGGGTGGAATCCTGGGTATCCTGAGACCTCTTTGGTCTATGATGCTGAAGGCAACTGCCTCGGTCGGTTGGTGTCCATCGATCCGGACACGCAGGCTGGTGGTGGAATTCAGGAGCACTCACAAGGTGATCTGCCTGTCTCTGACCTCAGGGTCGGGGATGAGCTGATCGCCCTGGTGGACGAGCCTGAGTACGCTGGTTACACCAAAAAGGGTGACCTCCTTCAGGTGACCACGGTGCGAAACGGTATTGACTTCACCTATCGACTTGTGTTAGGGACAGATCCGGAACAGCTAGGTTGCTGGGCGGGTTCTGTGGACGCAATAGGGGAGCTGTACGGGCGCGTTTAACGCCCAATCCGCCCGAAAGGGCGGGTCTAAGCAACCATGGAGATCTGCTATGTCTTTTGATAAACTACCACAAGCTACCCGTGTGAAGATCATCGATGCACTGGATCGTGTGAGCCAGTCAAACAAGCTGGCCGTAGATGGGTACATCTCGGTCCAAGTTGAGTTGACTGTGAATGTCGAATTCGAAGTTGAGTTCGAGGATGTCATACTGGATGAGGGCAAGGAGTTCGTGGTCTGTCCGGAGCGGCTGAGGCCCGACGAGCAGCAGGTGCTCACCTTCAAGAAAGGTGATCGGTCCCGGATTAGTGATCTCGCCTTGGAAGAGTGCCTCGTGGAGAACCTGGAGACGAAGATCCAGAGGAAGGCCGAACAAGGTGTGGAGAACGGCACCATAGGTATCAACCACGCTGAGGTCAACTATATCGGGGTGGAGGATATCTTCATCGAGAACCAGAGTGATCTGGACGCATGGAATGAGTCAACCAACCAGGAGGTCGAATGATCGGAAGTTTCTTCGAACGTGCGGCTGTGCTGGTCGCTGCGGGTGGTTTCCTCGCGTGGTCCCTTGGACTGCCTGAGGTAGCCTTCCTAATCGTGATCGGCGCAGTGCTACTGTCCCCTAACTAACAACCGGGCTAACGCCCGTCTAAGCAACCAATGGAGATATGCTATGCCTATCCTGAAACTGAGCATCGACTGGTCCTCTGACGAGGTAGAGAACTTCTGCGGGGACATTCTGACGGTAGCTGCTGAAGGAGGTATCAACTACTGGGCCACCTTCAACACCGAGCGCCGTACTGACCTGACTGTACTCACTCTATCAAACATGATGGACGTGTCGAACGAGGACCAGTTCGACGACGTCGATATCGAGGATATCTGGAGTACACTCCAGAAGGTCTGCGATGGGGTGTACGACAGCCGGGTGGCTAACAGGATCCTGGACGACATCCAAGATGACCTGGCCACCAAGGAGTGCTGCCAGATCGACGCTGAAGGAGCGGACGTGATTGTCCAGCTCGCGTTGTTTGACGAGGTAGTTTACGGGTAACAAGGGGGCGCAAGCCCCGTCTGAGTAACCATGGAGAAATGCTATGATATCCTTCCTGATCGACGTCCTTAAAGACTACTGGAAGAACGGGAACATCCACGAGCGCGTGCTTTGCCTGATTGGCGTGCTGGTTCTCTCCTGCTTCCTTCTCTGGATAGCGGTGACCATCTTGGGTGGGAAAGTATTCTTTCTCACGCTGATGTTCTTCGCCTTTATCGGCTGGGCATACATGACCGTTGCCTGCCTCTCAAACCTCTGACACCTCTCCAGGTGTTGCCTAGTTCCTCAGCATGAACAGAAACTGCTGGTCTGTGTAACCATGGAGATATGTTATGAGCCGGAAAGAGATACAGGTACTCACCCTGATCGATGAGGTGATGAAGGCCGATAGTGACTACAACAACGTGGCGTTCGCCGCGGAGGTGGTCAAGGAGCTGTCCCTGTACTTCACGGAAGATCGAGTGATCGATGTTCTGGACGAGTGCAACACCCAGCTTGAGCACTGGATCGACAACTACGATCCGACACCTTACGAACTGTAGGAGTTGACAATGTACGCATTGATCTTCATAATCGCTGCAACAGGTCAGATCACCATCCCCGCATTCAGCCAGACCTTGGCCGAGTGTGAGGCAACAGCCGAGGCCATGTACGAGACGCATGGCCCGAGCTGGATCTGCGCCAACGTGACTGCTGACCCAATCGTAATCGGGAGAACCATATGGATGCCGCCCAAATCCGACTGAAGGACTTGTGCTACCGAGCCTACCTGAAGGCCCTGAAGCCGACGACGGCAAAGGAAGTGCTGGATGCACTGCAGGATGCCTACTGGCAAGGCCTGGATATGGATGAAGACTACATTGCCCGTGAGTGGGCTGGACGCGAGGAACAGGAGCCCCCCTTTTAGGGGGCGTTTGAGCAACCAAGGAGAAATGCTATGTCTTATGTGAGCGTTAAGAAAACCCGTGAGTGGACGACCGGAAGCGGTCAGACGATTGCACTGGCCGATATGGAAGAGTCTCATATCGTCAACACCATCGCCTACCTGAGGAAGAAGGTGGTCGCAATCGAAGGAGCCATCGTGCAGATCGAGCTGGACTCCGTCAATGCCAACAAGGCGAAGATGGTGCGAGGTCTGGATCGGCTGAGAGATCGGGTACTGGATATCGATTCGGCTGTTGAAGAGTTCGTCAAGGAGCTAGGCAGGAGAGCCTGATGCTACCAGGAGGGGGAAAGCCCCTCCGTTTAAGCAACCAAGGAGAAGAGCTATGAGTGATTACTACTACTGCAACAAGTGTGCGGACGCATTCCATGAGTCTGACTTGGTGGTCAAACCGGATCTCCTGGTGACCGACCCGTACCCCATGTACCAGGACATAACCGTGAGCCCGTGCTGCGGGGACGACGATTATGTGGATATCGATCCTGCAGAAGCTTGGGGGGTGTTCCACTCTGCTACGACGCAGCTCCGTCAGGCCAGAGAGCTTCTTGCGATTGAGTCGAATGGCCTCAATTTCGAGGCGATGAGGAAGTTCAGATACGCCGCGGAAAACCTGAGGGCATTCCAGACGATGATGGAGTACCTGGAGGAGTGAGCACCGCCCTCCGGGGCGTTTGAGCAACCATGGAGATTTGATATGACTGCATTTCTAAGTCAAGACCTGGAAGAGCACCGGCAACGGTACCAGGCAGATGTGAGGGAGGTCGAGCTAGTCTCGAAGAAGCTCCAGCACGAGCTGTGGCTGAAGGCCATGGATGGCGACAAGGATGCCCATGACCAGCTTTGGCTGCAGGGTGTCCGGATGGTGAACAAGCTGGTGCGGCGGTTCATCCAACTGGGGAAGCTTCTCCCTGGTGATGAGCTGGACGCGATCCAGGAAGCGAACCTGGCCATTGGAGAGGCGCTGCCTCAGTGGAGCCCCAACCGCGGAGCGTACAGCACCTTCATGTGGACGGTGATCAGAAACAGCTTGACAGACTTCAACACGGCTGAAAGCCGGGGAGGTCTGACAGGTGATGGAGCTGAGCACACGGTGCATGACGCGATGGAGCTGCGTCCGAACGAGCAGAATACCGGAAGGTTGCCTGACCGGACGATTGCTGACTGGTATGGACACGGGCACAAACTGGACGTGGATGGGATCATCCTGGCCATGGACTGGGAAGTCCTGATCGACGTGTGGGTGGAGCGAGAAGCTCTGCAGAGGTACTACTACGACGACTGGAGCCAGGAGGAGATTGCTGATGCGCTGGGTTGTACTCAGCCGACAGTTCACCGCTACCTGACCACCGCTGTGGATAAGCTGGCTGCTGCTTATTCCAAAACGATCTAAGGGAAGCTGCATAAAAACAGGGAATTCAAGGGTACAATAAACTGTAGAGAGTGTGTTTTATAAAGCCCAGGCGGCTTCGGAGCCGAAGAGGAGCGGAGCGACAAACTACTCTACCAAGGAGATTTGATATGACTGAAGATATAGAGTTTGATCACTTTCAGAACATCCTGGCTGAGGATTGTGTTGAGAGAAGTCTGATCATCGAGCTGAATGAGCTGCTCCAGAATCTGCGAGACCGTTACGGTCTGGACCTTTCTCGTCGCTCCGCCTTGGAGCTTCGCGATAAGATCTCTGAGAGACTGGCTGATGTTCTTGAGGAGTTGTCCTACTTCGACGAAGTTGCTGCAACCTTCTGGAGAGGGATCCCTGACCACGATCTGACGGGTGACTACATCCCCAAGACTCTGGAGGGTGGATTCTTCGGACTTGACCAGATTGGCCAGATCGGTGAATACTGGTACGGGGAGGACTGATGAGCAGGGAAGGGATACAGCTCCTGGCTGCTGACCTCCAGGTGAATGAGGGACGGTACCTCGACTGTGAGTTCTGCGGCAGAGCGAACAAGATGTCGGTCACCAGGACCTCTGAGGGTCTGCTGTACAACTGCTTCTCGTCCGCTTGTGACGCGAAGGGGTTCATCGCAGACTTCCCAGACTACGACCGGAAGCTCCGGACCTTGCCACCACGGCATCGTCGCTGGGTTGGGAAGCCGCGACCAGTCGTGCGCGAGGATTGGGAGTACTTCAACAAACGGTTCGGGATTGGGATAAACGTCACAGGGTACGAGCAGCTTGATACTGACTGGAACATCTATGTCACGCACCACGATGAATACCTGTTCCCGATCCGGGACCGGCAGGATGTCAGAGTGGGTGAGGTGGTGAGACAGCCACGATGGAGCGGACTTAACCAGCCACCTCGTGCTGGTAGGGCTGGGGCTCCAAAGGCTCTGACTTACCTTGAGGACGGGAACCCCCGACTGAGCTGGCATCGCCCATGGACTGGAGGTGTAGATGTTAAGCCTGCGATGGTCCTGGTGGAGGACCAGGTGAGTGCTGAGAAGATCGCCCAGGTCACGCAACATACCGGGGTGGCCTTGCTTGGCAATACCCTCGGCATGGCCGAGCTTACGCAACTTGCTGCTGAGGAGGCAGACATGGTGTATATCTGGCTGGATGCGGACATGGCGAGCCAAGCCTATACGCTGAATGCGGAATACGGATCAAACTTCAAGAATTGCCGAGTGGTGTTCACGGAGCTGGATCCAAAGGACCTGAGTGAGAGTGATCTCTTAGCTCAGTTTGCAGACTGATGGCTGAGCAGGAGGTGTTCGCTGCAGTTCTCTCCGACAGAGGAGCGTTCGAGCAGGTACAGCACCACATCGATCTCGATGAGCTGAGCCCACAAGGGAAGGCCTGGTGGCCGCTGATCAAGGAGTGGTACAAGACTGACAGACGAGCACAGAGCGTGGACCGTCTGAGCGTGAGGGGGCGAGGTGAGCACACCATGCCCGACAAACACCTGACCACCCTACTGGGGTGGTACGATCATCTTCCGACGGAGGTCTCTCCTGGGAACGTGGTCAAAGATCTGCTGGACATGAAGCGGTTCTCTGTTGGGAACCACCTGTGTGCAGCCATCCAGGGGAAGGACACCGGCAAGATCGAGCCGCTCCTGGACAACTACACTGGCCTGCTGACAGCGACCAAGCTGGGCAAGTCAGAGATACGCTGGACTGAGGACGACGACGAGATGCACGCACGTCTCGACAGAGAGAACCTCATCAAGCTGGCTCCTGCTGCCTTGAACGCGAAGTGCAAGGGTGGGGCTGGCCGCGGCGACCACCTGGTGATCTTCGGGAGACCTGAGTCGGGAAAGACTCTGTTCACCGTCAACATGGTGGGAGGCTTCCTGAAGTTCGGCCACAAGGTGCTGTATGTGGGGAACGAGGAAGATACCTACAAGACTCGGAAGCGGATCATCTGTAACCTCAGTGGTGCCACTACCGACCAATATGAGGAGGAGCCTGACCGAGCCCTGGCGCTCGCCAAAGAGCGTGGCCTGGACAAGCTGAGGATCTGTCACCTGAACCCTGGTTCGATCCCTGAGATTGAGGAGCTGGTGAAGGAGGTCCGACCGGACGTGCTGGTCCTGGATCAGATCCGGAACATCTCCTGGACAGGGAAGGGTGGTGAGTCGATGGTCACCAAGCTGGAACAATTAGGGATTGCTGTCAGAGCGTTACTAGGTCGTTATGACATGCTGGGAGTGAGCATCACTCAGGCTCGTGATTCTGAGTCACCTGATGCCTGGCTACGGATGGAGGATATGGACAACACGAGGACTGGACTGCCTGGTCAGGCAGATGCCATCTTCGGTGTGGGAGTGGATGATGGCCTGATCGCCACCAACCAACGAGCCATATCCATGTGTAAGAACAAGCTGAACGACGACCCTGATGGTCGAGTCGGCTTCATGGTGCAGGTTGATCCTGCTAGGAGTAAAGTACGATGAGGGATCTGATAGATTTTGTGGAGTTCGTGGGTCTGCCCATCCTGATCGGCACCATCATCCTGGTGACCATCGCGTGGGGCGGCAGTGCCTGGTCGTGTGGCGGGTACGGCTCTGTGACCGGCAAAGAGACTCAGACGAGTGCGCTGAACTGTTATGTCAAAGTGGAAGGCGAGTGGATGCTGCAGACTGAATACGAGAAGGTGATCATAGCACGGGAGGGTCTCACCCGATGAAACGAGTATCATCACAATTCGACCTAGACAGTGCAAGCACAATCCTTATCACCAGCGACCTGGATGACGATACCACACCGATAGGGATTCGGGTTGGGGATGACGAAGAGGCTTACACTGTCTGGCTGACTGTTGCGGACGCTATTGAGGTCCAAGAGGCCCTCGTATACGCACTGGAACGAGCAGGAGGTAGCTGAGGAATGATTCTCAATAAACGGTATCAAGCAGCAGCGATGGTTGCCATCAACTGGCGCATCCGTGCTCGCTTGCCTCGCGTAACTGCCTTGGCTAAGAAGCTTGGGTTAATCCAGGCGGATGAAAAGGAGGTAGCTGAGAATGAGTGAGGTTAATTGCGTCTGCGGTGAGTGGCTCCGCATGGAAAAGAGCACCAGGGAACTGGAGGCAGAGCTGGATCATGCCATCCTAAATCGCAACAAATTAGCGAAGAAAGTGGCTGTACTAATTGCCGAAATACCAGAGAGAGCATGGTCAAACGGGTTGTGGGACAGGCTGGCAGAGGCAGAGAAATCCATCGTAGCCACCACCCCGGAGGGAGAGTGATGAGTAGGACGAGAATGAAAGATGAGTCGATGACTCTGGAGCGAGCCGAGAACCTGGTAGCCCACGTCATCAAAGAGCGAGCCCGGTGGGGGAAGCTGTATGACGGCACGTCTCTGGACCTGAACCAAGTGCTGGACGCACTGGTGTTCCTGCATGAGAACGAGAGCCAGGAGGTGCTTGACTTGCGGAAGAGTCTGGCCACATCCAACCGGCAACTCGGAGCGAGTAAAGCACGAGAGGCACGGTTGAACAAAGTGAACGGAGAGCTGCGTGAAGCTCACGACGAATGACAACGGGTACCCGGTACCCAGGAGGTATGAAGATGCCGCACGGATATGGTTTACGTGTCTTCTCTTGTTAGGTCTGCTGGTGACTTCGGGGGTTCTGTGAAATGGACCGATACCCCTGAGTTCGTCAGCATGGCTGATCCATCAATCTACATGGGGGGCAATTATGTTACTCTGGACTTTGAGATCGACACCAGTCATGGTGATTTCGGACACCCAGTCTGGCCGGAGAATCAGATGCTGCTTGCTGTCTGGAGCCATGGACCCGATTTTCCATCTCGTCGGGACGACGAAGGGCAACGTGTCAATGTTGTATGGGGATCCGAGTTCCAGCTTGACTCTCTGCTCCGAGATATTGAGGAAGCCGACTTCTTTGTCTGCCACAATGCCAAGTACGAACTAGGGTGGCTGAAGAGATGTGGCCTGGACCTGGGTCAAGTGGTGGTCTTCTGTACGAAGATTGCGGAGTTTGTGTTGTCGGGGAACCTGTCATCGCTTACGGGTTACTCGACATCTTTAGACGATTGCTGTATCAGGAGAGGGTGGCCTGCGAAGGATCCGATAGTGGATCACATGATGAAGGACAATGTGAATCCTGTGAGGATACCTCGCGCATGGCTGCAAGGGCGTTGCGAGCAGGATGTCAGTTCCACCGAAAAGCTGTTCTTGGCCCAACGAGAGAGTCTTCAACGCCAGGCTATGTTACCTGTCCTATACACCCGCTGTTTGCTGACACCAGTGCTGGCGGATATGGAGTTCCAGGGGATGTGCCTGGATCCAGCGAGAGTGCAAGAGGCATACGACAAGGAGCTGAAGGTACTCAACACAGCCAAGGAGAGGCTGAACGAGATCGCACAGATCAACTGGAACAGCGACAAGCAGAAGGCGGAGCTGATCTACGGTGACTTGGGCTTCGAGGAGAAGACGAACAAGAAGGGTGAGCCGATCCGGACGGCAGGCGACAAGCCTAAGACCGATGGTGATACCCTCCTCTCACTTGGTGCCAAAACCAAGGAGCAGAAGAGTTTCCTGAAGCACTACAAGCAGTTCAATGCGGCGGAAGCTGCCTTGACCAAGAGCCTGCAGTTCTTCAAGGGAGTGTGCGACGAGCACGGCGGGACGTTCTTTGCCGAGTTCAACCAGACGGTAGCAGCGACGCACCGGCTGAGCAGTAGCGGACAGCCCATGTACATGGGGCAGTTCGAGAAGGAGAAGAGAGCGCAGTTCCAGAACCTGGCGAACAGATTCAAGAATCTATTCAAGGCCAAGCGTGAGGGCTGGCACTTCTGTGAGTGGGATGGGAGTGGGTTGGAGTTTCGGTTCGCCGGTCTCCTGTCTGGTGACCCGGCAATCTGTGCCGACATCAATGACCCCAGCTTCGACCCGCACCGCAAGAGTGCTGCCATCATCAACAACATCGATGAAGATGATGTTCAGAAGGAGCAGCGAAGGAAGGCCAAGGCCCACACCTTTAAGCCACTCTTCGGAGGGGTGAGTGGTACCGCTGGTGAGCGGCGATACTACAAGGCCTTCAACAAGCGGTATGCTGGGCTGGCGAAAGCCCAGGAGAGCTGGGCCTACCAGGTGGTAGGGACCAAGCACTTCCGCACACCGTGGGGACTGACCTTTCGCTTCCCCTACGCCAGGATGGAGAAGGATGGGTATATAAACGTCAAGACGAACGTGTACAACTATCCGATCCAAGCAGGGTCAACGGCAGAGATCATCCCGCTTGCGGTGGTGGTGTTCTACCACTTGGTGCGAGCGGCTGGACTGGAGGACAAGATCATCATGGTGAACACCGTGCATGACTCGGTGCTCTGCGAGGTCCATCCGGATGCACTGGATCAGTACAAGGAGCTGGCTGTCGAGGCCTGGCACTATGTGTACTGGTACTTTGAGGAGATCTATCGGTTCCCGCTGAAGGGACTACCGCTGGGCACGGAAGTTGTCTACGGATCACACTGGTCCGAGGGTGACGAAGAGGCATTTAACATCTATCAAGACGGAAGAGTGGAGACAGTATGAGCGAACTGATTGGTTACGTGACCAAGGTAGAGGCGAAGAGCGGGACGTCGAAGGCAGGCAAGCCTTACACCGTCTTCAACGTCTTTGCCATACAGAAGAACGGCGAAGAGATTCGTGTGGGATGGGGCTTCGATGCTCCGAACTTCCAGGAGGGAGTATGGATCAAGACGCAACTGGAACAGAACGGGCAGTATCTGAACTACAAAGGTGCTCATGTGGAGGTCAAAGCGGGGCCTGCACCAGCAGCGTCCGCCTCACCGCAAACAACAGGGACTTCTACTGCAGGCCCAGACAGGCAAGCTTCGATTATCTATCAGAACAGTCGCACGGCAGCGATCAACCTGGTTGATATCCTGGAGCGTGCAGATGCCCTGCCGATCAGCACGGCGAAGGCCAAGGCTGGTGAGGCTAAGCGGTTCGAGCAGCTCACGGAGATCGTGGAGAAGCTGACTGTCCAGTTCTATCATGACGTGGACACGCTCCGTTTGCTGGAGTCGGTTGCCGACGCTGGCAACGTCGAGGTGAAGGCGCGTGGTGAGCTGCCTGCGGAGGTGGAAGCACCACCGGAGGTTGCAGAGCCGGATCAGGATGACTTCGACGACGAAATCCCTTTCTAGTTGACACCGGATACGCCTGCGGGGGTGTGATTGTGCGGAGCGGGGTGTGCGTAGAAGCCGCCCCCATCTTCCGGTGGATGGTTGGTAAACAGTGGAGTGAGGTACGACAGTGGAAGAATATAAAACAGATACGCTCGTCAAGGACGGAGTCCATTACAAGTTGACAGTGGGTCCGCCTGCTATCATGGCTAGTGAGGGATTCGAGCTGACATTCAAGATCGTCAACAAAGAGTTTGGAGTGATCGAGGCAGAAGGTCCTCACGAGATGCAGGCCAGGTACTACCTGGACTACTACGAGGAGCTGAAGGCACGGTTCGTAAGCGAAGGGCTCGATGCGATCATTGGTCGTGTAAGTGGTCCTGGGGAGCTGGGAGCATGACGACCACACTGGTTGATGCCGACGGTCTCATGTACATTGCCGGGTTCGGAGTCGAGAAGACTCACTACCAGGTGGGGTATGAAACCGCGGAGGGAGATTGGGTGGAAGCCTTCTTCGGCTCAGTCCGGGAGATCAAGGACTTCTTCGCGGAGAACGAGGGCTTCGAGGAGATCCACAGAGAGTCGTGGGTCGAGGTGGGAGAGCTGAGCCATGCTCTGCAGATCGCAAAGGCGAAGATGTCTGAGATCCGCGACAAGTTCGGCCCCAAGATGGAGGTGTATGTCCGGGGTGATGACCAGAAGAACTTCCGGGATGAGCTGGCTACGATTGCTCCCTACAAAGGGAACAGGACAAGCCACAAGCCCACCTACTACGAGCAGATCAGGCAGTACCTGGTGGACGAGTGGGGAGCCTACAAGGTGGAGGACCAAGAGGTCGACGACGAGGTAGGCTGTCGGTTGAGTGAGCTAGAGGCCTTAGGCGAGGACGTTGTGATTGCCTCTCCGGACAAAGACCTGGATCAGTTCCCAGGCAGACACTGGTCGTACAAGGCGAACATAGCCTACGACGTGGAGCCTGTAGAGGCGTACCACTTCTTCTACCAGCAGGCTCTGGAAGGGGACAACGCTGACAACATCAAGGGATGCTGGAAGTGTGGTGCGAAGGCTGCTTCGGACATCCTGGCTGCTGTGGTCCATATGGATGAGGCAGAGATCTGGCAGGCAGTGGTCAACACCTACGAAGAGAGCATGGGCCTTAACAAGTGCCCCTACGCTGGGATGCCAGCAGAGGCAGTGGCCCTGGAGAATGCCCAGCTCGTCTACATGAGACGGGTACGTGGCGAGATCTGGATGCCACCAGGCGTGCCTAACCTGCAGGAAGTGAGGGAGGTGAGTCTTGATGACTGACGAGGATTGGTCGAAGCAGGTGAGTGTGTTGGATTACGTGCGCTCATTTGTTAGGTCACCAGATCATCTTTGGCGTGCTACCAGTACAGGGCTTGTTCGTTTGGACAGACCGACCGAGCTGACTAGCCTGAAGAAGATGATCGAAACGGCACACCACATATCAGTGCATGATTGGTGGGTCATGAAGCAAGTACCAGGAGCACCTGGTGCCATGCTGCATTGTCACAATGACTGGGACACCTACATCTACTACCCAGTAGATAGCGACCAAGCTATCTTTGGTGAGGACTGGAGGCTGGTGCCTCAAGCGGGTCACCTGGC
>Ga0316189_10002759_pt1 | contig 17126 bp, 9 predicted proteins | sample LowCovwburrow_MG_FD_204930 | JGI IMG/M metagenome (GOLD analysis project Ga0316189, IMG submission 204930) | Coastal sediment microbial communities from Maine, United States - Lowes Cove worm burrow | ecosystem: Environmental > Aquatic > Marine > Coastal > Sediment | place: USA: Maine...
AGATCGTGAGGAATTAAAGGCGGGCCGCTTGCGCGGCGAAGTGGGAGACGCCAAGGGTATGCTAATCGCCAAGTCAGCGGTGATTGTTTATCAAGACCAACGGCTACACTCATGGGCGCTAGTAGAGGCAGGCCGTTTTGATTTTGCATTACCGGTGGGCGAGTATACGGTTTTTGCCGTGGCGCAAGGTTATGCGCCAGGTAAGAGGCGAAAAATTTTAGTTACTACTGATGGTGAGATCGAGCTTAATTTGAACGATGTGTTAGCCCCTAGTCGTTTATCACTGTCAGTGTTGGCCAAGGGAAGTAATGAGCCGATGGATGCGATGATTTCAATAACCGATGGACTCAAGCCTGCCATCAAATATTTTGGACAATCTAGGTTTTTCACTGAACTGGGGCATTCTGGGCTTGCTGAATTTACGCTTCCGCCCGGAGAGTATTCTTTTGAAGTTTCTGCAGCAGGTGGATTTATTTCAAAGCCGCTTAGTTTAGATGTAGTCGCCATCCCAGGAAAAACACTTGAGATGGCAGCGACAATAGATATGCTAGAAAGACCATCCCTGAAAAGGTGGTATAGCGCCGACTTACACCATCATTCGGATGTTTTAGATGGATTTACTCCTCCTGAATACGTATTACGCTCGCAACGTGCAGCTGGCGTTGATTTGGCATTCCTGAGTGATCATGATTCCGTGCAAAATAATCTAGCAATGAAGAAATTGGCCGCGACACAGAATATGCAGTTTATTGCTGGAACCGAACTGTCAGCATCTTGGGCGCATTTTAATGCCTATCCACTAGATGAAGGTAAAACCGTTAACCCAGAGGTAGGTCAGTTTTCGGTTCAAGATATTTTCTCAGAAGCACGCAGACTGGGTGCAGAGATTATTCATGTTAACCATCCCTACGGCAATTATGGCTACTTTGATAGCCTAGCACAGGAATCGGAACAAGGGCTTGCGGCTGGAACTATCGTCCCAGGTGGATTAGATCTAAATTTTGATTTGATTGAAGTCAACTCAGTGCACCAACCGCGCACCTTGGAACGGGCATGGTCTTTGTGGAATCAAGCTAAGCCGGCATATTTTGCCGCAGGCTCAGATGTTCATGATGTGTGGAGTACGCTTGCACAGCACTCATCAGGTGGCGCTAGAAGCTTCGTTTATGTGGAGCAAGAACTTAGTGTTGATTCCTACGTTCAGGCGCTCAAAGCGGGGCATTCTTATGCGAGTCAAGGACCTTTGATTTATCCTGATTTGCTATTTGGTACAACTGAACAAGTAACGTTAGGAGAGAGACTGCTTTTGTCCTATGAGCTACAAAGTGTGGCTGGGTTACAGAGAGTTCGACTAATTCAGGAAGGGGTTCAGATTGAAGAACAATTATTGAGCCAAAGCTTAGCTGGGGAATTGGTGGAAATTAATTTTGAAGTTACGCCGCAACAAGATACTTGGTACAGTTTGGTAGTCGTAGATAAAGATGATCGCTACGCCTATAGTAACCCCTTATGGGTAAAGCTTGATCAATAGGTAGGTAATATATGTTTAAGACATTAGAAATAGAGCGTGTAGACGGGCTGGGTTATCTTTGGTTGAACCGCCCCAACAGACTCAATGCGCTTTCACTTGAAATGCTTAACGACCTTAGCGAGGCGGCTCGATGGTTTGATAAACATGAGAGTGTAAGAGCCGTCATTGTGGGTGGGCGCGGCCGTGCATTTTCAGCTGGAGCGGATTTGGCAGGCTTCCCCGCATTATCGGATGGCGATTTAAGAGTGGCCGCCGATGCAGGTCGAGTTATGGCCGATGCCATTGAAGGTATGCGCGCTATTACCATTGCGCAAATTCAAGGATGGTGTGTGGGCGGTGGTTTGGTGTTAGCTGCCGCTTGTGACCTTCGTATAGCTAGCGATACAACAAAGTTTTCTATCCCAGAAATTGATTTAGGCATTCCTTTGGCTTGGGGTGGTATTGCTCGCTTAGTTCGAGAAATAGGTCCGGCGCTGACCAAAGAGCTGGTAATGACCTGTCGTGAGTTCGGGGCCAACGAAGCAAAACTATCCGGTTTTCTGAACCGTGTTGTTGCTGAACAGGAACTAGATTCAGCCGTTGAGCTTTTGGCAACGAAGATTGCTGAGAAACCAGCTAGGCCAATTCAGTCGACTAAAGCTCATGTAAATGCCGTCACTGCTCAAATGGTTGGTGTCGTTAATAGTTGGTCTGATGCAGACGGTTTGATTGGCGGATTATTAGATGCAGAATGCCAAATCGCAAGAGAGGCTTATGTCAAAGCCCGAACGAAAAAGTAAACGCTATTAGGCACACATTGAGGACGTAATTATTAATCTTATACTCTCCATCGGCATTATTGTCACATTGCTAACCTCTGTTTTTATTACCTTGAGATGGGGGAATGTAAAAGTTTATGGTGGTCAGCCGAGCACACTTTTCGCTTTCAGTGCCATTCTGTTTACCTCAGGTTTAGATGTTGGCTTGATTATGTTCCCATTGACTGAATTTCCCTTGTATGAGGCTGACGCTAGTTTAAGTTTTACCAATCCCTTAGCTATTGAATTTGGCCTTTGGGGCTTCTTAGTCTGGGGCTTCTATTTCTTGACCACATTTTACTTTGCGGCGGTTGAACCCAAGTTAAAATTATTTGAGATTCCAGCCATTCGTGTGGTCAATAATTTTGTAATCATTGCGACCTGCGCTTTTACCGGGTTTCTTTTTCTTAGCTACCTCCCTAGCTACGTTGAGGGTATTGGTAATATTGCTAAGTATGCACTGGTGGCAGGGGTTGTGCTATGTGCGGTACTTTCAAGCAGTGACATCAAGTATGTGAAGATTTTGAGTATCGCTTCTACCTGGCTATTCTTTGCCCTAATTGTTGGTATGTGGTGGGTAAGCGACATGGGATTCGCCGGTATTGCAGATAGCGCTGACCTCATCGGCGGCTATTTCAAGAACATTGATCATTTTGTTCTGCCGATTAATGATGGCCACGAGTTTTACCTTTTTTGGTGGTTTGCGTGGAGCATTATGATTGGCCAATTTGTATCTCGATTCTTAGGTGGCCTGAAGATCTGGCAGTTGTTATTCGCCCTACTAATACTCCCATCTATTCCCATCGCTGCTTGGTTTTCAGTTTTGTACTACTACCATAGCACTGCCATTGAACTGAGCGCGGCGATAAAATTCGCTATGATTGCTGTGGGTGTGGTCTTTGTTATTAATTCTCTGGATTCTTTGATTAGGTTGTACACTACTAATCTTAGAGTTACTGCAGATCAATTGGGCAAGGGCACATACATTATATGTAATTGGCTGGCGATGATGGGCTTGATTCTTCTCTATCAATTTACACCCTTTAAAATGGAGTGGGTGGGCTTGATTGTGATTGGTATCTACGTTTGCGTCTATTATTTGATATTTCGGAGAAAAGAATTGCTGTATACGACTGCATAGTTTGTTCCATAGCGTAAATAGGCGCCACAAGCTAAGCAATATATGAACTAAAAACACTGGAGATAAAAATGAAATTCTTGAGTCGTCTAATAATGTTGTTCTGTGTCTGTTTGACCGCAAATGCCAGTAATAAGCTAGTCGTGGTTAAGGCCGATGCCATGCTTGATAGCGCTAGCGGAAACATGATCGATAACCCTGTGGTTCTGATAGAAGGTAATAAGATTATCGACGTTAGATCAGGCAAGGGTGCGAGCATTCCGGTTGGAGCAAAGGTCATTGAGCTTGCGGGTCAAACCTTGCTGCCTGGGTTTATGGACATGCATGTACACCTTTCATCAGCTTCTAAAGACATTTCTTTTTTGGAGTCAAGGTTGCAATCTGTACCACGCAGAACCGTAAACGCAGTGAAGAACGCTAATACAACTTTGTTGGCAGGTTTTACTTCAGTTCGTAATGTTGGTGCGTCAGATTATACGGTGATAGCGGTACGGGATGCGGTGAACGTTGGCGATGTGCCAGGCCCACGTATCTGGGCAACAGGGCCGTCTTTGGGCATTACCGGCGGCCACTGTGACGATAATTATTCGCCTCCAGAACTAAAACAAAAATCTCAGGGTATCGCAGATGGCCCGTGGGCAGTCAAGGCAAAGGTAAGAGAGAATATTAAGTACGGCGCTAACGCGATAAAGTTCTGCGCAACTGGAGGCGTGTTTTCACGAGGAACCAAAGTAGGTGCGATTCAATATTCTCTTGAAGAGATGCAGGCCATCGTTGAAGAGAGCCACCGCAGAGAAATGATTGTTGCCGCCCATGCGCACGGTACTGAAGGAATCAAGACTGCCATAATCGCTGGCGTTGACAGCATCGAGCATGCCAGCATTCTCGATGACGAGGCGATTAGCTTGGCCAAAAAACACGGCACCTATTTCTCCATGGACATTTACAATACTGATTACACCTTTGAGTTTGGCAAGGCCAACGGTGTTCCCGAAGAGAACCTCAAGAAAGATCAGGCCATTGGCCAAGTGCAAAGAGACAGCTTTAGCGCCGCGGTTAAAGCAGGGGTGAAAATGGTATTTGGCAGCGACGCTGCAATCTACCCACACGGCGACAACGCAAAGCAATTCTCGCGCATGGTTACTTATGGTATGACCCCATTGCAAGCGATTCAGGCCGCAACTATTAATTCTGCCACAATGATGAAACGAGAGGATATAGGCCAGATTAAACAAGGTTTTCTGGCTGATATCATAGCCGTGTCTGGAAATCCGCTGGACGATATTACGCTTACTGAGTCAGTCTCTTTTGTGATGAAGGATGGTGTGGTTTATAAAAATAATTAGTGTATCTAAGTGTGTGCACTGGCGCTACAGCCAGTCAGCGACATCGTTTATGTATCTCTTAGGTAAGATGTGCCCGCTCTCAAAATCAATTTGTTTCTTTTCTAGACTGCCTATCGATTGATATAGATATTCATTTTGTTCGTTGTTGGAGTTTTCGTCATCACTTGCGGTGATTAGCAAAACCCGTTGATGCTGCAATTTGTCGACCAAGTTTATCGGAGCGACTAGGGCCACTTTATCTCCAACAAAGGGTGGCACAATCGATACAGTATTTTTGATGCGTTGGTCTACAGCAGTTAGTAACAACGAGATTTGCCCGATTGCAATGGCTGCTGCCTTGCTATGTGGATTTCTATTTCGATAGGGTGTTTTTAATTAGCTTACCGTTGGTCATTACAAAGCCAACTGTTTCCAGCTCCGAGATATCTTCAAGCGGATTATTGGCTACGGCGATAATATCGGCCTTGCGGCCTACTTCAATTGCACCGATGTTGGCGCTTTGATTCAGCATCTCAGCAGGCACGCTGGTCGTGGCTTTAATAGCTTCCATCGCAGTCATGCCGGCTTCCATTAAAGTTGCCAGTTCTCTTACGTACACAGTTGGGTCATAGTCATAACCACCTAGATCAACGCCTGATACCACCTTTACGCCGGCTTTATGCGCCTTTCCAACCAACTCCAAAAAGATATGCCTATAATTTTTACTATAGTCATCCGCAATAGCTTGTTCCCTTAATTGGTTTCTGGGGTCATTGAAATAGTCACCCACATAGATAGTGGGGACTAAGTAAGTGCCATGCTTGCGCATGAGTTGAATCGCTTCATCATCCATATAGGTGCCGTGCTCAATCGATCTGGCACCCATTCGTACAGCCATTTTGATGCCATCTGCAGCGTGGGCATGGGCCATAACTGGCATGCCTTGCCGATTCGCCTCGTCCATAACCGCCTGAAACTCTTCCTCCGAGAATTGCACCGCTTTAGGGCTATCCCCAACCGACATGAAAGCGCCGGTCACTAGTACCTTTACCCAATCAGCACCGTACTTGGCTTCTGTGCGAATAGCTTTACGAATTTCCTCCGGGCCATCAACAACAAGACCATCAGCTATTGGGCTTTGCTCGGAAGAGAAGTAATTAATGTCGCCACCACCTCCGGTAATAGATAAATAATGCGCCGCCCCAAAAATCCGAGGCCCGCTTAGTACGCCCTCGTCGATCAGTTTTTTGATGTCTTGATTACCATAATACACATCCGCATCACCCGCGATGCGCATAGTTGTCCAGCCAGCATCGAGTAAGCGTTGCATGCCCTTGTAGGCTTTTAGTGCCTTATACGCAGAAGATTGTTGCACATGGCTGTTTTGATAATCGTCGCCACTGATGAGTGGGTGGGCATGACTATCAATAAACCCGGGGAGCAGAGTAGCACCTTTTAAATCAATCACCTCAGCAGTCGTGGGAATGATGGAAGAATCACCAATCGCAATAATCACATGATCCTCAATTACTACAACATTGCTGGTCGAGGGGGTATTGCTGATGCCATCGATTATTTGACCAGCAATGATGGCCGTAACATCAGCGGTGGCAATTTGGGGAAGATAAATGCAAATTAGTACCAGCAATATACGTGTTTGTTTCATAGTTAGATTTCGGTTTTCAGTCGATGTGTTCTAAGGTTTCCAATAGCCAAACACTAGCATATTGTTATTAGCGATAGGAGCTTGATCTGTTGTTGGAAGGTGTAGGCTATAGCCTGCTATCACCAGAAGACAACTCATTTAAAGATTTCACCTATGAATTAGATAATTTAATGTGTTTCTAACTAAAAGTAATTTGTAGCTCTGCCGGATTGCTGCCACAATGTACTCGAGGTTCCAATATGAATCCTAAGCCTATCCTGTTTGGCTTGATTTGAACCCCCTTATCCATCCTCTCTAAGTAATGGGTATATAGAATTTTAGTGAGAAATCTATTGAGCGATAAGAAAAATTAACAACTAAAGAATCTAGAGGAGTTAGCAATATGTTGAGAAGAACCAAACTAAGTTACGCGATCGCGGCCGCCATATCGGTAGGCGCTGTAGGAACCGCGTCTGCAGAGCTCGAAGAAATAGTCGTTACCGCGACTAAACGAGCTGAAAGCGCGCAAGATATCCCCATAACCGTGCAGGCCTTAGGTGAGCGATCACTAGAAGAGTTAGGGATTGCCAATTTCAAAGATTATATCCGAAACCTTGCGGGGGTTACCTCCGGTGGTCGCGGCCCTGGTAGAAATGAAGTATTTATTCGCGGTGTATCAGTCGGTAAAGGCGGTTTAAAAGTCGCCGGAGCCGTGGGCTCAGAACCTACTGTTTCATTTTTCTTAGACGAGTCGCCTATCTCAATTGGTGGTCGTAATATTGATCCGTATATGACTGATATGAACCGGGTAGAAGTGTTGCCTGGGCCCCAAGGCACATTATTTGGCGCCAGTTCACAAGCAGGAACAGTGCGACTAATTACCAATAAACCTGTTATCAATGAGTTTGAAGCTGGTTTTGATTTGGGTGTTTCTACAACCAAAGGCGGGGAAGTGAGTAATTCAGCTGAAGGTTTTATTAATATTCCTTTGATTGAAGATAAGTTAGCAGCCCGTTTTGCGCTGTATAACGCAAAGGAAGGCGGTTATATAGACAACATCCGTAGTACAAAGCAAATTTCTTTGGACAATCCAACCTTGGCATTTTATCGCTCCATTGGCATTGTTCCTGAGCGTGCAGTTGTCAATAATAATGCCTTGGTACAAGATAATTTCAACGATGCGACTTATACGGGTATACGCAGTAGCTTGAAGTATGCCATTAATGATGATTGGGACGTCTTAGTTCAACATTTGCACCAAGAGATTGACACAGAAGGTGTTTGGGATTTCGATCCAAGCCTAGGTGACTTTAATTCTGAGAGCTTTACTCCAGATTTCGCTGATGATGATTTTGATCATACATCCTGGACGGTTAATGGCCGCATTGGTACCTTAGAGTTGGTGTACACCGGTTCTTATTTGGATCGAAGCGTTGAAGCCATTTCGGATTACTCCGGCTATGCTGATTCGGGCCCGTTTATCCCATACTATATTTGTAATTATCCAAGCTACTCCTATTGCGGTCAGCCAGACCTATTTCTTGATCAAGTATTTGAAGTTGAACGAACCACACATGAAGTTCGCATAGCAACCGACGCTGATAAACGTCTACGCGGTATCTTAGGTATCTTTAACGATGACACCGAGACCATAGAGCGTGGTGACTGGAACTATCAAGCATCAATTGCACAAGGCTTTGCTCGAAACGCACCGATCTCGGGTGCCACGGCAACCAACCCTAATGCACGACCTGCGGGCGTAACTTTTTTCAACGACTATATACGTGGTAAGAAAGAAACGTCAGTCTTTGGGGAGTTGGCCTATGATATTTCCGATAGTGTAACCGCAACAATTGGCGCTCGACGCTATGACCTTGATCTGTCGTTGAATGGTAGTTCAAACTTTGGCAATAAAGGCGTTGATAGAGATGCGGGCAATAACATTGATGAAAGATTAGCCGACTCTAGTCCTGCGAATTTTACTGATACGATTTTCAGAGGAAACCTTGAATGGAAAGTTAATGACAATGTCACTTTGTTTACCACGCTTTCAGAAGGCTATCGTCCGGGTGGCTTTAATCGTAATGGTGGGGCTAGCTTAATACCCGGCGTTGGGCCCTTCATTCCAGACTTCTATGAGTCGGATGAGCTAACCAATTTTGAAATTGGTTGGAAGACGTCACTATTCGATGACACTTTACGTTTCAACGGTGCCGTTTATAAAATTGACTGGGATGGCATGCAAGTTATTACGCTTGATTTTAATATTTCGAATTTAGCGTTTATTAACAACACGGCAGATTCTGAAATTAAAGGTATTGAGTTTGATTCTGCGTGGCAGGCTACGGATAACTTCACTTTGCATACGAATTTTTCATATAACGATACCGAGTTGACGCGAGTGCCGCCAAACATTGTGAGTATTGCTGCTGAAGGCAGCCCATTAGCCTTAGCGCCAAAGCTACAATTTGTAGTTCGTGGCCGGTACGAGTGGGAAACCAATAGTGGTGGTACTGCATTTGCTCAAGCGGCTGGTGCTTATACTGACGATACGGTTTCGTCTATCAATTTGGCTGCCTTAGAGCCACTTGATAGCTATACCACATTCGATCTTTCGGCTGGCTATAGAAAAGATGACTGGTCAGCAACTTTGTTTGTGGAAAATGCGACCGATGAATTGGCACAAGTTTTTAAGAGCAACGAAGACAATATTCTTAAAACTACACCAAATCGCCCGCGTACTATTGGGCTACGCTTCTCCTATAGCTTTCAGTAGTAGAGCAGCTAGTGATTATTTGCCGTCAAATTTCTGATTAAACGGTAGATAATATAGATTGAAGAAGGGCGGCCAATGTGGTCGCCCTTCTTCACTTATGATCTATTGTAGAAGAACTGTATAAACGCTTTTGTTACCACCATTTTTCTGTAAGATTCCCTATAGTCTCAATTAGATACTCCTATAGATACTGCTATCCATGTCAGAACTAGAAAGCCACGAATTAGAAAGCCATACATTAGAAGATAAAGCCTCGGCCAATTTGCTGGAAGAAAAACTGCATCAGGCTAAATTACAAATTCAAAAAGCCAATTTGTCTGAGGCAGTAAGCATACTGGAGTCTCTACTGCTCAAGACACCATCGCATCGAGATGGCCTCTACTATTTGGCCGTATGCCAGCGCAAACAGCAGGACAATACGGCAGCTTTGTCGACGCTTGAGCGGCTTATAGATGCTCACCCACAATATGGTCGCGCCTATCAAGAATTAGGACATAATCAAGCGACCTTAAAAAATGCGTCAAAAGCGAGTATTGCTTTTGAGAAGGCCGTTGTGCTGAACCCCGCGTTAATAGCTAGTTGGAAAGCACTGGTTCTTAATTACGACTCGCACGATAATAAGGAGCGGGCAATGGAGGCCATGCAGCATGTCCAGTGGCTGAAGCAGTTGCCTCCGCAATTGCTGAGCGTTAGTAGCCTGATTTACGAAGATAAGTTATACATGGCAGAGCAGATTTGCCGCAAATTTTTGCAGGAGAAGCCGCATCATATGGAAGCCATGCGATTACTGGCAGAGATTGGAAATAAGCTTCAGATATTGGACGACGCTGAATTTTTATTGGAGAGTTGTGTCGAGTTTTACCCTGATTATGCGCGAGCGCGTCTGGATTATGTACAGGTATTACATAAACGCCAGAAATTTGAGAAAGCCCTGGAACAGGCGAAGAAACTGCATGCTTCTAATCCCAATAATATTGCGTTTGAAGTTGCTTTAGCGAGCGAGACTCAGGCAGTGGGCGATTTTGATGAAGCGCTCAAGATTTATGATCGTGTAATTCAAGGTAATAAACAACAGCATAGCGTTCTTGCCGCACGCGGGCACGCACTAAAAACAATTGGCCGTACAGACCAAGCCATCGACTCTTATCAAGCTGCTTATACTGTAAAGCCAGATTTTGGTGACGCCTATTGGAGCTTGGCAAATCTAAAAACTTATACCTTCAGTGATGATGAAGTCTTGAATATGCAGCACCACGAGCAGAGCCCGTCGGTTTCAAACAATGATCGAATTCATCTGTGCTTTGCACTCGGTAAAGCCCTCGAGGATCGAAGCGACTATGCTGAATCCTTTGCTTACTATGAAAGAGGCAACCAGCTAAAGCGCAGTGAAAGCAATTACCGACCTGAGAGTTTAGAGACAGAATTCAAGGTTCAGCAAGAGTTATTTGATGCGGAGTTTTTTGCCCGCCACAAAACTTCGGGTTGCCCATCGCAGGCGCCAATATTTATTGTTGGTTTGCCACGGGCAGGCTCAACTCTGCTGGAACAAATACTGGCATCTCACTCACAAGTAGATGGCACTATGGAATTAGCTAATATTATTGGGCTAGCGCATCGCCTTAGCGGGCGTTTCGGCAATAAATCATCGGTTAAGTATCCTGCCATTCTGGCTGAATTAGGCGACGATAAGCTTAAACAATTTGGCGAAAATTTTATCCAAGATACCCAAATTCATCGGCAGAGCGGACTCTATTTTATTGATAAAATGCCGAATAATTTCAGACATATTCCGTTGATTCAGTTGATCTTGCCAAATGCAAAAATCATCGATGCTAGGCGTCATCCTATGGCATGTTGTTTTAGTGGCTTTAAGCAGTTGTTTGCCGAAGGTCAGGAATTCACCTATGGCCAGCACGAAATTGGGGCATATTACCGCGCCTATGTCGATTTGATGAAACATTGGGATATGGTTCTGCCAGGGCGAATCTTGCGAGTGCAGCATGAAGATGTCATCAATGATCTTGAGACACAGGTTCGAACGATTTTGGACTATTGTGATTTACCCTTTGAACAACAATGCGTCGAATTTCACAAAACAGAGAGAGCGGTTAGAACGCCCAGTTCAGAGCAAGTGCGGCAACCCATCTACAAAACTGGTATGGAGCAATGGAAGAACTACGAAGATTTTCTGGAGCCATTAAGGTCTGCTCTTGGGCCTAGTTTGAGTGAGTATTAAAGCCTGTTCAATTCTGCCAACGTGTATGTAATTTTGTAAGATGAAGTAATTGTCTGGCAAACAAGGTAATTATGTTCAACTTGACTGCGATGGCAGGCGATAGAAGTACAGGCTCTTTCTATGGTAAAGTCTTCTCAGGCTAAGTTCCTTATCTTTTTTATCATAGGAGTTAGGATTGATTTCTGCTACGGAATTGCAAAAACTAGAAGCGCAGCAACCATCGCAAGGGGTTGAGCTGTCTGTAATAGTGCCGACTTTTAACGAGCGAGATAATGTCGCTGAGCTGGTGAGACGTCTGAGGTGCTGCCTAGCGGCTGTCCATTGGGAAGTTATATTCGTAGATGATAGCTCTCCTGACGGTACCGCTAAATTAGTTAGAGACATAGGACGGCAGGATAGTCGTGTACGTTGCATTCAACGTATTGCTCGTCGTGGGCTTTCGTCGGCTACTATAGAAGGGATGCTGGCGAGTTCCGCGCCTTATATTGCGGTGATGGATGGTGATTTGCAGCATGACGAATCATTATTGCCGTTAATGCTAACAACATTAGAAACCGAACAAACTGACGTGGTTATCGGTAGCCGTTATGCTATTGGAGGAGGGGTGAGTGCTTGGGATCAAACACGCGTCGTTATTAGCCAACTTGCAACGCTTTTAAGCCGCACGGTTCTAAAGGCGGATATTTCAGACCCGATGAGTGGTTTCTTTCTGATTCGCAGAGAAGCCATCGAGGCAAGTGTGCCTAATCTGTCAGGCATAGGTTTCAAAATTTTGGTTGATCTGTTCGCTTCATCGCCTCGGCCTCTAAAGTTTTCAGAAGTGCCATATGAATTTCGAACCCGAGTCGCAGGTGAGAGTAAACTGGATTCGCAAGTGGCATGGAACTACCTAATGCTACTGCTCGACAAACGGTTTGGCCACATTGTTCCCGCACGTCTCGCAGCTTTTTGCCTGGTTGGCGGAATAGGTGTTGTTATCCATTTTACGGTACTAGCAGTATTGCTTAAACAACTTGGGCTAAGTTTTGTTTTCAGTCAGTCAATCGCAACTCTCACGGCCATGACCAGTAATTTCGTATTTAACAATATTTTCACTTATCGGGATATACGGCTAAAGGCTTGGCAATGGATAAGTGGATGGGGCTCTTTCACGCTAGTGTGTGGTGTTGGTGCCTTAGCAAATGTTGGCATGGCCTCCTATTTGAATGATTCAGCGACTAACTGGGGCTTAGCCGCCTTCGCAGGCATACTTGTGGGTAGTGTATGGAACTATACCGTTACAAAAAACTACACATGGAAAAGCTAGGTGTATGGAATATCTCTGCTTAAGAATACTCAAGCGTACGCGAAATTAGCATGAAGAAGCCAAGCTCTATGGTAAACGAAGGCAAGCCCTCAAATCGTTACCTGATTGCGTTGCCCCTAGTCGCGCTCGGGGCCCTAACGTCGCTCGTTACTGCATGGATGGATATGTTCATTCCACTTTGGTACGACGAACTATTTACTTATTACGTTTCGTTGCAAGATACACCTAGCAAAGTTGTGGGTGCTTTGCTCAATGGAGCGGACAATAATAGTCCGCTGGATTATCTGGCCCGTCATTTTTCCATGAAGTTGCTTGGATATTCGCCTTTCGCCTTTCGCCTACCGTCGCTCATTGCCTTTTTAGGCGCATCCACCTGTCTGTATTTGTTTGTACGAAAGCGAACGTCATTTTTCGCTGCAGCCGTCGCCTTTGCGGCTCCTTTATGCACACTAGCGCTTGCCTATAGTTACGAAGGACGGCCGTATATGCTCATGCTACTGTCCATGGCGCTATCACTTCTCGCTTGGCAGCGGGCGACGGTAGAGCCTAGTTTCGGCAGATTGTCTTTTTTGGCTGTATCTCTAAGTATGGGGCCATTTAGTCACTTCCTCGGGGTGTTCAACTATGCACCAATAGTCGCTGGCGAGATCATTCGAGCTATTAATAATCGAAAAGTATGCTGGCCAATTTTACTTGCGATAGGCGCTTCACTTGTCTCATTGTTTCTGATTTACCCTTTTGCAAGGAATGCTGCTGAGTACACCAAGAATTTTTGGACAATAGTATCACCGAGTTTTTTAATCAATTCCTATCAGGAACTAGTGCAGCCACCGATTTTATTTGTGTTTGCAGCTATGTGTACCTACTTACTAGTCGATGCCTTCTTCTCTAATAGAACAACTAAGCGGTCCGATGCTGGCAATGTTCCTGCACATGAAATTGTAGCGGCTATTAGCTGCAGTCTCATTCCGGCGCTAATTTATTTATTTGCTATTCTTTATACAAATGCGGTTGCCGCTAGGTATGCAATTAGCGCAGTCGTAGGACTTTCGCTGCTAGCGAGCTATGCAACACATCAAATTTCATTGAGAAGTGCGCGACTGGGCGTGTTAGTTTTTGTCAGTGTCTGGCTGGCAGGCATTACTTATGTTTTGCTCCCAGTTAAATCTTATCTAGGTGCGGAAGCAAAGAATGGTGTTTATGTTGCAAGTAGCGCTGGATTGAATCGCGGGACGGCATTAAGGGTCGCAAAGTTTATTGCTCAAGATGCTTCATATGGTGGGTTTATCGAAGGCGGCCAGCCAACAGTTTTGCCGCACTCGCTTACATTTCTAGCGAGCTATTATTACCTACCTTCCGACTTAAAAAGGCAAATATATTTCATTGCTGATAGGCCGCTAGCCGTCCAATACAGGGGATTTGACACAGATGCCATAGGAATCAAAGGCCTCAGCAACACGGTGCCTATGAACGTATTTACGCTGTGCGAATTCTTAGCGAAATACTCACAGTTTAGTGTAATTGGAACCAAGGGATGGTTGCGTAAAAAACTTATGGAGGAAGGAATTAGACCTCACAATGCTCGCATTCAGAAAGATCTGGAGGTTTTTTTGTATGACGTAGAGTCCTTAGCCGAGTGCGAGTTGAGAAATTAGCAGAAATTTTTGGTGATGTCTGGCTGGTGCAAATTGGCTCTTTTGCATGCAAATGGTGATTATTCCTTGTTACAAGCCTGGTTTCTAATTTATTCGCGGTATCTTCCTGATTGCTGAATGACCCTGTGGAACTAGGGCTGTGGAGATTGTGTTTTCTATACTCTGTGGTCGCCAATTTTGTCTTGTCTCTGGCATGCTGTGGGCTGTCTCGACGAAGTGAATTATGTTTCCATATTTACCCAACTTTCAGGCTGTTGGTCAGCTCTTGATTTTGGCGACTGGGGTGTTTGTGCTTCTTATTCAACTTGCCTAAGAGGTAAGTGCCACACAAATAAAAAAAGGAAGACCATTATGTCGGGAACAAATACAGTGTATTACGCCCGCGCGGTGGTGTGCATCTTGCTCGCCATGGTTCTATCAGCCTGTGGTGACAATTCAACCCGGATTATGTATTAGAAATCTACTCGGCAACAGCTCCTGCATTGCCCTACCTCCTGCTCCATGCAGTCGTACGAATGAAAGTAGGCTTGAAAACAATGACTTTCTCGAATTATTTCGCTCACCATAGAGTGACTATGGCATCTCCAAATAATCCTTCGAAAGGCTTTGTTTTCTTTGCTCTTTTCCTTCTCGCAACGATCCCTAATGCATAATCCGGGTTAAATGAATCGCCAAAGGACAATAATGACTTTGTGGGTTTTAATGCAATACGCGGCAATCTATGATCCCAACTGATCGCTAGGACAGCCGTGACCTAGTATTCAGTATTTTTTCAAAATGCTGTTTGATGCGCCAAAGTGTTAGGGCAGAGATCTGCTGAAAAAAGGTCCAATCAGAAGAATTTACACGCTTGAGGTAGGTAGAGCTGGCTCGATTGAGCTGATTTTTCTAGGTTCAAGGATATACGAGGTTTTGGGCTGACTCATAGTTCTTGATTTTGGGGAAGAGGGTGTTTATGTTTCCTATACTCGGTGAGGCCTTTTTTACGCTGTGCATGCACCAGCGATATCTTACGCCTTAGTTTTTCGATGGCTGCTTGATCAGTTTCTTCCTGCAGCATTGCGGAAAGCTCGTGTTCATGGCTGCGCAATTTTTTCAGCACTTTTTTGATGTGTTTTTTTCTCTCTTTATCCTGACGCTGCTCGCTATCGAAAATTGCCTCAGCTTTAGCGAGTAGTTTTTTAATTTTCATTATTTATCCTCGTTGTCGCTTGTGGTTGTACTTGCAGATTGCCAGTCAGCAATCTCGAAATTATCCATTGCTTCTCCGATTTCCTTTTCTCCTAGAGACAAACTGCGCTCGGCCCCTCTGGTCATGCTGTCTGAGGATGAAAATAGAACCTTGGCCATTGCGATCAACCCCGTCGTAATATAGTCAGCATAACCATTGTCATTCATCAGCGATGTTGCCATTTGTGGCGTGATTTGGTGTTTGCGAATCAATTGGTCCAATGTCAGATCAAATTGTCTGTCCTGGCGACGCGACTCCAGTTCTAAATGATCAAGTGACAGGATGGTTGCCGAATCATCACTGTCGTTTCGAACTTGCTCAAGAGCAATCAGCAAGGACGCCAGCTGTGTCCGAATTTCGTTGTATTGCTGCCGAATTGGTAGATGATCAGACGACAGATATTGATCGAGATTTTTTTGCAGGTGCTTTGTACCTTTGATTGCCTCGATCATATTTCTGCCGGCTGCACGTAATGCAAATAACTCTTCGCTGGGTTCGGCATAGCTGCGAGCCTGTGCCTTGCTACTGAAACTTACGATCATGCTATGCAGATCTTTGATCGATGAACCGTATTGCTCATCGATGTCAATATGAGGAGCAAGTTCGGCTGGCGAAACTATTTGTTCTAGCGGCTGCGCTGCTCGAATCATTGCGGGTTTTATTTGTAACCCTAGGGCAATGATATCGAAGGTGTGATCGTACAAGCGCAGCATTTCCTTGCGAATAGCCGAAATAGCGGTTTCCGGATAATCCAGCGCCGAATTCTTTAAATAGCGTGGCTGCGTCGCCGTAACGGTTTTTGGCTGAATCACCCTTTCAAGAAAATTAACTAATGGAGCTATAAATGGCGTCATTGCCAACACTCCAATAGTGTTGAATATGGTATGGAACACCGCCAGTTTGAGCATGTAATTGTGCTCAGGAATACCAATCCGCTGGCTTATTATATCAACCACATACGTTAATTGATAAATCATGGAGATGGCTATTGCTGCGGTAACTAGGTTAAATATCAAATGAGCGGCCGCTAGACGCCGGCCCTCCACATTGGCGCTCATGGCGCCCAGAATTGCCGTTATCGTGGTACCAACATTAGCACCGACCGCTAATGCCAAGGCATTCTCGTAAGTGATTTGCTGCGCAGCAAGTGCAGTAATAATTAACACCAATGTTGCATGGCTGGATTGCATTACAACCGTTGCCACCATGCCTATAAGGACAAACAAGAAAATACCTGCGTAACCTTTAACTGCGTAGGCCTTAAGATCGATCGAACCGCTGAAGGACTCAAAGCCCTCTTTCATATAATGAATGCCAAGAAACAAGAAGCCGAGACCAGCTAATACATAACCAATGCCACGTAACTCTTTACTTTTTTGGAATAAGAGAATTACACCAAATACAATCATTGGCATGGCATAGGCCGATATGTTTACCTTCAGACCAAATCCTGCGACCAGCCAGGCACCGGTGGTGGTACCAATGT
>Ga0316189_10002760_pt1 | contig 17119 bp, 12 predicted proteins | sample LowCovwburrow_MG_FD_204930 | JGI IMG/M metagenome (GOLD analysis project Ga0316189, IMG submission 204930) | Coastal sediment microbial communities from Maine, United States - Lowes Cove worm burrow | ecosystem: Environmental > Aquatic > Marine > Coastal > Sediment | place: USA: Maine...
GCTACCGGATCGGCCCCTTTCTGGCGCAACCCAAAGCAGCCGTGTCTGGCGTATACGACAGTAATATCTTTGCGACTCGCAACCATGAAGTGGAAGACAGCATCCTGGTACTGTCTCCCGGTCTGGATATCGAATCTGTTTGGGAACGGCACAAGCTGGATCTGGATCTCGGTGGGGCTTTCGGCCGCTATTCTTCCCATGAAGACGAGGACTATGACGACTATTGGACCAATCTCGACGGCCGCTATGACGTTACCGACAACAGTAATATTTTCGGCGGACTGGGTTATTCCCATGAACACGAAGAACGCGGTTCTCCGGAAGACGACCAGTCCGGTGACAAGCCCACCACCTTTGATTCCAGCCGAGTCCATGCCGGTGTTAGTCATGGTTGGGGAAAAACCCGCCTGAGAGCCGGGGGCACCTATGAAAAACTCGATTTCGATGATGCCGGGCCGCTCAGAAACAAAGACCGCAATCGTGACATGACCGGCGCCGGGACGCGCCTAAGTTACAAACTGCATCCTCAATACAGCATCTATGGACAGGGCGTATGGGACAAGCGCGATTATGATGAACGCACCGATGACAATGGTTATCAGCGGGATTCAGACGGCTACCGGGCTGACGTCGGCATGCTGGCAACATTTACCAATCGCCTCAAGGGCGAGGCATACCTGGGCTACCTGGAACAGGATTATGACGACCCACGCTTTTCCACTGTCAGTGTCGCCGATTTCGGTGGCAGTCTGGGCTGGCGCGCCGCGCCGCGTACAACCGTGTCGCTTGAGTTGGAGCGCAGCCTGGAAGAAACCACGCTGGCTGGCTCTTCCAGTTATCTGTATACCTCGCTGGGTGGCATCGTGCGGCATAAATTTACGCCGCGAACGAATATCCATGCCGGTTTCTCGGTTGCCGAAGCGGATTACCAGGACGTAGGTCGCAATGACGAGTATTACAGCGCCCAACTTGGTATGCGTTACTACCCGGCGCCCCGTTGGTACCTGGGTGCTGAATACCGGGTACTCGTACGCAACTCTGATACTGGAGAAGATATCAATAATCCGGCCAGCCCGCAGGAGCTGGATGACTACGGGCGTAACCAGTTTTTCCTCACCATAGGCACATTGCTGTACCCGGTAAAGTCAGGCGCCTTCTGGGACATGCCTTCCGGTGAAACACTGGCCCCCGCCGGGATACACTGGCCAGGTTTCTATGCCGGTATCCAGCTGGGGCATGACACTCTCAATCTCCACGCACGAGGTGGCCGTGACCAGGGCACAGATGAGAGCGAATATAGTGATTCCGATGCCAGTGCAGGCCTGTTTGCCGGCTATGGAATTACCCGGGGTCGCTGGTATGTAGCCCTGGAAGGAGAATACGAGGATAGTCGCACCGATATACACCATAGCAAGTCCAAGCTCAGCAGCCGCACCCTGGAAGTGGACAAGGACGACTCTTACGGCATCGCCTTGCGTGCCGGTTATCGATTGGCCACCGGACCACTGTTATACGGCCGACTCGGTGGAGTACGCACAGACTTCAGTGCCTACACAACTGTCAATGACAGAACGGCATTTGCTGCGGACGACGACCATACAAAAAATGGCACACGTTTGGGTCTTGGATCTGATATTCCCGTCAGTGACCACCTGTTCGTGCGCCTGGACTACACCTACACGAAATATGGTGATTTTGATGCGAGCGTCGTCGACAGCAATGACCAGTTGCAGACAGAACGATTCAGCCCCCGGGAAGACCTGTTCCGTGTCGGGCTGGGTTGGCAGTGGGAACGCCTTGGTAGTACCAGTCTGAAACAGGACATCAACTACACGGGGCTTTACGCCGGGGCACATATTGGTCATGGCGCAGTGCAGTCGGACGCAACAGGCACTCACAATGGCAGCGGCACCCCTGCCGATCCGGGTCCATTCGGATTCGCCAGTGATTTTGGGGATGACTCCGCTGCGACCGGTGGTGTATTCATCGGCTACGGGATTAACTTCAATCAGTTTTATATCGGGCTGGAAGGCGATCTGGAGGACTCCAATGCGGATTGGGATCATGCGCGCTCGCCAAGTGGACGTAATTTCTCGGTGGAAAAAATGGACACCTGGGGTGTTTCCCTGCGGAGTGGCTATGTGCTGGATAACGGGTCTCTGCTCTATGCACGAGCGGGGCACGCGCGTACGCGATTTAACACCACCTGGGTCAAGGGAAATGACCCCGCCAACGATGTCGACCGGGACGACAGGGTATCAGGCACGCGGTTGGGGGTAGGTGCTGAACTGCCGGTCAGCCGCAGTGCATTTGCCCGTCTGGATTACAGTTATACCGATTATGACAACTACGATTTTGTCAGCAGTCACGGAAGTTCAGATAGCATGAAATTCGACAACAGCGAGACACTGTTCCGGCTTGGACTCGGGTTCCGGTTCTGACCTGATAGCTGGTTTTGCCAGCACCCGTGCACATCTCGCAACAGGGCTTGGACACTGAATAAGTAACCTAATAGAAGCCGAAATTGACATTAATCAACATTGTGGATGCAGAAGAATATTATAATTTACTGGAAATAGAAGGCAATTGATAAAAAAAGGAGGTGAGAATATGAAAACTCCAATATTCAGCTTAAAACAATCAGTAATAGCGGGCGCCGCGGCATTGACGTTGATAGCCGCGCCTGCGTTCGTAAATACCAGCTTCATGGACGACATTGTTAATGCTGGCATATTCCCGGAAGCCAGTGCAGCGCAAGATGGCGCTAAAGGTCATCAGGGCGCTGGTGGTGGACAAGGCGGACAAGGTGGTCAGGGCCAGACGGGCATTGGTGGCCAGGGTGGCAAAAAGGGCATGGATAAAGTACTGGAAGCCGACGATGATTCAGATCGGCCGCCATGGGCCGGTGGTGACCCGACAGAAAACCCGCACTCCGGTGGCGGGGAAGGCAAACCTGACAGTGCCGGCACGATGAAGGGCGATGATTACGGTGATCTGATCGTGCTGAAAAGAGACCCGGTAACCGGCGAGCCGCTCACCGAAGAAGGTGAGTATCTGGTCTGTCTTGATGCTGCCTGTGTTGAGACGGTTCCCACGGTCGATGGTGAAGTTCCAGCAGGTGTGACTCCCCTGGAAGTAGACTTTGGACGCGCAGCTGCAGCTCGTTCGCCAGACAAGGTAACCGACAAGGCACTGGATGATGCCATCGCGAAGCTGACAGCGGAGGGTGTGGTTTTATCCACAGATGATGCCGGGCGCATCACCTATACGGTGGACGGAGTAACCAATACCATTGATTCCCCGCTAGAGAACCTGGCATTGTACGTTGACCTGGTAACAGGCCTCACTTCCGACAGCACTTCTGCAGCAGAAGCCGCATTGGGTGAGTTGGCAACATTGGATACGGCGGCTGCGTTATTCGCGGGGGTTGCCGACAAGACCGGTGACATCAGCCTCGACTACACCGTATATCAGAACGTGATCGCCGATGTGGTTGAGCAGGGTGAGTTCTATGATTACAGCAGCCTGACCTATACCAGGGACTATCCCGACGATTATAGCTATTACGTCTCGATAGACGGTGCTGATCCGGTAACGATGACCCTGGACATCAATGCATACCTTGAGGCCATTAACGGTGCGCTGCCTGCAGCTGACGAGTATGCGTCACTGTTCTCCGCAGCGGCCGATGATTCGGTTGAGGTGATCGAGTTGCTTCACACTCCGGTCTACACCGAGGTTCTGCCTGGTACGGTAACACCTTGATCGGGCGGGAGGCTGGCTGAAGAGCAATGAAATGAAAGCGGGCGCCGAAAGGCGCCCGTGTTGATTAGAAGGTGAGCAATTCACTATGAACGGGTATGCAGGTCATAATGTGTGGTTACGTATCCCGCTGTCGTTATTGATAGCTCTGTTGTTGGGCACCGCAGGTCTGAATGAGAGCGGTATCGGCTGGTGTTCATCTGCATATGCCGAGGAGTCAGGCCATAGCAGTGGTGGCCACTCGGGCGGCCGCGGTGGCGGCGGGCATGGCAGTGACAGCGGACACACTGACCATGGCAGCGATGGGGGCGATGACCACGGTGGAGGCCATGCGCCTGGCCCCAAGGGGTATGGCAGTCACGGTACTCACCGGGGTGGTCACGGCAACGACATTGCCCGGGGCGGTGGCAAAGCCGTTGAAAACAAGATTCTGCGTGGCCGACGTCCGGTGTGGGCGCAGGAAGGGATACCCGAAGTGGAGCTGGGTCGCCTGAATGTGTCCCGCGCACCAGGCCGGGTACTGGCACACGCGGAAGGAGAGGCGCTGGCAACCTACAGCGAGGAGATGGCTGCCCTGTACAACCTTGATGCCGATCAGGCCGCTGCATTGCTCAGTACCAGTTTCCGCGATGTGAGTCGTTACGATTCACCGCTTCAGAATCTGGCCTTGTACAAGGATGTAATGACCTTTGGCGACACTCAACTCACAGATATAGATCCAAACCTGCTGCCGGTCAGTCAACTTGACCTTGCAGCCATCTTCCTGGGATCAGCATCCGACAAGACCATTCCGATCAGTGAGGATTCAGTCACGGCCCTGAACCGCATTCTCGGCCTCGTGGAATTGAGCCCGGAAGATTCCAGTGCACTGGCTACCAAAGCCGAAACAGTGCGCGAAGCTATCCTCGTCGGCCATGGTGAATGATGATTTGTTCACACGCTGGCTCCCGGACACATATGACGTAAATTTCGACCTTGACTGACTTGCGTCATATCAAGTTAATGGAGAATAGGTTAGGTTTTACCCCACGGCTATCCGGAAACAGGGAGGGCAGTCATGGCTATTAAAAAAGCGTCCAATTATTTCCGTATTGCAGCGATAGCCGTCGCCTTGGCCATCGGCCCGGCGAATGCCGGCAATCCATCCGAAGCAAGCAGTAACGAAGGCATTGTTGCGCTGGACTTCAACGAACAAACTCATCTGGAGTTTATGTGTGAAGAAGAAAAGCTTGCCCGGGATGTTTACATAACACTCGGCGCCACGCATCCAGACGCCAGAATTTTCGGCAACATTGACGACTCCGAAGAAAAGCATAAATGTGCAGTAGCCGATATGCTCGAAAAGTATAAAGTCCCCAGTCCCAGCACAAACGACAACGTCGGCGTATTCACCGGCGAAGCTTATGGCTGGTACTTCACCGAAAAATACAACGCACTGGTCGAACAAGGTTCAACAACAGATCTGGATGCCTTGTATGTTGGGGCATTTATTGAAGAACTGGATATGCTGGATATTAACCAGTGCCCGAAGGTGATCGTTGAAACTGACAATGAAATATACGCTGCGTCCGATTGCGGCAAGGTATATACGGATAAGCCGGATATCAATCGCCTCTATGCATATTTACTTGAAGGGTCTGAAAACCACCTGCGGGCCTATGTAAAGAATATAGAGAAACAGATCGGTTCCGGAAATTACAAGGCCCAGTTATTGAGCCAGGAAGAAGTCGATTCAATTCTGGGACGTTAACAAATGAGTTGTTCATTCAAATATTAGAAGATTCAACTCAATCGCCGCACTTGCCGACATAGAACAAACTTGATCTAAAGATAATATATAATATATATTACAGGTAGTTATGTAACTCTCTTAAGCCATTCTATAACTATGGTGCGGGGACTCACTGGTCCGTTTACAAACATTTCGGAAGAATTTCATATGTCAAAGCAAGTGGTCGTGAGTAGCTGTCAATAGCCGAAGCGATTTCATCGTTCATTTTTAAACGTTTTGTTACGAGTGGGTCCGTATCGATTCTGGTTAACCTCAACAATAGTTCCTGTAAATTTTAAGTTTGCCAGATCTCGGTCGGCAATGATCGGGGCATTTTCGCAATCCCAACCGTTCTTCTCAGTCACATCGGCATTATTAAATACCCGCAACTTGTTATCATCTACGAGAAAGTATTTAGACAATTTGCTGGTTATCGGTAATTGGTATAGGCCTTCTTTTGGTGGCGGCATTAAACCCTGTATGGCATTAGCTACAGTACGTCCAATTACCTGGTAACCATAAGCAATGGGGTGGCCGTCTGCTGTTTCTTTATATAGAGGAGTAGACCCAAGTGCCGCTTTCTTCAGCGGGCTCACAACGTCGATATACAGCGCTTGTGGAATGTCGGCTATTTCTTTTTTCAGGTTGTTTATGTTGTTTTTCTCCGCACTGACCAATAGTCGATAGGATTCCGAGACATCGATATTTTCTTTTAATATCTTGCTTTCGTAAACAAGCTCTTTTGTTGGAATGATTGTAAAGAGGGTTCTGATTCCATTAATACTGTTTGCTTTTGTAATTCTGCGTGCCGATTCCGCCATGATTTTATAGCCGGTTTTCACCGCCTCATGGTCCATATTTGACGTATAGCGGGTCTTGGGAGTGAATACCGTTGTTATCCCATCGTTGAAGCGGATCGGTAGAGTGTCCGATTCGAGCCTGGGTATATCCGCAGATGTAATTGATGGGTCAGGGCGAAGCTCTTTCCAGTGCTCGTTGTTATAAGCCACAATAAAGCTCTCAAGCGGATCATTTCCAGTGTAAAAGGTAATTATCATGAGATGAGGTCGGAACGCAGCTGCTTTTTCCGCCACGTATGCGTACTGTACAGCCCCCCAACCACCAACAGACATGTTATATATAATGCGGGATTGATCTTTCAGGGCAGTTCTCAGTTGGGCCGGCCAGTTCTGGTCGATGTCCGCATTATTACCGTATGTTTGACTATCACCCACGATGACAACATCAGCTACATTCGGCACAGACGAGTTCCTGAAGCCTAGCAGGTCATTTGGACCCATGGTTATTCTTCTCGGGAACAGCGGTCTTGCTCGAATACCTGAGTATGGGTCTTTAAGTAAAAATCCTTTAGATGACAAATCTTTTTCGCGAAATACCGCTTCGTAGAATGGTGAAACTTTTTCGTCGACGCTCACCATTTGCAAATCAACCGGTATACCTAGCAACTGAGGAGCCAGCCATCGAACGACTGCCAGTGATATCGCGAGTGTTATGACGGCACTGGCCGATGCCATCAGCCACTCTTTTTTAAAAATCATTCCCTTATCCTTGGCTCTCTATATCGTCAAAACAGGCCCCGCGTTAAGCGGGCCATCGGGCGATTAACGCATGGGTGGTCTATCGACGATATTGCGGATTGCTAAACCAGTAGAATCTGACAGCCTGCTTGGGACACTGGGTGATATTCACTATTTAACATAATATACATTATGCGCATAATTAACAGGCTGGCATATACAATTGTCCACATTCATTCAATAAATTGACTCCCCGGCCGCTGCCCTGAAGCGCTCATAAGGAATGAGCATATCAACATCAACCGGGATCCAGATGCGACTCACAAAAGCAGCCAATGTTCTGCTCGCTCTTTTTTGCATTTGTTTTAATGCACATGCTTTGTCTGACACCTTGAGGCTATCGGTTGCATCCACTGCAAACGAACAAGGACTGATCACCGCTCTGGCTGAGCGTTTCGAGCGAAACAATCCAGACCACACAATTGAAATCTCTGAAGTGGGTGCGCTGGTCGCGCTGGACCGCGCACGCAATGACAAGGCTGATGCGGTTCTGACCCACCATCCAGCAAGTGAGATGCTCTTTATGGATGATGGCCTGGGCTTGTCACGCACTCAGATCATGTACAATCAGTTCGCGATCCTGGGTCCGAAAGAAGATCCTCTGGGAATCTCTGGCGAAGACAAACTCGTCGAGGTTTTGCGTCTGCTTGCAGCCAACGAAGTTGATTTCTTCGTCCAGGGCACGCAATCGGGTACTTATCAGCGATTTGCCGAACTCATGAAAATCGCCAAGGTAGAGCCCAACTGGCTTGGCTATCAGTCAATGGATTCCAGTTCGAGGACGACTGTACTGGCTGCGGCCAGGTTCGATGCCTATGCTTTCGCGGACCTGGGCACTTATTTTGCTTTACGCGATTTGATATCAGACACGATAACCCCGTTATACAGAGACCATAAGTCGCTACAAAACTACTATAACTATATCGTCGTAAATCCGGACAAGGCGCCGAATTCTAACCCTGTTGTGGCAAACCTGTTTCTGGAATATCTGATATCGAACGATACCCAGAATTTCATTGATCAATTTGGCCGGGAACTATACCAGACACACCTGTTTACACCTGCAGCACATCTGGATAGCGGTCTTCAGGTGCGTGCAGCGAACGAAGCACTGGAACTGCAGCAACAAACAGTGCTGTCCCTTATGCTGTTTTCGGGCGTGATTTTTGCGCTGTTCATGGGTCTTGCTGGCTTGCACATAAAAACGCGCAGACTGGAACACGAACGCAAAGCGAACCAGGCTCGCTTCACTCTTGCCGTTTCCGGTACCAACGACGGCATATGGGACTGGGATGCGATCAAGCAGCAATTGTTTCTGGCTCAGCGAACGCGGGATATTCTTGGCGTTGATGGTGAATTCAGCGACCTGTCCGGATTACTGGATAGCATTATTCTTCCTCTCGACCTTGGCGCCTTTCAAAACGGGTTTGCGATCTTCTTGTCCGATACCGCTGAACATTTCCTGGATAAAGAATTCAGAATTCATACGATTAACGGTGAACGCTGGATAAGGCTCCGCGGCAAGGCCCATCGCGATACCAACGGGAGGATACTTCGTATGGCGGGTTCGGTTACCGACTCTACGGACATCCATAAGCAGCAAAAAGCCATTCGCTATCAGGCCTTACATGATGCCTTGACTGATCTGCCTAATCGCGCCCTCCTCTTCGACCGCCTGGATCAGACCATCATCCATGGGCAACGCCACAACGAAAGTTTTGCACTGCTCATGATTGATCTTGATCGATTCAAGCAGATCAACGACACACTTGGACACAATACCGGTGACAATCTGATTCAGATGGTTGCGAAACGATTGCAGGCTGTTCTCAGAGAGTCCGATACGGTCTCCAGACTGGGTGGCGACGAATTCGCTGTGCTTTTACCATCTGTTGACGAGATGCAGGCCAGCCATGTCGCAAAGAAGATCGAAATTGCGATGAAGCGCTATTTCAATATCAGCGATAACCATCTGATCATCAGTGGCAGTATTGGCCTGGCTATGTTTCCCGAACACGGCGAGACAGGCGAGTCACTTCTGCAGCATGCCGATGTCGCCATGTACCAGGCCAAAAAGGAAGGCACTCACATTGCAGTCTATTCCGCTGACAAAGACGCAAATAGTCTGAGATCTCTGGAAATTGAGTCCAGGCTCAGGGATGCAATCGACCGCGACGAACTTGATTTGTACTACCAGCCGAAGGTGGATTTACGACGCCAGCGCATCGTTGGCGTAGAGGCCCTGCTTCGCTGGCATGATCCGGTAATGGGTAATATCAGTATCGAAGAACTTGTCACACTGGCGGAAAAAACCGGGTTGATCAGACCGCTGACCAAATGGGTTATACGTCATGCCTTGCAAACCTCACATTACTGGTCAACCCGACTGCACATTGAATTACCTATTTCAATCAACCTGAGCATATGGGACCTTCAGGACCCGAATTTTGCTGCACACATCCGTAAGGAAGTGGAGCGCTGGTATCGAACACCAAGACATATCGAATTCGAGATTACTGAAAGTGCCATGATGTCAGACCCTGAAAAAACGGTGTCAACACTGGGCCAGCTGGCTTCGATGGGCCATTTAATGTCCGTGGATGATTTCGGTACAGGATTTTCCTCGCTGGCTTATCTCAAGAAGTTTCCGGTTCGCAGTCTTAAAATCGACAAGTCTTTTATCGCTGAGATGGAAACGGACAACAATGACCATGTCATTGTGCGCTCAACGATAGACATGGCTCACGGCATGGGTATGAACGTCATTGCCGAGGGCGTCGAGAGTGAAGCGTTAGTTAAAGAGTTGATGATGATGGGCTGTGATATTGTCCAGGGCTATCACATCTCGCGCCCCTTACCTGCCGAAGAATTTATCGAATGGACGCACCAGTCCAAATGGAAACTGGCTGCCTTCCAGTCCAGCCAGGGCAACACCCCAAACAGCAATATCACCGTACATTAATCGGCGCCGAGCCGGTTTACCTGCCGCATTTCAGCGACACTTTTAACATGATTTGTTGCTTTCATCACTAAACCTGTGATACACATCACTTTATTCTCTCCGGTGAGGCCCTGCTTCCCGGGGAGAACACTTATGACGGAACATGCGTGAAGACCCAGGATGGGCCTTGTTTGCACCTGTTCGGAGGATGGATTTTTGGATACACGGATCAACGGATTTCAAACCGCAGTACAACCGGCACTCACGCCTTTACATGAAACAGAACAAACACGACGATTGACCTCTTTTGCGCACGGTGGAGGTTGCGGCTGCAAGGTCGAACCAGCCGAACTGAAACGCATCCTGAAGCACATACCAACTCTGGAGCCACATCCCAACCTGATTGTCGGGGTGGAAAACAGTGATGATGCTGCTGTCTACCAGATAAGCGGGGATCAGGCACTGGTGTTTACCAACGATTTCCAGACCCCGATAATCGATGACCCGTACGTTTTCGGATGCGCCGCTGCAGCCAACGCACTCAGCGATGTTTACGCAATGGGCGGAACACCGATTATGGCCACGGCGATTGCCGGCTTTCCCATTCATGATGTGAAAACAGAGGAAATGCAGAACATAATGCGCGGCGGAATTGACATCTGCACAAGCGCGCAAGTGCCACTCGCCGGTGGTCACACAATCGAAAACCCGCAGCCAATTTTTGGTCTGGCCGTTGTCGGCACCGTGCACCCGAAAAAAATCAAGACCAACTCGGGCTCCCGCCCCGGTGACAAGATCATTCTTACCAAGCCGCTGGGAATTGGCGTTTTAGCCAGCGCATTGCGCATAGACATGCTAAGCGATGCCGAGTACCAGCTATTTGTAGAAACAATCACCGAGATCAATTCCGCAGGTGCCTGGCTCGGTGATATCCCGGAGGTCCACGGTCTTACCGACATCACGGGGTTCGGGCTTGCCGGTCACCTGGTTGAAATGGCCGAAGGTGCGCGTGTACGCATGGTAGTCGACACCGATAGCGTGCCTATCTATCCGGCTGCTGAAACACTGGCCCGCGAAGGCGTCTTCCCGGGCGGGGCTTACCGTAACATGGATGCCTACAATAGCCGGCTATCTTTCGGAGATGACTGGGACATCGATCGCCAGCTTGTCTTTACCGATCCACAAACGAATGGTGGCTTGCTACTGAGCGTTGAACCTCAGGCAGCGGAAGATATCCTGGGCCGACTCCATGAGTTCGGTTGCGCAGAATCTACCGTTATCGGCGAAGTTGATGAAGACCATGGCGACTGGCACGGTCGCGTTCTGTTTCGTTAAACATGTTTGAAGTGTTGTTGTTTCTGCTCGGCCTGCTGGGTGGCGGGCTTTCGGGACTGCTCGGTATTGGCGGTGGCATCATAATGGTGCCCCTGCTGTTATATGTACCACCGATGTTCGGTTTTGCCCCGCTCGGAATGAAACTTGTTGCCGGAATGACAACGGTGCAGAGCTTTGCCGGCACCCTGTCAGGGGCTATTGGTCACCATAGATTCAAGCGCATCCACTGGCCACTCGTCGCCACACTGGGTGGCCCGATGACGCTTGCCGGATTTATAGGCTCACGTTTTTCCGTGGCAATAAGCGAGCAGGTAATGCTGCTTGTTTTCGCACTGATGGCTGTGGCAGCGTCGCTCCTTATGTTGATGCCGAAAAAAGACGCCGCCGTAGAAGAAACCCTTGATGACGTAAACTTCCACTGGCCATTGGCCATTGCAACAGGTGCACTCATTGGTACTGCAGCGGGCATCATAGGCCAGGGCGGAGGTTTTCTTTACGTCCCGGCCATACTCTACCTGCTAAAAATACCAACTCGAATCTGTATCGGCAGCGCGCTGGCAATTGGCATTCTGTCATCCGGTGCAGTACTGCTGGGGCGCCTGGGCACCAGCCAGATCCCCTGGCAAGACGCATTCATTCTGGTAGTTGGCGTGATTGTTGGCGCACAACTTGGCAGCCTGTTGAGCCAGCGTACACCACGTGTAGTGCTGCGGCGTATTCTTGCAATCGTTATATTTGCTACCGCCATCAAGATAGGCTCCAGCGTCATCGAGCAATATCAGCACACATCTCTCAGCGGCTATTTCACTGCCTCAATTGTAGCGGAAACCACGTAATCCTCGACCCCCCTTCCCGGCGCCCAATCCTTGATGAATTCACGCGATTCATCTTTGGGGCGTATACAGATGCCCGTGAAGCCAGCTGCAGCGATCAGCGCCTCAAGTTCGTCAATCGGTAACGCACCCGCGACGCAGGCAGAATGCAGGTACGGATCGTTACGCATCTCTTCGGGCAACTCCGTACTCGCAACAACATCTGAAATCGCCAGCCTGCCACCAACTCTCAGTATCCTGAAGCTTTCCCGGAATACCTGTGCCTTGTCCGGCGAAAGATTGATAACACAGTTAGAGATAATGACATCAACACTGCTATCAGCAACTGGCAGGTGTTCGATTTCACCCAGCCGGAACTCAACATTGTTGAAGCCCCCCTTCTCTGCATTATTCCGTGACTTGCTGATCATATCCGGCGTCATATCGACACCGATCACCCTGCCGCTGCTACCTACTTCCGCGGCTGCCAAAAAGGCATCAAATCCGCCTCCACTACCGAGGTCCAGAACGACATCGCCGGGCTTAAGGCTGGCAATGGCTCGAGGATTACCGCAGCCAAGGCCCATGTCGGCACCTTTTGGCACAGATTCAAGGTCACTCTTTTGATACCCCAGTCGTGTAGAGATTAGCTGATTGATTTGTTCGTCATCCGACACACCGCAACAGCTGCTTACTTCTCCGCAGCAATCGCTACCCTCACTGGCGACAGCCACAGCACTGTAAGCATCGCGGACTTGCTGGCGATGGCGATCTGCATTTTTCTGGCTCATGGAATATTGACCTCTTGTATTCTGTTGTTCATATCGTCTTGCTGGCCCGGCTGTAGCCGGCTAATGTCTTGCCAGCGACGATAGTCGTCTACTGTATCGATGTCCCACAATGTTTCAAGCTCCGCCCAACTCTGTTTCTCTGCCAGCAGTCGTAGGCGCGTTTTGTGCAAGACTTCATCGGTGCTCCAGGGAATTTCACTAAACAGGGATGGATGAGCGCAATTTTGACCCACCATGACGTAACCACCGTCTTCTGCCGGACCAAACACAACATCAATACCGGATGCCAGCGCTTTCAGGGCGCGATACACATAGCCCGGCGTCATTGCCGGACAGTCGCTGCCGACGATGACGGCAGACTGACATCGGGCCAGGCTATCCCGGAATACTTTCCGCATACGCTGGCCAAGGTCTCCGGCGGGTTGCACATGTATGCTGACGCCAAGTGTATCGTGCAGTTTAATAAACAATGGATGCCTTGTATCCGGACTCACCCATAGTTCAACCGGCGCCAGTTGCGCAGTAACCAGAGCCGTTACCTGTTGTTCCAGCCACAGCGCATAACTGCATGCAGCTTCCTCATCACCGATTTCGGCCGCAAGACGCGTTTTGACCTGGCCAGGAAATGGGGCTTTAGCGAATACAAGGATCCTTGCCTTTGGGTAGGTCCAGCCGGAAACTTCAATCATATTGTTTAACCAGCCGTTCTGCGGGCACACCAAAATAATAGGCTGCCCTCAGGTACCACATTTTTACCATTGTCCGCACGACACCGTAACGCTCCCAGCGACGACTGGATGTTATCAATCTCTGTTCTAAGCAGACAGGTGGTGCAAGGCGTTTGAGAGACCGGCTCAGGGCAATGTCTTCCATCAGCGGCTGGTCTGGAAACCCCTCGACTGAATCAAACCAGTCCCGGCTGACGAACAGCCCCTGATCGCCAGTGGCTATGCCGGTCAGTCTGGAACGCAGATTCATGCCAGCCTCGATTATCCGCAACAGGGGATTAGCGCCGGAAAGAGATATATCAAAACGTCCCCACCCTGACCGCCCGCCAATGGCGCCGCTAATTAATCTATCGATATCATCGGGTACACGAGTGTCAGCATGTAGGAAGAGCAGCATTTCCCCCGTGCTGTGGCTTGCGCCAAGGTTCATCTGACGGGCCCTGCTGGCGCAAGTGTAATAGATCCGATCGACGAACGGTTCGGCTGCAGATGGAGTCGCATCATCACTACCACCATCGATGAGGATAACCTCGTGGCCACGCTGTCTTGACCGCTGCAGTTTTAACAAAGTGTCAATTATGCATGCACATTCATTCAGAGCGGGAATAATAATCGAGAGTTTAGGTGTATTCACTATAGCGCTCCGCCGCAACTGCTCCCCTGCCCGGCTGTGCACCCGTAACAATGATTACAAACAACAACGGGGTTACCTTCCAGAGATTCATCCTGTAGATCACGCAGATGCAGCCTGCTGCGCCCGTCTACCTCCAGGGGAAGGTCCAGCATCTGGTTAAAATCGCAATCATACAAATAACCTTCCCAGTCAACACTGATAAGATTTCGACACATCACGTTATCCAGATTCTCGGCCTGGTAGGCCGACTTTAGTAAAGCAAGGTAATCGTCAAAGCCACCTTTCGAAACCAGTGTGCTGCCAAACCGCTGAATCGGCATATTGGCAAGAACGAACAGGTGATTGAATACAATGCCTGCCTGCGATTTTAGTTCACGGTGATAGTCGTCTTCGAGCTGCTTCTGTTCAGGGGGTAATGTGGCACCTGCCGGGTTATACATGAGATTGATTTCCAGCCCGCTGCCAGGATGGCCATAACCAAGTCGATTCAGCAACTGAAGTGCTTTTATACTGGCAGCATAGACACCGTCACCACGCTGGGCGTCAACGTTGTCTTTTCCATAGCAGGGTAATGAAGCAACTATTTCAACCTGGTTATCCGCAAGAAAGCCAGCAAGATCTTCCTGCCCGGGTTCCAGCAAAATCGTCAGGTTGCAACGGTCGATCACCTTTACACCAAGCTGCCGGGCAGTGCTCACCAGCGCGCGGAAATGGGCATTGAGCTCTGGCGCCCCGCCAGTCAGATCCAGGTTTTTAATGGCAGAGCAGCGTAGAAACTCGACGACATCATTCACGGTATCTGCCTGCATTTCTTCCTTGCGTGTCGGCCCGGCATTTACATGGCAATGAAGGCAGGCCTGATTACAGCGATAGCCGAGATTGACTTGCAGGGTATCCGCAGTTCCACGATGTACGGAGGGAAAATCGCTGGCCTGGAGTAGAGGCAAGGTTGCATGCATGAAATAGATCCTTCCAGTATATATTTTTGTGTAGTATGCCTGAAAAATGACAATCGCACTTACAGCCTGGAACATGTGGAATTTAAGCTGTTGACTACAGCTCCCCATTACTAAATGATGGCTTCTGTGTGGTAATTAATGCACTTTGACTCGAGGAATGCGCGTGAAGACAGCCACCATTGTGCACCCAGGGCGTACCGGCAAATTTACCGCACTGATACTCGCCAGGGAGGTATTTTTTAAATGGGAAAAGATACGGTAACCATTACCGACAATCGAGATAATCGGCAGATTGAACTTCCGATTCTTGGTAGCACGCAGGGACCCGATGCTGTCGACATCGGCCGCTTCTTCCGCGAGCTCGGATTATTCACCTACGACCCCGGTTTCCTCTCCACAGCCAGTTGTCACAGCTCACTGACCTACCTCGATGGTACCGCGGGTATGCTCCAGTATCGCGGTTATCCCATTGACCAGTTGGCAGAACACAGTAACTTTCTGGAAGTTGCACACCTGATGATGTACGGCGAACTACCCAGCCAGGAGGAAATCAGCGGTTTCAACAGCATTATTACGAATCACAGCATGCTGAACGAAGCACTGAAGAGCTTCTTCCGTGGTTTTTACCACGATGCGCACCCGATGGCGATAATGGTCGGCGTGGTCGGATCACTGTCTGCCTTCTACCACGACTCCACCGACATCAATAACCCGACACATCGGGAAATTGCCGCCCACAGACTCATAGCCAAAATGCCAAGTATTGCTGCGGCGAGCTACAAACATTCTGTTGGTGAGCCACAGGTCTACCCGGACAACAACCTGAGTTATACAGGCAACCTGCTGCGCATGATGTTTTCTGTACCGTGTGAAACCTATGAGATAGACCCGATCGCCGAAAAAGCACTGGATCTGATCTTCATTCTGCACATTGACCACGAACAGAACGCCAGCACGTCAACGGTGCGCCTCGCCGGTAGCTCTGGCGCCAATCCATTTGCCTGTATCGCCTCTGGTATCGCAGCGCTATGGGGGCCTGCCCACGGCGGCGCCAACGAAGCGGTACTGACAATGCTGGACGAAATTGGTGACGTAAGTAATGTACCGGCATTCCTTGAAAGAGCCAAAGACAAACAAGATCCTTTCCGCCTGATGGGATTTGGCCATCGTGTTTACAAGAACTATGATCCACGCGCCCGAATTATTCGCAAAATGTGTCATGAAGTTCTTGCCAAACTGGGAGATGCCAATGATCCGATGTTTGAACTGGCATTGCGTCTGGAAGAGATCGCGCTGAAAGATGACTATTTCGTTGAACGCAAACTCTATCCCAATGTCGATTTTTATTCAGGCCTCATTTACAGGGCCATTGGCATACCTACCAATATGTTCACTGTTATGTTTTCCATTGCGCGCACGGTTGGTTGGGTAGCCCAATGGATGGAGATGATCAGCGAACACGACCAGCGTATAGGTCGCCCACGGCAGCTGTATACCGGGCCGAAACAACGCGATTACGTGCCTATCAACAATCGCTGATTCCGGTTGACATGTACGCAAAAGAATTCAATCTCTCCAGAGACATCTGCCACCTGAATCATGCGGCAGTCGGGCCCTGGCCAAGACGTACCATAGAAGCCGTGCGACGCTTTGCCGAGGAAAACGGCAGGTATGGATCACAACACTATGATCGCTGGTTGAAAACAGAGCAGTCATTGCGCGAACAACTGCAATTCCTGATCAACGCACGCAACAGTTCGGAAATAGCCCTGCTGAAAAACACATCGG